>Ga0136614_10003183_pt1 | contig 10434 bp, 5 predicted proteins | sample AntDrymUQ2792106_2_FD_106643 | JGI IMG/M metagenome (GOLD analysis project Ga0136614, IMG submission 106643) | Polar desert sand microbial communities from Dry Valleys, Antarctica - metaG UQ279 (21.06) | ecosystem: Environmental > Terrestrial > Soil > Desert | place: Antarctica: Dry Valley... | reverse complement strand
CCCGCGGTCCAGCAGCGGCCGCGCCGCGCTGCTGACGGCCTGCAGCAGCAGCGTCGAGCCGCCGATGCAGACCGAGGGTCGCGGGCGAATCGCGCAGGCGACGGCCGCGCGCGCGACCGAGTCAGCGGCGCGCTCGCGCTGCTGGCGATCATGGTTCGCGCCGCCCGCGCCGGCGCGCAGTTCGTCGTCTCCACGCACTCGCCGATCCTGCTCGCCTGCCCCGACGCACGCCTCTACGAGCTCAACGACGGGATCGCGCAGTGCCCGTACGACGCCCTGGACGCGGTGCGGATCACGCGGGCGTTCCTCGACGCGCCCGAGCGCTTCGTGCGGGCGGCGCTGGAGGACATGCAGTAGCGACGACGGCAAGTCCGCCCGCGGCGCGCGGCCTCGCTGGAGCAGGACCGACGCCACCGGGCGGCTGGAGTCTGACCGGGCCGCCCTGCCGGGCGCTCAGCCGAGCGTGCCGCGCCGCTTGGTCTTGTAGCGGTTGACGACGTTCTCGCAGCCGCGCAGCGTCGGGCGCTTGTTGCCGGTGAAGACCGTGTCCCAGCCGGGTCCGCAGTCGATGATGCCGCGCCCGTTGGTCAGGGCGTGGACGATGTCGTTGCCGGCGCCGCCGAAGACCCGCGTGGTGCCCTTGCCGCGCATGCGGATCTCGTCGTCGCCCGCCTCGCCGCGGATGACGTTGCGGTACGCGCCGCCCTGCAGGTAGTCGTCGCCGCGGCCTCCGTAGATCCGGTTGTAGCCGCGGCCGCCGTAGATCGTGTCGTTGCCGGCGCCGCCGAGCAGCGTGTCTGTCGCCCGCTCGCCGCCCTCGGGCAGATGGCGGTCGCCCCAGATCACGTCGTCGCCGTCGGCGCCGTCGAGCCGGTCCGAGCCGCGCCCGCCGAGCAGGTTGTCGTTGCGCACGCCGCCGGTCCGCTGGCCGCCGCGGTCGGCGATGATCGCCTTGGAACCCTTGCTGGGATCGATGACGGGATTGGCCTCGACGACGCGCTCGCAGTTGCGGATGCGGCCCTCGCGCAGGTCCTGCGCGTTGGACACGCCGCCGCGCATCGCGTACGGGTTGATGACGATCGCGTCGATCCCCGGGCCGCAGTCGACGACCCCGGTGCCGGTTCCGTTGTTGACGTAGACGGTGTCGTCGCCCTCGCCGGCGGTGATGACGTCGGACCCCGAATCGGAGTAGACCACGTCGTCGCCGGTCCCGCTGTCGATCTTGTCGGCGCCACCGCCACCGTGGATCAGGTCGTCGCCGTCGCCGCTGGAGATCTGGTCCGGTGCGGCCTCGCCGGCGAGGATGTCGTTGCCGGGGCCGCCGTCGAGGACGTCGGCGCCGTAGCCGGCGAAGAGCTGGTCGCCACCGGTGCCGCCGTAGAGGAAATCGCCGCCGGAGGCACCCTTGAGCAGGTCGTCGCCGTCGTTGCCGAAGACATGGTCGGGGCCGGTGCCGCCGTCGAGGCGGTCGGGGCCGGGACCGCCGATCAGCCGGTCGGGACCTTCCATGCCGAGCAGCGCGCCGCCGGAGAGCAGGTTCACGGTCAGGCGGTCGCCGCCGGGCAGGCCGATCAGCGACGGCAGCGGCCCCGACGGAAGCTGGACGATCAGAGGCGCGGTGGGCAGCCCAGGTACGGAGACGATGTTCGAGATCGGCGGCAGGCCCGGGACGAGCGGGAGCTTGGGCAGCTCCAGCGCATGGGCCGGCGCGGCAGCGATCAGCACGAGGCTCGAGGCGAGCCCTGCGCGGCGGAGAAGACGTGGGAGAGCGGGGGCCATGGCAGGGTCTATCGGCGCCGCGCCGGCCGGTCGTGCCGGGACGGGCGCCGGGGCGGACGCATGAACGACTTGACGCCGTGTCAGGTTCCTGGCGGCATCTGGCAGAATGGATGCCAGGAAGGCTCCGGCGAGTGCGACGCCGGTGTGAAAGACACCCCCGTGGAGTGCGACCGCCGGGGGCACAACCGACCAGTCAAGGAGCACTACATGCCAGAAGCAGTGATCGTGGACGCCGTCCGCACCCCGATCGGCCGCGCGTTCAAGGGCTCGCTCGTGGGAGTCCGCGCCGACGAGCTCGCCGCAACGCCGCTGCGCGCCCTCATCGAGCGCAACCCCGGCGTCGACTTCGCCCAGACCGACGACGTGATGATGGGCGCGGCCTCCTCCGTCGGCGAGCAGGCCTACAACATCGGCCGCAACGCCTCGCTGATCGCCGGCATCGACCACCACGTGCCGGCCTGCACCGTCAACCGCTTCTGCGCATCGTCGCTGCAGACGTTGCGCATGGCCTTCCATGCGATCAGGTCCGGCGAGGGCGACCAGTACATCGCCGCCGGCGTGGAGGCCGTCTCGCGCGCGGGGCTCGGTGCGGGCATCCCCGACGAGGCCAAGCACCCGCAGCTGGATGGCTCCGAGGGCTCGGCCTACGACGTCTACATCCCGATGGGCCTGACGGCCGAGAAGGTCGCCGCGCGCTGCAAGGTCTCGCGCGAGGCGCAGGACGAGTGGGCGCTCGTCTCGCAGACGCGCGCCGTGAGCGCCCAGCAGTCCGGCCATTTCGACAAGGAGATCGTCGGCGTCGCGCTGCCCGACGGCGGCCAGCTGACCAAGGACGACGGGCCGCGGCCGAACACGACGCTCGAGAAGCTGGCGGCGCTGAACCCCGTCTTCGACCCCGAGAACGGGACCGTCACGGCCGGCAACGCCTGCCCGCTCAACGACGGCGCGGCCGCGGTGCTCGTCATGTCCGCCGAGAAGGCCGAATCGCTCGGCCTCAAGCCGCGCGCGCGGATCATCGCGTCAACCGTCGCGGCAGTGCGCCCGGAGGTCATGGGCCTGGGGCCGATCCCGGCGATCCAGGCGCTGCTCGAGCAGACGGGCATGTCGATGGACGACATCGGCATCGTCGAGATCAACGAGGCGTTCGCGGCGCAGATCGTCCCCTGCCGCGACGAGCTCGGTATCGATGAGGACAGGCTCAACCCGTTCGGCGGCGCGATCGCGCTCGGTCACCCGTTCGGGATGACCGGTGCACGGATCATGACGACGCTGCTCAACGGACTCGACGCCGTCGACGGGCGCTACGGGATCGAGTCGATGTGCGTCGCCGGCGGGATGGGCCAGGCGATGCTCGTCGAGCGTCTCTCGAACTACTACTAGCGGACCTTCTCCGCGGTCGCCGCTGCCACCCGGCTGCGCAGCGCGCGTAGCCGGCGCAGCAGGGCGTCGGCGCTCATGCCCCCGCTGATCTGCACGCGCGCGAGCGCGTACGGCGCGGCGGGGCGGGCGAAGCCGCGCTTCACCGTCGTCGCGCCCAGGTATCCCGCCGCCCTGACCGCGGCGACGACGCGGGCGTCGTGGCGGCCCGACGGATAGGCGAAGAAGTTCGCCGGCACGTCGAAGCGCGCCTGCAGCTCCGTGCGGGCGCCCGCGGTCTCGTCGGCGAGCTGTGCGGCCGCTACCCGCGTGAGGTCCGGATGGCTGCGCGAGTGCCCGTCGATCTGCCAGCCCGCGTCGATCAGGCGCCGCACGGCGCGGTCGCCGCCGAGGTCGTCGACCCAGTCCAGCGCGAGGTTCAGGACGCCGGGCCAGCGCTCGCGGCGCAGCACCGGCAGCGCGATCCTCATCTGGCTCGCGTAGCCGTCGTCGAAGGAGAGCACGACCGGCCGCCGCGGCAGCCGCGCGCGCCCGTGCCACGCGTCCCAGACGCGCTGCAGCGTGACGGCGGCGTAGCCCGCACGGCGCAGGGCACGCACCTGGTCTGCGAACTCGCGCGGTGTGACGAACAGCGACGGCAGGCGCGCATTCGCGGGCGCCGTTCGGATCGCGTGGTACACGAGGATCGGCACGGGCTTCCTACTGGCGCGGGCGGCGACCGGGCTCGCAGCGCTCGCGCCGCCCCCGCCGCCCCCTTCGTCCACGGCCGCGAACAGCGCCAGCGCGGCGGCGACGCCGGCGACCGGCAGCAGGCGCAGCACGACGACGCGGACCATCCCGCCACGCTACCGAGGGGCGCCCCGCGGGGCGCCCATTCGGTCCTGCGTCAGGTTCCTGCCGTCGGGAACGTCAGCGTGAGCTTCTCCGTCAGCGCCGAGGTCAGGCCATCCGAGCTCGAGCCCTTGATCGTGCCGGTGCCCTTGACGCCCTTGAAGTCGCCGGTACCGCTGGAGACCTTGATCGTGCCCGTGTAGGAGACGCTGCCGCTTGCGATGCTGAACGTCGTCTTGTACGTGCCGCGCAGGGCGCCTTCGTTGAAGAAGAACCTGGCGTTGCCGCTGAACGAGCCGCTCGTGCGCTCGGCGTTGCTGCTGACGGTTGCCGAGTTGTGCTGGACGCCCTTGCCCAGCGGCGTGCCGCACGACAGGTTCGCGAACTCGAGCGCCGTGCTGACCGGCGGCCGCGTCGCGTAGAGCCTGGCCTTGCACGAGATCGTCCGCTTGACGGACTTCGACTTGGCCTTCGGCTTCGGCGTGGTCGTCGTGCCGGTCGTCGACGTGTCGGTCGTGGCCGTGGCCGTCGTCGACGCGGTCGAAGTGGCCGTGCCGCTCTGCCCGCTGGCCGTCTGCGTCAGGCTCGCGATGCCGAGCGCCGTCGCCACTCCGGCCGATGCGATCAGCACAACTCGCAGCGAGCGCGTGAATCGGTGCACATCATCACCTTTCCCCGAGGGTGTACTGGCCGTGGAGAAGGCCTTCCCCGCTCCTCCTCGCAGACCCGATCCTGGACCCCGCACGGCGTGCTGTCAACGCGCCGGGCCGCTCGCGGGGCCTCCGCGCCGAACGCCGGTCAGCTTCAGCTTGTAGGCGAGCACCGTCTTGACCGCGTCGGGGCTCGAGCCGGCGACCGTGCCGGTGCCGCGGACCCTGCGGTAGGCGGCGGTGCCGCCGGTGACCTTCAGCGTGCCTCGGTAGATCACGCCCGTGATCTGGTAGACCGATGACAGCATCGTCACGAAGTTGATGGTGAACGTGCCCTTGAGCGTCCCGCGTTTGAAGAACATCGTGAACGGGCCGCTGAAGCTCCCGGCGTTCAGCGACGTGCGGGTCGTCTTCGACGAATCCTGCTGCAGGCCGATCCCGAAGGGCTTGGAGCACCTCGCCGAGCCGAAGTTTGCCGCCGTCGGCGCCGGTTGCTTGATCGTCGCGAACAACGTCAGCGCGCAGGAGATGTCCGTCTTCTTCGTCTTCGTCTTCTGCTTCTTGGACGCGGCCGGGGCGGCCGCCCCGGCCGCGTCCAAGAAGCAGAAGACGAAGACGAAGAAGACGGACATCTCCTGCGCGCTGACGTTGTTCGCGACGATCAAGCAACCGGCGCCGACGGCGGCAAACTTCGGCTCGGCGAGGTGCTCCAAGCCCTTCGGGATCGGCCTGCAGCAGGATTCGTCGAAGACGACCCGCACGTCGCTGAACGCCGGGAGCTTCAGCGGCCCGTTCACGATGTTCTTCAAACGCGGGACGCTCAAGGGCACGTTCACCATCAACTTCGTGACGATGCTGTCATCGGTCTACCAGATCACGGGCGTGATCTACCGAGGCACGCTGAAGGTCACCGGCGGCACCGCCGCCTACCGCAGGGTCCGCGGCACCGGCACGGTCGCCGGCTCGAGCCCCGACGCGGTCAAGACGGTGCTCGCCTACAAGCTGAAGCTGACCGGCGTTCGGCGCGGAGGCCCCGCGAGCGGCCCGGCGCGTTGACAGCACGCCGTGCGGGGTCCAGGATCGGGTCTGCGAGGAGGAGCGGGGAAGGCCTTCTCCACGGCCAGTACACCCTCGGGGAAAGGTGATGATGTGCACCGATTCACGCGCTCGCTGCGAGTTGTGCTGATCGCATCGGCCGGAGTGGCGACGGCGCTCGGCATCGCGAGCCTGACGCAGACGGCCAGCGGGCAGAGCGGCACGGCCACTTCGACCGCGTCGACGACGGCCACGGCCACGACCGACACGTCGACGACCGGCACGACGACCACGCCGAAGCCGAAGGCCAAGTCGAAGTCCGTCAAGCGGACGATCTCGTGCAAGGCCAGGCTCTACGCGACGCGGCCGCCGGTCAGCACGGCGCTCGAGTTCGCGAACCTGTCGTGCGGCACGCCGCTGGGCAAGGGCGTCCAGCACAACTCGGCAACCGTCAGCAGCAACGCCGAGCGCACGAGCGGCTCGTTCAGCGGCAACGCCAGGTTCTTCTTCAACGAAGGCGCCCTGCGCGGCACGTACAAGACGACGTTCAGCATCGCAAGCGGCAGCGTCTCCTACACGGGCACGATCAAGGTCTCCAGCGGTACCGGCGACTTCAAGGGCGTCAAGGGCACCGGCACGATCAAGGGCTCGAGCTCGGATGGCCTGACCTCGGCGCTGACGGAGAAGCTCACGCTGACGTTCCCGACGGCAGGAACCTGACGCAGGACCGAATGGGCGCCCCGCGGGGCGCCCCTCGGTAGCGTGGCGGGATGGTCCGCGTCGTCGTGCTGCGCCTGCTGCCGGTCGCCGGCGTCGCCGCCGCGCTGGCGCTGTTCGCGGCCGTGGACGAAGGGGGCGGCGGGGGCGGCGCGAGCGCTGCGAGCCCGGTCGCCGCCCGCGCCAGTAGGAAGCCCGTGCCGATCCTCGTGTACCACGCGATCCGAACGGCGCCCGCGAATGCGCGCCTGCCGTCGCTGTTCGTCACACCGCGCGAGTTCGCAGACCAGGTGCGTGCCCTGCGCCGTGCGGGCTACGCCGCCGTCACGCTGCAGCGCGTCTGGGACGCGTGGCACGGGCGCGCGCGGCTGCCGCGGCGGCCGGTCGTGCTCTCCTTCGACGACGGCTACGCGAGCCAGATGAGGATCGCGCTGCCGGTGCTGCGCCGCGAGCGCTGGCCCGGCGTCCTGAACCTCGCGCTGGACTGGGTCGACGACCTCGGCGGCGACCGCGCCGTGCGGCGCCTGATCGACGCGGGCTGGCAGATCGACGGGCACTCGCGCAGCCATCCGGACCTCACGCGGGTAGCGGCCGCACAGCTCGCCGACGAGACCGCGGGCGCCCGCACGGAGCTGCAGGCGCGCTTCGACGTGCCGGCGAACTTCTTCGCCTATCCGTCGGGCCGCCACGACGCCCGCGTCGTCGCCGCGGTCAGGGCGGCGGGATACCTGGGCGCGACGACGGTGAAGCGCGGCTTCGCCCGCCCCGCCGCGCCGTACGCGCTCGCGCGCGTGCAGATCAGCGGGGGCATGAGCGCCGACGCCCTGCTGCGCCGGCTACGCGCGCTGCGCAGCCGGGTGGCAGCGGCGACCGCGGAGAAGGTCCGCTAGTAGTAGTTCGAGAGACGCTCGACGAGCATCGCCTGGCCCATCCCGCCGGCGACGCACATCGACTCGATCCCGTAGCGCCCGTCGACGGCGTCGAGTCCGTTGAGCAGCGTCGTCATGATCCGTGCACCGGTCATCCCGAACGGGTGACCGAGCGCGATCGCGCCGCCGAACGGGTTGAGCCTGTCCTCATCGATACCGAGCTCGTCGCGGCAGGGGACGATCTGCGCCGCGAACGCCTCGTTGATCTCGACGATGCCGATGTCGTCCATCGACATGCCCGTCTGCTCGAGCAGCGCCTGGATCGCCGGGATCGGCCCCAGGCCCATGACCTCCGGGCGCACTGCCGCGACGGTTGACGCGATGATCCGCGCGCGCGGCTTGAGGCCGAGCGATTCGGCCTTCTCGGCGGACATGACGAGCACCGCGGCCGCGCCGTCGTTGAGCGGGCAGGCGTTGCCGGCCGTGACGGTCCCGTTCTCGGGGTCGAAGACGGGGTTCAGCGCCGCCAGCTTCTCGAGCGTCGTGTTCGGCCGCGGCCCGTCGTCCTTGGTCAGCTGGCCGCCGTCGGGCAGCGCGACGCCGACGATCTCCTTGTCGAAATGGCCGGACTGCTGGGCGCTCACGGCGCGCGTCTGCGAGACGAGCGCCCACTCGTCCTGCGCCTCGCGCGAGACCTTGCAGCGCGCGGCGACCTTCTCGGCCGTCAGGCCCATCGGGATGTAGACGTCGTAGGCCGAGCCCTCGGAGCCATCCAGCTGCGGGTGCTTGGCCTCGTCGGGGATGCCCGCACCGAGCCCCGCGCGCGAGACGGCCTCCACGCCGGCGGCGATGTACTGGTCGCCCTCGCCGGACCTGATCGCATGGAAGGCCATGCGCAACGTCTGCAGCGACGATGCGCAGAAGCGGTTGACGGTGCAGGCCGGCACGTGGTGGTCGATGCCGGCGATCAGCGAGGCGTTGCGGCCGATGTTGTAGGCCTGCTCGCCGACGGAGGAGGCCGCGCCCATCATCACGTCGTCGGTCTGGGCGAAGTCGACGCCGGGGTTGCGCTCGATGAGGGCGCGCAGCGGCGTTGCGGCGAGCTCGTCGGCGCGGACTCCCACGAGCGAGCCCTTGAACGCGCGGCCGATCGGGGTGCGGACGGCGTCCACGATCACTGCTTCTGGCATGTAGTGCTCCTTGACTGGTCGGTTGTGCCCCCGGCGGTCGCACTCCACGGGGGTGTCTTTCACACCGGCGTCGCACTCGCCGGAGCCTTCCTGGCATCCATTCTGCCAGATGCCGCCAGGAACCTGACACGGCGTCAAGTCGTTCATGCGTCCGCCCCGGCGCCCGTCCCGGCACGACCGGCCGGCGCGGCGCCGATAGACCCTGCCATGGCCCCCGCTCTCCCACGTCTTCTCCGCCGCGCAGGGCTCGCCTCGAGCCTCGTGCTGATCGCTGCCGCGCCGGCCCATGCGCTGGAGCTGCCCAAGCTCCCGCTCGTCCCGGGCCTGCCGCCGATCTCGAACATCGTCTCCGTACCTGGGCTGCCCACCGCGCCTCTGATCGTCCAGCTTCCGTCGGGGCCGCTGCCGTCGCTGATCGGCCTGCCCGGCGGCGACCGCCTGACCGTGAACCTGCTCTCCGGCGGCGCGCTGCTCGGCATGGAAGGTCCCGACCGGCTGATCGGCGGTCCCGGCCCCGACCGCCTCGACGGCGGCACCGGCCCCGACCATGTCTTCGGCAACGACGGCGACGACCTGCTCAAGGGTGCCTCCGGCGGCGATTTCCTCTACGGCGGCACCGGTGGCGACCAGCTCTTCGCCGGCTACGGCGCCGACGTCCTCGACGGCGGCCCCGGCAACGACATCCTCGCCGGCGAGGCCGCACCGGACCAGATCTCCAGCGGCGACGGCGACGACCTGATCCACGGTGGCGGTGGCGCCGACAAGATCGACAGCGGGACCGGCGACGACGTGGTCTACTCCGATTCGGGGTCCGACGTCATCACCGCCGGCGAGGGCGACGACACCGTCTACGTCAACAACGGAACCGGCACCGGGGTCGTCGACTGCGGCCCGGGGATCGACGCGATCGTCATCAACCCGTACGCGATGCGCGGCGGCGTGTCCAACGCGCAGGACCTGCGCGAGGGCCGCATCCGCAACTGCGAGCGCGTCGTCGAGGCCAATCCCGTCATCGATCCCAGCAAGGGTTCCAAGGCGATCATCGCCGACCGCGGCGGCCAGCGGACCGGCGGCGTGCGCAACGACAACCTGCTCGGCGGGCGCGGCTCGGACCGGCTCGACGGCGCCGACGGCGACGACGTGATCTGGGGCGACCGCCATCTGCCCGAGGGCGGCGAGCGGGCGACAGACACGCTGCTCGGCGGCGCCGGCAACGACACGATCTACGGCGGCCGCGGCTACAACCGGATCTACGGAGGCCGCGGCGACGACTACCTGCAGGGCGGCGCGTACCGCAACGTCATCCGCGGCGAGGCGGGCGACGACGAGATCCGCATGCGCGGCAAGGGCACCACGCGGGTCTTCGGCGGCGCCGGCAACGACATCGTCCACGCCCTGACCAACGGGCGCGGCATCATCGACTGCGGACCCGGCTGGGACACGGTCTTCACCGGCAACAAGCGCCCGACGCTGCGCGGCTGCGAGAACGTCGTCAACCGCTACAAGACCAAGCGGCGCGGCACGCTCGGCTGAGCGCCCGGCAGGGCGGCCCGGTCAGACTCCAGCCGCCCGGTGGCGTCGGTCCTGCTCCAGCGAGGCCGCGCGCCGCGGGCGGACTTGCCGTCGTCGCTACTGCATGTCCTCCAGCGCCGCCCGCACGAAGCGCTCGGGCGCGTCGAGGAACGCCCGCGTGATCCGCACCGCGTCCAGGGCGTCGTACGGGCACTGCGCGATCCCGTCGTTGAGCTCGTAGAGGCGTGCGTCGGGGCAGGCGAGCAGGATCGGCGAGTGCGTGGAGACGACGAACTGCGCGCCGGCGCGGGCGGCGCGAACCATGATCGCCAGCAGCGCGAGCGCGCCGCTGACTCGGTCGCGCGCGCGGCCGTCGCCTGCGCGATTCGCCCGCGACCCTCGGTCTGCATCGGCGGCTCGACGCTGCTGCTGCAGGCCGTCAGCAGCGCGGCGCGGCCGCTGCTGGACCGCGGG
>Ga0136614_10003181_pt1 | contig 10435 bp, 7 predicted proteins | sample AntDrymUQ2792106_2_FD_106643 | JGI IMG/M metagenome (GOLD analysis project Ga0136614, IMG submission 106643) | Polar desert sand microbial communities from Dry Valleys, Antarctica - metaG UQ279 (21.06) | ecosystem: Environmental > Terrestrial > Soil > Desert | place: Antarctica: Dry Valley... | reverse complement strand
AGCATCGGTCGGTCGTCATCGGTCATGGCGAATTTCACGAATGGGTAATCGAAGTTGGCGCGCAGCATCCGGGCATAGGTCCGCTTCGGAATTTCCATGGCCTCGAGCCCATAGTATGCCCACAGGGAGCAGCCGACTCCGGCGACCCACGCCACGGTGATGCGGAGGTCAAAGCGCCGATGGCCGTCCAGGACCACGTCTCGGCTGAGCGCTCGTCCGGACGGATCGGCCGCCGAGCCCACGATCTCGAGGCCAAGCTCGCCCAGCCAGCGGTCGATGGGCGGCGTCTCGTCGCTCACGAGGCCGCGGCGGCGGCGAAGATCGTGGTGCCCGTCGCCACGCTGCGTGCATTGCCAAAATCGCGCTCGACCACGCCGGGATCGATCCGGCAGTTGCGTCCGATCTCGATCCCGTCCGGCACGCGGGCGCGTTTGCCGACCAGCGTGATGCCGGCGTACAGGCGCTCGGGCTCATCGCGGTTCGGAGTGAGCTCGTCGCCCACCCCGACGCGGGCCCCGGCACCGATGCGCGCCTCCTTGTCGAGGATCGCCCGGTCGAGCACCGCTCCGGGGCCGATCACCGCGTCGAACATCACGATCGAGTCGCGCACGACCGCGCCGGCTTCCACCCGCACTCCCGGCGACAGAACACTGTGCTCGACGTTGCCGTCGATCACGCAGCCGTGGCTGATCATCGAGCGGCTGACGCTGGCCCCCGGACCGATTCGCGCCGGTGGCCGGTCCTCGCTCTTGGTGTAGATGAGCCAGCCGAGGTCGTTCAGCTCGATCCCGGGGTCGTCGCGCAGCAGGTCGAGGCTGGTGGCCCAGTAACTCTCGATGGTGCCCACATCCTGCCAGTAGCCGGCGAACTCGTACGCGAAGACGGCGCGACGCTCCTTCATCATCCAGGGCAGGAGATCACGCCCGAAGTCCGGTCGCTCGGGGCTCAGCAGCTCACGCATGAGTGGCCACGAGAATACGTACACCCCCATGCTCACGAGGTTCGACGGCGGGTGGGCCGGCTTCTCGATGAAATCGGTTACGCGTCCGTCATCGGCCACCTCGAGGATGCCGAACCGATGGGCCTCCTCAATCAGAACCGTGCGGACCGCGCAGGTCACCTCGGCCCCCTTCTCGCGATGCAGCTCGAGGAAGGGTCGATAGTCCATCTTGTAGACGTGATCGCCAGCCAGCACCAGCACCAGCTCAGGGTTCCGATCCTCGATGAAGTCGACGTTCTGGAGGACTGCGTCGGCCGTGCCGCGGTACCAGTCGCGCGCTCGTCCGCGGCCGATGAACGGCTGGAGCAGCGCGACCCCGCCTCGGCTGCGATCGAGGTCCCAGGGCCGCCCCACTCCGATGTGATCGATGAGTGAGCGTGGCGCGTACTGGGTCAGGATGCCGACATCGGTCAACCCGGAGTTCACGGCGTTGCTGAGCGCGAAGTCGATGATCCGGTACTTGCCGCCGAACGGGACGCCCGGCTTGGCGCGCACCTGTGACAGGATGCTGAGCCGCTCACCCTCGCCGCCGGCGAGGATCAGGGTCAGGACCGAGCTCGACACGAGCCGATTCTAGCCGCGCCATGCCGGTCCGATCAGCAGGCCGCTCTCAGGGACACGTCGGCGGCCCGGGCGGTCCAGGCACGCAGGGTGTCGGTTCCGGCACCGGCACCGGTTCGCCGCTTGCTGGCGGCGGCGGCGGCTCTGCGCTCGGTACCGGCGCCGGGGTCGGGACGAAGACGACCTCGCCGCAGACGGACGGGAATCCGGACTCGCCGTTGATCGGTGCAATCTGGAACTGGACGCGCTCGTCGTCCTGGTACTCGCCGGGGTCACCAATTGCGCCGGTCTGGCCGTTCACGAGGCGATCGGACCATGTGTCGGCGGCGGTGATCCATTCGTCCGGCCGGGTGGGGGTTGCCTGGGCCTCGTACTGCTCGAGGTCCAGGCAGCCGCGGCTGTGGACGTTGTCCGCCGGCGGCACGGTCCCTTCGAGGAATGGCAGGCTCAGCGTCTCACCGCATTGGTTCGTGGCGGCCATGCCGCTCCAGCGACAGACCTCGGCGGTGACGATCCCGGCGGGCTGCGCGAAGCTCGTCTGACCGACCGGCGTCTGGTTGTTCCAGTTCCACGGCTGGTTCAGGGCGAGCTCCATGAACTCCTCCCACAGGTAGAGCGGACCGTCGGCACTGAACAGGCCCTGGCCGAGGACGCTGGACATCGACTCCTGGTTGTTGTTGCCCATCCATACACCCGTTGTGAGGCTGCCCGGCACATAGCCGAATGCGGACACGTCGCGGAAGTCGTTGGTGGTCCCGGTCTTGAAGCCGGCGGGACGGCGCTGCCCGTCGGTGGTGTAGAGATCCGTGCGGTCGCCCCACAGGACGTTGCGCTCTGGATCGGTGTTGCTTTCGAGGATGAAATGCGGCAGGTAGGCCTCCGCCGCTGTCATCGGCTGGCTGACGGCCGGCCCGTTGTCCTCGCGGGTGTAGACCACGCGGTTGTTCTTGTCGCGGATCTCGATGATCGTGGTCGCCGGATGCAGCTCGCCCTGCTGGGCGAAGGTTGTGTAGGCCTGGGTCATATTCGTCAGGTTGACCGGGATCGATCCGAGCGCCAGGGAGAGCCCGGGATCCAGGCCCATGATGTACTCGGCGCTCGCGATGCCGAGCGACTCGGCGAACTCCGCGGTGGTCTGCGCGCCGGCCAGGAACTGCATCTTCACCGACGGGATGTTGAGGGAGTAACGCAGCGCGTCGAGCGCCAGGACCGGGCCGTGCTCCTTGATGTCGGCATTGGTCGGTCGATAAGAGACCGAGTTGTCAACGCCGAACTCGGTGATGGCGTCCACGAACATGGTCGAGACGGTCGCGTCGCGGGACCTGAAGGCGGACGCGTAGGTGATCGGCTTGAAGGCCGATCCTGGCTGGCGCTTCGCCAGCGCGGCGATGTCGTACTGGCCCTGGACGCGCGGGTCCTCGCGGTTCCGATAGTCGACCGATCCCACGTACGCCACGATCTCGCCGGTCTCCGAGTCGATCGCCACCAGCGCCGAGTTGTTGACATTCTTGTCGGCCAGGCTGGCCACATGCTCCGTGACGAGCCGCTTGGCCTCCTGCTGAAGCTCGTAGTCGAGGGTGGTGATGATCCGATAGCCGCCGATGCGCACCGCGGCCTCGGGATCCTCGACGCCGAGCGTGCCCAGGATGCGCTCCGCCTCCGCGCGCACGCGGAAGCTGAAGTGGGGCTCGACCAGGATGCTGGTGAGGCGGCTGGGGTTCATCTCGACCCACGTCGTGTTGCGCGCCTCACGCGCCTGGCTGGCAGTGATGTAACCCTCCTCCTGCATCGCGCCGAGCACCAGGTTCCGCTCGCGGAGGGCGTCGGCCGCGCCGGCCTCGGGATCCTCGAGGGTGGAGTTCGGGTTCTGGTACGGGTCCAGGAACGAGGGCGCCTGCGGCAGGCCGGCCAGGAATGCGGCCTGGCTGATGCTCATCTGCGACAGGTCGGTGAGGCCGAAGTAATTCGCGGCCGCTGCCCTGATGCCGTATGAGCCGTTCCCGTAGTAGATGAGGTTCAGGTAGGTCTCGAGGATGCGCTCCTTGCCCTCGCGCCCGGGGTATTCGCTGGTGACCTGCATGGCCAGGATGTTCTCGCGGATCTTGTCCTCGATCTCGGACGACTGGTTCGGCTCCGGCGGCTGGCAGACGTCGGTCGCCTCTTCGGCAGCCGCCTCCTCGCCTTCGGTCGCGGGCGCGTCCGGGTCCACCACCGCGATGCTCGGCGCTGGCGTCGCATCCGGGTCCACCTGGGTGGAGCCTGCCTCCTCCCGGAGGACGCGGGCGTAATCGATCACCTGCTGCGTGATGGTCGACGCGCCCTGCACGATCTCCCCGGCCTCCAGGTTGGCGAGGGCAGCGCGCACGATGCCCTGGAAGTCGACGCCGTTGTTCTCCCAGAAGGTGCGGTCCTCCGACGCCACCGTCGCCTGCCAGATCACATCCGGCAGCTCGTCGAACGTGACCGCCTCACGGTTCTGGCACTCGAAGCGGGCCAGGAGCCGCTCCCCGGAGCGGTCGTAGACGTAGGTCGACTCGGCCGGCTCGATGGCGTCGAGGACGTTCGGCTCCGGGAGGTCTGAGGCGAAGTAGCTGTACGCCGCGAACATGCCGCCCGCGGTGCCCATGATCGAGCCGACAAAGGTCAGCCCGAAGACGCCGAGGACAACAAGCAGGAACGTGGCGAGGCCGCGACGCCGCGAACCCCGGCGCGTGGTGCGGCGCGTCATCATCAGGAGACGGCGCCGACGCTGGAGAGCCGGATGCATTCGCGCGAAGGGTAGCAGCGAACGGATGTTCGGTCGAATGACCTCAGCGCACGATGCCGAGCACGCGGTCGTCGAGCAGCAGGGCCAGCACGGCTCCGCCGACCAGGAATGGCCCGAACGGGATGTAGCTGCGCATGCCGACCCGCCGCATCACCAGCAGCGCGACACTGGTTCCCGCGGCAAGGAACGCCGCGGCAAAGAGCGCGGTAAAGATGACCGGCCAGCCGAGCATGAGACCGATGGGTGCCACGAGGTACAGGTCGCCCAGCGCCAGGCCGCCGCGCACGGCGAGCGCCAGCGCACCGAGGAAGGCCGCCGCCGCACCGGCGCCGATGAGCGCGTCCAGCGGCTGAACCCCCGGATTGAACGGCACGAACAGCGCCGCGAGCACGATGAGCGGGTCCAGCACGAGGTGCGGCAGGCGGCGCTGCTCCAGGTCGGTCGCGGTCAGAAGGAGCAGGAGCGCAAGCAGCACCAGGTAGACGCCGGTAGCCCACCACGGCAGCTCAGAACGCGCGCTGACCGCGGCGGCCGCGAGACCGCTCACCGTGGCGAGAACGACGGTGCGAATGCCGAACGATCGGCCCCGCGCCTCGTCGGCCGGCCACACGCTGGCCAGCCGCTCGGCCAGGGCGCCGGCGATCACGAAGAGCCCGCCCACGGCCATCGTCACCAGCGTCAAACGTGCCTCCTCACCGCTGTCTGGCGGGGCGGTGCGCCGCCGCACCGCACCATCCTAGGCGCGAGTCACTCCCTCGCCATAGGCCGATGGTCCGCGTCCCGCCCCTCGCATCTGGCACGGTGTCTGCCATAGAAGCAAATCAGCCGGCCCTCCAGCCGGCACCAGAAGTGGAGGATATGGACCGTGGACAGCGATCGCGTTGAAGGCCCCCTGAAGGAGGCCGGTGGCAAGATCAAGGAAGAGTGGGGCGACGCCACCGATAACGAGTCGACCGAGGCCGAGGGCAAGGCCGAGCAGGTCGAGGGCAAGGTCCAGAACGAGTGGGGCGAGGCGAAGGACGACGTGCGCGACGCCTTCGACGACAACCGCTAGGCCGCTCCCTGATACCCTCGCGAGCCCCGTCCGCAAAGGGCGGGGCTCGCCGTTTCTAGAAGTCGAGCGCCAATCTGACGAGCGCAGCGACGCCTGAGCCGGTGGCGCCCTTCGGCCCATACGGCTTCTCCGCGCTGAGGTAGGCGGTGCCGGCGATGTCGACGTGGACCCAGGGCACGGTCACGAACTCGGACAGGAAGACCGCGGCCTTGATGAGCGAGCCGTCGCGCGTGCCGGAGTTGACGATGTCGGCGTGCGGTGAGTCGTAGCTGGCCCGGTACTCCGTCACCAGCGGCATCTCCCAGAACCACTCCCCCGCCGCGTCGGCCGCCGCCGCGACCTCCTCGCCCCAACTCTGCGGCCGCGCGAAGTAGGCGCTCACATGGTCGCCGAAGGCAATGGCGCACGCGCCGGTCAGGGTGGCGACATCAACGATGTGGGTGGCGCCCTCGCGCTCGGCCCAGGTCATCGCATCGGCCAGGATGAGGCGGCCCTCCGCATCGGTGTTGGTGATCTCGACGGTCATGCCGTTCATGGCCTTCACCACGTCGCCGGGACGCTGGGCGTTGCCCCCGGGCATGTTCTCGACCATGGGCGCCACGGCCATCAGCGGCGTGTCGGGCGCCAGGCGAGCGACGGTGCGTGCCGCGGCGATGACCGCTGCCGCGCCGGACTTGTCGTGCTTCATGTCGCCCATGTTCTCCGACGGCTTGATGCTGATTCCGCCCGAGTCGAAGCACACGCCCTTGCCCACGATCGCCAGGCGCCGGTCTCCGCCCGCCTCCCAGCCCGGCAGCTTGATGGCGATGAGACGCGGCTCGTGCGTGGCGCCCTGCCCGACGCCCGCCAAGAGGCCCATGCCGAGCTCCTCCATCGCGTCGGGCTCCAGGACCTCGACGGTGCAGCCATCGGCCTTGAGCTCTCGCGCGACCTCGGCCATGCGCTCTGGATAGAGATCGTTCGCCGACCGGTTGGCGAGGTCGCGCCCGAAGGCCATCCCCTCCCCGATGAGCGCACCCTCGTCCAGGGCATCCTGCTCGGCGCCCAGCACCAGCACCTCGTCCACCGAACGGTCCATGTCTTCGGTGTCGCGCACGCGCCCGTAGATGGCGGTGGAGCGATACGTCCCAGCGATCGCGCCGACCGCCGCGGCGCTCCACGCATCTCGGTCCTCCTCATCGCGCAGCCACAATGCCATCGTCCGCGCGCCGCGCCCGTTGAGGCGCCGCGTGGCCGTTGCCGCCAGCCGGCGCGCGCGCCACGCTCCGCGGCCACGTCCACCGCCGTTCAGCAGCAGAAGCCGACTGGCGGGCAGGTCACCGCCATCGATGAGCGCCGAGGCGTGCTCGAGGACATTGAACTCGCCCCACGTGATCGCGTCGCGGATCGCGCCCCCCGATGCGGCATCCAGCTCGGCTAGATCGCCTGTCAGGTCCGCGTCCTCGCGGTAGATCGGCACGGCCAGGACATCGGCTTCGACGGTGGCTGGCGTGCCGGGTACAGCGCGCAGGCGCATGCTCGCAGGCTCCTTCGTGAGGTGGGGGCGTCGAGTATAGGTGGACTAGCGGCAGTCCGAGATCCGCGCCGAGAACATCGTGAAGCGGCTCCCAGGCGCCAGGGACATTTCCGCCAGAGGATCTTGACCGATGATGCCCTCGGGCTGCGATGGATCCTGGGCGCACTCCACCCTCCAGGCGAGGCCAAGCTCGCGGGCCGCGGCGATGGCATCGACGGTGCGCATGCCGACAACATCCGGCACGATCACCACGTTGGGCGCGGCCGTCGGTCCCACGATCGGCGTCGCCTCCGATGATGGGCCAGGCAAACCGCCGCCCTGTCCCGACTGGAGAAGCGGGATGACGACCAACAGCACCACCAGCGCTGCCGCGACCAGGACAAGGAGCGTGCCGATCGCTGGCCAAGGGACGCCCGACCGGCGGCGGGCGACTGGCGCGCGTTGCCGCGGCTCACGGCGTGGCGCACGAACCGGCCGCTGCGGCGCCGGAGGTGGCACGTAGCCAGCCGCCGGGTTACGGATCACGCGCGTCTCGTCCTCGCGCTCGGCCTCCGTCACCGCGGAGGCAGCGTCGATTGCTGCGGTCATCGCGCCTGCGTTCCGGAAGCGCGACTGCGGGTCCCGACGCAGGGCCTGGAGGATGGCCTCGTCCAACCGTCCCGGAACGCCGTCGGCCAGCGTGGACGGCGGCCGAACGGTGCCGGCGGCGTGAGCAGCGCTCACCTCCTCCGGCGTCTCTCCCGGGTACGGCGGGCGGCCGGTCAGCGCCTCGTACATGACGGCCCCCAGGCTGAACAGGTCACTGGCCGGCGTGAGTGCCTCGCCGTGGAGTTGCTCCGGCGACATGAACTGCAGCGAACCGATGCTCGTGTCGCCCTCGATGCCCTGGTGAGGCTCGCTCGCAATACCGAAGTCGATGAGCTTGGCCGGACCGGGGCCAAGCATGATGTTGGCGGCCTTCACGTCGCAATGGACCAGGCCGCGCTCGTGGACGACACGCAGGCCGGCGAGCAGCTCGCGGCCGATGCGCAGCACCTCGTCGCGGTCGAGCCGCCCGCGCTGGTCGAGCACCTGGCGCAGCGTGCGATGCCGGTCGAGCAGCTCCATGACGATGAAGTGCGACCCTTCATCGCTTCCCGAGTCGTACACGTGGACCAGGCTCGGATGGGACAGCGATGCGGCCGCGCGGGCCTCGTCCAGGAAGCGCGCGGTGAACGCCGGATCGTCCGCGTACGGTGAGGAGAGGATCTTGACTGCCACGTCGCGGTCGAGCCGCTCGTCGCGGGCGCGATAGACGCGAGCCATACCTCCGCGCGCGATGAGCTCGTCGAGCCGGTACCGATCGACCAGCGTGGTCCCGAGAAGATCGTCGCCGTTGTTCACGGGCCGGCCGCCGCACGAACGGACGCGACCGCGAGGCGCAGCTCACCAATGGCCGACAGGATCGATGCGAGCCGTCTGAGCGGCGCGGCGGTGACCGCGCTGCCGCCCTCGCCGATTGCGATGCGCAGCGCCCGATCAGCCATAGCCCCATCGTCGGAAAGCGCTGCGAAGTCGTTCGCCGCCTGCACCGCCGCCGCCCCGTCGCCGCGCCGCGTTGCGTCCACGATCCGTTCCATGGCACCGATCATCTCATCCGACGTTTCGACCCAGACGGGCAGGGTGACGAGATCGACGGCCCACGAAGCCACGGCCGCGTGGGCCTCGCGCGCGTCCGTGACAAGAGGTTGCGCGGCCACGACGTCGCCAGCCTCGAGCGCGACGAGTGCCGCGTGGAGACTGCCCGTGACTGCCAGCGCGCGCCGGCGCATGGCTACGAACTCGTCAGCCGCCTCTGCCGACGCTTCGAGCTGTGCGGCGATCGAGCCGAGCTCGCCGGCATCCGTCGCCTGCCCCAGCGGGTCGCCGGCTGACCGCCACGCTCGCCACGCCTCTTGGAGGGCACCGACGACACGGCGCGCGTCGTCCGCGGGTCCTTCGGCAGCCGCGATGAGGCGCGCGGCCTCGCGCAACAGTCGGCCCGGCGACTCATCGCCGGACACGACCCGCGCGGCACCGCCGCGCGCCGCGTCCAGCGCCGGTGCCAGCGCCGCCTGGAGCCCGGCAAGCGCCAGGTCGGCGCGATCCGCGCGCTCGATGACCAGCCGACGGGCGCCGATCTCGACTTCAGGCCGCGGGCCTCCGGCGCCCAGGCCCATGCCCACCACCACGGTGGCGGCGACGACGGAAATCAGGGTGCGAGTGCCTATCATGCGTGCGTGGATCCCGACGCACTCCGCGCCCTTCCCAAGGCGGAACTCCACCAGCATCTCGACGGATCGGTCCGTCCGGAGACGGCGGTCGAGCTGGCGGCCGAGATCGGCTTGCCGTTGAGCCTTGATGACGCCCGTGGCCGGATGGTCGGACCGATGCGCTGCCGCGACCAGGCGCAGCTGCTCGGCTTCTTCGATCTGCCCATCGCGCTGCTCCAGACACGCGAAGCGCTCGAACGAGCCACGAGCGAGCTCGTCGAGGACCTCGCAGCCGATGGCGTCAGGTATGCCGAGATCCGTTGGGCGCCGCGGCTGCACCTCGAGCGCGGCCTCGACGTCGAGGCGGTCATCGAGGCTGTCACCAACGGCGTCGCCCGCACGGCCGCGGTGCGCGGGCCGGACACACCGCTCATCGGTCTCATCGTGACCGGCATGCGATCGCATCCACCGGCGGCCAACGCCGAGCTGGCACGCACGGCTGGGGCGTTCGGCCGTCCGGTGATCGGTTTCGACCTCGCCGGTCCCGAGGCCGACTGGCCGGCGCCGCCGCACGCGATCGCGTTCGTGACCGCGCGTGAGGCCGGGCTGGCGCTGACCGCGCATGCGGGCGAGGTGGCCGGTGCGCAACGGGTGCGCGAGGTGCTCGACTTCGGCGTGCGCCGGGTCGCGCACGGGGTGAGCGCCGCCGCGGATGAGGCAGTTCTTGATCTGCTTCGAGGTCGCGACGTCACCTTGGACCTGTGCCCGACCTCGAACGTCCAGGCCGGCATCGTGGACCACGTGTCGCACCATCCGCTCGCCGCGCTCCATCGCGCGGGCGTGAGCGTCACCATCTCGACCGATGACCGCACCGTGACCGGCACCTCGCTCACCGACGAGATGGCGCGCTGCGCCACCGAGCTCGCGCTGACGCGCGACGAGCTGGCCGCGATCGCGCTCAACGGATTCGATCGCGCGTTCGCACCGGTGGCCGTCATGGCGGTCTTGCGGGCAGATGCGGTGCGCGCGTGGGACGCCTGGCGTACGGCGGCCATCAGCTGAGGCGCGGCTCGAGGAGAACTCGGACCTCGGCCGGCCCGGCGGCCACCGCCTCGGGGACCCGCTCACCTCTCAGCCCGGCGGCCAGCGCGGCGTCGGCGACGCCAGTCAGGACCAGGATCGCCGCGCAGCCGGCGCGATGCGCCCCGACAACGTCCGCATCCGGGTTGTCGCCCACGACCACGCACTCCGCGGCCGGAATGCCGCTCGCCTCGGTGATGGCGCGGAACATGGCCGGCGCCGGCTT
>Ga0136614_10003180_pt1 | contig 10436 bp, 8 predicted proteins | sample AntDrymUQ2792106_2_FD_106643 | JGI IMG/M metagenome (GOLD analysis project Ga0136614, IMG submission 106643) | Polar desert sand microbial communities from Dry Valleys, Antarctica - metaG UQ279 (21.06) | ecosystem: Environmental > Terrestrial > Soil > Desert | place: Antarctica: Dry Valley... | reverse complement strand
ATGCGTATCATTGCGGGCGAATTTCGCGGGCGAATTTTAAAAAGCCCCGCCGATTATAAAACCCGTCCGACATCCGACCGCCTGCGCGAAACTCTCTTTAATGTTTTGTCCCGGAAAATAACTGATGAAACGCGCTTTCTCGATTTGTGCGTGGGAACGGGCGCAATCGGCATCGACGCCATCTCGCGCGGCGCGGGTTTTACGACGTTCGTTGATAAATCAAATCGCGCCTGCGCTTTGATCGAAGAAAATCTCGACCTCCTGAAAATCCCCGAAGAGCAGACGGAAATTTTTCGCGGCTTAGCCGAAAAGTTTGTCACGCGCGAACATCCCGCCGCCTGGGATATTGTGTTTTATGACCCGCCTTATCAGGAAAATTACCGGGCTTTTTTGTTTGAATTTGCCGGCAATGCTGCGAAACTGCTCGCTTCCGGCGGAATCTTAATTCTCGAACATCACGCAAAAACCGTTCTGCCCGATGCGGTCGGCGACGTTCGCCGCTGGCGCGTTTTGAAACAAGGCGAAACGCATTTGAGCTTTTACGAAGGAAAATAAATTTGGATTTGCGATTTGCGAATAAACGAAACAAAATCATAAATTTAGATTAACGGTAATTTGTGGTTTTAATCTTTTCCCGCTTCAGCGGAGAGAAAATCGCCAATCGCCAATCGCAAATGAAAATAATTATCTGGCTTATACTTTGTTTGATCTGGGGAACAACCTGGTTTTTTATCAAAGTCGGACTTGCAGACCTTCCGCCGATAACTTTCGCCGCCGCCCGCTTTATTCTCGCCGTTTTAATTCTCGCCGTTATTATTTTAGTTCAAAAAATTCCGCTTCCTAACACCCGACGCGAATGGAAATTACTTGCGCTGACCGGCGTTCTGCAATTTTCCATCAATTATAGTCTCGTTTTTTGGAGCGAGCAGCATATTTCTTCCGGTTTGGCGGCGGTTCTGCAAGCGATGATTACGGTTTTCGGGCTGGCGCTGGCTTGGCTTCATTTGCCGAACGAGAGAATCACCAAGCTAAAAATCGGCGCGGTTCTGCTCGGTATTTGCGGCGTTGCCGTTATCTTTATCGAACAGCTTCAAGTCAATAGTTTGATGGCGTTTGCCGGGTGCGCGGCGATTGTCGTCGGAGCTTACGCGGCGGCGCACGGTTCGATTCTGGTTAAAGCCTACGGCGGCGGACTCCACCCGGCAACAATGGTTTTCGGGCAGATGGTTTGCGGAATTCTGCCGATTATCATTTACGCTTTGACCGTCGAGGGCAATCCGATGAAATTGAATTGGAGCGGACGGGCGATAATTTGCGTTTTGTATCTGACCGTTTTCGGAACAATTGCGGCGTTTTGGCTTTATTACTGGCTTTTAAGTAAAATCGAATCAACAAAAGCGATGATGATTTCACTTGTCACGCCGCTGATTGCCGTTATTATTGGCGGAATTTTCTTAGGCGAACGGCTTCCCGTTCAAACATTTTTCGGCGGCGTTTTGATTATAGCCAGTATTGGGTTGATTGTTTTTAGGAAGAAATTGAAACCACAGATTGACGAAGATTTAGTTAAGATATGAGTTAGGCAGTTGAAGGAAAATGAATTTATTTCAACTGCATAATTTTTAAGATTATTTTTTATCTTATCCGAGTTTATCCGTATTTATAAATATGCAGTTCAAATTCACAACTGCTGGAGAATCGCACGGAAAAGCGCTCGTCGCTATTGTCGAAGGTTTGCCAGCCGGCTTGGAAATAAACATCGAAAAAATAAATCACGAATTATGGCGGCGGCAGCAAGGTTACGGTCGCGGCGGACGGCAGAAAATTGAAAAAGATGCGGTTGAAATTTTATCCGGCGTAAGGCACGGCGCGACGCTCGGCTCGCCTGTCGCTTTGATAATCGAGAACCGCGATTTTGTGCATTGGCAGGAAGTGATGTCAGCGGAAAAATTGGAAATCAAACCAAAGAATCCGCGCGTCGTGAAACGTCCGCGACCGGGACACGCCGACCTCGCTGGCGGACAGAAATTCGGCGCGAGAGATTTGCGCGACATACTCGAACGCGCGTCGGCGAGGGAAACGGCGGCGCGTGTCGCCTGCGGCGCAATTGCCAAACAGCTTCTCGAAAATTTCGGAGTTCAAATAATAAATCATGTCATTAAGCTCGGCAATGTTCCCAAAATTCCGCTTAAAAAAACCTTTGACGAAATATGCGCGATTAATGAAAATTCGCCGCTGCGCTGCGCCGACGCGGAAGCAGAACGTCAAATGATTCGATTGATTGACCAGGCGAAAACCGACGGTGATACTCTGGGCGGGATTTTTGAAGTCGTGGCAAAAAACGTCGTCGTCGGGCTCGGCTCGCATACGTCCTGGAACGAAAAACTCGACGGTCGCATCGCGCAGGCGTTTATGTCAATTCAAGCCGTTAAAGCCGTCGAAATCGGCAGCGGCGTGGAAAACGCTTCACTATTAGGCTCGAAAGTTCACGACGAAATCACTTTTGAAAACGATAATTTCAAACGAACTTCAAACCGCGCGGGCGGACTTGAAGGCGGCATCACTAACGGCGAAGAATTAAGAGTGTGCGGATATTTAAAGCCGATTTCAACCTTAAAAAAACCGCTGCGTTCCGTTGATATTGACACCAAAAAGGAAGATTTGGCGGCATTTGAACGTTCGGACGTGACGGCGGTTCCGGCGGCGGGCGTCATCGGCGAAGCGATGCTGGCGATTGTGCTGGCAAACGCGATGCGAGAGAAGTTCGGCGGCGACTCTTTGACGGAAATGCGGGCGAATTTTGACAGTTATTTGAACGCTCTGAAAAAATTTTAACCAAGCCTGGGAAATTTTTAATTTCTCACACGGGTTGTGATTTATAGAATTATTTTCCAATATCTCTTCTATACTGCATTCCGTTCCAATTTATTTCGCCGACGACGCGATACGCCTTTTCGAGAGCGACATCTAAAGTTTCCGCGCTCGCCGTCACGCCCAAAACTCTCCCGCCGCTTGTGATGTAATTACCATCAGCGTCTTTCGCCGTTCCCGCGTGAAAAATTTTCACCTCTCCAAACTCCTTTTCCAAGCCGCTAATCACGTCGCCTGTTTGCACTTTTTGCGGATAGCCTTTAGCGGCGAGAACGACGCACGCCGAACTTCGCGGTTGCCATTCGACGTTTGTTTCGTTGAGCGTTTGATTCAAAATCGCTTCGCAGATTTCGATTAAATCCGTTTTCAAATCAACTAAAATCACCTGCGTCTCCGGGTCGCCGAAACGCACGTTGTATTCGATAACTTTCGCGCCGGTTTCGGTCATCATCAAGCCGAGAAACAAAATTCCGCGAAAAGGAAAGCCTTCCGATTGGCAGCCGCGCAAAGTCGGCTTGATTATTTCCGCGACGATTTTATCCGTTTGTTCTTTTGATAGAAGGCTTCGGTCGGAAATCGTTCCCATTCCGCCGGTGTTCGCACCCTTATCATTTTCAAAAATACGTTTATGGTCGCGAACCGGCGGCGCGAGGGCGAAGTTTACGCCGTCGGCGAACATAATCAGCGAAACTTCGCGTCCGGTTAAACACTCCTCTAAAACGATTCGCTGAACCGCATCTTTTCCGACCGAATTTTCCAGTCCGTTAATTGCTTGTTCGGCTTCCGCGCGATTTGCGGCGACGACTACGCCTTTGCCCGCCGCCAGTCCGTCGGCTTTGACGACGACCGAAGCGTTTTCATCGCCGAATCGTCCGTCGCGCAAAATTTCGATTGCTTGCTGCGGAGAATCAGCAATTTCATATTCGGCGGTCGGAATGTCGTGCCGACGCATAAAATCTTTCGCGAAAGATTTGCTGGCTTCGAGCCGTGCCGCCGCGCGGCTCGCGCCGATGATTTTCAGATCGCGCCGTTCAAATTCGTCAACGATGCCGAGCGCGAGCGACGTTTCGCCGCCGACGAAAGTTATATCAATTTGATTTTCAGCCGCGAAATCCGCAAGCAAAACTATCTCAGCCGGTTTAATTGGAACGCATTCGGCAAATTGGGAAATTCCGGCATTACCATTGGCGCAGAAAATCTCGGTTGGTTTCGCGCTTTGCTTAAACGCTAGACAAAGCGCGTGTTCGCGACCTCCTGAACCGACGACTAAAATTTTCATAGATTTGTTGAAATTTGCGGCAAGATTCCTTTCAAAAATTGCTATTTTCAATTGTCAAACTTGACACGATTAACCGATAGTTATAATTTCAAGTTAAGTCAAAATCAATTTCTCGTATATTGATAATGAGCATCCCCTAGCTAAAATTTACCCGAAATTATTTATTTGACTCAAAGTGTTTTGAAATTGAAATTATGTTTTAACATATTCATTTTAAAACCAAAAATCTAAGGAAAAAGATAAGCAGTGAAATAGGTCGTGCCTACCAATCTTAAAGAATTTAATCAGAGAACTTTCGCTGAAGAGCCGAACATAGAAGACACCAATATCGCTTGTATTGATTGCGGTAAAGATTTTGTCTGGACGGTCGGCGAGCAGTTATTCTTTCGCGATAAAGGATTGCAAAACCCGCCAAAACGCTGTAAAGAATGTAAACAAGCGAAAAACAATCGGCTGAACGCCATTCTTCAGGCTAACGAAACCGGCATTAAACAAAAAATCGAAGTCGCCGTTTACTGCGCCAAATGCAACGGCTACACGACCGTTCCTTTTTACCCGTCGCAAGGTCGTCCAGTTCTCTGTCGCTCCTGCTTTCTGGAAAAGAATCCGTTACCAAAAAACGGGCAGGATAATTGATAAAAAAGTGAAATTCCTATTCGCTTTCTATCATCAAAACCGTCTAAACTTTTTCGCCTTTTCCCTATCTACTTTCATTCTATTTATCCACCAACGTGAACGCTCGGGCGCAGTTCCGGGTCGTTTTCAGCCTGGCGCAGAATTTCGCGCGTGACCGGCGCGGTGTCGCCTTCGCCGAAAAGAATGTAGCGAATCAGATAAGCTATCGGATTGCCTTCGCTCCAGCCGAAATAAACGTGCGGAATTTTTCCAGTTTCGTCACGCAAATGCAGCAGCAAAGCGGCAATGGCGTTTGGAACTGCCGGAGCTACGGTCCGCAGAATTCGATAGCCGTCAATTTCAACTCCGCGAACATATAGTTTTCCAGTAAATTCCGAAGCGTCGCCAAGCTCGATTTCATAAAACACAATCGGGTCGCTCGACGGAATATGATTGTCAACGCGCTTTTCGTGTTCTTTGAATCGGTATTCGTCAACATCGCCGGTTTCAATTCGATTGGTGACAATGCGAATCTCACCTTGCGCCATCTCGTCAATAAATTCTTTTGCCTTTTCGTCGAATTCGAGACCTTCAACGCGAACTTCGGTCGTTCGTAAAGCCCTTGAGATGAAAGACGTAATGACGATTCCGAAAATAAACAGCAGAGCGATTTTTATTCCGTTCGGCTGTTCGACCATATTAACGACGGTCGTGTAAATGAAAACGAGCGTGATAATCGCAAAGCCGATCCACCTGTTTTGTTTTTGCCGCCGCGCCGAAATCGTGACCGCGACAGCTGCCGAGGTCATTAACATCAAAACGCCGGTTGCGTAAGCTCCGCCCTGGGCGGTAACATCTGCCTGAAAAAGAATGGTCACGACAAAAGCGATTGCCGTAAAGACCAGCACGAGCGGGCGCGTCGCCCGCGCCCAATCGGGAGCCATCCCGTAACGCGGCAGATATCGCGGAACGATATTGAGCAAACCCGCCAACGCCGACGCGCCGGCAAACCATAAAATCAAAATCGTCGAAATATCGTAAACCGTGCCGAACAACTCGCCGTGATACGTATGCGCGAGATAGGATAAAGCGCGTCCGCTGGCTTCTCCGCCGGGCTGAAATTTCTCCGCCGGGATAAGCATCGTCGTGATTATACTGCTGCCGATAAGCATCACGCTCATAATTAAAGCCGCGCCGCTCAACAGTTTTTTACCGTTGCGAATGCGTCCTTCAAGATGCCGCTGTTGATTTTCAGTCGGCTCGACATCTGGCATTCTCGAAGTATGAATGGAAGATTTTGCCTCGTCCGAATCTTTTTCGCCACTTTTAACCAAAGGCATGACAACCACGCCGGTTTCAAAACCAGATAAACCCAGCGCAAGTTTCGGGAAAAGCACAAGCGCACCGAGTATCATTGCCGTGACGCTACCGCCGACCTTGGGATGCGCCCAGAGCGACGCACTCCAATTTGATAACGACTCTGGCTGAACTGCAAAAATTTGATGTAAACCCGTGATAATTACAACGATATTCAAAAGCAGGTAAACAACGACAATCCCGACGGCAATGCCGATTGCTTCATTGAATCCCTTTAAGAAAACCGCGCCCAAAAATCCGATTAAAACGAGCGTCACGATAATTTCGTGATGAAGGAATTTCAGATGATGTTCGACGAATGGATTCTCGATAATGTGGGCAGTCGCGTCGGCAGCCGAAAGCGTGATGGTGATGATAAAGCTCGTAGCGACGAAACCGAGCAAAGCCAGCACGAACATTTTCCCTTTCCAACGCGAAAGTAGATGTTCAAGCATCGAGATTGAACCGTCGCCGTGCGGACTTTCTTCGGCGACACGCTTATACATCGGCAGCGCGCCGAACAGCGTCAGCAACACCAGCACGCAGGTTGCCAGCGGCGATAGCGCGCCCGCCGCCAGAAACGCGATTCCCGGCTGATAACCAAGCGTCGAGAAATAATCAACGCCCGTCAGACACATTACTTTCCACCACGGATGTTTCTCATGCGCTCCTTCTCTTTCATGCGGACCTTCGATTTCCTCGACACCTTTGTAAAGCCATTTCTTAAACCCGCTGTTTGTTGTTCCTCGTTTTGACTCTTCCATAAATTTGAGTATCAGAGTTAAATGCTAAAAGACCGCCAGATGATTTTCATCTATCCGCGGTCATTTTATAATTTGAATTTCTGTTCCACTGCCGAAATAAATATCGGAGATTATTTTGGAAAATCTATAATTTCAATAACAAATGAATTTTACGCTTATTAGCTTACAGGTCAAGCTGAAATCAAAGGCAGGATAATTTGAAGTCTTAATCGAATAAAAATGGATTTATTTAAAAAATAAAAGGGCAACGTCTCCCACACCGTCGCCCCTAGGTCACAAGTCCTCACCCCTCGTGACCAAATGTTCACCGGGGAGGTGAACATTTATAGATTATGCACATTAAAAATGGAATTGCAAATTTAAAGGTTAAGGTTTTTTATGATTAATTTGCAGGTAATAAAAGGTAGCTATGCCAGGAATTGACGAAGTTTTCAACCGTTATACTACCGACCGCAAATTCAGTTTCGGCACCTTTCGATTTGATGAAAAAACTATATTCGCCAAGCGGTGTTTCGGCAGCGACGTTCACCTCGAAACTGATTACCGAAACCTCTGCGCCGTATTTGTGATTAATCAAACTTTTAGGAGTGACGGTAATGTGCGGTGAGTTAAAACCGATGGAAACTTTACTTGCGTCGAGATTTTTGCCTCCAGCGTAAATCAGATAAGATTTTCCGCCGTTGACTGGCACGGCTAATTCGGAAACCTGCCCGTTAAAACCGACGTAACGCACATCAAAATCCTTGCTGCCGAATCTTAATTTCCTGGATAGAGACTGCGTTTTTCCTTTAATAATGCTGATTTCGCCGAGCTTTTCGACCGAAAAAGATTTACCAGTGTTTTTTCTGTAATCCTGCGCGTAAATTTTATACCGCCCGCTATTTAAACCCTCAATACGAAAAAAACCGTCGGCATTACTTAAAATTCCGGCGGCGACGCGTCCGCTTTCCGCATCTTCCGCCCAAACCTGAACATCTTTCGCTGCTCTGCCATTTACCGACTCGAGTTTACCACTGATTGTTCCGCAGCAGTTTTCATCGGTTAATTTAGCGCCATACAGAGTGCGAATTCCCGCCAGATCGTCTTCAGCTAGAGTGCGCGAACTAAACGCAGTCAAATTATAGACTCCGTTTTTGCCTTGATGTTCGTGCATCGTCGCGCCGGTAATAGAAGAATGGTCGAGTCCCAACAGATGTCCGATCTCGTGCGTTAAGGTCGCTTCGAAATCGAAGGTTCCGAATGAGCCGTCAGTTGAAAATTGTTCGTAAGGATTAAGAACAATGTCGGCTTCGGTGATATAACCTTTACGATTAAAAAAAATTCGCGTGCGGGCGGAAATCATTTCCGCATCGTTTCCGAAAAACAAAAGATTTTCCGGCGTCTGGGCAATCGTCACCAAACTCAAATTATCGCCGGATTTTCCGCTCGTGCTGACTGTTTGTTTGTCCGTCCAGGAAACTTGAAATTTTATATTCGCGGCTTTTTCCCAGTTCTCAAGGCTGCGCTGAATCGCGCCCTCAATGTCGCTGTCCGGTTTGATATAAGAATTCGGTTTGATTAAAGAATTTGAAAAGGCAATCGGAATCGTGTTGCTTTTCCAGTGCAGACGCAATGTTTCGCCATTATCGGCAAATTGCGTCGAGTATGCTGCTGACGACATCGAGAAACTCAGCAACAGCAGCCAAAGCGAAAAAATTTTAATTGCATTTACCATTCAAATTATAAATTTTCTTTACCGACAAAGCCCTCGATGTTTCCCCTGCCGACCCGTTCCAGATCGGCAAAACCGACAACCAAAAGCAAAACCACTAGGGAAAGCGTCGCCAAAACATAAAGAAACGCTAATTGCTCCAGATAAATCAAAACTCCAATCACAATGGTGACCAGCGCCAGCCAGAAAAGCGCGATTGCCCGGCGGCTGTATTTACTCTGTTTTCCTGTCATATCATTCATAAAATATCCTTAACTTGTTGAGGGTAGTCTTTTATAGATACCAAATTTTTCGGTTTAGGACAATCAATAACAGTATTTATTCTAGTCAATTATTCGCAGAGGAAGATTCAGGACTTTTTTTTCCGCTGATTCTTCAACCTTAAGAATCGGCGGAAATTTTGTTTTTTCGCGTCCTGATTGCGGAACTTCGACAATATCGAAAGCCTGCAAAATCAAATCGTCGGCGGCGCCTGCTTTTATTTTTTCCAAATCGGCTTGGATAATTTTCGTTTCGCCTGCTTCGCGCCGGTAAATAATTATCGCTTTCGCGTCGGCGTTTTTCGTCACGCCGCCCGCGCTTGAAACCGCGCGGCTTAATGTAATTTGCGACCTGGCGGAAATCTGTTTCGGATTGGCAACGCCGCCGATCACGTAAATTGATTCGGCTTCCAAAACCGTGATAATGTCGCCGCTCAGGATTTGCGGATTCGCTTCCTTTTTGCCGCTGAGTAAATCACTTACTTTGATATTGAGATAAATTGACCCGTTATACCGACTTGCCGCAACGAATTTTTCCCGATTTTCCGCATTGCCGCCGGAGGAATCTAATTTCTCATCAGGCGGCAATTGACAACTCAGACTGTTCTGCCGAAAAATCCGTATCTGCCCGCTTGCCCTTTCCGTTAAACCGCCGGAGACGATAATCAATTCGTTAAGTAAAATCGGTCGTTTGATTTGAAATCGCTGCGGAGTTTTGATTGCCCCATAAAGAACCGACAGCGGGCGCTTTGAACGATCTAAAACTTTAACCACGACCCTCGGATCGCGTAAATTTTTACTGTAGGCTTTCGCTACGTCCGATGCGATGGCATCTTCGCTTCGGCACAAAGCGAAAATCGGATTTTCAATGAAATCAAGACCGTCGAGAAATCCTTCGGGATTGAGCGTTCCGCGCCAGTCGTACTCGACGCTGCCGATGACATCAACATCAATTAAATCACCGGGATGAACGAGATTTACTTCAGTTTTAATTGTTTCAGAAGAATTGTTAGCGGCAATCGTGTCGGGTGTGGGAGATGGTGTTTGAGACTTAGCAGAACTTTGAGAAAAAAGAATACAAAGTAAAACGTATGAGAGAAAATAAAACTTTCGACTTTTCATGAAATTAAATACTACTCACAACAAGTTACGAAAACTTAACTTTCAACATATATGAATACCAAAATTGAAATTTATCAGACAGAAACTCGCCGCTTAACTTTTTAATTTTCCCGCCAAATGACTTCGTATAAGAGTGTGGCTTCTGAATCGGTTTATTTTTTAATCAGTTAATCCAGAAACAATCGCTTTTATTCATTTTTGAAAAGCTTGATTCATCTTTATTTTTGGGCAAGGCTTGTTTTTTTAGGACTTCGCGTCGGCTTGTTCGTCACCGTTCCCGGTACAGCAAATCCCTTAAACTCCCAGTTGCAGTTATCGCACAATAAATTAAATCTGAAGAAGATTTTTGAAAAAAAAGAGGTTGGACGGTAACCTCGTCTAACTCTTTTACTACTGCATCTCGGACATTTTTGGCTGATCATTTGTTTACTTCTTCTCAATCTCCCTTTTTTATTTCT
>Ga0136614_10003176_pt1 | contig 10441 bp, 11 predicted proteins | sample AntDrymUQ2792106_2_FD_106643 | JGI IMG/M metagenome (GOLD analysis project Ga0136614, IMG submission 106643) | Polar desert sand microbial communities from Dry Valleys, Antarctica - metaG UQ279 (21.06) | ecosystem: Environmental > Terrestrial > Soil > Desert | place: Antarctica: Dry Valley... | reverse complement strand
GCGAGGTGATCAGCATCCGATGCGGTTCTCCACAACCCGAGGTGCGGATAGCGCCCGAGGGCGACATAATCGCGCACCTGCACCGGGAACGTCGCATCCTCTCGCTGCGGAACAACGGCAACACTTGTGGAAAGCTCGGCAAGCGTATGCGCCTTTACATTGCGGCCATTGATGGTGATGCTGCCGGAGACGACATCCGCCCGGCGGAGCAAGGCCCGCACGATCGAGCTCTTCCCTGACCCGTTGGGGCCGGCCAGGGCGGTGAGCCGTCCGCGGGGAACCTCGAGGTTGACGCCATCAACCGCATTCGTCGCCGCGCCGGCATACCTCACGACTACTCCGGAAAAGCCGATCACGCCGCTTTTCTCAGCTGCACGAGGAAAAACGGGACACCTAGCAGCGCGGTGATCGCCCCCAGCGGCAGCTCGGCGGGCGCCGCCACTGTGCGCGCGGCGAGGTCGGCGGCAACCACCAGCGTTGCGCCAACGAGCGCCGCCGCGACTATGAGAGGCCGGTGTGCCCGCAGTCCGAGGCGACGCGCAATGTGCGGCACGACGAGTCCAACGAATCCTACGAGTCCCGCCGCCGCGACCGTCGCGGCGGCAAGCAGTGCCGCCAGAAGGAACACCCGACGTCCCGACCGCTCCGCATCCACGCCCAGCGACGCGGCGGTGTCTTCGCCAAGTGAAAGGACGTCGATTTCGCGAGCCCAGTACACGAGTGCCCCGCCAGCAGCGAAAATACTTCCGCCCAGCCAGCCGACACGCGTCCAGGTAGCGTCCGCCGCGGATCCCATCATCCACCACAGCGCGCCCCGTACCGTGTTCGGCTCCGCGCTGGCCAGGGCCACCATGATCGCCGCGTTGGCAAACGCGCCAACGATCACCCCGGCGATGAGGAGCGTACGAACGTCAGCGCGGACGGTTCTGCCACCCGCGCGCGCAACGGCAAGGGCGACGAACACCGCCGCGATGCCGCCGCCGAAGGCAGCGAGAGTGATTGCCGCGTCGCTGCCGATTCCCATTGCGAACGCGATCACCGCACCGACCGCGGCGCCCCCCGAAACGCCGAGGAGGTATGGCTCCGCGAGCGGATTGCGCAAAGCTCCCTGTAGCGCCGCGCCGCTCGCACCAAGGCCGGCGCCTACCAGAGCGCCGAGCAGGGCGCGCGGCAGTCTCAGGTCGCGCACGATCGCTATCGCTGTCGCATCCCCCCGACCGGCCAGCGCCTCGATCACGGACATCACGGAAAGCGATATGGCTCCCTTCCCGACGGCGATCATCGCGGTCAGAACGAGGGCGCCGGCGAGCGCGACCCAGTACCACCCCTGAAACCGCTTCAGCGGAGGGCTCCCGGATGAAAGAGCCGCGCCAGTGAGACCGCGGCCTCGCCCAGGCGAACCGATGGTCGCGCGACGAGCAGCGTATCGACGATCAACACTTTCCCCTCGCGCGCCGCCCGAACGATCCTCCAGCGAGGATCGGCATTGATCTGCGACGCGCCGATGGGACCGGCCAGAATGAAATCCGGATCGCGCCTGGCCACATCCTCGAGGGAGATAGCCTTCGATGGTCCGGTGATGTCCGCGTAAACGTTGCGTGCGCCCGCGATGTCGACCAGCTCGTTCATGAAGCTGCCGCCGCCGATCGTGATCAGTGGCGCATCCCAGACGTGCCAGAAAACGGCCGGCCGCGGCAAACGCGAGGTCGCCATCCGGACGCGCTCGAGACTTCCGTAGACGGAGTCGATGACTACCCGGGCACGCGCTGAATCCCGCAGAATGGCGCCGAGCACCTCCGTCGCGCGGCGAAATTCGGCGATGCTGTCGATTTTGAGGGAGAGCGTGTTCACCCCGGCCGCGCGCAATCTGTCCGCGGCGGTGCGGTTATCCCCGCTCGCATAGAGGATGACGAGGTCCGGTCGCGCTCCGAGCACGACCTCCACGCTCGGACGAATCCCGTCGCCGAGCGCGGGGACGAACCGGGCGGAGTCCGGCCACAGATCGTATCTGGAGCGGCCGACGAGCCGCGGGCCCGCACCGAGCGTGAAGAGAATCTCCGTGGTCGCCGGATTGAGCGACACGATTCGCGATGGCGCGTGACCGATGCGGACCGTGTGTCCGAAGTCATCCGCCCCGACGCGGGACTCGCTTTGCGACTGGCCGCAGGCCGCCGCCGTCAACACGACGGCGAGCCCTGCCCGAACCGATTTCCTGCCGAAATTCAAAAGCGGACACTCCTCTCATGGGAATGCCCGCAACGAGCACGCGTCGCCAGACGCCTGACCGCCACCAGCGCCTCCCCCGAGGTTCTGCGAATGTGGCGCGGACGAAAGTCGTCTCCTGGCTTCGGGCCGCCGCACTCACCTTCCCAGCCACGTGGCCAGTGGTGCTGCTAGTGCGCGTTCAACGCCCGTTACAGTGGCGGGGCCGCACCGGTTTCGCACCGGTTTCCGTGGCTCCCGTCCGCGATCGATTGTTCGCCGAAGCTATCGGCGCCGCAACGCGCGCGCAAGCGCCAGGATCATGGCTCCGCCAATCAGGAGGGTGAGCGCAACCATATAGCGCGGATCGACGGCGCGGCTCGCCGCGGCCGGAGGAAGATCGATGACCGTGATGGTGTTCTGCGGAATGTCGGAGCCCAGAAAACGCCGGAAGCTGCGCGCTTCCACGGTCACCGGATCCATCTCCTTGATCTTCGGGCCGGTGACGCTGCCCGTCTCATCTTCGATCAGAACTTCGTACACATCGGTGCGCGCCTGAAGCGGCAATCGCAGCGGGAACAGGCTGGCCGGGACCGAGTACGAGAACGACACCTGTTTCACACCGGGCGCCAACGGGGCGAACACGTTGGCGCGGCCGTTCGCGAACGCGACCGCATCGGTGGGGACATCCCCCTGTGTGACACGGAAGTTGGTCGCGGCAGGCAGTAAATGCGCTGCCCAGGTTGCGCCTTCCGGTCGCTCGCTTGCTGCTACCCGAGTCACTGAGGTGTCGTTCGACAGCTCGAATACCTCCACGACCGAGCGCTGCGCGCGCGCATCCACGGCGGAGATCACGACGTGGTGCCCGCGAATGCTGATCGGGACGTTCCCGGATGTCGTGTCGAACACCGTGATCTCGCCCGCTCGCCCGCCGATCCTTCTTTCCGTCAACGGGGGAGTGAAGTACGCGATCCCCCCGTGCATCGCCGAAACGAAGTACAGCGCGTCCTCGCTGCCGGAGCGCTGATACTCGAATCTGTAGCGGCCGGCCGCATCCGAGCGCAGCGAATCGAGGGGGCCGGACCTGTCCGGACCAACGCGATGGAGCACCACCCACGCACCTCTGACGGGCACCATGGTCCTGACTCCAGGACGGATGATCCTGCCCGAGACGATCTGGGGGTCCGGAGGAAGAGCGCCCTGCAGCAACAGCAGCGCCAGACTACATATGGAACTTCCCAAAGTCCTCGGGCCGCATGTTTTCGAGGTATTCCTTCAGCTGCTCCGCCGACATCTCGTCAGCCGGCTCGGCGACTATCTCCGGCGATGCCTGCCCCTCTTCCAGCAATAGTGCCGTGAGAAGGGTCTCCTGCGCGAAGATCGGGGCTTCGAACCGCAGCGCAATGGCAATGCTGTCGGAAGGGCGGGCATCGACGTGCACGGCGCCGGAGGTCTGCGCGATGTGGAGCTCCGCGTAAAACGTGCGGTTCTCGACCTTGGTGATGTTCACCCGCCTGAGGGTACCACCGAGACCGATGATGAGATTCTTGCAGAGGTCGTGCGTGAGGGGCCGCTCCCGCTTCAGCTTGTTCATCTCGATCACGATGGATTCAGCTTCCGGCTGTCCGATCCAAATGGGCAGCAGACGCGCCCCGCCCTTCTCCTGCAGAATCACCACGTAGGAGTTGGTCGAGCGATCGAGACCGAGGCGCATGACTTCGACTTCGACGAGTTGCATGAATTCAAATTAACGTGCTACGCACCCCTGGTCGCCTTCCTGAGGTCCGATACCCGGTCGAGCTTCTCCCACGTGAACAGAGTGCCCTTCCCGGCGGGATTTTTTTCGGGCGCACGGCCGAAGTGCCCGTATGACGAGGTTCGGCTGTAAATCGGCTTGCGGAGGTCGAGGGCATCGATGATTCCCTTTGGCGTGAGATCAAAGACGTCGGCGACCGCCTTCATTATGCTCGTCTCGGGAACCGTGTTGGTTCCGAAGGTGTCGACGTTGACGGAAACCGGCTTCGCCACGCCGATTGCGTAGGCCACCTGAACCTCGCAGCGCCGGGCGAGCTTGGCGGCGACGATGTTCTTGGCCACCCAGCGCGCCGCGTAGCACGCCGAGCGGTCCACCTTGGACGGATCCTTTCCGCTGAAGGCTCCGCCACCGTGGCGGCCCATTCCACCGTAGGTGTCGACGATGATCTTCCGGCCAGTGAGGCCGGCATCGCCCTGGGGCCCGCCAATCACGAATCGCCCGGTGGGATTGATGTGAAACTTCACGCCGTTGGCGCGCAGGCTCTTGGAGATGACCGGCTCGATGACCTCCGAGATGATCGCTTCGCGCAGCTTCTTGGTCGAGATCTCCTCCGAATGCTGGGTGGAGACGACGACGGTCTCGACGCCGATCGGGATCATGTCCTCGTACAGCACAGTCACCTGCGCCTTGCCGTCGGGGCGGACCCATTTGCCGTCCTTCGAGCGGCGGAACGCGGCGAGCCGCTCGGTAAGCCTGTGAGCGAGCTGGATCGGCATCGGCATCAGCTCCTCGGTCTCGTCGGAGGCGTAGCCGAACATCATGCCCTGATCGCCGGCGCCGCCGGTATCCACCCCCTGGGCAATGTCGGGGGACTGCTTGTCGATGGTGCTGATGACGGCGCAGGTCTTCGAGTCGAACCCGAAGCCGGCATCGTTGTAGCCGATGCGGTCGATCGTCGAGCGCACGATCTCCGGCACGTTCACATACGTCTCAGTAGTGATCTCGCCCGCGACGCAGGCGAGACCCGTGGTTACGAGAGTTTCACAGGCGACGCGCGCCGGGGGGTCTTTTGCAAGGATAGCATCGAGAATGGCGTCCGAGATCGCGTCCGCGACCTTGTCAGGATGACCTTCGGTTACGGATTCGGACGTGAACAGATGTCGATCGAGCACGAAATTTCCTCTGGGGGAATTGAGGATGAGCGGTGGCAGCGGTCGCACGCCGTACTATTCGTGCGCCGAGGACTATTACGATCCACCTGAGCCTTCGAAGATATTTCCGTCGAAGGAGCCGGGCAACCCATCGCGCAGGAACGGCGCGTCACCGAAGGCGTTGAGCAGCCCTCTCCTCAACTCCGCTTCCGCCTCTTTCGCCGTTCGCGCGCCCAGCGCCGCGTTCGCCGCCGCTTCCGCGACGGTCACGCTGACGCCCCGCACGATCCGCTTCACCAAAGGCACCGAGCGGCCGGCGACACTCAGGGAGCGCACTCCGAGGCCGATGAGGGCGAAGGCCATGAGCGGCTGGGACGCCATCTCGCCGCAGACGGCTACCTCGAGACGATTCTCGCAACCGACGTCGACGATGCGTTTTATCAGCTTGAGAACCGCCGGATGCAGAGGCGTAAAGCGCGCCGCCAGCGCCGCGCTTCCCCGGTCGACGGCCAGGGTGTACTGAACGAGGTCGTTCGTACCGATGCTGAAGAAGCTCACGTCGTCGACGAGAGTGTCGACGCAGAGGGCGGCCGCGGGGGTTTCGACCATCACGCCGAGCGGCAGGTCGTGCCGGTACTCGACGCCGCGGGCGTCGAGCTCGCCCGCCGCTTCGTTCAGGAGCTGACGCGCCTGTTTCACCTCATCGAGGGTGATGATCAGTGGAAACATGATCCGCACGTCTCCGTGCATCGCCGCCCTGAGAAGCGCGCGCAGCTGAGTCTTGAACAGCTCCGGCTCGTCCAGACACATCCTGATCGCCCGCCAACCGAGAAACGGGTTGGCGTCGGTGGCGTAGCCACCGACCGGAAGCTTGTCGCCCCCCACGTCGAAGGTGCGAATGACGACCGGTCTGCCGCCGAATGCCTCGACGACGTGTTTGTACGCCTGGTACTGCTCCTCCTCGTCGGGCATCGTCGCCCGCCCGACCACCAGGAACTCGGTCCTCATGAGGCCGACACCTTCCGCGCCGCTGTGCGCCGCGAACTCCGCTTCTTCGGGCAGATCCACGTTGGCGCGCAGCGTTACCCAGTGACCGTCGAGCGTGACCGAATCCGCCGTCGCGAGCGCTTGCAGTTCCAGCGCATCCGCTGCCTCGAGAGCGCGGCGCTCCCGGTACTTGCCGAGCTGCCTGGCCGAGGGGTTGATGATGAGGACGCCCGAAGTGCCATCGAGAATCACATGCTCGGTTCCCTCGAGACGCTCGGTCGCATCCCTCAGGCCGACGACGGCGGGGAGGCCGAGGGATCTCGCCAGGATCGCCACATGCGACGTCCGGGTGCCCGCGTCGGTCGCGATGCCGATGATCGCCTCGCGATCCAGCTGCACGGTGAGACTGGGAGTGAGATCGTGGGTGACCAGAATCCTGTTCGCGCCCTTGGGAAGATCGACCGGATCGTGATCGGGAAGTCCGAGCAGGATCGAGAGCACCCGGATCTGGACGTCGATGAGATCGCCCACGCGCTCCCGGATCATCGGCCGGGAGTGACCGGCAAATTCCTGCCGCCACTCGAACATCACCAGATCGAAGGCCTTTTCGGCTCCAATGTTCTGTTGCACGAGCTCTTCGACCTGCCGCTGGAGCTCCGCGTCGTCGAGGATCGTGATCTGCACGTCGAAGATCGCGGCCTCTTCGGGCCCTGCGTGCTTCTCCGCCCTGGCGCGCACGTGACGAAGCCTCTCCTTCGCCTTGTCGATCGCCGCGTGCAGGCGCTCGACTTCGGCGGGGATCGCCTCGTCGGGGATGTTGCGGTGCCGGACGTCCGGGACTTCCCAGCGCAGGAGATGGACAGGACCATCCACGATCCCGGGAGACGCCGGCATGCCGACGATTCCTCCTTGCATCAGCTCTCGCCGAACCTGGACGCGATCACGGCCGCAATCGTTTCGAGCGCCGCTTCGGCATCACATCACCCGTCGCCCGCAGGGTGACCGTCGCTCCGGACTCCGCGGCCAGCATCATGACGCCCATGATGCTCTTGGCGTTGACCTCGAGGTCGTCGCGGATGATGGTGATGCTGCTCTTGAATTTCCCCGCGGCCTTCACGATTTCCGCGGCGGGTCGCGCGTGGATCCCGAGCTTGTTCAGAATTTTGACGTCGCGCTGAGGCATCAGGTCATCACCGAGAAGAGTACGAACAGCGCCATGACTCCCAGCGCGACCCGCCAGCCTTCGGCGTGCTCCCGTAAACGCGCGAGAAGGAGAATCCCGAGGAACGCGGCCACGATGATTCCACCGGCCATCGCTCTGCCCGGCCCTGCAACGCGCTCGAGCGCGAGCGGGAGTGTCAGACCCGCCACGAGCGCCGCGGCGCTACCAATGTATTGCGGCCCGTGCCTCAGCACCGGATTGCCGAGCCCGGAGGCGACATTGAGTCCGCGCGAGAGGCCGAGCGAGAGGCCCCACGCGCGGAGTCCAAAGTGTCCCACGTTGTACAGCGCTAGAAACGTACCGACAACCGCCAGTGGTGATCTGCCGAATCCGTAAACGCATAGCGCGACCAGCGAGCAGAATGGCAGCCAGCTGGCCCAGATGAGGCGGTCTCCGACGCTGCCCAGCGGTCCGGCGAGCGCGGTTCTGAAACGCTCGATTCGCGCGGGATCGACGCCGTCGAGCTCGGCCCGGGTGAGCGCGCCAACCGCAACTCCAGCAAGATAAGGATGCGCGTTGAAGTAGCGTGATTCGCGCGCGAGGGCCGCGCGATACGCGTCGCCGTCGATTCCCCCGGGCAGATAACGCAGCGCAGGTTCGATCACGAAGCCCATTCCGGTTCCATTCAGCGTCTCGTAGTTCCACGAGCCCTGGAGGGCGAAGAGGCGGACGTACATCGCCGCCTTGACGCGAAACGGCAGGCGGATTCCCGGCGCCGTCATGCTGCCCACGCGATCGCCGTCGAGGCGACCAGCCCGGCGAGGAAAAAGTAGAGGACGTAGCGCACCGAGTGGAAAACCTTCCAGAGCGCCCCCCCGGCCACGATCGCTGCGGCGACTACCACTACCGCTCGCGAAATGACGGGCGACGTCGCCCATATCACTACGATCGCCCGGACCAGGGGGCTGAAAATCAGCATGCCGGCGAGCGTGACCGCCGCTCCGCGCAGCAGGTCCAGGCTCATGCCCGTCAGATGAAGCGACAACAGCGCGTCCCGCGAGCCGTCCTCAATGCTGTCGCGCGATCTGGTGAGCTTGCCGGCAATGCTCCGGCGGAGAACGACCATGCTCCAGCCGCTTATACTTGCCGTGAGCAGCGCGGCGAGCATCGCGGCGGGAAGAGCGCCGTACATGCCGGGCGGCTGCGCCGCGTAAAGCGCCCCGCCAACCACGCCCGCGGAGCCCCACTCCGGATATCTCGATGCGCCAAAGGGGAGCGTGTCGAGCGCGATCAGCTCGAGCACGACGCCTATCAGCAGACCCCGCTCGGGCTCGCCGATGAACGCTCCGGCGAGAGTGGCAGCGACGATTGGCCGCGAAATCATCGCCTGCGGGAAGCTCACGACGTCGAGGCCGAGCAACGCCCCGAGGAGAGCGATCGGAAGCGCGTCGAGCAGGCTCATCCGGGTTCTCCACCGAGAATCTCGGCGAGTGGAACGGCGCGGGCGCCGGGAACGTCCTGAGCCGTGACTTCGACTCCAGCGGCTTCCAGCACCAGAAGCTCCCGCTCTTCCTCGGGCGTGAGAAAAATGTAGCGCAGCTTCTCCTTCCGCCCCGCGCGGTGATGGATGCCGCCGAGGTTGACGCTTCCTATTGCCTTTACACCGCTGACGAGGCGGTGCATCACTGAAACCTCCCCGGTAATGAGAATTCCCGGGCGCGGGTCGGCCGCATAAGTGGCGTGGTCCCGGATCGCTGTCTTCACGTCGGCGAAGCGAATTTCCATCTCCGGTGGAACCGCCATTCGGTAAAGGTCTTTCTCCCAATCACTCGAGGCGACCAGATCGTCGACGAGAACCAGGAAGCGGATGTCGTGCGGCTGGCCCCAGCCGACCACCACCTGCCCATGGATCAACCGGTCGTCGATCCGGTACAGGAGTATCCCCATTAGTGGCGCTCGACAACGACGAGCGACGCCCGACCCCGCTCCGCCGCCCCTCTCGCCGCTTCGCCGGGCGAAGTCGCGGAGCTGCACACGAAATCCAGAAGCGTAGCGAGGTTGACGCCGCTCACCAGCACGAGACCCGGCATATCGCGGGCAACCCTCCGCGCGGCGAGCGTCGCGCTGCCGGCCGGCAGATCGGTGAAGATCACGCTCGTGCCGCCCGCGAGATGAGACCTCAGCGCCTGCTCTATGTCGCCGGGAGCCATGCCGGTGTTGGACAGGCAGATGAAACGATCACCCATCCCCGTTATCTGCTGCACCGCGGAGGCCAGCCCGGCCGAAAACTCGCCGTGCCCAACCACTATTGCGCGCGCCTTTTCCGGCGCCTCGCCCTCACTCATGGTCTTCCTGGAGGTATTCGCGGACGTTCTCGGCGGCGGCCGCCTTCATTCGCCCGATCAGCCGCGCGTTGAATACTTCGGGCGCGTGCATTCCGGAGTACCGCAGCAGGTGGTTCAGCGCGATGACTTCCGCGATTACCGTGATGTTCTTTCCCGGATTGAGGAACACGGTGATCTTGGGCAGCTCCACCTCGAGGATGCGGGTCGTCGCCACATCGAGACCTGTGCGCTCGACCACCGCATGCTGATCCCACTCTTCGAGCTCCACCACGACCTCGATGCGCTTCTGCTGGCGCACCGCGCGAATGCCGAAGATCGCGGGAATGTCGATCAGCCCCACGCCGCGGATCTCCATGAAGTGGCGCTGGAGGTCGTGGCCACGGCCGATCAGCACGTCGTTGCCGCGCTTGCTGGCGACGACCAGATCGTCGGCGACGAGTCGATGCCCCCGCTCCACCAGATCGAGGACGCACTCGGACTTGCCGATTCCGCTTTTGCCCGTGAAAAAAAGTCCCACACCGAACACATCGGCCAGCGAGCCGTGAAGAGATGCGGTGGGAGCGAACTCCATCTCGAGGACGGGCTTGATTCGCCGGTAGAACTCGGCGGTCTTGAGTCCCGTTCGGATCAGTGGTATTCCCGCCGCTGCTGCCGCTTCTCTGAGCCCCGACGGGAGGCGCTGGCCCTTCGTTACGAAGACGGCGGGGATCGGAAAGGAGAAAAAGAGCTCGAGAATCCTTTTCCGTTTCGCGGGCGCGAGTGATGTGAGGTAGGTGATCTCGGTCTCGCCAAGCACCTGTAGCCGCTCGGCCGAAAATCGCTCCACATAGCCTGCCAG
>Ga0136614_10003175_pt1 | contig 10441 bp, 10 predicted proteins | sample AntDrymUQ2792106_2_FD_106643 | JGI IMG/M metagenome (GOLD analysis project Ga0136614, IMG submission 106643) | Polar desert sand microbial communities from Dry Valleys, Antarctica - metaG UQ279 (21.06) | ecosystem: Environmental > Terrestrial > Soil > Desert | place: Antarctica: Dry Valley... | reverse complement strand
TTCAAGCCGCACTCGGACGAACGCTCGCTGAACGATTGCCGTGGGACTTCATGTGGGTGGACGATAGCGCGGGGAGGTTTGTGCGGGTCGAGCTAAAAAACGGACGCATCTACTGGGGACACAAGCGGGCAGAGAGCACGGGTTCAGCCGACAAAGAAATAGTTCTCAGCGATCTGTTTCTTGAGGAAGCTGGCGTGCGTACATACATCGCGGACGCGCGGCTCATTTATATTCCTGGCAGTGAGATTGCGGAAATCCGCCTCTCGCCAACACCAGAGGAAGCCAATGCGGCACGACGAGAGTAGCGAGGCAGGCCGAGGGAGTACGACTTCGAACAACACGAGCATAGACACTACCCAACCTGGTCACCCAGACTATCACGAACTCAAGAGAGGATCGGTCATCGACGCATTGCCGAGCACACCGCGGCAAACGATGAACATTCCGACCATTCCCCCGCCCGGCTCGACGCCACCCGCGCCTACGCCAACAACCGCCCCCGTTGTGTCGGCAACGGACAGCCCCACGGAATGAAGGCACGGCGGTGAGTCACCCGAAGGGCGTGCAGGCTGCCGGCGGCACGCTCCATGGAACGATCATTCAGTGCCAACCGGACGGCACTGCAGCGAACCCTATCGGCCATCGCCGAAGGATCAGAGGGACGAATTCATAGGCAGAGCTCCCAGCGGTTTTTACGACCTCGTCCATGACGGGATGGGAAACCTCCTCTAAATCTGGCAGGCGCTGATTCTGAAGCGCAGTCGGGGAGTTAGCTGCGGTGCCCGTTTCGGTACCCGTTGCTACCGACTTCGTACAGCATGAATGCAGGAAAGCCTGGCACCGACGCCCGGTTCTCCTATGAACTCCGGCAAGAATGGCGTGATTGGTTGAGTGTCGTTCCTGCTCACGGAACAGGAGCTGCGACGCGTGTCTTGTGTTCGGAGGTGGGCGTTTCTAGTGCGTCGACGCCACCGACGGGCTTGGCGGCAGCTCTTCAGCCGAAACCAAGTGTGGGTCAAGATCAATCAGGTTTGCAAACGGAACGCGGATAAACGCGATACCGGGGCTCCCAGGATCCACTAATCGCCTGGAAGAGTTCCTTCTCTGAGGCACTGTCGAAAATGCTGTCTCTCGGCTGCACGCGACAAGATAAATCCTGCCTTATCGTTGTAACAACTGATCCAGATTCACGATTTCAAAAGATCCGTCATCCTTCAGCACGCGGATCTCTCTAGGTACAATGTGCGGCGGAAGGCTTTCCAACGATTCTCGTAATCCTCGCACTGCCTTATCGGCGACTTCGGCGGGCAGATTCTTCCGCAGCTCATCCGCCATCGCGCGATAGAGATCTCCCTGATGTATCCGATAACCGGCAGTGAGTAGATACGCGAATAGAGGGTCCGCCAGTTGCGTATTGACGCACATCAGCAAAGCACTTGTCCATGAGTGAATGTTTAGACGCTCGAATACCGAGGCGAGGGTAAAGCACCACGCCGCTTCGTACCACGCCTCGGTCGCTTGTGCCGCCCATCCAAGTAGATACCAAGCCTCGGGATAAAGCGCGTCCTGTTTGAGGGCCTGAATAGCGGCAATCCGATTCTCTGCAGAGGATTCATTAGGAGGTCCCGCGGCCGCAAGTATTGCCGCGGCCCTGTCAGGAGCGCGCCTCTGCGATTCGAGTCCGGCGTACTTCTGAATCAGAAGGGGTGCGCGAGCACTCAGAACCCAATACGCTTCTTGCTGATCGCTCCTCAAATAGTCCGCGAATGCAGAATCCGCCGCGCCGTAGTCTCCGGCATGCAAGAGCGCATCGGCGTGACGGGCGGAAAACTCTGCAGGCGCTCCCAGGCTGACCGACTTTTTGTATGCTCTCGCTGCCCATCCGAACCGGCCCCGATCGAAGAGTATGCCACCAATCTCCGCCCAAAAGTAGTAACGGCTTCGATAAGAGGGATCGCACCGTGCTGCTTTTCTGTAGTAATCAATGCGGGTTGCCATGGGCCCCGAGTGCGCCCCGTAGAAGTGTCCACAATTGTAGTAAGCGATTGCTAGTCGTTTCCGGTCTCCATCACTTCGCGCGAGATCGAGCCACCGATCGAATTGCTTCGAGATCTCTAGCCATTCGTTACTACTGAATCGTCGAGGCGAAAGCACCATTGCGGTACCACGAAGCTCGTCACAGACGTGGTGGTCACACGCCCTGTCTTCTAGGTCGTTCGCAAAAGCAACAAGGTCGCTCACACTCTTATCGACAGCGAACAGCGCGGCGATCGCCTCAATTATCCGAGGCTGAGATGTACAAGTGGAGCCAAAGAAGCACGCCTGTAAAATGCTCTTTGCTTGCGCAACGTGACTAGCCTGGCCGAGCGCCAGTGCCAACGCGACAAGAGCATCTGCAGCCAGATTCTGAACCGGAAGTGCTTCTAAGAGCCCCTCCCTGTGATGAAGAGTTGCGCGTTTCCCGGAAGGAAGGTGGACTGCAATTTCATCGCTCCTTACAAAGACTTTACCGCGAACTGGCTTCGGCGGTATCTCGCGAATGACAATTCCCACAGCTTGTGCTGCGCCTTCAATCGCACTAGCGAGCTCGCTAACGCGTTCGGCCGAAATGCCCGATCGCTCAATCTCAAGGGACAGGACCAGCGGATCGAGGAGTTGAGGACGGCGAATCCACCGACAGTTGTCGAGTTCTGTTAAAAGGAGGAATTGTGTGCTTGGACCCCACCGGTCTGCCTCACTGAGGTTAAAGGAAACGGTCTTCTTGCTCACCTTTGCGTAGTATGGATCAACGTCATGGAACCAACGCCAAAAAAGCGTTTGAGTGGGCGCATGATAGCGAATCAGAAGAGTTGGGAGGTCGACATCTCCATAATAGGCCACGGCCGCCCTTGTTAGCGTGACCTTTAATGCATTTGTCAAATGGGCCTGATCCGTTGCCTTAAGCTGGACGTAGAATCTCTGACCCGAAACATTTCCAGCTTCGTCGACGACCTCCACTGAGCCATCGATGCCGTAGTCCTTTTCCTCCGATCGAAAGATCCATTTCGATGGCAGTGATGCTCGAAACGCGAGGACTGATTCATCCTCAAGCACGTGGGAACGCGGACGTTTTGGCATTTCCTTGGAATTTAGCCAGAACGTTATGGACCGCCCTCTCCAAAGACGCTCAAAGTAATCTTTCTCTCCGGGTGCACGCGGGATTCCTTTTTGAGCCAGCAGACGTTCGAGGACGGAGCTCATCGAGAAGCCGTTTACGCGCGACGCGATCCTCGAGCGAATAGCTCAGGTTCTCAGGTCATAGTCTTCCCGCAGCTCCAACTCCAGCCGACTCTTGAAAGGAACTCCTGTTACTGGAGCAGGAAGTACCCTGACAATCACGGCTATCAGAAAGGCCTCTCGCTTGATGGGCGTTAGGTGGTCAACCGTGTTCTTCGACGATCAGGTCCGCACTGAATGGGGTTCAGGGGGTCGCGGGTTCAAATCCCGCCGTCCCGACTCAGTTGCTTTAGATGTTAAGTAAACGCCCTACATCATTTACGGTGCAGGGCGTTTTGCTTTCCGACAGGTGATCGAAGCAGTCTTGCTACGTTTTTTGCTACGTTTCAATCTGTTCATCGGGGTTCCTGCTATCGTCCTAGAGGCGCCCCTTCATTGTCTCCGTGTTCACCAGCGTGATAGCGCGCTTGTAGTTCTTTAGCAGCTTGTTCAGCGTTTCTTGCTGATCGTCGGTCGGCTCGATGCGTCCAACCAGCAGCAAGCCCATCTCGCTCGGGTATCCCCGGTGAAGCCGGTCACAAACGACGAAGACTCTGGCTTAATTGAGTCCAGTCAAAGTCGATCTCACGGAGGTTGGGGTAAAACGCATTTCAAGTTGTGTCCCGGGGAAAAAGTCGTGTTTTCCGTAACCTAGCTCCCCGGAGATATTGAATCCCCAGCAGAACGCCTGGTTCTGAAGAGTGAGAGCGCACGTGTGAGCCCCGGTGCTGGCGCTAATTGAACGGGCATCGCTTAGTCCGGTGACTCGCTGAGGCGTGCGATAGATTAGATCCGCCGCTGTTGGATCACTGCGTTCTGGGGGAAAACCCAACCGACCGTTCAGGTTCGTTCCCCAACACCAGATGGAGGAATCCTCAGCGATAGCACACGTGTGTTGGGTACCTACCGAGATTGTTCGGAACCTGAGATTTGTCTGTACAGGCGTAGGAACCCCGCGGGCAGCGTCATCGCCTGTCCCAAGCTTGCCAAAGGTTCCGTCGCCCCAACATAGCGCGGCCCCTGTCGATACGATTCCGCAAGAAACGAGGCCGCCGGCCGAGATCGCAACGAAGGTGTGTGTGCCGGAGACGGGGGTTGGAGCTGTACGCGACAATGCATCGCCGGCGCCGAGCTGTCCATGTGTGTTCGCCCCCCAACAATACGCCCTTCCTTGAGTGTCCGTGGCGCACACGTGATCGAGTCCGACGGACAATTCCTGAAACCCCGTGGGTATCGTAAACGCCGTCCCGGACTGTCCCCGCCCCCAACAAAAGACCGTTCGCTGCAGGGTCACACCGCAACCCCGATCGGAGCCGATCGCGATCCGCGAAAAACGCAGGTTGGTTTCGACGGCAGTGGGGACATGGGTTCCGCCGCCTTCGGATCCCAGTTGGCCCGACAAATTGTCGCCCCAACAAAACGCTCTGCCATCACTTGCGAGCCCACATGTGTCGAAGCCACCTGCCACAAGTTGCGTGAACGTTTGACTAGAGAGGACAGACTGGGGTGAAAGCGCCCTCGTGTATCGGCGGAGCGGCACGCCCGTTTGTCCGTGCGACAGGGATCCCCAACAGTAGCCGCGACCCGTGGCCGACAATCCGCAACTGTGGCCAGTCCCAGTTACGACTTGAGCGAACCGGACGGAAGCTGGTCCGGCTAACACGTTCACAGTTGCGGTGTCTGTGAGGCCAGCCAGGCTAACGGTCAATACAGTTGATCCTGGTGCGACAGCGGTGACAATCCCCTTAGCATCGATGATTGCGACCGCTTCGTTAGAAGAACGCCAAGCGGCAGTTCCGCTCGGTAGAGGGTATCGGGACGAAGGCGACTCAAAAAGGTCGTCGCCGTGCCGCATCACAAACCCGACAGTCGCCGTGTCACCGACATCCAAGACGAATCCCGTGCCGCGGAGCCATACTCGCGACTCGCGATCCGGAGAATTAAGGCTGCTGCAACCAAAGAGCAGAGCAAGAGTTCCTAACCCTGCGGCGGTCCGAGCAAGCAAGCCTCGAGCAGCTTTAGCTTGTCGGACGGAGAACACTGAATCTAGCATATCAGTTCGAATACTGGGACGGTGTAACCGGCAGCGTCGTATGAGCACGGTTGGCCAGAGCTGTGCAAGACCTACAGCCAAGTCATTCGCGACAGCTACCAGCCGTAGCGCGGTTCTGATCCTGGGCGTGTTAAGGATTACACTGTAACTGCGGCGGCACCGGTTCACACGGCGGGGGTGGACCGGCAACGTGAATCACGTGTGTAAGGGTTAGCCGTGGATTTGAGGATCCGCCATCTCTCACACTCACATACGCATAATAATCGTATGCAGAACCCCAGTTCGGAACGCTAAAGACAGTTGAGGTTCCCGTCGCACCATTCGACCAAGTGTATTCGATCGGACCGTTACCGCCAGTGACGGAAACTTGGAGCGAAACATCTTTTGCGGGCTCTCCATTATCGAATGAGATGCTGGTAGGGCCTATCGTTCCAGCTGGGCACAAACCCCCAACGGCCGCTTCGGCGTTGACTAAACGGTGCCACGCTGAGGGCATGCCGCAACTGAGGCCGCTGGTGTTAATGATCCGGTCATATACTTGTCGATTTGTCAAGCTTGGAAAACGTTGCCGCACGAGAGTAGCGACCCCCGCAACCAACGCTGAAGCGTGTGAGGACTCCCCTACACTCGCAATCCCACCGCCGACGGCTGTAGTGGGCTGATCCTGGTAGGTAATCACGTCGAGTTGGGGACCGTAACCAGCGGTACACGGCCGGCTCCCATCTCGGCCCGAGGGAGATACGGCCAGTACCTCGTACATCTCCGCTGGAAACATCACGTTGTTCGAGCTGGTAAGGTCACACGGACGCCACGTCCCTGCAGCACCTACAAACACCACGTCCCGGTTGTAATACCATTCCTCGACTTCTTGTTCGACGTTGTTCATCCAGTTGAACGATTGCCAAGACATATTGATGACTTTCGCGCCGCGATTACCAGCGTCCCGAATACCCTGCTGCGCATCAGTGGAGTTGACGGCTCCGACAGAGTTTAGTGATTTAACGCTCGCCAGATGGGCCCCCCAAGCGACGCCGACGATGGAAGAGCTATTCATTGGAGCGGCGATTACCCCAGCTAAGCGCGTACCATGAGTGCATGGCGGGTCCTGTTGATTGCTCGTACCGTCCGTATTTGTCCGCCAAATATCCCTGTAGGGAAGGCCTGTCGACTGAAAATTCCAGCTGAGTTCTGGAACGTTGGTGTCCGCGCCCGTATCAACCAAGCCGATCCAAATTCCGGTTCCGTTCGCGTATGCCCAGGCACGGTCGATGCGGAGCATCCCGTAAATTTCGGGAAGGATATCCCCACTCGACGTGTAGTCGAGCGGATGGGGCCAACCCTCCTGCGAGCACCCACTCGCCCAAATGTTAATTCCAGTAATGTAGGCTGGTTCCACATACTGTATGAAGGGCAATGACCGCAGGCGCTGTAACGATGCCACATCCCGTGGCTTGACGCGTACCCACGGTATGATTGTATCAGCCTTGATGAAATGAACACCGGTGAGCGCACGCACAGCCGCTTTTGCTGCTGCCCAGTCACTTGGCGTAATTAGGACTCTGCCCTTGCTATAGCCTTTACTCGTGCCAGGTGATCTTAGACCTACCGCGGCTACTGTATCTGACTCGACGAGATAGTTCCACAGCTCCGAGTCGCTTAGCGCGTTCCAGTCACGTACTCGTTGCGTCGGCTGAAGCGAACTTAAGTTCGAGCTTCCTTCTAGTATCGTCGGAACGCCCGCTATTTCGGTCGATGTATGGTCACATGCCGATAGAGTCAAAATCGACGCTACAATCATACTGCACGCGAACCGTGTAACCAAAGGAAGTACTGACATATGCCTCTCCATAATTGACGGGCGCTTCCCACTATCGAGAAATTAACGCTCCCAAAAGTGCGCCAATGGCGGCGCCACCGATGACGATCGGAACCAGTGCCAATGGGTGAGCAACGGCATCGGACGACGCATTGGCGAAATACACCGCGAGCGCGGCGCCAGCTGCCAGCGCGCCGAGGACTGCGCCTCCAACGACATAAGTGGTGCGCGATCTGTACATTGAATTGGTGTTATTCGGCAATGGGGCGGCAGACGTTTCTCCAGCCAGCTTGCTTCGTACTCCTAACGGCTGATTCCCCCGTAACAACATGCCGGCTGCGCCCGCATTTGCGGGAACGGGATTGCGCAGCGCGATACTGTCGAGTGGTATGAGGGTAACTGAATCCTGGGCGACTGCCGCAGCCGGGCTCTGTATCTGTAAGCCAATGAGCACAAAGAGTCCTATCAACATCCATGGAGCACTGAACACACGAGATCCAGAAACTGGATTAACGTCTGACGCTCTCTTCAAGTCGCGGAACTCCGTTGAGGTGACTGCGTTCCTGAGCGAGAACGTTTCAGGCTCGTTAACAGGGTCGCGCTGGTGCGTTGATTATTTCGGTTGCGTTAGGCGGACCCGGTCGGCTTATCGCTGCCAACTGGCTCTGGTTAATTGCCGGAGGTCTGTCCGACTTCATATTGAAAGCCTTCGCTCCCGCTTTCACTAAAGCTTCCAACATCGGGCTGCCCCTGCGCTTATCGGCCGGCTTCACCGCTCAAGACAACAGTCATGGTTGATTCCAATTATGTAAAGGTCGAATTCATATCACCGAAATGTCGGTTTCATATCATATGTCCCTCCCGTCGCCACTTTTCCCCTTTCTGATTGATGTCGTAGTCCACGCAAAGGCAGTTGCACGTAGGCGAGTCACGGGGCCGTTAGGGTACGCTTAGGAGTTGTCGGTCTAAATTGTCGCGGCATACTCCCAGCAAGCCTCCTGGCTGGTGGCGATCTCCTGCTCGTCTGCATCCCCAGCCGGTAGTCATTGTTAGAGCTCGTCCCGTTACTGGCAGATGCTATTTATAAGAAATCGGCATCTGCGGATATAAAACCGACGTTGCCGCAATGCTCCCGCAGAATTACAGATAGAACCCCTTCCTTTCTGACCTGAAACCCAATACTGGTTCAGGAATTATCTCGGTCTAGTGTTTGTTAAGCTGCATCAGATCTAATCTTCATTACGTACTCGGCGGGGGTTAGATCCCCCAGGCTGCTGTGAGGCCTGGTCTCGTTGTAGTCCCTTCTCCAGAGCTCGATGGTTGATCGGGCGTCGCTCAAGCTGGTGAAGTATGACTCGTTCAGGCATTCGTCTCGAAGTTTGCCGTTGAAGCTTTCGACGAAAGCATTCTGTACAGGCTTACCAGGCTGGATGAAAGAGAGCGTCACCCCACGTCGGTAGGCCCAGAAGTCGAGTGCTTGCCCCTGGAACTCCGGGCCGTTGTCGCAGACGATCGTCTTCGGAAGTCCTCGCTCGATCGACAGCCGGTCCAGCGTCTTCGCCACTCGTTCTCCGGGCAGCGAGTGATCCACTTCGATTGCTGGGCACTCTCTCGTGAAGTCGTCTACCACGGTGAAGCCGCGGAATACCCGGCCGTCGGCGAGCGTGTCGCGCACGAAGTCGATGCTCCATCTCTCGTTGGGACCAAGAGGAGACGTCATCGGAGATCGAGCGACGGCTGCCATCTTCCGGCGTCGCCGCTTTCTCACCGAGAGGCCTTCCTCCCGGTAGAGACGTTGCACCAGCTTCCGGTTCCGCTGGCAGCCTTCTCTCTTGAGCAGCACGTAGAGCCGCCTGTAGCCCCAGCGCGGTCGCTTCTCGGCGAGCTCCCTTAGTCGCTGTCTGAGAGTGTGGTCAAGTGGCCGCAACGGTCGGTATCGTTGCGTCGAGAGAGAAAACCCGGTGAAGCGGCAAGCTCGTCTCTCCGAGATCTCTGCGGCCCCTCTCGCCTCGGTGACCGCGATACGCCGCTGGCTCGGGGTCACCACTTTTTCCCCAGGAGATCCTTCACCACCACCAGATTCAACGCCTGGTCGGCCACGATCCGCTTGAGCTGGCGGTTCTCCTCCTCGAGCTGCTTTAGCCGCCTCGCATCAGGGATCTCCATTCCTCCGTACTTTCTCTTCCAGCGGTGGAAGGTATTATCGCTGATGCCGTTCTGCCGGCAGAGTTCGCTGATCTTCGCTCCAGCCTCGTGCTGCTTCAGCAGCCCTACGATCTGCTCCGTCGTGAATCTCGACTTCCGCATCGGCCCTCCTCCGGTGAGGACCGAGATAATAACCGAATCAGATTTCGGGTTTCAGGTCAGGAGGAAGTCGGGGACACAGTCCAACTCCTTACAGTCGGCCAGCAATGACTACGTCCGAGTGGTTGCCGGTCAGAGCGATACTGGTTGGGTTTGGCGGCTGAGCAAGACACTCAGATCGTCGCGACGCGCGAAGTGCTGCGACAGCTCAGACCGCATTTGCCAGGCGACGACGAGGGGTACCTAGCTGTGATACGCTCTATTATGGCGTCCGACGGCTACCGGCTTGTCGCATTGGTGGACAAGGGAGCGGTGTGCGCGGTCGCTGGCTACCGTCTGTTCAGCATGCTCTACTGCGGCCGCATCCTTTCCGTTGACGACTTTGTCACGGACGAAGGGTCGCGATCGCTCGGGCACGGTGCACGGCTCCTCACTTGGCTTAAGTGGGAGGGATGTGCGGAGGGATGCGCTGAGTTGCACTTGATCTCGCGGGTAGCCCGAGAGTCTGCGCACCGATTTTACTTGCGAGAGGGCCTCCAAATGGATTGCTACCACTTTCGTGCCCTCCTTTGATGAGGCCGAGCGTCTGGGACGTGCCGGGCGGCCACTGCGAACTGGGGGAGACGCCGGAGGCGGCACTCGTGCGGGAGGTGGGCGAGGAACTCGGCGTCACTCCGCTCGCCTGGGATCACCTGGCGTCGGGGAGCGAGGGCGACGTGCCGCCGAGCCGTCGGCTTCCGGTCCCACACATCGCGATAAGACGGACGGCGCATAGGGGGTCAGTTTCTCCCGGCAGACTACGACATCGCATTCATTAGGTCCCGGCTCCGACGCTCGGTTTCCCTCTGAAGTCCGGCAGAATGTCGTTACTCGTTGAGTATTGTTCCCGCTTCGGGAGCAGGAGGTCGCTGGTTCAAATCCAGTCGCCCCGACTGATGGACTAACGGCTCGACATGTTCCTGCATGTCGAGCCGTTAGCCATCAGGAGATGGTTGTCACTGTCTTACGGCGAC
>Ga0136614_10003174_pt1 | contig 10442 bp, 10 predicted proteins | sample AntDrymUQ2792106_2_FD_106643 | JGI IMG/M metagenome (GOLD analysis project Ga0136614, IMG submission 106643) | Polar desert sand microbial communities from Dry Valleys, Antarctica - metaG UQ279 (21.06) | ecosystem: Environmental > Terrestrial > Soil > Desert | place: Antarctica: Dry Valley... | reverse complement strand
GTGCCGAGCAGACCGAGATCGACGAGGGCCGCGGGGTGGAGGGGAACGTTCTCCTCGACCTGCGCCACCTGGGCGCGGACAAGATCAACGAGCGGCTGCACGGCACGCGCGAGCTTTCGATGGTCTTCGCTGGGGTCGACCCGATCTTCGACCCGATACCCGTCCGGCCGGGCGCGCACTACCACATGGGCGGTGTCGAGACCGACCTCTCGGGCGCGACGGCTCTCGAAGGGCTGTACGCGGCCGGCGAGTGCGCGTGCGTTTCCGTCCATGGCGCGAACCGGCTCGGCGGCAACGCGCTCACGGAGACGGTCACGTTCGGAAAGCGGGCTGGCGCTGCCGCCGCGGAGTGGGCCCTCACGAACACGACAGTCGCGCTCCCGGAGAGTGCCGTCACCGACGCCGAGCGTGAGCTCGACACGCTCCTCGACCGCGAGGTCGGCGAGCGGCCGCACGCGATTCGCGACGAGATGGCGCAGACGATGCACGAGAACTTCGGCGTCTTCCGCCGTGAGGAGCAGATGCGCCGGCAGGGCGAGATCGTCGCCGGCCTGCGGGAGCGCTTCGACCGCGTGGTCGTGGACGACAAGGGGACGGTCTTCAACAACGACGTGACACAGGCCCTCGAGCTGGGCTTTCTGCTCGAGCTCGCCGCCTGCATGGTCGAGGCCGGCCTCGCGCGGAAGGAGAGCCGAGGAGCCCACGCGCGGCCCTACGACTTCCCGGAGCGCGACGACGAGAACTACATGCGACACACGCTCGTGAGCTGGAACGGCGCGGGGCCGCAGCTTGCCTGGGCCCCCGTCCGGACGACGAAGTGGGAGCCGCAGGAGAGGAAGTACTGATGCGCCGCGCTCTGCTAGTTCTGTCCCTCCTGTCCGCCCTCGCTCTCACGGCATGCGGTGGCGAGAGCGGGAGTGTCGAGGCCGAGTCCGACGGAGGCGGGTCGCGCCAGGCCGTCCTGGCGGCCGCGCAGACGACGACAGAGGCAGGGAGCTACCGCTCGAGCTTCGACCTGGCGTTCGAGGGCCTCGGGGACGAGCCGGTCTCGATGCGGGGCGAGGGCGTCTTCGGATCCGAGCCGCCGCGCGGACGGATGACCTTCGACATGTCCGAGCTCGGTGCGATCGCCGGCCAGGATCTCGGGAAGGCCGACTTCATCTTCGACGGAGACACCGTGTACATGCGGTTCCCCGCACTCAGCTCCCGCGTGCCGGAGATCAAGGAGTGGATCAAGTTCGACCTGGCCGATCTGTCGGGCCAGCTTGGCGCGGATCTCGGTCAGGTCTCGCAGATCAACCAGAGCGACCCTTCGGCGGCGCTCGAGTACCTGCGCGCGGCGAGCGAGGACGTCGAGGAGGTGGGCGAGGAGGAGGTACGCGGCCAGCCCACGACGCGTTACCGCATGACCGTCGACCTGAGGAAGGTCGCGGCCGCGACACCGGGCCAGCGGTCGAACGTGGAGAAAGTTATGCGCCTCTCGGGCATCGAGGAGCTGCCGGCCGAGGTCTGGGTCGACGGCGAGGGCCGCGTCCGCCGCATGACCCTCGCATACGCGAACCTGAAGGCAGGCCAGGGCCGCGAGACGGACATGAAGATGACCATGGAGCTCTTCGACTTCGGAGTCGAGGTCGACGTCGAGCCGCCTGAGCCGGACCGGGTCACCGACATCGGCGACTTCCTGGGCCGCGGCGCCGAAGAGACCGAGCACAGCGAGCCGGAAGGAGGCTAGTGGACGTCGCCCTCAAGATCTGGAGGTACGACCCCGAGTCGGGCGAGCGCGCACTCAAGCGATACGAGGTCGAGGCGCCCGAATGGGCCTGCCTCCTGGACGTCCTGGACATCGTCAAGGACCAGGTCGACGGGACGCTCGCCTACCGGAAGAGCTGCCGGATGATGATCTGCGGCTCCTGCGGGATGCGCATGGACGGGCGCGCGATTCTCGCGTGCAAGGAGCGCATGAAGCCGATCGTCGATCGCGGCCACGTCCCGGTTATCTCGGCGATGGGGAACATGCCGATCGTCAAGGACCTCGCCGTCGACATGGGCCCCTTCTGGCAGAAGATCCGGGCGATGAAGCCCTGGATCGAGCCCGGCTACGAGGAGTACCCGGAGGGCGGCGAGTTCCGCCACTCCCAGGAGCAGATGAACCCGATCCACAAGGAGGCGCTCTGCATCATGTGCGGCTGCTGCGTCTCCGAATGCAACTCGATGGAGGCCGACCCCGATTTCCTCGGGCCAGCCGCGCTCGCCAAGGGCTTCCGCTTCGTCGGCGACCCGCGCGACCAGGCGAAGGTCGAGCGGCTCGAGCTCTACAACTCCGAGCACGGCATCTGGGACTGCACCCGCTGCTACTTCTGCAATGAGCGCTGCCCCAAGGGCGTCGATCCGCGCGATGCGATCGCGAAGCTCGGCGCCGAGTCGATCAAGGAGGGGATCGACCGCGACATGGGGGCCAAGCACGCGAAGTGGTTCGTCCGCTCGGCCGTCACGACCGGCTGGCTCCGCGAGACCGAGCTCGTCCCGAAGACCCAGGGCCTGGTGTCGGCGATCAAGGAGACCAAGTTCGCTCTCTCACTGGCCAAGCGGGGCAAGGTTCCGCCTCCCTTCCCGCCGCACGTCGCCGACAAGCAGCACGAGGCGCGCATGCTTCGCGATCTCATTGCGACGCAGGGCCGGGACGGGGCGCTCGGGCACGTGCAGGGCGAACGGGCTCTCTCGCGGATCGAGCACGCGGTCATGGCCGACCCGGACCACGCCGGCCGTCGGCGCGACGCGCCCGAGATCACCCCGGGCGAGGCGCCGGTGAACCGCGACATCGGAGAGCAACCGTGAGGGTCGCCTACTACAAGGGCTGTCTCGCCTCCCTCTCGGCGAAGGAGCTCGACACCTCGACACAGGCGCTCGCGCCGATGCTGGGGCTCGAGCTGGAGGAGCTCGACGCCGTGACCTGCTGCGGCGCGGGCGACATCCACGAAGCCGAGCCCGACTACTACCTCCACCTGAACGCGCGGATCCTGGCCTACGCCCAGGCGACGGGCGCGGACACGCTCATGACGATCTGCAACGTCTGCACGCTCAACCTGCGGCAGGCGAACCACATGCTCCAGAACGACGAGGCGCTGCTCGCGCGGGTGAGCCAGAACCTCGAGAAGGTGGGCGCGCCGCCGTACTCGGGCGGTGTCGAGGTGCGCCACTTCCTCTGGATGGTTGCGGACGACTTCTACGACCAGTTGAAGCTGGTCGCCCACAAGGGCCTCAAGGGCCTGAAGGTCGCCCCGTTCTATGGCTGCCAGATCCTGCGCCCCTCGAAGCTCATGGGCTTCGAGGACCCCGACCGGCCCTGGTCGCTCGAGGCGATCATCGACGCGTGCGGCGGCGAGGCGATCGACTATCCGGCGAAGATCAAGTGCTGCGGCTTTCCGATCATCCAGGCGCGGGAGGAAACAGCGCTCGGCGAGCTCATCCAGCCGATCGAGCAGGCGATGGAGGCCGGGGCCGACGCCATGGTCACGCCCTGCCCGCTCTGCCATCTCTCGCTGGATGCCTGGCAGCAGAAGCTCGAGGCTTCGACGGGCAAGGCCTTCCGGATGCCGATCCTCCACCTCTCGCAGCTGATCGGCGTCGCCGCCGGGCTCGAGAAATCGGAGCTTCGCTTCCGCCGGCACGTCGTCTCGATGGAGCCCGTGCTGGCGAAGCTCGAGGGCCCTTCGTAAGTAGTCCGGCCCGGCTCGCCCTGGCGAGACCGGGCCGGCTTGCCCCTCCAGCGAGAAAGACGTCGAGCACGTGAGCATCTTGCGGCGCCCCGGCCGCAGATTTGCGCTCGGAGCGGGAATCGCGAGCGGGGCGGCCGCCGCCTGGGGGCTCTTCGAGGCGCAGTGGGTCGAGCTCCGCGAGCTCGACGTCCCCCTTCCACGCCTTCCGCGCGAGCTGGACGGGTTCCGCGTGCTGCACGTCTCCGATCTCCACCTCGGGAGGCTCTCGCCGGCCGGTGCCGCCCTCGACCGTGCGGTCTCGTGGGCAAACGAGCGGCCGCCGGACCTCGTCGCGGTCACGGGCGACCTGGTGCGGCGCCCCGGCGGGCACGCGCAGCTCGAGCATGCGCTCGGCCGGCTCGAATCGCAGCACGGGATCTATGCCGTTCTCGGAAACCATGACGTGGGCGACGCGCGCGACCCGTTCACGCGACCCACCGACCTCTCGGATCTGCACGAGGCGGGTGTGACCCTCCTCCGAGACGAGGAGCGGACGATCGAGGTCGGGGGCGCGCGCGTCCAGGTTGTGGGCGTCGAGCCGGCCGCCTACAAGGCCGGCCGTTCAGGACCGGTCGAGCGCGCCGACGCCGAGGCCGACCTCCGGATCCTTCTCTGCCACTATCCCGAGATCGTCCGCCGCCTGCCTCGCGGCGTCTTCGACCTCGTCCTGGCAGGTCACTACCACGGCGGCCAGATCTGCCTACCGACGCCGTGGGGCAGGCTGCGCCTCAAGGATCTACGCGGGACGTACTGGGAAGGGCTCTTCGCCACGGAGCCTGCCGCCCTCCACGTCTCACGGGGCCTCGGCACGAGCTTCGTTCCCTTCCGCGTCCTCGCCCGTCCTGAGGCCACCATCCTCACGCTGCGAGCGTCAAACTGAGCGCATGGGCTACCGCCTGCACCCGGTGAACACGATCTCGATCCGGCACGCGCCCGAGCCATGCATCCAGTGCGTCTTCTGGCAGGGACGCGAAGGGCGGACGGTGGACAAGACCCGCTGGGCCGAGAAGGTCGAGGACGAGTGGGGCGCCTGGGGGACGCTCTACCTCGGCGAGCAGGACCGGCTCCTCGGCTTCATCCAGTGCGGCCCGTCCGACTTCTTCCCGCGGGGAGGCGACCTCCCGGCCGGGCCGCCTTCACCCGACGCGGTGCTGATCGCGTGCGCCTACCTCGTCGACCTGTCGAGCCCCTGGGTGATGCAGAGCCTCTTCCTCTCGGTGATCGGCGAGGCGCGAGACCGCGGCGTGAAGGCGATCGAGACCTTCGGCTACCGGTACCCCGAGGGCGAGAGCGGCTACGAGCGGTTCTTCGTCCACCGGACGATCTTCCCCAGCGACTTCCTGGCGGACTTCGGCTTCTCTCCGGTCCGCTGGGACGGCCGGGTTGCCCTGGCTCGCCTGGAGCTCGGCGGCCTGCAGCCGGTCGCGGAGGGAACGCGGGCCAAGGTGCTGCGCCAGGTGAAGGACGCGTTCGTCCCCGCACCGGTGCCGCAGCGCCCCTACTGACAGCCGTTTGGCCGGCCCTGCCCTGGGTAGGATCCGTTTCGGATCGAGAGCGACCACCGGGGAGGGTCCGATGAACCGCCGCCTTTGCCTCCTGTTCCTCGTTGCGAGCGCGCTTGCCCTTCCGGGTGCCGCGGCCGCCCAGACGGCGCCGGCCGGCGCCACGCCTGGGACGCACGAGAACTTCCGCCGCATCGGCCACAACCCGCTGTTCGGCCGCGGGATGAACGCTGCGATCGCCGTCTACCAGAACTTTCTCTACGTCGGAAACCGCACGGACAGCTCTCCGGGACATCCGAACCCCGGCGTCCTCGTCCTCGACATCTCGCGGAGCCGGAACCCGCGCGTCGTGGGGCAGCTCCCGCCCGAGCCGATCGGACAGACGAGCCGCGAGCTCCGCGTCTGGCCCCAGCAGAAGCTCCTGATGGTGATGCTCTTCCGTTGCAGCTCGGCGATCCATGCGTGCCCCGTCGGGCAGCCGCCGGTCTACAGCATCAAGTTCTACGACCTCTCGAACCCGTATGTGCCGCAGCTCGTCTCGACGTACGTCCCGACCCGGCAGCCGCACGAGATGTTCCTCTGGGTCGACCCGAAGCGGCCCGCTCGCGCGCTCCTCTATCTGTCGACTCCGTCGGGCTCGGCCGACCCGGCGCGGGCCAACCTGATCGTGACCGACATCAGCGGCTGGCGGCAGGGCGTCTTCAACGAGGTCATCCGGTACAACCCGAATCCGCTCTTCACCCAGCAGCAGCGGGACACGCTCGACGTTGCGCTGCACTCGATGTCGGTCACCCGGGACGGGACGCGCACGTACCTCGCCTACCTGGGCGGCGGCTTCTTCGTCCTCGACACGAGCGATCTCGCGAACGCGCTCGCGAGCCCGCAGGTACGGCTCTTGACGCCGATCCCCAACACACCGCGCTGGCCGAACCAGACGGTGCACTCGGCGATCCCGCTGCCAGGGCGCCCGTACGCGCTCACGACTGACGAGCTCTACGGGGACCTCCTGGATAACGCGGACAACGACCACGGCTGCCCCTGGGGCTGGTCGCACGTGATCGACGTCGCCGATCCGGCCAACCCGCGGCTCGTCGCAGAGCACCGGATCGAGTCCAACCGGCTGGAGTTCTGCTCGACGGCGGAGGGCGCGGACGATCAGCGCTCGAGCCATACCGCGCACAACCCGACCGTTTTTCGGAACCTCGCCTTCATCTCGTGGCACGGGAGCGGGCTCCAGGCGATCGACGTCCGCAACCCTCTCGCGCCGGCGCAGGCGGGCTTCACCCCGCGCCCGCTTCCCGCGGTCTCGACCGAGGATCCGGCCCTCACCACGAGCGGAAACAGGGTGGCGGTCTGGAGCTTCCCGATCGTCAAGAACGGGCTCGTCTACGTAAGCGACATCCGAAACGGCCTTTACGTCCTGCAGTACCGCGGGCCGGGCTCGCGAACGTCGAGCCGCACGCTTTTCCGCGAGGGGAATTCGAACCTCTCCGCGAGCTGTCCCGTGGCGACAGTCAGGCCACGGCGCGTGCGCGAGGACCGGTTCACGCGGCTGCGGATCCGCGTCTCCCTCTTCGGCCAGCCCGTCGAGAACGCGCGCATTCGGCTCGCCGGCCGGCCGCTCGGGAGCCGCGTGCTGACGGAGACGGACCAGAATGGCTTCACGGCCGTGATCCTTCGGCCCATGCGCGCGGGGCGGATCAGCGTGGTCGCGACGAACGTCGCCTCACACTGCGCCGCGGGGGTGCGAGTGCGCTAAGGGGTTCGGCGGAACGCCGCTCGTCGCCGGGCCCGCCTGGCCGGCGGCGCCTCGGCTGCGGGGCGAGCCCCTAGGCCGGAAGCAGGCGCCGAGCGAGGAGCGACTCGGCGATCTGGATCGCGTTCAGGGCCGCTCCCTTGCGGAGGTTGTCGTTCACGATCCAGAGCGCAAGGCCGCGTTCCGCCGTGGGGTCGCGCCGAACCCGGCCGACCAGCACCTCGTCGCGCCCGGACGCGTCGCCCGGAGTCGGCAGATCTGCCAGCTCCAAGTGGGGGGCGGCACCCAGCACCTCCCGCGCCTCGTCCGGCGAGAGCTCGTCTCGGGTCTCGACCCAGACGGCCTGAGCATGGCCGACGAGCACCGGTACGCGGACGCAGGCCGCCTGCAGCAGCAGCTCGGGGAGGCCGAGGATCTTCCGCGTCTCGGCCCGGAGCTTCCACTCCTCGCTGAACTCCTCGCCGTCGGAGTCCCAATCCATCGCGAGGTCGGCCTCCATCGGCTTGACGGCGCGCAGGCGCTCGATGCCCGCGTCGCCCGCGCCCGACATCGACTGGTAGGTCGCCAGGCGGACGCGCTCGAGCCCGGCCGCCTCGTGCAGCGGCTTCAAGACGCATGAGAGTTGGATGGCCGAGCAGTTCGGGTTCGCGACGATCGCGTCGCCGTTCAGGATCTCGTCGTTCACGCCGGCGACCACGAGCGGGATTCCGTCCGCCAAGCGATAGGCGTCCGACTTGTCGATGCAGACCGCCCCGCCCTCGACGCCGTGCGGCACGAGCTCCCGGCTCGTCCGGGTACCGACGGAGAAGAAGAGGAGGTCGAGGCCGCCTGCTTGGAGCGCCGCGGGTGTCGCCTCCTCGACGGCGAGTTGGCGCGAGCCGAAGGAGACCTCCCTTCCGGCCGAGCGGGCGCTCGCAAACGCGCGGACGTCCTCGAAGCCGCGGGCGGCGAGGAGGTCGAGCGTGACCGTGCCGACGGCCCCGGTCGCTCCGACCACGCCGATCCGGACGTCACGCATGCTGTCGGTCCGCTGTCGGCTCACCGAGCTCGAACGCGTCGTGCAAAGCCTGGACGGCCTGTTCCACGCCTTCCTCCGGAACGAAGAAGGCAATTCGGATCGGAGACGCCGCCACGAAGGAGGGCTTCAGGCCCACTCCGGACAGCGCAGCGAAGGCGCGGGCCGCGACCGCGGGGTGGCTCCGCAGCCCGGCGCCGGCGACGCTGACCTTCCCGAGGTGGGTGTGCTCGATCCAGCTCGCGCCCAGACGGGCGAGCGCACCCTCGGCGTCGGCGCGGTCATCCAGGGGGGTGGAGAAGACGAGGGTCGTCCCGACTTGGATCAGCGTGTCGACGCTCATCCCCGTCTCGGCAACAGCGTCGAAGAGAGTTGCCGGGTCGAGATCGTGCACCTCAAACACGGCCTCGTCGACGGTGTGCGTGACGCCGGAGATCATCGCCTTCTCGAGCATCCGTTCGTCCTCCTCGCGGATCCAGGTCCCGTCCTCGTCCGTGAACGTCGAGCGAACGTGAAGCTGCACCCCGTGATTTCGCGCGAACTCGACCGAGCGTAGCTGGAGCACCTTCGCGCCCGAGGCCGCCATCTCGAGCATTTCCTCGTAGCTCACGGCATGAAGCTTGCGGGCCTCGGGGACGACGCGGGGATCCGCGGTGAAGACCCCGTCGACGTCGGTGTAGATCTCGCAGGCGTCGGCGCCGAGCGCCGCCGCGAGCGCAACGGCCGTGGTGTCGGACCCGCCTCGCCCGAGCGTCGTGATGTCGTAGCCCGTCGAGACGCCCTGGAAGCCCGCGACGAGAACGATCTTCTCCTCGTCCAGCGCCTCATGGATGCGGCGCGCGCGCACGTCGACGATCTTCGCCTTGCCATGCGAGGTGTCCGTCACGATCCCCGCCTGCGAGCCTGTCAGCGAGATGGCGTCCTGGCCCAGATCGGCGATGGCCATGGCAACGAGGGCGCAGGAGATCCGCTCGCCCACCGAGATCAGCATGTCGAGCTCGCGCGGCTTCGGCCGCGCCGAGACGTCGTGGGCGAGCGCGACGAGCTCGTCCGTGTGGTGGCCCATGGCGGAGACGACTCCGACCACGCGGCCGCCGCGCCCCTTGGCTTCGACGAGGCGCTGGGCGACCCGGCGGATCTTCTCGGGGTCGGCCACCGATGTGCCGCCGAACTTCATCACGACGGTGCCGACGCTCGCGGCCGGCTCGGCCGGCTCGACCGTGGGCAGCGCCTCGTAGGCGGTCCGGCTCACAGGGAGAGATTCTAGGAGCGGCTCAGGAATCTTCCCGCTGAAACCCGGTCGGTTTGCCCTTCTTTTCAGAATGACGACTCGCCGTCCAGCGCGGGCCCGGCGGCCAGTGCTTCGTTCTGAAAAGGAGGCATTAAAAACGCCGAACCGACAAACCCGAGGGCTTGTCGGTTCAGCAAGGCCATTTTTGTGTGGGCGCCCGCCTGATGCAAGGTGTCCGGAAACGAAAAATCCGCTCTTTGCGTGAAATTACATCTCGCGGCGGCCGGTCAGCGCCCGGCCGAGGGTGACTTCGTCGGCGTACTCGAGGTCGCCGCCGACCGGAAGGCCGCTCGCGAGGCGTGTGACGCGTGTCCGGTCGCGCAGCCGGTCGGCCAGGTAGGCAGCCGTCGCCTCGCCGGTCATGTTGGGGTTCGTCGCGAGCACGACCTCCTCCACACCGTTCCGCGCTACGCGCTGCAGAAGCTCGTCAATCCGCAGGTGCTCCGGCTCGACGCCGTCGAGCGGGGAGAGGGCGCCGCCCAGGACGTGGTAGACGCCTCGGTAGGCGTGCGTCCGTTCGACCGAGACGAGGTCGGCCGGCTGCTCGACCACGCAGATGACCGCCCGGTCGCGGCGCGTGTCGCGGCAGACGGTGCAGAGCTCCTCCTCGGTCAGGTTCCCGCACTCGCGGCAAAAGCCGATTCGCTCCTTCACCTCGCGGATCGCATCGGCGAGCGCGAGTGCCTCTTCCTTGGGGACGCGGAGGAGGTGGAAGGCGAGCCGCTGCGCGGTCCTCGTGCCAACGCCGGGCAGGCGAGAGAGCTGGGCGACGAGGTTGTCGACGACGGGTCCGAACACGGCCCCGCATTGTGCCTCCCGGCCCGGCGGCTAGACCCCTGCGACCAAGGTGCCGACCACCACGGCGAGGAGCGCGAGGCTGACAGCGGCGATCCCGAAGCCCATCCGCTCGGCACGGGTCAGCCCCTGCTGGATGACGAAGATGAGAAAGAGCTCGACGAGCACGGCTGCGAAGACCTGCTCGCGGTAGCCCTCATAGGCCATGACGGCGAAGACCACGGTCGAGATCGCGAGGCCGAGGGCGAGCGACCCGCGCGCGAGGCCGACCGCACGGAGGTGGCGCACCGGCTACAGGCCGGGGAGCCCGAGCCCGCCGAGCCCGCCC
>Ga0136614_10003172_pt1 | contig 10445 bp, 12 predicted proteins | sample AntDrymUQ2792106_2_FD_106643 | JGI IMG/M metagenome (GOLD analysis project Ga0136614, IMG submission 106643) | Polar desert sand microbial communities from Dry Valleys, Antarctica - metaG UQ279 (21.06) | ecosystem: Environmental > Terrestrial > Soil > Desert | place: Antarctica: Dry Valley... | reverse complement strand
GATCATGGGGCTGGTACGAGCTCGGTCAACTCCAGCCGTTCGACGATGCACCGGTGTTCGAGGCCATGGTGCGTGAGCTGCGGGTGTGAACTGCACAGAGTCCGCTGGCCGAGCAGCGGTTGGTCTGAGTATCCGTTGGCTAGCCTTGAGCTGCAGATACAATATTTGTGTTATGATCTTGCTGTGGGGTGGTCGGTGCTGGTGCATCCGAAGTCGAGGCGTAGATACGGACACTGGATGAGAAGACCACGGCGGGTGTGCTCGCAGCTATCGATGCGCTTGCCGAGCAAGGGCCGACCCTCAAGCGCCCACTGGGTGACACGCTGAGCGGAAGCACGGTAAGGAACCTCAAGGAGTTGCGTCCCGGCTCGTCGGGGCGCATCGAGGTGAGGATCTTGTTCGCGTTCGATCCGGTTCGCCAGGCGATTCTGCTGGTGGCCGGAGACAAATCAGGGGAGTGGCAACGCTGGTATGAGCGTGCCATCCCGCTGGCCGAGCGGCGGTTCGCCGAGCATGTCGCAGCGCTGGAAGGCAGGGACCGGAGATGACTGAGATGGTTCCGTGGGAGCAGGTGCGGGCCGAGGCCCTGGAGTCCGGGCGCGTGACCCAGGACGCCATCACGCGGGCCGAGATCGAGCAGGACGCCTACGTGGCCGGTTACCGTTTGGCGGAGCTGCGTGGCAAGACGCGGATGACGCAAACCCAGCTCGCCGATGGGATGGGGGTGAGCCAGGCGCGGGTCAGTGCCATGGAGCGCGGCGAGGTGGACAGCCTCACGGTGGCCAGCGTGCGCGCCTACATCACCGCTCTGGGAGGGACAGTCAGGATCGTCGCGTCGCTGGACGACACAGATGTCACCCTCCGGTTGCCCAATGATCCCACGCCCCTCCGCGGCCTGAACTCTCGCCCGCTCCCGCGATGATACTTTTGCTGACCAAGAAGGGTTTCACCAGCCTGACGGCAGCACACCGGGTGCGAGCCTCGCACCCTGCTACTCATGGCCCCGGGCCTTCCGCGGGGCACGCAGCCGATACACGTCACCATGCACGAGGCGCGCCAGGTCCGCGAGCACCCGGCGGGCCTCCGCCATGTCCTCCGGGTCTGCGGCGAGAGCGGCGGCCTCCCCGGAGCCGCTCGTCGGCCTGCTATTGCGCCTCGTGTACCAACGCGTCCCGGATCGCCGTGGAGGCGCTGCGACCGTCCGCAAGGCTTACGTGAGCGTCTAGCTGCGGCGTTTGTCTGTGAGCGGGTCCGCATCCGGAGCCACGGCGGAGCATGGTTTCAGATCGCAGCCGGTACACCGGCCCCCCGTCCTCGTAGTCGAGATCGTTCTCATCGGACGACATAGACACGATCATGGAACTGTTGACTCAGTGTAGGGTGTCATCCGACACCGAAAACCTCTCCGCGTACAGCGGTTCCAGGTTCAGGTACTGGGCCATCAACTGACCGCTCACGCCGCTTTTGGTGGGATACTGGCAAACGCAAAGTTTGAGCCCGCCCAGCCTCACCGTGGACTTGACCTTGCACGAGCCGTATAATGAAAGGATGCCAAAGATGCCAGAAATCCCACAACGCCAGACACTCCTTAATTGCGAGCACCCAGTTGAGGGCTCCCTAGTTTTCTCACGGGAGGGCGATCACGTAACAGTCCGCTGCCGCTGGCCATATGATCTAAAAGAGGACCTCTGGATCAACATAAATGATCACTATTGCTACCCCGACTTCTTGGCAGGAGTCGAGAAACTGCTAGCTGGCGCCGAATCAAAGATTCAAGGTAAGCTCGGATATCTAGTTCTTAGACCGAGGGACGACGAAACGTTCTGGCTGGAACTATGGCAGACCCACGGGCAGTCCTTCTTGCAATACCTTCCACTTCAACTCCTGGCGCACTACTCATAGTTCTGATCGCCCAGCCGCTGACACCAGCTCTACCACGCGCAAGACCAGGTCGTTCACAACGGCAGTGTCTTCGGCTTCCGCCATAACCCGTACAACAGATTCAGTACCGCTTGGGCGAAGCACTAGCCGACCCCTCTCCCCGAGCAACTCATTCTCAGCTTTTACTTGCTCCCGGAGGCTGGCCGCTACCTCACTGGGCGGTAAGGTTACGCGCACGTTCCTCATGGCTTGCGGCAACTTCGTCATTGAGAGTGACGCCAGGTTGCTCATCGAAATCGCAGAGTCCACCAGTACGCCGATCATTTCAACAGCTGTAGAAATGCCATCGCCTACTGGCAACAGATCGCTAAGTATAATGTGACCGGACTGCTCGCCACCAAGAGTATACTGGGTCCGTTTCATCGCTGATGCGACGTTCTTATCGCCCACTTCGCACACCTCAACCTCAATACTTCTTTCTCGTAGACTCCTAAGAAGGCCTAGGTTGCTCCACTCGGTGACAACAACGCCATTGTGACCGAGGACTCCCAGTCGTGACCTGCGAGACGCGAGCATAGCGATTATCGAATCACCGTCAACCGTGTTCCCGTCCTCGTCTACAGCCAAGACCCGATCAGCGTCTCCATCAAAGGCTAGCCCGAAGTCACACCCGCGTTCCCTCACAAGAGTGCGTAACGGATTCAATTCGGTCGAACCGCACTCCTTGTTTATATTCAGGCCATCGGGGTGCACGCCGATAACTTCCACAGAAGCCCCAGTAGCTTGAATCACGGAAGGAGCAATTCGGTACGATGCTCCGTGCGCACAGTCAAGACCAATCCGCAATTTCGAGCCGTCTAGCACGGACGCCCTGGAAGTGAGCCACGACTGGTATTGCGATATGGTACTTGGTCTACAATTAGGTCTGACTAGGCCCACCATACATGTACGCTCGCTATCTTCACGCCTGTCCAAAATTCGATTCAACTGATCCTCAATCCGACCCTCTAACTCATCGGAGAGCTTACCACCCGTCGAGCCGACGAGCTTGATACCATTGTCATAAAACGGGTTGTGCGAAGCGGTTACCATTGCTCCTGGACGGTCTCCAGTACGACACAGGAACGCCACGCCTGCCGTTGGTATTACGCCCAGTTCCGTGACACTAGTACTTGCTGAGGCGGCGCCAGCCGCAAAAGCTGACGCTAACATAGGCGACGATACGCGCGTATCCCAACCAACGAACCACTCGTCTTGAGCCAGGACGAGTGCTGCCGCGCGGCCCAGAGCCAGAGCGACCTCGGCCGTCAGGTCTTTATTCGCCTCTCCCCGGATGCCATCTGTTCCGAAACGCATCTAGCCACATCCTCCACTGATCGCCGTCATAGGCCGTTCCTCACAACCCGGAGCGGTACAATAATACTCGCATGATCCGAATAACCCCAGCTGAGGTCGACTCGCGGTATTCCAGTAATTATTTGCCGGTGGGTCGAATCGGTCCTGGATACAAATATGTTGTCAAGAAGCTGTAAGTTTCGTTTGTGAGTGAACCGCGGCTCTAAGCAATCCTCATTGCAGCAGACCGCATCCGTCCAAAATGCCGGCACCTTGCCGGGTTGTGGATCCATAGTCAGTGAAAATCCATTAGGTTCAACCTCATAGAAAGCCACTGCCGGTCGTCCGATCTGCCGGACGCCACACTTCCAGCACACGTCAGCAGCCAGCAATGGCACTAGCCCAGACTTTTCAGCGAAGTGACTCATCTCAGGTGAATCTGGCTCCGCGTTGAAATCGCCGGCGACTATGACAGGCAGTTCATGCGATAGTTCGACCTCATGCACATACCGGGCTATCACCATCAACTGAGCTTCGCGGAGGAATGTTGCTTCAAGGCTAGGCGTTCTTCCTCGCTCGTTCGCGGCGTACTCACGCCGAAGTGTGCTTAAGTGGACATTAATCAGAACATACGCCGGTACGATATCGTCAGGGTCGCACACGTTAAACCAACCCAGAAGACACGCTTGCGCCACTCGAGGATCCGAGTCACGACTACCCTGATAGTACGTTGGACGAAAGTATACCTCATTTGCAGGCACACGTTGTGAATGCGGCGTTGCACGGATCCAATCCGACTCAGCCTCAACCTGGCAAAGGGCATGCGGGAACTCGAACGTGGGTAAATCAATAGCGCGACTAAACGAAGCCTCTGACCCATGTTCCTCTCCGATATGCCAAGGAAGCAGTGTTAAGCCCTTTCTGCCGGTGACGACGCATAACCCTTCGTTCTTAGCGCTTGATGGCTGCCGATCGCGGTTCCATTTTTCTACGAGCGGGTACCATGCGGTCGAGACACGAGGCACGAAACTTGATCTTGCAGTAAAGACAAAACTTGCCTCTAGGACAGCCGACCGGGTAGGCAGACCAAATTCCGTCGTTGTCATTTCCTGAATCGCTAATGCAATACCACCGTCGGTAACTTCTCTCTGCGCGAGACGTGCAACATCTCGAAGCCCGTGCGCACCAATTCTCGGAAAATTAGAGTAGTGTTGCTTGCCGCCGGCAAAGTTCGTCACGATAAGCGTGACGGGCACATATCGATTCGGGTCGACTATCACCACCCAAATCACACGCCTGCGACTGCGAGAACGCCATCAAATTTCGCCGCAGCCTCGTCGTCCCAAGCGCCCGCAGCAGCACGCAAGGCCGGTAGCGCGATTTCCCAAGCCGACTGACCGGGGACTAATTCTTCAACCGCTTCCTTGAGCCATGCTGCGATTACGCGTACATCCGATTCAGCGTCACCAAGTTCGTGTATTAATCGAGGCAACACCGAATGCTGAAGTTGGATTTTAGCATCCAACCAGATTACATCCGGAAGAGATGCCACGAAATCTTCTAGATCATAGCCAAGCCTTAACAGCAAATCACGGTATAACATATTGCAGAGCTCGTCAGCATATTCCTGCGCATCCTTCCTGGATGATGCGCCAGTTGTTTGGACGTACATCTTCAGCTTTGGCTCGGTTCCACTCGGACGAAGTGTAATCCGACCGCCGTCGAAAAATAAGACGATAACATTACGAGCCTCTCGGTCCGTGCCACTACGTATCTCTCCATGATCGGTTTCGTCCCAGTAATCTACCGCTCTAGTGATCTCGACGCCCGCCAATGTCGATGGTGGATCTGTTCTCAGCTGATCCATCAAGTCACTGATGGCACGAACGCCGACACTCCCTGATATTGATATTGATCTTCCGCGGTCACCGTACTGTCCGACGTCCCTATAAATTGACGCAAGATAATCTATCAATGTCCGATCATCGCGCTCCAAGCGTTCGTGTAACTTGGCCAGGTGGAGTGCGCCCGACATCGCATCTTTATCGCGCAGTCGGGGTGTATCAAGAAATCCATGCGACTCTTCGGTCGCAAACGCAAGCACTGCTACGTCGTCGGTCTCGTCGAGTGTCTGCTCATAGTCTCGTATAGCCTCGCCGATGTATTTGAAGCCCACTAGTAAATCGTCAACAATATGTTCACAACCAGCACGCTCCGCAATTCCCTTCACGGCAAGAGTTGTAACAATAGTTTCATATACTGCTCCTTGAAGTAGCGGCCCCTCCGGGTCTAAGAGTAGGTGATAAGCAAGAATTGTCGCGATTTGATTACCCGTAAGATGGTGCCACTGACCATGGTGATAGACCTCGACCCCAAGGCGATCTGCGTCGGGGTCCGCAGCAAGCACCAGATTCGCGCCAAATGCCTCGGCTTCTAATTTCGCCGGAGACGTAGCCTCTTCAACCTCTGGATTGGGAGCGAGTAATGGTATAGCGTTAAACGTGCCGTCGGGTTTTTCGTTATCAGGGACCCTGACAGAATAATTCAGCTCCTGTAGGGCATGGCCGACGGTTCGTTCGCCACATCCATTAAGAGGCGTGAAGACAACGCGAGTCCTAGACTGAGATTCAAGGTTCCTGTGCCGTGCACGAACAATGTATAGGTCCATGTAGTCCGAAAGAGCATCAGCCGGAACGTCGTTAATAAGTCCTGTCGTAACCGCATCGCGAAACGACATATGCTCGATAGAGCGGATTCCCGCTGCAAGCTTGGTAAGTTCTTCGTCTCTGGGTGGTAGGTATTGTCCTCCATTTTCGTCGTACACCTTGATTCCGTTGTCGTCAGGGTGATTGTGTGATGCCGACAAGTTGATGCCGCCAGACGCGCGTAGGCGCCGAATTAGGAATGAGAGCTCAGGGGTGGTAAGAAGTGCATCGTCTTGATTCGGTGCTATCATATAAACACTGAAGCCGTTTGCTGCGTATACTTCGGCACACAGGTAGGCAAGACTTCGAGAGCTCACGCCGTATTCTCGGTTATCAGCGTGATGCGGGTTGTCCGCGAGAAATTTCAGTGCACCAGCTAGGTCGAGAAACCTTCTCACATCGTTTGCGACCACGACGCGTCGTTGAATAACATGAGAACTCTCGGAGAATAGAGAGTTCATTAATTTGCAATGCGCCTGGATGGTGAGCGCGACTACCGTGCGGTTGATACGATTTGGACCGAAACCCACCGTACCTCTGACGCCGCCGGTACCGAACGGAATATTGCGCCAGAAGGCTTCATGAACCGCGTCGAGTGATGCCTCTTTCAAAAACTTCCTGAGTGATTCAAGTGGTACCATCGGCAGTTCGCCGGAAAGCCACAGTCGAACATTACTCGAAGCGGATTCTCCCGTTTGCGGGTACTCGTTCATTAGGCGAGTTGTGATGTTATCAATCATGTTGTTCGGCATTATTGCTCCTAGATACTGCCGTAGGGGAAGTGTTCGGTCACTTCATCGACGAAATAGTCCACGGTCACGCGTGTATCAGGCTCCGTAGCAACAGGTTTCTTTGTGATGACGGCCGTCCGGATTACGTAGGTTCCTTCTTCGTCATATGGCGATTGGCCGGGCTGCTGCCCCGGCATGGGCGCATCTTCCTCACGCTGCGCTGGTCTCCATCCTCTACCTTCTATTGATGTCCGCACCAGTTCCACCGCATCACGAAGACTATCACCGGACTTCATACTCGCGTCCACGATCAAGATAGACAGTCGATCAACTCTTCGGGACTGCCAGGGAGCTGCATCCACCATGTTCTTGATGTCTCTTCGAGTCAAACCGCTTCGAAAGCTAAGAGGGAAGAAATCACTCGCCCTAGTCATGAAGTACAGCATACCCCCAATTATCGCCCCCCCGGGGTTCACTCCTACGATTACGTCTGGCTCGAGTTTCGGAAGTCGATCGCTTTCTTCCCAAATTTGACGCTTCAGTTCCTCGGCTGCTGCGAAATATGCTTCGGGCGTCATTGTAGTTGCCTCCTCGATTTCCTCGTCAACCAAATAGCGGGCGGTATCGGAAGCTAGGGCCGCTTCGGAATTTAATGTTAGCTGCTCTTCAATCTTTGCCACCATAGCGGCCCACTCATATTCGCTCTGAACGCTCTGAAGAACATCGCTCGCAGACGCCAACGCTAGGCATGTCGTTGCCGTCGATCTCGCGCGTTGAGGTAATCGCAGCGTGTTGTGCCAAAGAGCAAGACTAGCTGCCGCTGCGGCGGTCACGCTCAATAAATCGATATTCGACAATGCAATGGCCTTTACGACGCCTGCGGGCACTCCCACAAGTTCGACAAGTAATGTTAGCGTCGTCAGCCGCCGTGATCTCGCAATCACAGATCGATTGGTATTAGTATTATCGATAAAGAGCGGATTGATACGGTAGCGTAAATAGCTTTCCCTTCTGTCGGAAAGGGAAGCATGCCGGAGCTTAAACATCTGGCTTGTAATCTGAGTACTATCGGCGGTTGTCCATGAGTAGTCCAGCATGATTTTCTGATATGCGCGAAGGTTGTTTAGTAGTGAAGATCGGGCGGTGCAATCCTCTTCATCAATCGTGAAGGTATATGGCCGAGCGCCAACGGCATAGCGCCACGCATGAGAGTTGGCCAGCTCCGCGGTTGCAGATCCTCGACGTTCTGCATCCTCGAGGAGGCGGTCGCTTGACATCGTTAAGCGAATTCCCAGCACGGCGAGAAACGCAGAGACCGCTACGATTCCTGCGTAGTCGACATCTTGTTGAAAGGCGGAACTCGCAATTGTAAGGGCACCGAACAGCGCGGCTGCTGTTACCAAGATCAGTCGAAGAGCAATCAGACGCCTATTGCGCCTGCCGGCTTGTAATGCCTCATCGTGAGCGCTAGTTACTAGCGACGGCGAGAAGCTAGTGACGTCGACGTTCATCGGATTGCTCCCCGGCGTGCAATTATTGCTTGCGCAAGGTCATATGATGCGGTCTGCCTGTGAGGTTGCCCAATGGTCAAGGCGAGTTTGGCTTGGTATAGTGCGTCGTCTACATTACCATTTTCGGCTAAAAATTGTGCGAGATTAACCTGCGCTACAAATTCTCCGTAAGAAGCGCCCGCCTCTCGGCAGAGGAGAATGTCATCACGGATTAGTTTGATGGCAGTTTCGTTGTCGCCCACCTCACTATGCAGGATAGCCAGGTTGTTGAGAGCCTGTGTTCTGATCTCGAAAGAGCTTCTTGGGCCTGCGAGATCCCTATAGGTACGGAAGGCTTTTGCTTTATCGCCCAATGCTGGCAAACATCGGGCTAGCGCGATATGTGCGTACTGGCTCTCGACGAATGCGGCCATCGATTTGAATATTTGCTGCGCCGTTTGTGCGGCCTCTGCGGCTTCGCGCCAGCGTTTAAGGTCGGCCAAAATGTTACTCGCTGTTAGGTTGACCTGAGCCCTTAGATAGGTTCGATTCGTAGCACTAGCTGCTTCGGCAGCGATCTCTACCGCCGCAAGGGCAGCCTTGAGGTCTTCGCAACGGCGGAACGCTACTGCCGCCTCGTGGTAGGCCCACGCCTCGGCAGTGCCACCGACAAGGCTTCCCGCGTTAACGTAATGTTTTGCTGCATGTCGATAATCGCCGAGGTGCTCTGCAGCTCTCGCTGCACTTACCTCGGCCCGGGCGCTCTCGTTCTGGTCGTAATGCACCACAGTTTTATCCTTGAAACTTCGAGATGTGCCTGTTTGAGGACCTAGCCATGAGTTTAATACTGATCGAGGAGGCCGACCTGGTATACTACGCTGCAGTTGCAGGTGGATGTTGTAGATCGATAGTGTCACCGATACAGATGTATGAGGGGCTCCTCTCCAGTCATGTGGTTAGCTTCGCATGGGTTGTGAACTACAATCTCTCGTCGGTTCCGAGTCAGCGATAGTATCGCACGCGGCGGCTTCGGACGGGTCGAACGCCCTGGTGTGCTTACCCAACGTCTCCGCCCACGAGGGGAGGAGATCCACACCGTGGTCGCCGAACGGACCCCGAACGCCGTGACTGGTGGCCTCCTCGGCGCTGTCTCAGCGTCGAGATGTCGATCTCAGGTTCCGGGGTTTGGGACCTGGCGTTCGGGATGTCCGTCTGGGGTGGTGAGGACTTTCTGTACGTCTTCGAGCCAGGCCTAGCGGCCCGGACGCGCCGCGTGCTCCCTTCGCGGTCCCGGTCGCAAGCTCCTTCCCGCCCTCCGGACGGCTGGCGCGGGACAAGGTGGCCCGCTTGTTGTGCCCGAGGGATCACCAGACGGTGCGGCACGTGAGTGTCCCTGCCCCCGTCGTCGCCGATGATCAAAGGCCGGACTGTCCGCGTCAAGCCCGCTGCGCGCCCCGATCCGCCGACCCCTCCGTAGTCTGCCTTGTTGAAAGGATTGTCACTAGTGCAGCGGGTCAACTTGCGAGGGGTCCGTCGGACCGAGGGTTCCGGCTTGACTCGGCCGTCGAGGCGGTCAAGCACGACCGGGATGGGGGCGGCTGCGCCATGCGGTCGTACAGGTTGACATGCCGGATGGTGATGGCCAGGGCCGCGCGGCGACCGAGCCTCTGCATTTGGGAACCTACACCATGATCGTGACCGCCCCCGGTTTCGAGCCCGCGGCGAGAATGACCGTCGTGCCGACCGGCGGCGCCACAGCCCTCGGTGTCATCCAGCTGGACCGCTCCGGAACCGACGCACCACCCATACCCGGAACGCGAGCAATTGTCAAGACCTGTGGATCAAGATCGTACTCGGCGCGCAGCAGCCGCAGCGGCGACTCGGCCGTCTCCGGCGCCCGGTACGGCGCCCGCAACGGCTCGGAGCCCGGCAGCACCGCCAGTGGCTCGTGATCGTCCCGCCAGGCGCTGCCCACGTCGACGGTCGCCCTTGCCGGCGTCCCACACGACGTCCTGCGGCCGGCCACGCCGGGCCAGCACGCTGTCGCCGATCCCGGGCAGCACCACGATCAACTGCCGATCGGTCATCGCCGCCCCTGCCCATCCGAGTAACCCGGGAGCTTAGGACGATCACCGGTCGGCGCGCGAGCGCCAACCAGGTGCCCCGGGAGGCCGGGAGGTTGCTCATACCCAGGGAGCGATGGAGCCGGTGGGCGACAGGTGCGAGCCGAACCGTCCTGAGATCGCGAGAGGCTGGTTGACCAGATCGTGGTCAGCGGCTGCCAAGCACCCGCACCAGAAGGT
>Ga0136614_10003171_pt1 | contig 10446 bp, 11 predicted proteins | sample AntDrymUQ2792106_2_FD_106643 | JGI IMG/M metagenome (GOLD analysis project Ga0136614, IMG submission 106643) | Polar desert sand microbial communities from Dry Valleys, Antarctica - metaG UQ279 (21.06) | ecosystem: Environmental > Terrestrial > Soil > Desert | place: Antarctica: Dry Valley... | reverse complement strand
GTATCGCTCCGGTGTCGGCGTTGCGGGACGTCGTTGCGCTGCCTGAGGCATCGATCCGCCGCCGCAGCATCGTCGGTGCGGTGCTGGTCGCCGGGGGTGCGGTGCTGATCGCGACCGGCCTGGCTGGGGAGGGAGGCACCGGGGCGGCCGTCGTGGGCGGCGGCATCTTCGGTGTGCTGATCGGGGTCGCGCTGCTGAGCCCGGTCCTCGGCCGCCCAGTGCTCGGCCTGATTGGCCGGTTGTATCGCCCGCTCGGAGCAGTCGGGCGGCTGGCCACGCAAAATGCCCTGCGCAATCCCCGGCGCACGGCGGCGACGGCCTCCGCTTTGATGGTGGGCCTCGCGCTGGTATCGACGATGTCGGTGCTTGGTGCGTCGGTCAACGCCAGCATCGATCAGACCATCGACGACAGCCTGGTGGCCGACTACGTGGTCTCCAACGCTATCGGCGCGCCGTTCTCGCCGGCCGTTGCCGGCCAGATCGCGCAGGTTGAAGGAGTCGAGGCGGTCGCGCCGTTCCGCTACGAATCGGTGACCCTCGACGGCAAGGAGGCATTCTTGGCTGCCACCGACCCGGAGGCGTTCTCCCGCGCCCTCGAGTTGCCGGTGGAGACGGGTTCGCTCGACGACCTGACGGGCTTGAGCATCGCGCTGGCGACCGGGACAGCCGACGATCTCGGGGTGGCGGCTGGCGACACCCTGCGACTGGAGTTCGCGTCCGGCCCCCAAGACCTCAACGTGGCCGCGACGTACGACCTCAGCCCGGCGGTCGGTGACTATCTGGTTCCGATCAGCGTGCTCGACGCTGCCGAAATCCGGCCGGCCGACTCGTACGTGTACGTGCTCCGCGACCCGGCGGTGCCGTCCGCGCAGGTGTACGACGCGGTGAACGAGGTGATCGCGGACCTGCCGACGGTGACCCTGAAGGATCAGGAGCAGTTCAAGGCCGAGCAGCGGGAAGGGGTCAACCAGGCGCTGTACCTCATCTATGCCCTGCTGGGGTTGGCCGTGGTGATCGCGGTGCTCGGCATCGTCAACACGCTGGCGCTGTCGGTGATCGAACGGACGCGTGAGGTGGGGCTGCTCCGCGCCGTCGGGATGAGCCGGCGGCAGCTGCGCCGGATGGTGCGGCTGGAGTCGATCGCGATCGCCGTGCTCGGCGCGGTGCTCGGGGTGGTCATGGGGATCATTTTCGGCGTCGTGTTGCAGCGGGCGGTGGCCGACCAGGGGATCGAGGTGCTGTCGATACCGGTGCTGAGCCTCGGCCTGTTCGTGCTGGTGGCGGCGGCGGTCGGTGTCCTGGCCGCCGTGCTGCCGGCGCGGCGGGCGGCCCGGCTCGACGTGCTGCGCGCAGTGTCAGCGGAGTAGCACTGGCCGCCCGTGCGGCGGGTGGTGGGTGCGCCACCTCGCATGACCGGACCGGACCGACGAGTGATGATGCATCTGCGTAGCCTGGGCAACCAACATGCATCGTCGCTCGTGCCGTGACACCGGAGGTCGCCTGCCGTGAGCCGCGTGGTCGTCGTGGGCGCGGGGCTGGCCGGCCTCAGCGCCGCCTGCCATCTCGTCGGGCGCGGCCACAACGTGACAGTCCTCGAGCGCGAGGCCGTTCCCGGTGGGCGGGCCGGGCGCATCGAGCGCGACGGGTACGCCTTCGACACCGGACCGACCGTGCTCACCATGCCGCAGTTGTTCGCGCAGGCGTTCGCCGCCGCCGGGGCAGACATGGACTCGCTTCTGACGCTGCGGCGACTCGACCCCGCGTATCGTGCGGTGTTCGACGACGGCAGCGTCATCAATGTCCGAGCCGGCCGTGAGGCCATGGCGGCGGAGATCCGCGTGACCAGCGGACCGAGGGACGCCGCCGCGTTCGAGCGTTTCGCCACCTGGCTGACCCGGTTGTACGCGGTGGAGATGCCGAGCTTCATCGGCCGCAACTTCGACTCGTTCACCGACCTGGCTCGACCCCCCGGGCCCGGCCTGACGCTGCTGCGCATGGGCGCGTTCGGCCGGCTCGGCAACCTTGTCGCCCGGACATTCGACGACGAACGGCTGCACCGGCTGTTCACGTTCCAAGCCATGTACGCCGGACTCGCACCCGCCCAGGCCTTGGCGGTCTACGCGGTGATCACGTACATGGACACCGTCGAAGGGGTCTGGTACCCCGAGGGCGGAATCCACGCGGTGCCGACCGCGCTGGCGACCGCGGCCGAGAAAGCCGGTGCTCAGCTGCGCTACGGCGTTGACGTCGACCGGATCCTGCTGGGGTCGGGAAGCACCGGGCCGGTACGAGGCGTCCGGCTGCGAGGTGGCGAAGTCGTCGCGGCCGACGCGGTCGTGTGCACCCCGGACCTGCCGGTCGCCTACGACCGGATGCTGCCGGGGCTCACGCCGCCGCGGGCGGCTCGCCGAGGACGGTTCTCGCCCTCGGCCGTCGTCTGGCACGTCGGCATGCGCGGGCAGCAGAGCCCCGGCGACGTCGCGCACCACAACATCCATTTCGGCAACGAGTGGGACCGGGCGTTCCGAGCGCTGATGCGCCACGGCACCCTGATGCCCGACCCGTCAATCCTCGTCAGCGTGCCCACGGTCACCCAGCCGTCGCTTGCTCCCCAGGACGGTTCGGTGCTGTACGTCCTCGAACCGGTGCCAAACCTCGACGGGCGCATCGACTGGGTCGCCGAACGCCCCCGGATGCGGGAGCGACTTCACCGCCACATCACCCGGCTTGGGTACGTGGGCGACATCGTCGTGGAAGAGCTGGTCGACCCGCTGGACTGGGAGCGCCAGGGGATGGCCCGCGGGACGCCGTTCGCACTGGCGCACACCTTCGGCCAGACCGGGCCGTTCCGCCCCGCCAACACCGATCGCCGCGCGCCCGGGCTGGTCTTCGCCGGGTCCGGGACCGTGCCCGGCGTGGGGGTGCCGATGGTGCTGATCTCCGGGCGGCTGGCAGCCGACCGGGTCGACGAGGCACCGCGATGAACCCGCACGCCGACTCCCAGCTGGCCGCCTCGTACCGGCGCTGCGAGCGGTTGACCTGGAGGTACGGCACGACGTACTACTGGGGTGCGCTGCTGCTGCCGAAGCAGTCGCGGCGCCACGTGCATGCGGTGTACGCGCTGTGCCGGTTGGCCGACGACGTGGTCGACGACATGAGTGGTGACGTCCGGCAACGCCGGGACGGCCTGACCCGGTTCCGGATCAGGTTCGGCGCCGACCTGGCTGCCGGGGCATCCGACGACCCGGTGCTGGCGGCGGTCGTCCACACCGTACGGACCTGCGGCATCGACCCGGAGTGCTTCGACCGGTTCTTCGACGCGATGGCGATGGACCTCGACGTCGCGTCGTACGACACCTGGGACGACCTGCTCGGCTACATGGAGGGCTCGGCGGCGGTGATCGGCGAGATGATGTTGCCGGTGCTGCGGCCGAGCGAGCGGACTGCGCTCGAGCCGGCCCGCTCGCTGGGACTGGCGTTCCAGCTGACGAACTTCCTGCGCGACGTCGGCGAGGACCTCGACCGGGACCGGGTGTACCTGCCGCAACAAGACCTGGCACGCTTCGGAGCCGACCCGGAGCGGCGCCGGGTCGACGATGCCTGGCGGACGCTGATGCGATTCGAGATCGGTCGGTGCCGACAGCTGTACGCGCACGCCGACGGGGGAGTGGCGATGCTGCCGCCACGCTCGGCGCGCTGTGTGTCCACGGCCCGGGTGCTCTACTCCCGCATCCTCGACCGGATCGAGGCGGCCGACTGCGACGTGTTCACCGCTCGGGTGAGGGTGCCCACATGGCGCAAGGCGTTGCTGGCGGCGAGGGTGATGGTGACCGGACCGGTGCCGGGGAGGAGGCAGCTCGATGGGACGCAGTCGCGGACCGCGCTCGGTAGGTGACCCGGCCGTCCCGCTACGGCCCGTCCCGATGCCGCCCCGCGACCGGCTGCAACCCACCTGGCAGCATGCCGTTCCCGGCCGCATCTCAGCCGCGCTGGCCCGGTCCCAGCAGCGACCGACCGGCAACTGGTACGTCGTTGCGGCCAGCCGTGACCTCCACCCCAGATCGCCGCTGGGCCGCTGGGTGGATGGCAACGAGCTGGTCCTGTGGCGCGCGGCCGACGGTGGTGTCGCCGCCGGACCGGGCGCCTGTCCGCACCTCGGAGCTCGGCTGTGCGACGGCGAGGTGATGCACGGCAGGGTTGTCTGTCGCTGGCACGGTCTCGCGCTCGGGCCCGAGGGGTTCCCCGGCTGGGCGCCGTACGCCGCGTACGACGACGGCGTCCTGCTATGGGTACGGCTCGACGCCGTGGGCGGCGACGCGCCGTCGCGTCGTCCGTACTCCGGCGATCGCCCCCCGCTGGCGGGCTCTATCGATGCGGTGATCACCACGGTCGGGGTGTGCGAGCCGGAGGACGTCATCGCCAACCGGCTGGACCCGTGGCATGGGGCGTGGTTCCACCCGTACTCGTTCAGCCACTTGAGGGTCGCGGAGGACGAGAGCGATCTCGACGCACTGGTGGTCGACGTGACGTTTCGGGTGTCGCGTCGCTGGGGGGTGCCGGTGCGTGCGGTGTTCACGACGCCGGATCGGCGCACGATCGCGATGCACATCCGGGACGGGGAGGGTGTCGGCAGTGTGGTCGAGACGCATGCGACACCGCTCGGGACAGGCACCGACGGGCGGCCGCGGACCGCGGTCATCGAGGCGACCATGGCGTACTCGCCGCGTCCCGGGTTCGCTGCCTCGAGGCGCATCGCCGCGGTGGCCCGACCCCTGATGCAGATGGCGGCCCGGCGGCTGTGGGCCGACGACCTCGCCTATGCCGAGCGCCGCTACTCCGTCCGCACCCGCGACGCACCCCCGACCTCCCGATGCTGAGGTTGTGTACGCGACGTGGAGGTCGGGAGATCCGGTTGGCGGTTAGGTCGGCGCGCGCTGAGTCGCCAATGCGCGTCGCCACCGAAACACTGCGTGCCGCGGCTGCGTCGGTACGCTCCACAGGTCGTGCCCGGCAACGCCCCAGCCGGTCAGGAGCGCGTTGGCGGCTGACACCCCGGTGGTCGCCGCACGCTCCATCAGGGCCACCGGCAGGTCGCAGCGCACACCGTCACCGGCCAGGACGACACGGGAGTCCGGCGTGGTCACCCCGGGCCGGGTGGCCCAGCTGCCTGGGGCGTGCAGCGGACAGTCGTCGCGGACCAGCCACTGCTCGTCGAGCGTGAGCGCCGCCGCCGTCTCGGGGTAGACCGCACGCAGGGCGGTAAGGAGCTCCGAGCGAAGCCGCCCCTCGGCGACGCCCACAGGCAGGGCGTACGCGTGCAGCTCGACCACCGAGCCGCCGGATCGCGACGCCCAGCCCGCCGCCTCCGCCTCGAAGCGCTCGAGCACGCTGACGTTGTCCAGGAGGCCGTACCCGCTGGTGCCGAGGAATCCGGCCCGGTCGCAGTTCACCGGTCGGTCGAGCCACAGCCGCCATACCGCGAACGGCGGTGCGATCCGCAGCCCGGCCACGGCGTCACGCCACCGGACGTCGCCGAGCCATTCCGCTTCAGCCACCAGGTCGCGCAGCCCGCGTACGTCGGTGGCGAGCACCACCGCGTCGGCGTCGACCGGCTCGTCAGCCAGCAGTCGCACGCCTCCGGCTGACTCGTCGAGCCCCATCACGTTGGCTCCGATACGCAGGTCGGCACCCCGCCGTTGCAGCAGTCGCCGCAGCGGCGCCCACAGGCTCGCCTCGTACGTGTCGCGCGGCACGTCGAACAGCAGTCCCTCGGCCGAACCGGTGAAGTAGGTGTGGAACATCGCCACCATCTCGGCCGCGGAGAAGTCCTCCGGCGCCGCGAAGAAGCTGCGGGAGAACACCTCCAGCGCCAGGTGTCGCGCGGCCGGGGGGAAGTGGAGCCGGTCGAGGTAGTCGGCCGCGCTGACACCGTCGAGCGTCGCGTATGTCGCGGGGAACGACACGTCCAGCAGGCCGAGCGCGGTCGGGATGTGAACCTGGCGCAGGTCGCGCCACCGGAACGTCGGGCTGCGCGCCACGAAGCCGGCGACGTTGAACGGGGGAGTCGTCGGGAGGGAGGCGAAGCTGTCGCGGGCGCCGGAGGAGTGCCACAAGGGGTAGTCCGGCAGCGCCACAAGCCGGTCGAGCGCCGGGTCGGTGCGCCGGAGCAGGCGGCGCAGGTTGTAGTACTGCCGGAAGAACGCGTGGAAACCGCGCGACATCGTGGCGGTGCCGCCGTCGCTCAACGAGACCGGCCAGGCGCCGGCTCGGCCGCCGAGGTACGACTCGCGCTCCAACAGCGTGACCCGCGCCCCGCGTTCGACCAGCGCGACGGCCGCCGAAAGCCCTGCGATGCCGCCGCCGACCACCGCGACGTGCGGGCGCGTCGGCAGATGGGACGCGTCTGGATGGCCGGGTGCACCGGGATGCAGCTCGGCGAGGGGATCGCGGCCCGGCCGCAGCGGCCCCTGCGCGAGCGCGGCGCTCATCTCGGCTTGGTGCCGATGACGGTGTGGACGATGCCGCGTTGCAAGCCGCTCACCGGTGACGTGGCGACGTCGCAGAAGCCGGCCGACCGCAGTCGCTCCTCCAGCCCCCGGACGCCGTCGAAGTCGAGCACGCTGCGCTCGAGGTAGCGGTACAACGCCGTCTGCCGCGACACCAGCCACCCCGCCGGTACAACGACCCCGTGGCAGACGGCCCTCCAGATGAGCCGCGCCCGGCGGGAGTCGGCGACGGAGTACTCGTGCACCGCGAGGCGTCCAGCCGGGACGAGCAGGTCTCGTATGGTGCGGAGCACAGCGTCGCAGTCGGTGACGTTGCGGACGACATAGGCGGCGAGTACGCCGTCGAAGCCGGTGGCGATCCCGGCGGCCGCCAGCGCGTCGCTCAGCTGCTCGGCTCTGGCGGGCACGAAGCGGACCCCGCCGGGCCAGGGCTTGGCGAGCGCCGCGCTCAGCATGCCCGCCGACGCGTCCACGGCGACGACCTCGGCCGCCGGGTGGACGCGCAGCAACGCTCGGGTGCTGGCGCCGGTGCCGCAACCGAGGTCGAGCAGCCGCAGCGGCCGGTTCTCGGGGGGCGACAGCCGCAGTCGCTCGACCGAGCGACGCAGGTGCCTGTGGTAACCGGGGCTGAGTGCCAGCATGAGGTCGTACGTCGGCGCGATCGCATCGAAGTCGGCAGGGACTCGGGTCAGCTCGGGACGGATCCCGCCGCTCATGCCGGTGCCTCCTGGGGGCGTCGCTCCCACAGCAGGATCGTGAGCGTCACCAGGGCGAAGCCGAAGCCGAAGTCCTCGATCGGGATGTCCCAGGGGACGCGCAGCCCCACCGTCTGGCTCTCGTCGTAGCTGACGATCGGGTCGCTGAGCTTGGTCAGCCAGCCGTCGACCGGGACCTGGAAGGCGGCCACGATGCCGATCGCGATCCAGTACCGCGCGCTGCGGAAGACTCCCGTGTGCAAGAAGGCCAGCTCCAGCGCGACGACCGCGACCACTGCGAGGGCGGCGATCAGCGTGTACTCGGGCATCAGCGCCGGATCCGCACGAGCATCATCGGCGCCGGGGCCGCGCCAGCATCCTGCCGACCGTTTCGTAGGTCAACAGGGCACAGACCGGGATCACGACGAAGAACGCGACCTCTTCGACGGGTACGTCGAACGGCAGCAGCCAGCCGGTGGTGAAGCGGTCGCTGTAGGTCCAGTGCCGGCGCGCGATGCCGACGACATCCCAGACCGCGAACACCACGAGCACCGGCAGCACCGCGAACGCGAGTCGGCGCGGGCGGCGATAGACCCGGGCGCCGAGCACCAGCTCCAGCGGCAGCGTGACCACGACGCACCCCACCATCAGCAGCAGGTACTGGTAGCGGTCGATGGCACACCCCTCCCATCCATCCTTCGCTGATCCTGACGAGTGTGCCCGACACGCCGCCAACAGTTGCAAACGGGTCCAGCTCAACGTACGGAGTCGGTCCGGCGGTCCGGCCAGCGATTGGCCGCTGCCTGGCCAGCTCGGCTAGACTTCTGCGGTCGCCCGGGACCCGCCGGGCAGCTGCCCTCCTGTCACGGAGAGACCGTGACCGCCTAAGTCCACAGGAGGTGGCGACTGTGCGTCGCTACGAAGTCATGGTCATCCTCGACCCCGATCTCGAGGAGCGCACCGTCGCCCCCTCGCTCGACCAGTACCTCAACGTCGTCCGGCAAGACGGTGGCAGCGTCGAGAGCGTCGACATCTGGGGCCGCCGCCGGATGGCGTACGAGATCCAGAAGAGGTCAGAGGGGATCTATGCCGTCATCGAGCTCGATGCCGAGCCCGCCACGGTGAAGGAGCTGGACCGGCAGCTCTCGCTGAACGAGTCGGTGCTGCGCACCAAGGTGCTTCGCCCCGACCTGCACTGAGCTTTCCGCACCGCCTGTGGATGACGGCTCGTCAGTGTCGGTGCGCTGCGCTTGACTGACTCCACACCAGACAGTACGACCACCACCACCCCGGGAGAACGCCATGGCAGGCGACACCGTCATCACCGTCATCGGCAACCTCGTCGACGATCCTGAGCTGCGATTCACCCCGTCCGGGGCTGCGGTCGCCAACTTCCGCATCGCCTCGACGCCACGCACCTTCGATCGCCAGAACAACGAGTGGAAGGACGGCGAGACGCTGTGGCTGGGCTGCGCAGTGTGGCGCCAGGCGGCGGAGAACGTCGCTGAGTCGCTGCAGAAGGGGGCTCGCGTGATCGTGCAAGGCCGATTGAAGTCCCGGTCGTACGAGACCCGCGAAGGTGAGAAGCGCACGGTGTTCGAGATAGACGTCGACGAGGTCGGGCCGAGCCTGCGTAGCGCCACCGCCAAGGTCACCAAGATCAGCCGTTCCGGAACCGGTGGTCAGGGCAGCTACTCCGGTGGTGGCGGTGGGTCCCGCCCGGGCGGCGACGACCCGTGGGCGACACCGGCCGGCTCCTCCTCCGGCGGCGCCGCCGCCACCACCGGCGGGGACCCCTGGGCCTCGGGCGGTGGCACCATGGAGGAGCCACCGTTCTGACGACCTCCTGCTCATCCTGATCCTCCGACCATTCCGGCAATGCCGGGCTTCGAAGGGAGCACCACAATGGCCAAGCCAGTGATCCGCAAGCCGAAGAAGAAGGCGAACCCGCTTAAGGCGTCCAAGATCACCTACGTCGACTACAAGGACACCGCGCTGCTGCGCAAGTTCATCTCCGACCGCGGCAAGATTCGCGCCCGTCGGGTCACCGGTGTCTCCGTGCAGGAGCAGCGGCAGATCGCCACCGCGATCAAGAACGCCCGAGAGATGGCGTTGCTGCCCTACACGTCCACCACCCGCTGAGGAGGCCGATCGAGATGAAGCTCATCCTCACCCATGAGGTGGCCAGCCTGGGGGCGCCCGGCGACATCGTGGAGGTCAAGGACGGCTACGGCCGCAACTTTTTGATGCCGCGCGGGCTCGCGATCTCCTGGACCCGAGGCGCCGCCAAGCAGATCGACTCGATCAAGAAGGCCCGCGAGGTGCGCGACGTGCGCGACCTGGGCCACGCCGAGGAGATCAAGCGCCAGCTCGAAGCGGCACCGGTGGCCCTCAAAGTGCGCGCCGGCGCCGGTGGCCGGCTGTTCGGAGCCGTCACCGTCAACGACATCGTCGCTGCGGTCAAGTCCGGAGGCGGCCCCGACATCGACAAAAGGCGGATCGAGATCGGTGCGGCGATCAAGACCACCGGAAACCATGCGGTGGCGGTGCGGGTGCATCCGGAGGTGGCGGCGAGCCTCACCCTCAACGTCGTCCCGGCCTGAGTCTGCGAGGTCACGGAGTCGCGCCGCGGATGCCGGTGACCAGCCAGTCCGAGCCGCGTTCCCGACGGACGAGGGTGACCGCGCGAGCGATGATGAAACCCGCGTACGCGCCCCAGAGCCAGCCCAGCCCGGCGCCGCTGACCAGCACCAGCAGCGCCAGGGGAAGGTAGGCGAGCAACGTGACGAGCCCCGCCCACGCGAGGTAGGCGCCGTCACCGGCGCCGATGAGCACACCGTCGAGCACGAACACGACCCCGGACACGGGCTGCACTAGGGCGGCGACCACGAGCGCGGGCACCGAGAGCCCCTGCACCGTGTCGTCGCCGGTGAACGCCGCGGTCAACCAGGGCGCCGCCGCCAGCAGGCCGAGGGCTGCCAGCGAGCCGGACCACACCCCCCAGCCCAGCATGCGCCGGGTCACCTGGCGGACCCTGACGACATCACCGGCACCCAGGTAGCGACCGGTCATCGCCTGGGCAGCTATCGCGACCGCATCCAGGGCGAACGCGAGCGTCGTCACCACCGTTAACGTGATCTGATGTGCCGCGATCGACGCGTCCGACATCGTGGTGGCGACGTAGGTGGCGACGAGCAATGCCGCTCGCAGCGTCAGCGTGCGCATGATCAGCGGCAGCCCGGTGG
>Ga0136614_10003169_pt1 | contig 10450 bp, 9 predicted proteins | sample AntDrymUQ2792106_2_FD_106643 | JGI IMG/M metagenome (GOLD analysis project Ga0136614, IMG submission 106643) | Polar desert sand microbial communities from Dry Valleys, Antarctica - metaG UQ279 (21.06) | ecosystem: Environmental > Terrestrial > Soil > Desert | place: Antarctica: Dry Valley... | reverse complement strand
GCCATCTACACACCTACAGGAGGGACCACATGCATCCCGTCAGAGGACCAACACGAAGAGAACAACCGTTGAGAACCAGGACCGCAGCAACGTTGGCCCTCGCGGTCGCTTTGGCCGTCCTTACCACCGCGCTCGCCGCCGTAGCAGCCGCCCCAGCGTCGGCACCCGCCTCCCACCCAGACCTCCTAGGGGGTTGCGGCAAGCCGTACCACGACACGGGTGCAGGCCCGGTGGTCGAGCCGTCGCCCACCGATGAGGCTTGCCCTGCCCTGATGGATGCACAAGACCTTGAGCCACTCAACGCGCGACCGGCGGCAGCGGTCGAGCAGACGACATGAACGCAACACGAGGCAGGGGACGCACGGCGATCATCTCCGTGGGGACGCGGCGCGAGCGGGGCCCTCGCTACCACAGCATCGGCATCGGCGCCGGACCGGCGAACCTCAGCCTGGCGGCGCTGTTCGAGTCCGTCGCGCCGCACCAGATCGCGCTGTTCGAGCAGACGCGCGGCCCGGCGTGGCACCCGACGATGCTGCACCCCGGCGTGAAGATGCAGACCTCGTGGTTGAAGGACCTCGTGTCGCTCGTCGACCCGCAGCACCGCCTGTCGTTCATGAACTACCTCGTCTCGAGCGGGCGCGTCTACGCGTTCCTCAGCGCCCAGTACGACTCGATCCCGCGCCTGGAGTTCTCGGGCTACCTCGCCTGGGCGAGCGACCAGCTCGACCACGTGCATCGCGGCTCGCGGATCGACCGCGTGAGCTTCGACGACGGCTTCTGCGTCTACAGCGGCGACGCGCTGCTCGCGCGCTCGGACCACCTCGTCCTCGGCCTCGGCACGCGCGCCCGGATGCCCGAGGCGTTCACCGGCCTCGACGAGCGCGTCGTCCTCGCCGACCACCTCTACCGCCACAAGCAGCACCTGGCCACCGATCCGGAGTCCCGCATCGCGGTCGTCGGCGGCGGGCAGACGGGCGCGGAGTCCGTGCTCGAGCTGCTGCGGATGGGCCACCGTGACATCTGGTGGATCGGACGTCGCCCGTGGTTTCAGATCCTCGAGGACTCGCCCTCGGCGAACGACCTGTACCGCCCGTCGTACACGTCCTTCCTGCCGTCGCTGCCCGACGAGGCACGCCGGCGCACGGTCGCCAAGCAGGTGCTGACGAGCGACGGCGTCTCGGACTCGACGCTGCGCGAGATCTACCAGCACAACTACGAGGCGATGCTGCAGGGCGAGTGCAACCCCGTGACGCTGCTTCCCGGCCGCGACGTCGTGGCCGCACGCCACGACGGCCAGGGCCTGACGTTGACCTGCGACGAGGCCGGCGGCCGTGAGACCTACGACGTTCGCTACGCTGTCGTCGCCGCGGGGCGTCAGCCCGCGCCGCTGCCCTTCGACGACGAGCTGCGCGAGCTGATCGACTTCGACGATCGCGGTGAGCCGGTCGTCGAGGCCGACTACTCCCTGCGCTGGAGCGGCCCGCGCGGGCACAGGATCTTCGCCCAGAACCGCGCGCCCTCGATGCACGGGCTCGCCGACAAGAACCTCAGCCTGCTGGCGACTCGCAGCGCGACGATCATCAACTCGCTGTTCGAGCGCGAGGTCTTCACGCTGCGCGACGACTGCGTCACGATGCTGTGGGGCAAGCAGGCTCCGCAGCAGCAGCAGCAGCCGCAGCCGGTTGACCTGGTTGAGAGGATCGCCGCCAATGGTTGACTACGACGGCCGCCGCTTTCGCTCCAGCGCCGCTGAGACGGCCGCCGGAGACGGACGCACGCCGATCGGCCACTACCACCAGCGCGGCGACGTCGTGTGGGCGGAGTTCAGCGGCGGCGCCGTCGTCCGGGGCTCGCTCGTCGCGTCCTGCGCGCAGGACGGCACGCTGACCGCCGCCTACTGCCAGGTGCTCGCCGACGGCGAGGTCGTGGCCGGCAGCTGCACGACGACCCCGGAGGTGCTCCCCGACGGCCGCCTACGCCTGCGCGAGCAGTGGCGCCGCCACGACGCCGCCGGCTCGACCGGCGTTTCCTACATCGAGGAGCTGGCGCCCTCGACGACCGACGAACCCCATTTCGACCGTGAAGGAGCCATCCACGTCATGCGCGTGATCGACGGAGCCGGAAGCTACACCCCGCCACCGCCCGGGGAGCCCAACCACTGGGTCGAGCAGCTCGTCGCCAGCGATCTGTCGCTCGGCACGTACTCCATTCCCGCGGGCGGCGTCGACGACCAGCGCCCGCACCTCGAGGACGAGGTGTACGTCGTGCAGTCCGGCGAGGCGACGATCGAGACGGACTCCGGGTCGGCGCGTGTCCGCGCGGGCTCAGTCGTGTTCGTGCCGGCCAACGAGGGCCATCGCTACGTCGACGTCACCGAGGACCTGACGCTCAATCGTCATCGTCGCGCCGCCGTACAAGTCGCGGGAGACGAGCTCATGACGACCGATGATCGTCGCCGCCTGCTGCTCGTCGGCAGCGGCTCGGAGGCCTTTCGCGCCTACGCCCTGAGCTCGATCGCCCAGCGCGCCTCGGTCGTGCTGCTGACGGCCGACCCGCCGACGTGGGAGCTGCCCTACCTGCAGGCCGCCGAGGTCGTCGACTTCGAAGACGAGCGCGCGGTGCTCGAGGCCGCCCGCCGGCTGCGCCCCGACGGCGTGCTGACCTACGACGAGCGCTACGTCGAGCTGACGCCGCGGCTCGCGCTCGAGCTCGGGCTGCCGTACGCCGAGCCCGAGGCGACGAGCATCTGCAAGGACAAGCTGCGCCTGCGCCGCGTGCTGCACGAGCGCGGCCTGTCGCCGGTGCGCTTCGGCGTCGCCCACGACCTCGATGAGGCGATCCGCGTCGCCGGCGAGGTCGGCTATCCGCTCGTGCTCAAGCCGCGGGCGCTGGCCGGTAGCGCCGGCGTCGTGCGCGTCGACGACCAGGACGCCCTCGAGGCGGCCTTCGCCGAGGCCGACGACGCCCACATCGGCACGATCCGCTCGTCGTACGCCGGCGTCCTCATCGAGGAGTGCCTCGAAGGCCCGGAGTACAGCGTCGACTGCCTGACGATCGGCGGGCGCACGACGCCCGTCGTGCTCGCCGAGAAGGTCGTCGGCCTGCCGCCGTACTACGAGGAGGTCCGCCACTTCGTCCCGCCGCGTCCGGCCGACGGGCTGGACGAGGCGCTGGAGCTCGTCGCGAAGGTGCTCGACGCGGCGGGCCTCGATCACGTCGGGACCCACACGGAGTTCCGGCTGACGCCCGCCGGCCCGCGGATCATCGAGGTCAACGTCCGCATGGGCGGCGACCTGATCCCGTACCTCGGCCTGCTCGCGAGCGGGGTCGACCTGCCCGCGGCGGCGGCGGACGTCGCGCTCGGGCGGGTGCCCGACCTCACGCCGCGGCGCGACGTCGCGGCCGCGATCCACTTCTTCTACCCCGAGGACGACCTCGTCGTCGGGGGCGTCGGGCTGGACCGCCCCGTCGAGGACCTCGCCGGCGTCGAGCGCTTCGTGACGCTCGTCGGCGCCGGCGACACGCTGTTGCTGCCGCCGCTGGGGTTCATCTCGCGCCTGGCGCTCGCCGTCGTGACCGGCGACGACCGCGAACAGGCCGAGCAGCGGCTGGACGACGTCGTCGACGGCTTCGTCTGCGAGGGCAGCCCGGTGCGGGCCGCGGAAGGCGTGCACGGCTGATGGCACGCGATCGTTCGAAGGACGGCGATCACCGGCCGATGCTGCAGGTCCTGCGCGGCGCGCCGCGGCCTGTCTGGGTGCTGATCGCCGGCACCTTCGTCAACCGGGTCGGGTCGTACTTCTCGACGTTCGTCGTGCTGTTTCTCACCGAGCGCGGCTTCGGCGCCGGCGAGCTGCCGCTCGTCCTCGCGGCGATCGGCGTCGGCGCGATGGCCGGCTCCTTCGCCGGCGGCTGGCTCGCCGACACGGTCGGCCGCAAGCGGGCAATCGTCGGCTCGATGACGGCGTCCGCGCTCGCGCTGATCGCGCTCGCGCTCGTCTCGGGCCACGTCGCGGTCGTCGTCGCGGTCTGCGTCGTAGCGCTCTGCACGCAGTCGTACATCCCCGCCGCGTCGGCGCTGCTCGTCGATCACAGCGCCCCCGCCGACCGCGTCGCGCTGTTCGCGCTGTTTCGCGTCTCGCTGAACGTCGGCGCGGCGCTCGGCCCGCTGATCGCGGCGCTCATCGCGTCGTCGTCCTACGACCTGCTGTTCCTCATCGACAGCGCCACCTGCGTGCTGTTCGCCGCCGTGCTCCTGCTCGGCCTGCCCGCCGAGGCCCGGCGCCCGCGCGCCCGCAAGGAGGACCGTCGCGACACGGCGACGACGAGCGTCGCAGGCGGCCGCCGGCGGATGCCCGCGATCGCGCTGCTGTGCCTCGCGATCGCCGGGGTCACGATGGTCTACTCGCAGCACTCCTCGACGCTGCCCTTGGACCTCACCGAGGGCGGGATGTCGACCGGCTTCTACGCGCTGCTGCTGGCGTTCAACGGCGCGCTCGTCGTCATCGGCGAGCTGCCGCTCGCGTCGCTGACGCGCCGCTACGAGCCGCACCGGCCGATGATCGTCGGAGCGCTGCTGATGAGCGTCGGGATGGCGCTCAGCGGCCTGCTGCCAGCCGCGTTCGCGGTCCTCGCGGCGGTCGCGATGTGGTCGCTCGGCGAGATGGTCCTGACGCCGGTGGCCAACAGCGCCGTCGCGGCGATGTCCGCGCCGGGCCGCATCGCGCGCGACCAGGGCCGCCTCGCCGCCGCGCAGACGCTCGGCTTCGTCGTCGGGCCCGTCATCGGGCTGCTCGCCTACGGCTGGAGCCCGCTGCTGCCGTGGCTCGGCTGCCTGGCCGTCGGCGCCGCCAGCGCGCTCGCGATCGCAGCCGCGCACCGGCTCGCGGCCAGCACCCGTCCGCGCGCCGATCAGCCCGCGCTCGCCGCCGCCGCGGCGAGCGCCCCCACCGTCGCCCACGCCTGAAGGAGACCATCGAGATGCTCGAAGCCACTCCCAACAACCGCCCGGTCGTCATCGTCGATCCCTACTCCTCGGGACAGGCCCTCGCGCGACGCTTCCTCGCCCGCGGGGTGCCGTGCGTCGCGGTGTTGTCGTCGACCGGCGTGCACGAGGTGCTGCTCGACCACTGGCGCCCGCAGGACTTCACGCACGTGCACCGCTTCGACGGCGACGTCGCGGCGCTCGCGGCCGCCGTCGCCGAGCACGAGCCGCGCTGCATCATCGCCGCCTTCGAGTCGGGCGTCGAGCTTGCCGACGCGTTGATCGACATCGTCCTACCCGGAACGGGCAACGTGCCCGGCATGACCGCCGCGCGCCGCGACAAGTACCAGATGGCGCTGGCGCTGAAGGACGCGGGCGTGCCGCATCTGCGCCAGGTCTGCACGGATCGCCACGCCGACGTCGAGCAGTGGATCCGCGCCAACGGGCTCGAGCACACCCCGCTGGTGGTGAAGCCGCCGAAGAGCGCCGGCACCGACGACGTCTACCGCGTCGAGGCGGGCGCCGACTGGCGTCCGACCTTCGACCGCATCCTCGGCAAGGTCAACGTCATGCTCGGGCGCAACGACACTGTGCTCGTGCAGGAGTTCGCCGCCGGCACGGAGTACATCGTTGACACGTACTCGGCGGACGGCCGCCATGGCCTCGTCGACCTCTGCCGCTACACGAAGAGCAGTCGCGGCGAGCGGCTGGGCATCTACGACTGTATCGACTTCCTGGCCCCCGACGATCCGGTCGTCGACACGCTGCTCACGTACACGCGGCGCGTGCTCGACGCGCTGGGAATCCGCAACGGCGCGGCGCACGCGGAGGTCATGCTGACCGACGCCGGCCCGGTCTTGATCGAGGTCGGAGCGCGGCCGGCGGGCAGCGCGCATCAGGAGATCGCGTGCATCGCGACGGGCGACTCGCAGCTCGACCGCCACGTCGCGCACCGCGTCGACGGGCTCCACGAGCTCGGCTTCGAGCTGCGCCGGCACGTGCGGATCGCGTTCCTGTCCTCGCCGCGCGCCGGCGTCCTGCGCAACGGCGAGATCCTCGAGCGGATCGACGGGCTTGCGAGCTTCCACAGCAAGACCCTGTACTTCGGCAGCGGCGACGAGGTGCCCGCGACGGTCGACTTCACGACCCCGCTCGGGTTCGTCGTGCTCGCCGACGACGAGCAGCAGATCGGCGCCGACTACGCGGCGTTCAAGGACCTCGAGTCGCGGCTTCAGGTGCATACTCCCGTGGACCTCGAGGGTCCGCGACCGACCTACGCGGAGGTATGACGAGCATGAGGAAGATCAGCAGCGACGGGACCGCGCTCGCCGAGGGATTCGGCGTGCAGTGCGGGCACTGGGCGCAGTACGCGCAGCTCGGCGACATGCCGTTCGGCGCGATGTGGTGCGTCGTGCCGCCCGGAGGCAGCACGAAGCAGGACGCCCATGACGAGCGCGAGCTCGTGATCGTCGCCGACGGCGCGGCGCGCTTCGAGTCGCCCGGCGGCGACGCCGGCACGATGACCGCCGAGCACGGCGCCACGGTCCTCTTCGACGGCAACGAGCCGCACGTCGTCCACAACCTCTCCGACGAGCAGCCGCTCGTGCTGCTGTGCCTGTACTGGCTGCCGGCGGCGACCACGAACGGAGCCGGACATGAGCATTGAGCACAGCAGCAAGCCGATCGTCATCACCGCGACCGCTCCCACGCCCAACGGCGCGCTGCACGTCGGCCACCTCAGCGGGCCGTACATCGCGGCCGACGTCGCCGCTCGCGCCGAGCGCGCCCGCGGCCGGCAGGTCATGAGTGTCGGCGGAATCGATCCCAATCAGAACTACGTCGTCGCGAAGGCCGAGCGCGAGGGGCGCCCGACGCTCGACACGCTCGACGACTACAGCGCGCGCGTGCGCGACATCTTCTCCGCTGCTCGGATCTCCTACGACCTGTTCGTCGAGCCCCAGCACGACCCCGCGTATCGCGACGCGGTCGCGGCGCTCGTCTCGGAGCTCGTCTCCAGCGGCGCGGCGGTCGAGCGCGAGGTCGCGCTGCTGCGCTGCGACGCGTGCGACCGCACGCAACATCACGCCTATGTCGCGGGCACGTGCCCGACGTGCGGCGCGGGCTCCGGCGGCGGGACCTGCGAGCCGTGCGGGAGCTTCGTGACGGCCCAGACGCTCGTCGACGCGGTCTGCACCGGTTGCGGCGAGCCGGCGCGCGAGGTGTCCGTGCGCGTCCCGGTGCTGGCGCTCGAGCAGTACCGCGAGCGCCTGCTCGAGACGTGGACGCGGGCGTCGCTGCCGCCGCGCATCCGCGCGCTCGTCGGCCGCTACGTCGCCGAGGGGCTGCCGGAGATCGTGCTGGCGTACCCGACGGACTGGGGCATCCCGGTCGACGGCGGCGACCTGCGCGTCGACGTGTGGGTCGAGATGGGGGTGGGGTACCTCTACGCGATCGCGCGCCAGCTCGATCCCTCCGTCGAGGCGACCGCCGGCGACTGCGTCGCCGCGTGGGAGGCCCTCGGCGAGCTGTGGAACTTCCTCGGGATCGACAACGCGTTCTACTTCTCGGTGATGTTCCCGGCGCTGCTGCTGGCCTTCGGGATCGAGACGGTGCCGCCCGGCGGGATCGTCTGCAACGAGTTCTACACGCTCGACGGCGCGAAGTTCTCGACGAGCCGCAACCACGCGATCTGGGCCGACGAGTTTCTCGCGAGCGAGGATCCGGAGTGGGTGCGCCTGTACCTCTGCTGGGATCGCCCGGACCGCTACCAGAGCGACTTCACGCTCGCCGGCTACCGGACGTTCCGCGACGGCATCGCCGAGCTGCTCGAAGGCTCGACGGGATCGCCGCTTCCCGCCGCGCTCGCGGGCCAGGAGCTCGACCGCGCGCACGACGCGCTGCGGGTCGGGAGCTTCGACGCCGCGCTCGCCGCGCGCTGCGCCCTGTCGGCGATCGACGCCGACCCCGACGGCGCGCGTGCCGTGCTCGAGCTGCTCGCGTCCGGCGACCTGCGCACGGCGGCGGCCGGCAGGACATGACGCGGGTCGTCGTCGCCGGCACGGGGCTCGCCGGCACGCTGCTGGCGTGGCGGCTGGCCTGCGCGCAGCCGGGGTGGTCGATCGAGCTCATCGGCCCGCGCCCGGCGTCGGACGCCACCTCGATCTCCGGCGGCTTGGTGCGCGGGTTCGAGGTCGATCTGGAGAGCTGCCGCCAGGCGACGGAGAGCCTCGTGGAGCTGCGCGACGATGCGCGGCTGCGGGCGTGGGGCGGCTACGACGAGATCGGCTCGGTGTACGTCTGCCACGAGCTGGACGAGCTTGCCGTCGCGGCGCTCGTGGCGGACGTCGACCGGCGCCTGCCGGGGTCGGCGCGCGTCCTGCCGGCCGACGCGCTGTGCGCCGAGCACGGCTGGAGCGGGCTGCCCGCCGGCTGCCTCGCCGTCGTCGAGACGCACGCGGGGTACTACTCGCCCGACCGGCTACGCGGCGAGATCTCCGCGCGGCTGGAGGGCCTCGGCGTCGGCGTGCTCGACGGCCAGGTCGAGGCGATTCGCTCCGAGCCGGCCGCCGGTGCGAGCTGCGAGGTGGCCGGACGGCGGCGCGGCTACGACGCGCTGGTGCTCGCGGCCGGCAGCTGGACGCCGCGGCTGCTGGCCGGCAGCGACCTGCCCGCGGACGGCTTTCGCACGAAGGCCGTGGAGTACGCCGTGTACGAGGCGCAGGGCTGGCGGCCACCGGCGTTCGTCGACGACAGCTCCGGGCTCTACGGGCGGCCGCTCGCCGGCGGACGGATACTCCTCGGCATCCCGAGCGAGCGCTGGGACGTCGATCCCGATCGGCTGGAGCCCTCGCCCGCGGACGCTGCGGCCGCGGCGGAGCTCGCGGCGTCCCGCCTTCCGCGGCTGCGACTCGGGCCAGCGCTGGCGCTGCGCGCGGCCAGCGACTGCTACGCGCAGCCATCGCGGCTCTCGCTGCAGCCGCTCGGGGGCGGTGGCCTCTTCACGTTCACCGGCGGCAGGGGCGGCAGCGCGAAGACCGCGCTGTGCGCGAGCCGCGAGGCCGCCGACGAGCTCGGCCGCGCCCTGTCGTCGGGGTCGCCGGTGACGGCGTCTGCGGTCGGGATGCCGGCGCGGCCGTGAGCGAGGCGCCGACGGTCAGCGTCGCCTCGGAGGACGACCTCGACGGGTTGACGACGCTGTTCGAGGCGTACCTCGCGTTCTACGGCCGGCCGGCCGAGCGCGCCGCGGTGCGGGAGTTCCTCGGCGCGCGGATGAGCCGCGGCGAGTCGGTCGTGCTCGTCGCGCGGATGCGCGATGAGCTGGCCGGCTTCGCCCAGCTGTACCCGACGTTCTCGTCGCTGAGGCTCGCCTCCGCGTGGATCTTCAACGACCTCTTCGTCGCGCCGGGGTTTCGCGAGGGCGGCGTCGGGCGGGCGCTGTGCGAATACGCGATCGACCACGCGAGGCGCTCCGGCGCGAGCACCGTCAGCCTGCAGACCGCGCACTCCAACCACGCGGCGCAGTCGCTCTATCGACGGTTGGGCTTCGCCGCCGACGAGGAGTTCCAGTCGTGGTCGCTGGCGGTGGGGATCTAGACTAGGGCGCCTACGGCGCGGGCAGCGTGCTTGACATGCTCGAGCAGGCGCGCGCGGACATCATGTGCAAGGTCCGGGCCCCGGTGGCGGTGGGCGCGCGCTACAGCAAGGACGCCTTCGCGATCGACCTGGCCGACCAGACGGTGACCTGTCCGGCCGGCCATGTCGCCGCGATGCGCCGCGCCGGCACCGACGGCGGACGGACCGCCCGCTTCGCCGATGCCTGCACGGGCTGCCCGCTGGCCGACCGCTGCACCGCCGCGAAGACCGGCCGCACGATCTACGTCGGCCCCTACGAGCAGCAGCTCGCGCCCGCCCGCGCCCGCCAGGCCGACCCCGCCTGGAAGGCCGACTACACCGCCACGCGCCCGAAGGTCGAGCGCAAGATCGGCCACCTGATGCGCCGCAAGCACGGCGGCCGCCGTGCTCGAATGCGCGGCCAGACCAAGGTCGACGCCGGCTTCAACCTGCTGGGCGCCGCGAGCAACCTCGCGCGGCTCGCCGTGCTCGGGCTGGCCAGCAGCGCCGGGGCCTGGGCGGCAAACCCCGCCTGAGCGCCGCCTCGGGCCCTGGCCGGGCCGCCAGCGGCCCAGCCAGGCCCGCCCGTCGCCCGCCGAAGCCCAAACTGGCGGCGCCGGGCGCCTCGACGCCACACGTCACGCCCCGCGCCATGGCCGCCCCGCGGCGCCGCCGACGCATCCAACAGTCACAGGGCCCGTTCGACACCAGCCTCCGGAACCGACGAGCCACATTGCCCCTCCTAACAGCTTCGTTAACGACACTCCAAGAAAGGCCCAACGAGGCTGATCGTCAGCGCCGGTGACGCGCTCGTGGTCCTACGCAGGGCGGCCACCAGTCTCCTGCTTCCGCGTG
>Ga0136614_10003168_pt1 | contig 10450 bp, 8 predicted proteins | sample AntDrymUQ2792106_2_FD_106643 | JGI IMG/M metagenome (GOLD analysis project Ga0136614, IMG submission 106643) | Polar desert sand microbial communities from Dry Valleys, Antarctica - metaG UQ279 (21.06) | ecosystem: Environmental > Terrestrial > Soil > Desert | place: Antarctica: Dry Valley... | reverse complement strand
GAGGGACGGGCGGCCAGCCGTCAGTGGCCCGATGCGGGTCCTGACCCCGTACCGGGCGGTCCTGGCCGCTCCCGGGGCGAGGCGGCTGGTGCTCACGTCACTCGGGGCGCGGCTGTCGTTCGGGCTGTTCGACCTCGCGCTCGTCGTGCTCGTGGAGCGCGAGACCGGGTCGTTCGCGGTCGCCGGCCTCGCGGTCGGCGCGCACGCCGCCGGGATCGGGGTCACCGCGCCCCTGCGCGGGCGGCTGCTCGATCGCTACGGCGCGCGCAGGGTGCTGCCGCCGCTGGTGGGCGTCCACGCGCTGAGCGTGGCCGCGCTGGCGGTGGCCGGCTCCGCCGGGCTCATGGTCGCCCTCGCGGCGCTCGCCGGGGTCGCCGTGCCGCCGCTCGTGGCGGCCATGCGCCTGGAGTGGCAGCGGATGCTCGGCGTCGGCTCCCCGCCGCTGGCCACGGCCTACGCGTTCGAGACCACCGCCCAGATCGGCGTCTTCCTGGTCGGGCCGCTGGTCGCGGCCGCCGGCCTCGCGCTGGTCGGGCCGGAGGCGCCGCTGCTGGCCTCCGCCGTGCTCGTCGCGGGCTTCGGGCTGCGCTTCGCGCGGATCGCCGAGACCGCGCCGCACCCCACGCGCCCGCGCGTCCGCGGCCTGGGATCGATCCGCCTCCGCGGAGTCCGCACGCTGGTGCTCGCCACCGTGCTGGCCGACGCCGCGCTGGGCACCGTCGACGTCGCCGTCATCGCCTTCGCAACCGAGCGGGGGCAGGAGGCCGCCGCCGGCGTGCTGCTCGCGCTCTTCACCACCGGCGCCGTGATCGGCGGGACCGCCTACGGCGCGCGCGACTGGCGGACACCGCCGCTGCGGCGGCTGGCCGCCGTCCTGGCGGCCTTCGCCGCCGCGCTGCTGGCACTCGCGCTCGCCGGATCGCTCGCCGTCCTCGCCGTCCTGCTCCTGCTCGCCGGGGCGCCCTCGGCCGCGCAGTGGGCCACCGCGTCGGTCACCCTCGACGGCGTCACCCCGACCGGCCAGGGCGCCGAGGCCGCCACCTGGCTGTCGAGCGCCAACGCCGCCGGCATCGCGCTCGGCGGCGTCGTCGCCGGCCTCCTCGTCGAGCGCCAAGGGCCGCCGGCGGCGTTCTTCGCCGCCGCGGGCCTCGCGGCCGCGGCGGCGCTCGTCGTGCTCGCGCGGCGACCGGCGATGTCTGCCTTCGAGGCGCCGGCACGCTAGCCTGCGCCTGGCCGGATGGCACGGACGTCCCAGCATGCACGCCGAGGCGCCGACTCGAAGCTCGCGGCCGCGCTTCTCGGCGTGCTCGCGCTCGGCCTGGTCACGGCCGCAGCGCTCGGCCTCGACCCCGCTGCGCTGCTGCTCGTCGTGGCGGTCGCCCTCGCGGGCGTGGCGGCGCTGTGGGCGTGGTGGTCACAGCGGGCGCTGGCGGCGCGCGCTCACGAGGAACTGCGTGAGCGCACGAGTGCAGCCGAGGACACGCGCAAGCGCATGGCCTCCGAGCTCACCAGGCGCGAGGAGGCGCTTGCCCACGCGCGCACGCTGATGGCCCGCCTGCAGCGCTCGCGCGAGGCCGAGCGTCAGTTCAATCGCGACCTGCGCGCCCAGCTCGAGCGGCTGCACAAGCGCGGGGCCGACCAGGTCGATCCCGGCGACGTGCACGACCTGATCCTGCGCACCGCGATCGAGCTCGTCGAAGCCAAGAAGGGCCTGATGCTCTCGCGCGAGGACTCCAACGGTGACGGTGACCTCGACCTCATGCGCTCGCACGGCTTCGAGCACGATCCCGCCGACGGCGTCGTCGCCCAGCGCTTCGCACGCGAGGCGCTCGGGGCCGACGAGATCCTCCGCGAGGACGCGCCGACCGGCGGTGGCGAGGGACGCACGCCGGCCGACGAGGAGATCGAGTGCATGGTGGGGATCCCCGTCTACCTGCACGACCGCTTCCAGGGCGTGGTCATCTGCGCGAACCGCGACGGGGGCTTCGGCGACCTCGACGACGACCTGCTGCTCGCGCTCGGCGACCACGCCGGCGCCTCGCTGCAGACCGAGCGCCTGCACCGCGAGGCGGGCGACGCCCGCCGCACGGCGGTGCGCATGCTCGCCGAGGCGGCCCACGCCCGCGATCCGCTGTTGCGGCGCTCGGCCGGCCGGGTGGTCGCGCACGCCCGCGTGCTCGCGCAGCGCTTGGAGCTCGACCCCGAGGAGGAGGAGTCGCTGGTCTGCGCGGCGCTGTTGCGTGACGTCGGCAACCTCGCCATCACCGAGCGGCTGTTCGCCAAGCCCGGGCCCCTGACCCCCGAGGAGCGAGCCGTGATCGAGCTGCATCCGCGTATCGGCTTCGACATCGTCGGGCGCATGCCGACCCTGCGCCACGCGGCCTTCGCCGTGCTCTACCACCACGAGCGCTACGACGGGCGCGGGTACCCGGCGGGGCTCGAGGGCGAACGCATCCCGCGCCTGGCCCGCGTGCTGGCCGTCGTCGACGCCTACGACGCCATGACCCACGACCGGCCGCACCGCCCTGGGCTGCCGCCCGCCGACGCCCTGGCCGAGATGATCGAGGAATCGGGCCGTCAGTTCGATCCGGAGATCACCCAGCTGTTCGTGGAGGAGCTGGGGCGCTCCCGCGCCCTGACCGAGCCGACCGCCGAAGCCGTGGCCGAGCTGTCGCCGCTGCAGCCCTCCGAGGCGGGCGAGCCGCTGGAGCACGACCCGCTGGCCACGCTGGCCGACGCTCTCACGCTGCTGCGCGGGCATCGGACCTTCCATGAGGCCGCGCGCACCGCGGCCCTCGCCGCCACCCTCGAGCGTCCGGCGGCGGTGGTCCTGATCGAGCTCGAGGACCTCATCCGCATCAACCGGCGCGACGGCTACGCGGCGGGCGACCGGGTGATCCAGATCGCGGCCGGCGCTGCCCGGCGCGCCGCGGTGGCGGTCGGAGCAGAGGCCTTCCGCGAGAGTGGCCGGCGCTTCGCGCTGCTGGCGCCGGCCGCCGACGCCGCGACGCTCAGGCGCCTGGAGCGCGAAGTGCACGCCGAGTTCGCGCTCGGCCCCGCGGTGCGGATCGCCTCGGCCGCCTGGCAGCCGGGTGACACGGGGGAGGATCTGGTGGACCGCGCCCGGATGGCGCTGCGCCTGCCCTCGTCCGCTCCCGCCGACTGAAAGCGCCGGGCTGCCGCTACCCGGCCTCGACGAGCGGACGGTCGTCGGCGTAGCGCTCGCCGCGGTCGGCCTTCTCGACGAGCGAGGCCGGCGGCTCGAAGCGATCGCCGTAGGCGGCGGCCAGCTCGCGCGCGCGGGCGACGAAGCCGGCGAGGCCGCCTGTGTATCCGTTGGCGTACTGCAGCACACCGCCGGTCCAGCCCGGGAACCCGATGCCCATGATCGAGCCGATGTTCGCGTCGGCGACCGTCTCGATCACGCCCTCGTCGAGGCACTTGACCGCCTCGAGCGCCTCGATGAACAGCATCCGCTCCTCGAGGTCGCGCAGGTCGATCGCGGACGGGTCCTCGACCGGCGGGAACGCGTCGCGCAGGCCGGGCCAGAGCCCCGCCCGCCTGCCGTCGGCGTACGCGTAGAAGCCCGCGCCCTCGAGCTTGCCGGGGCGCTCGAACTCGTCGAGCATGCGGTCGATCACCTGCTCGGCGGGGTGCGCGTCCCAGCCCGAGCCTGTCGCCTGCGCCTCGCGCGCGGCGGTGCGGATCTTGCGCATGAGCTTGAGGTTCAGCTCGTCGGAGAGCTGCAGCACCGGTGAGGGATAGCCCGCCTGCGAGGACGCCTGCTCGATCGACGGCGCGGGAACGCCCTCCACCAGCATCGCGATGCCCTCGTTGAGGAACGTGCCGATCACGCGCGAGGTGAAGAAGCCGCGCGAGTCGTTGACCACGATCGGGGTCTTGGAGATCTGGCGGGCGACGTCGAGCGCGCGGTGGAGCGTCTCCTCGGAGGTCTGCTCGCCCTTGACGATCTCCAGCAGCGGCATCTTGTCGACGGGCGAGAAGAAGTGCAGCCCGATGAAGTCCGCCGGCCGCGTGACGCCCTCGGCCAGCCCCGTGATCGGCAGCGTCGAGGTGTTGGAGGCCAGCAGCGCGCTCTCGGCGAGGTGCGGCTCGATCTCCGCGAACACCCCGGCCTTGACGCCCGAGTCCTCGAAGACGGCCTCGATCACGAGGTCGGCGCCGGCGGCCGCCGCGGCGTCGTCGGTCGCGGTGATGCGCGCGAGCAGGGCCTCGCCCTTCTCCTGCGTCACCCGCCCGCGCTCGACGCCCTTCGCGACGAGCCCCTCCGAGTAGCCCTTGCCGCGCTCGGCCGCCTCGCGGGAGACGTCCTTGAGCACGACCTCGATGCCGGCCTTCGCGCACACGTAGGCGATCGCGGCGCCCATCATGCCCGCACCCAGCACGACGACCTTGCGGGCGGCGAACGGCTCGGCGCCCTCCGGCCGCCCGCGGTCGCCGTTGACCCGCTGGAGGTCGAAGAAGAACGCCTGGATCATGTTCTTGGCCACCTGGCCGGTGGCGAGGTCCACGAAGTAGCGGCCCTCGATCTCCAGCGCGCTGTCGAAGTCGACCTGGGAGCCCTCGACCGCCGCGGCCATGATGTGGTGCGGCGCCGGGTAGTTCGCGCCCTTGAGCTGCTTGCGCAGGTTGGCCGGGAAGGCCGGCAGGTTCTGCGCGAACTTCGGGCTCGCGGGCGTGCCGCCCGGGATCTTGTGGCCCTTGACGTCCCACGGCTGGACCGCTTCCGTGTTCGCCGCGATCCACGCCTTCGCGGCCGGCAGCAGCTCGTCCGCAGAAGCGACCAGCTCGTCGACGAGCCCGATCTCGGCGGCCTTGGCGGGACGGTGGCGCGTGCCCTGCAGCAGCACCTGCATCAGCGCCTCGGCGATGCCGAGCATGCGCACCGTGCGCGTGACGCCGCCGGCGCCGGGCAGCAGGCCGAGCGTCACCTCCGGCAGGCCGAGCTGGACCTTCGGGTCGTCGACGCAGACCCGGTGGTGGCAGGCGAGCGCGATCTCCAGCCCGCCGCCCAGCGCGGCGCCGCCGATCGCGGCCACGACCGGCTTGCCGAACGTCTCGAGCCGCCGCAGCAGCGCCTTGTTCTCACGCACCCAGGCGGCGAACTCCTCGGCGTTCTCGCGCCTGACCGTCTTGAGGTCGTTGAGGTCGCCGCCCGCGAAGAACGTCTTCTTGGCGCTCGTGATCACGACGCCCGCGATCGACTCGCGCTCGGCCTCGAGGCGCTCGACCGTCGCCTTCATCGACGCCGCGTAGTCGGCGTTCATGGTGTTGGCGGACTGGTTGGGGTCGTCGAGGACCAGGTTGACGACGCCGTCGCCGGCGTCCTCCCAGCGGATCGTGTCGGCCATCAGACGCGCTCCACGACGGTCGCGATGCCCATGCCGCCGCCGACGCAGAGCGTGGCGAGGCCGTAGCGCTTGTCCTGGCGCTCGAGCTCGTCGATCAGCGTGCCGAGGATCATGCCGCCGGTCGCCCCCAGCGGGTGGCCCATGGCGATCGCGCCGCCGTTGACGTTGACCTTCTCGAGGTCGAGGTCCATGTCCTTGACGAAGCGCAGCACGACCGCGGCGAACGCCTCGTTGATCTCGACCAGGTCGAGGTCGTCGACGGTCAGGCCGGCCTTGGCCAGCGCCTTGCGCGCGGCGGGCGCGGGGCCGGTGAGCATGATCGTCGGGTCGGCGCCGGAGACCGCGGTGGCGAGGATGCGGGCCCGCGTTTTCAGGCCCAGCTCGGCGCCCGTCCGCTCGTTGCCGATCGCCACCAGCGAGGCGCCGTCGACGATGCCCGAGGAGTTGCCGGGCGTGTGGACGTGGTCGACCTTCTCGACCCAGTGGTACTTCTGCAGCGCCACCGCGTCGAAGCCGCCCTTCTCGCCCATCACCTGGAAGGACGGCTTGAGCGCGGCGAGCGTCTCCACCGTCGTGCCGGGCCGGATGAACTCGTCGTGGTCGAGCACGACGTGGTCGTTGAGGTCGAGCACGGGGACCACGGACTGCGCGAACCTGCCCTCCTCGCGGGCGGCCGCGGCGCGCTCCTGCGAGCGGGCGGCGTAGGCGTCGACGTCCTCGCGCGAGAAGCTCTCGATCGTCGCGATCAGGTCGGCGCCGATGCCCTGCGGGACGAACGAGGTGTCGTAGCTGGTCTCGGGGTCCATCGCCCACGGGCCGCCGTCGGTGCCCATCGGCACCCGCGACATCGACTCGACGCCGCCGGCCAGCACGAGGTCCTCCCAGCCGGAGGCGACCTTCTGGGCGGCGATGTTCACGGCCTCCAGGCCGGAGGCGCAGAAGCGGTTGAGCTGCACCCCGGCGACGGTGTCCGGCAGCCCGGCCTTGGTCGCGGCGGTCTTGGCGATGTCGGCGCCCTGGTCGCCGATCGGGGTCACGCAGCCGAGCACGACGTCGTCGATGCGGTGGGGGTCGAGGTCCACGTTGCGGCTGAGCATCTCGTGCATCAGGCCGACGACGAGGTCCACCGGCTTGGTCGCGTGCAGCGATCCGTTGCTCTTGCCCTTCCCGCGCGGTGTGCGGATGGCGTCGAAGACGAGCGGCTCAGTGGCTGACATGGACGAGCTCCCTGTTCATAGGTCGGTAGCACAACTGTACCCACGCGCGAGGGACCGTCCGGCTATACCTGTGGCGTGGCCGCCGCGCTGATCGGGCTCCTCACCGGTCTCGCCGCCGGGGCGGTGATGACGCGATTCGGGCTGTGCTTCAACCGCGGGCTGCGGCGCGCGGCGTTCGAGGGGCGCCCGGCGGTGCTGCGGGCATTCGCGGTCGCGGTGGCCCTGCAGCTGCTGCTGCTGCCGCTGCTGATCGCGCTGGGCGTCGCCCCGCTGGAGCGCAGCGCCGAGGCGGGCGGGCTGGGGCTGCTGCCGCTGGCACAGCTCGCCGGCGGGCTGGTGTTCGGGGTGGGGATGGCGCTGGCCGGCGGCTGCGTGACCGGGATGCTGTGGAAGACGGGCGCCGGCTCGGCCGCGCTCGCGGTGGCGATCGCCGGCTTCGCGCTCGGCGAGCTGGTGATCCGCGGGCCCGGCAGCGGGGTGATCGAGGCGCTGGACGGCGCGTGGGCGCCCTCGCAGCAGAGCCTGGCACAGGTGCTCGGCATCGACTACCAGCCGCTCGCCGCGGTGCTCGGGGTGGTGGCGCTGGCCGTGCTGCTGGCCCGCCGTCGCTCCGGGCTCGTCGGCGGCCTCGCCCTCGGCGTCGTCGCGGCGGGGGCCTGGGTCGCCGCGGACGCCGCCGACTACGGGTACGGACTCGGCTTCGTCGGCGCGGCGGAGGGCACGCGCGCCGCCCTCGCGTCCGGCGGGACGCTCCCGTTCGCGCTCTGGCTCGCGCTCGGCGTCGTGGCCGGCGGCGCGCTGGTGGGCGAGCGCCGCCTCCGCGTCCCCGACGCGGCGCGGACGGCGCGCGCCGCCGCGGGCGGGCTGCTGATGGGGGTCGGCGGGAGCATCGCCCACGGCTGCAACATCGGCCACGGGCTGACGGGCAGCCCGCTGCTCTCGCTCGGCTCGCTGCTCGCCACCGCCTGCATGGCGGCCGGGGCGCTGGCGACCTGGCGGCTGTTGCTGGCGCCGCGCGCCGGCCTGCGCGGGCGCGAGCACGTGGCGACGGCATGAGAGCGCTCCCGCTCATCGTCCCGCTCGCGGGCGTGGCCGGCGGCGGCTACGCGCTGCTCGTGCGCGGCGCGCTCACGCTCGACCTCGGCGTGGGCCGCCGCACCCGCCCGCTGGGGCCGATCGGGCGCACGATCGCCGCGCCGCCGGAGACGGTCTTCGAGGTCATCGCCGCTCCCTACCTCGGGCGGACCCCGCGCGCGATGGCCGACAAGCTCCAGGTCTGGGAGCGCAGCGGCGACATGGCGCTGGCCGCCCACTTCACCACCAGCGGGCGCGTGCGGACGACGACGGTGGAGACGGTTCGCTTCGAGCGCCCGCACCGCATCTCGTTCCGGCTGCTGCGCGGCCCGGTCCCGCACGTCGCGGAGACCTACGAGCTGCTCGGAGCGGCCGGAGGCGGCACGCGGTTCGTCTACTCCGGCGAGCTGGGCACGGACCTGTGGGCGCTCGGCCGCTGGTGGGGCGACCGGGTCGCGCGTCCCTGGGAGCGCGCCGTCGCCGGGTCGCTCGACCAGATCCAGGCCGAGGCGGAACGCCGCGCCGCGCCGCGCTGACGCGCCGGGCGTCAGTAGCCTGGCCGCCCGTGCAGCGCCCGTTCAGCCAGGTCGACGTCTTCACCGACGTGCCCTACGCGGGCAACCCTGTCGCGGTCGTGCTCGACGGCGAGGGGCTCAGCGAGACCGAGATGCAGCGGTTCGCGCACTGGACGAACCTCTCGGAGACGACCTTCGTCCTGCCGCCGGGCGAGGCTGGGGCGGACTACCGGGCGCGCATCTTCACGCCGATGGCCGAGCTCCCGTTCGCCGGGCATCCGACGCTCGGCACCTGCCACGCCTGGCTCTCCGCCGGGCGCGGCTCCGAGCCGCCGCCGGAGGTGATCGTGCAGGAGTGCGGCGCCGGACTGGTCGCGATCCGGCGCACCGGCGCCCGGCTGGCCTTCGCCGCGCCGCCGCTGATCCGCTCGGGCCCGGTGGAGGAGGCCCTGGTGGAGCACCTGGCGTCGCTGCTGCGGATCCAGCCGGGCGCGATCGTGGACGCGCAGTGGGTCGACAACGGGCCGGGCTGGGTCGCGGTCCTGCTCGAGAGCGCCGAGGCGGTGCTCGCCCTTCGCCCCGGCCTCGTCGACCTCGACGTGGGCGTGGTGGGCCCGCATCCCGACGGCGAGCCGGAGGCGTTCGAGGTGCGAGCGTTCCTCCCCAAGGACGGCTCGACGGTCGAGGACCCCGTCACCGGGAGCCTGAACGCCTCGCTGGCGGAGTGGCTGCTGGAGAGCGGGCGGGCGAGCGCTCCCTACGTCGCCTCCCAGGGCACGGCGCTGGGCCGGTCCGGCCGCGTCCACGTCTCCCGCGACGACGACGGGACGATCTGGGTCGGCGGCGGCACGGTGACGTGCATCGCCGGCCAGGTCGACCTGTAGGCCCGCCGGCCCGGGCGGGTAACGGGAGCGCATGAATCGCTCACGACCGCCCGGCGGACGGGCGCACACGCTGCTGGACGCGATCGCCGTGATCTGGACGTTGCTCTGGCTGGGAGCCGGGGTGCTGGTCGCGCAGGAGGTGCGCGGGCTCGCCGAGCTGAGCGACACGGCCGGCCGGCTCGGCGAGGCGGTCGTGACGGTCGGCGAGACGGTGGAGTCGCTGCCGCTGGTCGGCGCGCAGGTGGCCGAGCCCGCCGGCCAGGTGCGCGACGCCGGCGCGGACGCGATCGCCTCCGCGCGCTCGGCACGGGCGAGCGCGCGCCGGGTCGGTGTGCTGCTCGGCGTCTCGATCGCCGCCATCCCGAGCCTCCCGGTGCTGCTGTTCTACCTGCCCGCCCGCATCGGCACCGCGCGCGAGCGGCGGGCGCTGCGGCGCGCGGTGGGCGCCGGGCACGCGGCCGACGCGGTGCTGGCCCTGAGGGCGGTCACCCACCTGCCCTACCGGACGCTCAGCCGCGTCAGCGACGACCCCGCCCGCGATCTCGAGCGGGGCGACCACGCCGCCCTCGCCGACGCCGAGCTGGCCTGGTTCGGCGTCCGGCGGCCGGGCGGCCGCCGGGCGCCCGACTGATCGCCGCCGCCGCGGCGAGGCTCACGACCAGCGCATCACGCGCATCACGCGGCCGCGGGCTCCGGCAGCGGGAACAGCCGCAGGAAGCGCTCCGCCAGCCGCCGGTCGCCCGCGATCGTGACCTCGCCGGCGCCCAGCGCGTCGCCCAGCTCGCGGCGGCCGTGGACGACGGCCAGCAGCGCGCCGGCGTCGGCCTCGATCGTCGCGTCGGGCGCGGCCGCCTCGCCGGGCACGATGGCCAGGCGCCCGCCGGCCAGCTCGGCGCGGAAGCGCTGCCCGCCGAGGCGCAGCTCGAGCGTCGCGTCCAGGCCCTCGGCGCGGGCGGGGTCGAACAGCGTGCGCAGCGACAGGACGTGGGCGTCCAGGCTCATGCCGTCGCCCTCCGGCGGCCCCGGCGCGCGCGCGCCCCAGCGCCCGAGGGCGAGGAGCACGGGCTCCAGCTCCGCGCCCCAGTCGGTCAGCTCGTAGACCTGCGAGGCCGCCGGCGGCGGCAGCCGGCGGCGGCGCACGATGCCGGCGTGCTCCAGCTCGCGCAGGCGCTGAGCCAGAACGTTGGGGCTGGCGTTGGGCAGGCCGGTGCGCAGGTCGGTGAAGCGCTTGGGGCCGAGCACCAGCTCGCGGATGACCATCAGCGCCCAGCGCTCGCCGACGCGGTCCAGCGCGCGGGGGATGCCGCACGCGTCGGCGTAGGTCCGGGTCGTCGCCATGCCGTGAGCATACCCGTTAGTCCTGGTTTGCATACGGGTAGTCCTAAGTC
>Ga0136614_10003167_pt1 | contig 10451 bp, 8 predicted proteins | sample AntDrymUQ2792106_2_FD_106643 | JGI IMG/M metagenome (GOLD analysis project Ga0136614, IMG submission 106643) | Polar desert sand microbial communities from Dry Valleys, Antarctica - metaG UQ279 (21.06) | ecosystem: Environmental > Terrestrial > Soil > Desert | place: Antarctica: Dry Valley... | reverse complement strand
GTCTTGGCGGCTAGCGCGCCCTTCTTGGTCATCGTTAAGCCTCCTTCCCCGTAGGGATATGTGCTTAACTTTTTGTGTCAGTCAAGGGTGCAGTTCAAAGCGTCGGCTCCGGACTTGGATGTCTGTTTCATAGTCGTACTCCTCGGGTAGAGCCGAAGCTGAACAACAGTATGGTGAAGGACCCAACGGCCTGTCCAAGTGGGTGTAGATCAGAACATGCTGCAGTACCAGCGCTCAGCAAAAATGATGTTGATGCGGGGAGAGAAAATGATGTTGACGCGGGGAGACTAACTATTTGACGCAGGGAGATCACTTAACTGGCGTGGTCTTCGCGCACGAACACCTGACCTCGCAGAACGAAGCCTGCCTAACGCAGCCCCGCCTTACGAATCCCTGCTGGTTTCGGGGAGACAGATTGTCTTGCAGTTTTAGAACGGTGATGGGGAGTCTTCTTGCGGTATTGGACGAACCTCTGGCCCAAAGCGTTGCCAGACTTTTGGACTTTATGACGAATGATTGGTCGGCGCGTCCGCGTGGGGAGCGAAGCACGACGGTAGCGGGCTTCATACATGCCGACTGCACCGACAGCGATACCCTCTTCGGATTTGAAAGTCGGCTCACCTTGTCCGTCAGTTGCCTCTTTCTGACTGGTGCCTTGAGCAGCACATCGGTACCGCCAAAGCCAGGAGCAGTTACCCGAGTGTGAGTACAAACGCATGTGCTGGGTCTTGAAATAGGAAGCTTCAAGAGCGACAATGTGGCTCGCTCAGATTCTTTAGGTTTTCCTTTTCCAAGAAATTCTACTGAGTTCTTCAGTTCAGTCGTGACCGGAAGCAATCCTCGTCCCTCATGATAGGTCAAACCATCTCGCACTACCGCGTTATTGAACGTCTTGGGGAAGGCGGAATGGGTGTCGTTTATCTTGCCGAAGACACTCTCCTCGGCCGCCGGGTCGCCATCAAGACATTGACGAATTCGGCGGGACAACCAACACTTTCGCACTAGGTTTTTGCGAGAAGCACGGGCGGTCTCCGCACTCTCGCATCCACGCATAGCTGCCATCCATGACTACGGCGAAACAGAGGATGGCCAGCCATATATAGTCATGGAATATGTCCGGGGCGAAACGCTTGGTGAACTCATGCTGCGCGAAACGATGACCATTCCGCGTGCTGTTCAAATAATCAAAGAAGTCGCCGAAGCGCTGGCTGAAGCTCACAGCCTCGGCATCATTCACCGTGACATCAAGCCTTCCAACGTGGCAATCAATCATCGGGGCGAGGTGAAGGTGCTGGACTTCGGCTTGGCCAAGCAGATTGATCTTGGACCAATCGACCCCTCCGATCCTGAAAGGCAGACGCTTTTGAACACTCAGACGCGTGAAGGTGTGATCGTCGGAACACCGATGTACCTTTCTCCCGAACAAGCGCTGGGCATCGCAGTCGACGCACGAAGTGATCTATTTTCGTTAGGTGCTGTGTTTTATGAATGTATCGTCGGCCAGTCGCCTTTTTTTGGTGGCAGCCCGGTTGAGATTTGTGCGAAAGTCATTCGCGACGACCCACCACCACCCTCGCAATTCAATGCCGACATTCTGCAGGAACTCGATCGTATTACGCTTAAGGCCCTAGCGAAGAAACCCGAGGAGCGATATCAGACTGCGAGCGACATGATTGCTGATTTGGATGCCGCTCGCGCGCAGGTTCGCGGTTTCGATCAAACGATAACCCGAGCCCAAAAGGCCGCGCCGGCCACACAACACACGGGCGCACTGGGCACACTCTCCGACATCTTTAAGCGCCCACGGCTTTCGGTTGGCTATGTCGCTGTTGGAATTGTGGCTGTAATCCTGATTGGACTAGGAAGCTGGTACGCACTGCGACCGACGGCTCATCAACCCACCGCCGAGGCAAAGCGGTTGTTTGATCTCGGCGTTGAGGCTATTCACGAAGGGGCATATCACAAAGCGAGCAAGCTGTTACAAAGCTCGGTACAAACTGATCCTCAGTTCGCGCTGGCGCGTGCTAGGCTTGCTGAGGCGTGGACTGAACTTGACTATGCGGATAAAGCCAAAGACGAACTTCTGAGTGTCAACGACCTGGAGCGTTCTGCTCTCGGCGAACTCGATAGACTTTACGTAAAAGCAGTCACGGCTACCGTGAGACGCGACTTTCCGCAAGCGCTACAGTCGTACGCCGAGATGCTCAGACTCGGCTCGAACGATGCTGCAGCTTACATAGATTTGGGACGTGCCTACGAAAAGAATGAGCAAGTGGACAAGGCGATTGAGAACTTTGCAGAAGCAACAAGGCGCAAGCCGGAAGCGGCCGCAGCTTTTGTCCGCCTTGGTGTGCTTCATTTCCGCAAGCTGGACAAGAACAACGCGAGTGCCAGCTTCAACGAGGCCGAGAAGCTCTACCAGGAATCGGGAAACTTCGAAGGCTACGCGGAAGTACTCTTGGAACGCGGCGTACTACTGAGGAAACGCGGTGAACTAAAAGCAGCGCATGAGTCACTCCAAAAGGCGCTCGAGATTGCTCGCATATCCGACAGCAAATCGCAGCAGGTTAGAAGCAAGCTGCAACTTAGTGGAGTGTTCTATTCCGAAGGAAACACTACAGAGGCCAAGCAACAAGCGAGTGAGGCGGTTCAACTGGCGCGATCGAACGACATGGAGAATCTGGCGGCAGAGGGACTACTCGATCTTGGCTATGCGTTCTTTGTCGGTCGCGTCTACGGGGAGGCCGAAGAGTATTTTCGTCAGGCCCTGGATATTGCAAAGCGAAACAAAGGAAAGCGTAACGAAGCGCGGGCGCTGCTGTCCTTTGGGGCCTTGTTCATCCAGCAGGACCAGCCAGACAAGGGTCGCCCCTACATAGACGGGGCGCTCGACTTTTACCGCCCCGGGACTTACGCAAAGGAGATTTCGCAGTGCTTGATTTGGGTCGCACGCGCCCAACTGCTGAAAGCAGACTTCGATGCCGCTATTAAGACGCTCGACGAGCAGCTTCATTTGGCAAAGGCGGCGGATGATCCGGCGCAACTGGCCCGTTCACAGGAAGAACTTGCTTCTGCCCTGGGAAAGCTTGAGTTTTATCCCCAATCGCTTATCCGTTATACCGAAAGTTATCAACTGTTCAAGTCACTAGGTAACGTTTTTCACACGGCCTTTTGTTTATTGAATCGCGCAGACATGTTGGCTCGCCTTGGGCTTTACGAAGACGCAACCAGTGCCCTGGACGAACTGGCACCCCTGTTGAACACACTGTCCGCTGACAACAATTACAAGCCTATCTGGACTGCTTTTTCATACTTGATTCGCGCGCAGATCGATCTAAGCCAGGACCGTTTGCCTGAGGCCCGAGCCAATTGCAAGGAAGCGCTAGCCACTATTGCCGGTAAGGACCGCAGTGCTCTGGGAAATACCGAGGCGGCTGTCAAACAAACGCTCGGTTTGATTGAGGTGTATTCGGGAGCAACGGGAGCGGGACTCAAACTATGCCAGGAAGCACTCGCTCTTGTGGCTAATAGCGAGGCTCACGTCTATGCAGATTCGCACGCTGCTTTAGCCGAGGCGCTATTGGAGAGTGGCGACGCCGGGAACTCTCGGACATATGCGGTTAAAGCAGCAGAAGGTTTTGCCTCTCGGCACCGACCCGCGTCCGAGTGGCGTGCACTGATGATAGCGGGTCGAGCAACTGGGCTTCTTGGAGATCAACAGGCCAGCTCAGATCGATACTCCCAAGCCCAAAAGGTACTCTCCACCATCACGGCAAGGTGGGGAGATGAGGCATTCAAAAGCTATTCGGCTCGGAAAGACATTCAACGAACAATCGGTTATGCCTCTGATGCCCGTTAAAGACGGTAGCTGCTCCGGGCGTTACGCCGGTTCCAGCCAGATCATGATTCTAAGATCCTCTCCCTTTTTGGGAAGAACATCCGGCGAAAGGCTGTACAAAGTCTTATTGCCCTCCTTAATCGCAATTTCTTTCATGCTCATGTCTGCGCCGCCAGAGTGTCTGTAGCGACGGTTGCGTCTTCTAGACGTTGGCTTGTCATTATTATTAGCGTTGCCAACATCAAGCGATTTGTTAGCGTCCACGTCGATCACAAACCTGCTTTTGTTGGCTGACGTCCGGGCGTTAACGACCGAGCGGGGGCCGCTGTCCCGCCCGAGCTCAATGGTGATGAGACAGTCAGCGGCTTTGTCGTTGCGATAGAGCATTTCCCCGCTACCGTCCAGGATCTTGATGTGCGCAGGAACTACAGTGGAGCCGGAGTCTGGCTTTATCCGGTACTCTTTGCGATTGTTGGCGGTGTTAATGCCAATTTCGTCATCTGGAAACTGACCTTTTCTTTCAAGTACAAACGAGCCATTCTCAAACAATATCGGAGGCGGCGTGTCATGCGTGGCCCGATTTTTTGAGCCTGAATTCGCGTCGGGCTCAGTCTGTGCAGGGTTCGCTAGGGTCGTGCCCACCTGAGAGGCGGCCAAAGCTGCTGCCATGGCCTTTGCGAAATCTCGCCGAGAAGTTCGTCGGTCTTTGTCTCGTGCAATACTCACGTTGGTGCCCCTTTCTGGAGGTTGAGAGATTTGGTGGTTGCCGCGTCAGTACTAAAGAGATGTGGATCCTTTTACGTCATGCGTCGACGTAAAGCAAGCTTGTTCTTCTCTTACTACCGTTTAAAGGTAGTTTCCATAGGGGCCCGCCATTTAGAGAACGTGGTGACGACGTCTCGCTCGGAGACTAGCGACGGTCTGAAGGCTGCGGGATATAAGCGAAGAAACAACTCATAACGCAATAACTCAAGCAAGCAGGAGGCAGTTACACTGAAGCCGCCAAGTTGCTCGGTGTCCACCCAAACACTCCCCCCGGTTGTTCGGAGTTTGAACTACAGACCGAGTTGAAAAAGAGTCAATAGGCCTTCACCTACGCCAGACTCCCTCAGCCCATTTGTCATTCGCAGATTCAACTTGGAAGTGCAACAGAACGTTGTTTGAAAAATACTTCGTTTGGGGTCCGGTAACCAAGCGTCTTGCGAGGCCGGTTGTTTAATTGGTCCTCGACGTATTGCACATCGCAGTGTGTGATCCGATCGAAGTCGTACTTCTTGGGAAAGTACTGCCGCACGAGACCGTTGGTGTTCTCGTTCAGGCCTCGTTCCCAGCTGGCATAAGGATGCGCGAAGTAAACGCGCGCTTGGAGCCCCGCGGCGATCAGCTCGTGGTCACAGAACTCTTTACCATTGTCTACCGTTATTGTGTGCACTTTAGCAGCGAGCGGCGCTAACAGCTCGATACTATTGTCCTTCATTTCTGCAGCTCCTTTAGTTGCCAGCTTGCGCAGGCGTGTCAGCTTCGATTTACGCTCGATGACACTCAGGATGCCACCTTTATGGCGGGCGCCCACGATGGTGTCAGCTTCCCAGTCGCCGAATCGGCCTTTGCTAGCCACGATCTGGGGACGCTTATCAATGCTGGTGCGATTGGGGATCTGGCCCCGGCGGATATACCCGCTATAACGCTTGCGCTGCTTCTTTTGGCTGCGTAGATGACGATGAAGTGTGCCGCCGCGCCGTTTGTCGGCATAGACGTACAGATAGATACATTCATGGCTTACGGTGGGCTGCTTATCCAGCTTTAGACGTCCGGCGATTTGCTCCGGACTCCAGTCCTGGCGCAAGAGCCGCTCCACCTGTTGCCATGTCTCCCAGGCAATGCGCGCGATATGCTTCGCACTGCCGATCGAAGGCGAGTTCATCTGCCTGATAAGGGCGATAGCCCTTCAGTCCCCGGTTGCGACGCAGCTCACGGGAGATCGTGCTCTTGTGGCAAGCCAGGTTGGCCGCGATCTGAGTCTGGTTATGTCCTGCTTTCATCAGCGCGGATATCTGGTATCTTTGTTCACGAGTAAGCTGCGTATAGTTCATTTGTGTGCTTCTTTGACTTGGCGGTTGATAAAGCACGCTTACGCTAACGCAGCTTGCTCTTAACCACTAATTTCAAAGTTGCACTTCGAGTTGAATCCACCATTTCCCTTTTAACTTGTCGCCAAGAGTGTCAATCGAAGATGCGGCAGCAGTAGCTATTCGGTATGCACCGTTGGGGCGTCCGCGTGCGGGACGAAGCAACGACGGCACCGGGCTTCGTACAAGCCCACGGCGCCGACGGCGCCGCGCTCATCGGATTCGAAGATGCGTTGGGAATAGTTGGCGGCTGGCCACACTTCATACAGATGGTTCGTTTGAATAACGCGAATCGACTTCCGGTTTGAAGACCTGGACCTTCTGCCGTGCCATCTTCGCGCGTGGCAGACGACGAATAAGCTCCTCAGAATTTCCAGAAAACACAGCGCCCGCAATTACCTCAACCCAGCCGGTCTTGAACGTCAGGTCGAGCGTTGCGAGTGCCCTTTCGTCGCGCCTTGCATAAGCTGCCAGTCGGTTAAGGGCATCGCCGGAGCATTCGTTGTAACGGTGCGCGCCAGGACTTGGCGTTGGTCTATAAAGGATCGATTGCAGCTATGCGCTCCAAGTGCCTTGGGACATCCTCGCATTAAGCCTAATTCAAAGTGCAACGACTTCAAGATAAGTCAGCATCGTAAGATTACAATTCTTACGTGATTTCGAGATGACCAAATTAAAGGCCAGAACCCAAACTATCAGGTTCTTAAGAGTGGGTCGTTAGTTCAACTTAGCCCATGATATACTCGCCGAAACCAGTGTCTCCCTGTCGTGCTTGCGACTACTGTTTTCCCCTAGCGCGGCGACTCTCTGCAGCAGACTTTGATCATTGGTCAATGCGATTATTCGCCGGGAGATGATCATGAGACTGACGGGCCTCCTTTCTTTATGTGTCCTCGCGTTTGCTCTGCTAACATCTACCTTTCCATCTGCCTTTGCGCAAACTGCGTCGCCGACGAAGGGTTCGAAGGAAGATCAAGAAAAACTTCAGAAAGCGCTCGAAGGCAAAGCGCTCAAACTACTTGACTCCACGCTTGCTGATGCGCAGATGCTCAAGCTTGTTGAGAATCAGGCTCTCTTTCAGTCTGTTGCCGCTGACTTGCTCTGGACGCGTGATGAGAAGCGCGCCCGCTCGCTCTTTCAGGATGCTGTCAACTCCCTCACCCTGGCCCTGAACTCGAGTGAGCCTGACCGCGGGCGTGATAACACCTACTGGATAATCGCGCAGTCACGATTTCAAACGCTACAAACGATCGCCGGACGTGATGCCCAGTTCGCCCTCGATCTGCTTCGCGGCTCCCGTCCTGTGGTTCCTGAGGGTTCCGACTTGAGCTATGGCACGCACGATCAAGAGTTGATGCTGGAACAGTACATCGCTGCTCAGGCCGCTGAAAAGGATCCCAAACTCGCCTTAAAGATGGCTCAAGAAAGCCTCAAAAAGGGAGTCTCTTTAAGTCTCCTTCGCTTACTCCGGCGTCTGCAACAGAAAGACAGCGAGGCAGCGACGCATTTGGCCGGGGGCATAGTCAAGAAGATACGGACCGAAGACCTCGCGACTAACCAGGAAGCAGGACTTACAGCTATAGAACTTCTGCGTTCAATCCTACAGCCAACGCGAAATGATCTCGATGCACCAATCCCAGGTCAGGGGAACGCTAAGGTGAAACCTTTGGAGCTGGATGATGAAACTGTTCGTGATCTGGCAGAAACAGTCGTTAATGCAGCAGTGAACGCGTTGTACCATAACCCGGGCGCATTGATCGAAGTGCAATCACTGCTGCCTGAGTTAGAGAAACGTCTTCCGGGTCGGACAGCGCAACTACGCCAAAAGCTTGCCGAGGTTACCCAGACTATTGACCCCAATACAAGAGGCTGGATGAAATATGAGCCACTGATGCGAAACGGTTCGACTGACGCGATTCTTACGGCCGCGGCCGACGCTCCGCCTCAGATGCGCAACAGTTTATACATGATGGCCGCTGGAAAACTGATGCAAGCCGGCGACGTTGATCGGGCACGTCAGATCACGAAGGACAATCTGAGCGGGGCAGATCGCGATCAAATGTTAGCCCGAATCGATCAGCTAACTATTGCCAATGCCATCAAGCGGGGCAAGATAGATGAGGCCAAAGAGATCATCTTGCGCCTAAGGCTCCAGGGATGCCCAGGCCGGCGCGTTTGCCGAGCTTGCCGCGGCTATCATGATGACCCAAGGCGACAGCAAACTGGCTTTGGAACTCCTGGATGAGGCCCGCAAATTAATCAACAGTCCACCAGCCAATCAAAAGCAGATCGACGCCCTCATGCAGGTGGCGGGTGCCTATGCGCTCGTAGAACCCGCGCGAGCCTTTGAATTAATTAACCCGCTAATAGTTCAGGCCAACGAGATGATCGCTGCCGCCGCGCTGTTAGATAAATTCGGCTCAGGACAAGGACTCTTTAAGCGAGCGAAATGCTCCTTCAGCACAGCTTCTCGGCGGCGAACGGCCCTTACGTTCAGCACTTGAGAAAACTAACATCGCTTGCCCGGGCGGACTTCGAGCGCACTAAAACGGCTGTGGACGGATTTCAGCGTAATGAGATACGACTCATGGGCAGGCTCCTAATCGCTCAAAGCGTGTTATCTGACCGCCTTGGAAAAGACAAGAATCCGAGTCAGGACGTCTTCGGCGTAGGCACCGGCATCCTGGCGAGCCAATGAACGTTGATTAGAGCGTACAAAGATTGTCGGGTGTCTAATGGTCTTGCATGAGAGTTTGAGACCCTTCGCCCCAGCCGATTGTCCTCCTACACCAGGCAACACGTTCTCCAAGGGGCAAGCAATCGGCCGACACGTCAAGCACCTCGAGCGCGAATCAATTGGAATGGACCGTAGGTGTGTCAGCGTGGGGGACGAAGCAGCGGCGGCAGCGGGCTTCGTACATGCCGGTGGCGCCGACGGCGACGCGCTCTTCGGATTCGAAGATGCGTTGGGAATAATTAGCTGGCTGGCCACACTTCATACAGATAGCGTGAGTTTTTGTGATGTACTCGGCGATGGCGAGGAGTTGAGGCATTGGTTCCCAGGGTTTGCCGGTGTAGTCCTGATCTAATCCTGCAATGATCACGCGCACACCGCGATGTGCAAGTTGATTTGCTACATCAACAAGTGCGTTGTCGAAAAACTGACCTTCATCGATTCCCACAACTTCAGTATCAGGGTCGATCGTGGCGAGCAGTTCCGCTGCGGTGCGGATCTTGGAAGACTCGTGGCGCATCTCGGAGTGGGAAACAATATGGTCATTTGAATAACGTGAATCGACTTCCGGTTTGAACACCTGGACCTTCTGCCGCGCAATCTTCGCCCGCCGCAGACGGCGAATAAGCTCCTCTGACTTCCCGGAAAACATCGCGCCGGAAATCACTTCAACCCAGCCTGGCATTGTGCGAGGGTGTGGCATCGGTTCATCGTTACCCTGAACAATCAACTCTTCCATCATCAAGTCCCTTTATAAGTCTTGGTATAACTCAGGATTGTAGAAAGGCGCAAAGGCTGCGATCAGCGCCAGTTCAAAACTGAGCGAGCGGGTGACGAGGTTGCGTGAAAGAACCCCCCAGGCACCCTCGCGGCTACGGATGTCGCTTCCACCCCGGCGGAGCTGACCCGCTGTCGACCCCGGACGCTTGCCTGAGAATTCGTCGATCACCAGACCCAATTCGCGTCGGCCCTCGATTACCTTTTTGGCTAATGCGTCCGGGACGCTGATCGAAGGTGACGCTCCAAAGGTCCCGTTCTTGCCGTCAGAGGCGTACGCCCATCCGCGTAGAAACGTGTGCCACTCCCCCTCAATCGAAATCGAGTGAAACCCTCCCTCGAGGCCGACATAAATCTCGGCCTCCAGACGCTGGCCGCGAAGCAGGTCGCGGACTGCCAGAGCCCTCTCCCGTGCGCCCTGCATAAGCTCCCAGTCGGTTAAGGGCATAACGGGCGCGTTGGTACTGACGGCCCGGGCCACGACGTTGGCTTCGGCCCACGACGGGTCGATTGATGCAACGCGCGCCACACAGGCGCGTACCGCCATGATTTTCGCAGCGCGGTCAGAGCCTAGAGCAATCGTTTTGATTGGGGACTGGGATTGCGACCGGTTCAAAATTGCCTGATTACCGACGAGAGTTGCCTGTTAACGAAACGCGTCAGAGGCTATACCAGAGCGAGGCTTGCGTCAAAGGGAGTGCCGGGACACGGAAACGAGGAGACACGGAGACCCGGACATGGGGAGATAGGGAGAAGGGGAAGGAAGACGAAATCAACTTGGGGAAATTTGCAGGTTGGGAAGGTGGGCTTGCCCCCGCTCAAGATCCTCACCCACTCGAGACTGAATTGACAGCCCAAGCTTAGGGATCTTACGAAACCCTCAGCGGGCCGTCTTGAATGGATGCGGATCTTGAGCGGGGGCAAGCCCACCTTCCCAACCTGCGAATTTCCACAGTTGATCTTCGTCTCAGTG
>Ga0136614_10003166_pt1 | contig 10454 bp, 9 predicted proteins | sample AntDrymUQ2792106_2_FD_106643 | JGI IMG/M metagenome (GOLD analysis project Ga0136614, IMG submission 106643) | Polar desert sand microbial communities from Dry Valleys, Antarctica - metaG UQ279 (21.06) | ecosystem: Environmental > Terrestrial > Soil > Desert | place: Antarctica: Dry Valley... | reverse complement strand
GGTGGCGTCGTCCTGCATCTTGCCGTCGATCATGTGCACCCCGCGGCCGTCGGGGATCGCCTCGATCACCTTCTTGGCGAACTTCACCTCGTCGGGATCGGGGGAGAAGACCTTCTTGGCGATGTCGATCTGAACCGGATGCAGCGACCATGCACCCACGCAGCCCATCAAGAACGCGGCGCGGAACTGGGCCTCGCAGCCCTTCACGTCCTTGATGTCGCCGAACGGACCGTAGAAGGGCAGGATGCCCGCCGAGGTGCAGGCGTCCACCATGCGGGCGATCGAGTAGTGCCACAGGTCCTGCTGGGCGGTGGGGCGGGGGGCCTCGGGATCGTCCGGGTCAGGATCTGAGATCACCAGGTAGCCGGGGTGCCCGCCGCCGACCCGGGTGGTCTTCATCCGGCGCGACGCCGCCAGGTCGGCCGGGCCGAAGCTCATGCCCTGCATCCGCGGGCTGGCGGTGGCGATCTCCTCGAGGTTGACCACGCCGATGCCGGTCTCCAGGAGGGCGTGGATCATGATGGGGCGCTCGATGCCGGCGCGGGCCTCGAGCTGAGCGAGGAGGCGGTCCACGTAGTGGATGTCCCACGCGCCCTCGACCTTGGGCACCATGATCACGTCGAGGCGGTCGCCGATCTCTGTGACCAAGCGCGTGATGTCCTCCAGCACCCATGGGCTCTCGAGGGAGTTCACCCGGGTCCAGAGCGCCGCGCTGCCCAGGTCCATCTCCTTGCCCACGCGCACGAGGCCCTCGCGGGCGGCCTCCTTGTTCTCCACGGCGATCGCGTCCTCGAGGTTGCCGAGCACGATGTCCGCCTTCGTGGCGAGGTCGGGCAGCTTGCCCACGATCTTCTCGTTGGAGGGATCGAAGAAGTGGATCATCCGCGAGGGCGTGAAGGGCACCTCCAGGACGGGGTCCGGGGCGCCTACGGCAAGGGGCTTTGCGAAGTCACGGGGGTTGCGCACGCGGCGGGGAATCTACCGGGCACTAAGATCCCGCGCCGCCCAACCCACGAGAAGGGACCGATGGCCGACTACGAACTGCAGACCGATCAGGCATCGCGCGAGGCCTCTGGCGCGCGCCAATATGGCCGTTACCTCGAGGAGTTCGAGGTGGGGGCCGTGTACAAGCACTGGCCCGCCAAGACCGTGACCGAGTCGGACGACCACCTCTTCTGCCTCATCACGATGAACCACCACCCGCTGCACCTCAACGACGTGTATGCCGGCCAGTCCCAGCAGGGACAGAACGTGGTGGTGGGCCCGCTGGTCTACTCGCTGGCGCTCGGCATGTCGGTGGGCGACGTGTCGGGCAAGGCGATCGCCAACCTCGCCACCGAGGACCTCAGGCACCCGGCGCCCGTGTTCCACGGCGACACCCTCTTCTGCGAGTCCGAGGTGCTCGAGGTCACGCCCTCACGGTCCAAGCTCGACCGCGGGGTGGTGAAGGTGCACACCCGTGTGCTCAAGCAGGACGGCACGCTCGTGGCTGAGTTCAAGCGCGCCGTCCTGGTGCCCCGCAAGTCGCCGGGCGAGCAGAGCTAGGGCTACCTGCGACCGAATTGCACCACCCAGATGGTGGCCGGGGTCGATCCGTAGCGGCCCCTGTAGGAGCCCGCCCCGGCGAAGTTCGGCGTGCGGGAGAGCAGCAGGGCCCGGTGGCCAGGAGACGCGAGCCAGCGGCGGACCACGCGCCCGGGAGCGCGTCTGTAGCCGCTGTGGAGCGACAAGACCTCGCCCCTGTTGTGGAAACGGCTACTGGCCCTGATGCGTGAGACGTGGCCGAAGTAGTTGCGCCTCATCATCCACCTGGCGTACGAGGACGCCGAGCTGGCCAGGGCACGGGAGGTGCGGAGCCGCCTGAGTCCATGCCGGCGGCGGACGCGGTTGATCCGCCTGATCATCGAGGACCCGGCGCGCCGGCGCGCCACAGTGGCGGTCGGCGATTGCGCGCCGGAGCCGGCGGCCGCGGGAGCGAGGGTTTCGACAGCGGACTGGACGGGTACTGGTACCTCAGCCAGGGAGGCTGAGGCAGGTGCCAGGGTGAGCACCGCGAAGCTAAACACGACGAGCGCGAAACGAAGCACGGGACCTCTTCTCTTTTCGGGCCTACGGGGTTAGCTGACGGGCTCGCGCTGAGAAGCCGCGCTTCGTCCGAAAAACGGCGGACGTTCGCCCCTACTGCTCGGGTCCCCCGCTCATCTCGTCAGAGCCGAGATGATTCGGCGGTGTGTGCGGGCGCAGGTCTAGCAGATGACGTGAACCGGTGTCCGCTTTCGTCTGTGGATTCCCGCAATTAGCGGGCTCTGATGCGTGCGCGGCTAGATTGCTCGGCTGAAAAGGATGCACTCTGTTGTTGAACAGGCTGCCGCCGGGGTCCTTCGATGACTATCTCGCGTCGCTGCCCCAGCGCCGGCGTACCAACCTCCGCCGGCGCCTACGACACCTCGACGAGGGTCTGTCGGCTCTACGACACGCAGTTCGCCGCGGTCGACGGGGGTTCGCTCGGTGTGGTGAGCAACCCGCTCATCCACGGCTTCGAGGTCTTCTGGGACCTCGAGCCGGATCAGAAGGCTGCGCGCGAAGCGAGCCCGAGCGCGTAGTCCGCCGAGAAGGAGAAGGCGGGGTAGCCGTTGCACGGGCCGTCGCTGTCGCCGGGCCGCTTGAGCCAGAGGTAGGCGTCCGCTGCCGGGCTCGCGGTGTTCGTCGTCGGGCGCTCGCCCAGGCCGCGTCCGAGTGGGTTGCACCACTCGTCGTTGGCGGCGGGCCCGCGCCCGTTGCGGCTGGTGTCCACGACGAAATGCTTCCCGCCCGTGGCAGCGGAGATCTCATTCCCGAACTGAATCATGTCCGGGGTGGTCTGGAAGTTGGACACGTTGACCGAAAAGCCGCGGATGTACTCGATGCCGGCGTCCCGCAGGGCGGGAGCCATCACGGCGGCGGTCTTCCAGTGATGCTGGCCGGCGTCCATGTAGGTGGCGATGTTGGAGTGGGCGCCCAGCGTCTTCGCTGTCTCGCGCAGCAGCGCGATGCGGCTCTGACGCTGCTCGACGCTCAGGCACCAGGTATCAAGAGCCTGGGGGAGGGCATCTGGCTCGAGGATCAGAACGGCCTTGCGCCCGGCGAGCAGCGAGATGATCTTGGCCACCCGCTGGCGGTAGACCTCGGCCGACGCGGCCTCGCCGCCGGCGTTGTAGCTGCCGCAATCGCGGTTGGGGATGTCGTAGAGGATGAGCACGGGTACCGAGCTGGCGGCGTACACCTGCTCGATCCGCTGGCGCCACCAGCTCTCGCCCTGGGAACCCACGAACCAATCCGCCTGGGAGTTCGAGGAGATCTTGCGCATCAGGTCGGCATCGCCCGGGCGCGAGCTGCGCCAGGCACGCTCGGTGCGGGCGGCGTCGGAGTCGGTGTCGATAAAGAGCTTGGCTCCCGCAAGAGGGTTGCTGGTGTTCACGGCAGGGGCCGGCGACGGCTTGCGCGCCTGGGTGCTGCCGCCACACGACTGTGCGCGGCGTGCGAGGCGTCTGGCCATGCGCAGGTGATACCGCGCCCGGCGCATGCGCTTCCGAGACAGGCGGCCACGGTGTCCGGCGTAACGCCGAGCCTGGCGGGCCAGGCTCACGCGGCCGCGACTCTGGTGGCGTCGCGCCGACCGCACCAGACGGCTTCCACGACGTGCATGACGTCGTGCCCAGCTGCGATCCCGGCGAGCCTGCCGACGGTGCCACGCGGCACGCCTGAGCGTGCTGCGCGATGCGATCGTCGCTGCGGGTGCGGCACAGGTGATGGTGGTGGTGGCCACGGGACGCGTCGCAGCTCCACTCGCGGGGGCGGGCGGAACGAGCATCCCGACGGCGCTTGCGATCGCAAGCATGCCGGCGGCAGCCACGGGGCGGAGGCAGCGGACCATGCCCCCGTTGTCGGAGCAAACGGGCCAGGGCGAGACCGATCACGGCCTGGTCTCGTACATCTGTCCAGGTCAGTTCGAGTCGGCGGCCGCCTCCCGCCCCAAGGTGCGTCCGGCCTGGTCCATGGCCTCCTTCACGATCCCGGGTGCCACAAGCGTGGCTACGATCGCGAAGCTCCCGAGGGCGGTTACTGCCACGGCCGCCAGGGCCAGGAAGGGGGGCTCACCGGAAAGTGCCTCGGCCACCCCGCGGGTGGCGATCCAGCTGACCGGGCCGGCCACGAGGGCGGGCTTCAGGGTCTCCAGCTGCCGCCGCACCGGGATTCCGGCCCGTCTGGAGGCGAATACGGCCAGCACCCCCGTCGTCACGGTCACGTCGGCCAGCATCACTCCGGCCACGGCGGTAATGCCGCCCGCGTTCGCCGCGATCACGATCGCCGGGACCAGAACCACCAGGGTGATGCCGCTGATGACACCGATCAGCCGGGCAGCGCCGATGGAGTTCAGCAGCCAGCCGAGGGTGGCGTGGGTCGGCCGGATCATCCCCCACGCGCCCAGTACCCCGAGCACACCGATCATCGGCAGCCATTTATCGCCGTAAAGGGCGCGAGTGAAAGGCTCCGCCCCGGCGCTCAGCACCACCCCGAGCGGCACGGTGACCAGCGCCACCAGCCGCAGCGTGGACAGAAACGCCGGGCCGATGTCCTGGCCGAGGTGACGCATTTTGGAGAAGCCGGGAAAGGTGACCTTCGCGACGGGGTCAGCGATCCCATAGAAGGGCAGCTCCCCGAGCCGGTAGCCCATCGAGTAGTAGCCCAGCTGGGCCGACCCGAGCACGCGGCTCACCACCAGGTAGTCCGCGTTGTCCTGGACGAACTGAAGCCCTCCCTGTGCCACGAAGCCACTGCCGTCCTTGATCGCGTTGCGGGCATGACCGCGGTCGAACGCGAGCGGTACCCGATAGGGAGCGAGCACGATGAGGGCGATCGTGTGCACCAGCCCTCCGGCGATGAAGCCTCCCGCCAGACTCCAGACGCCCGCGCCCGAGAGGGCCAGGCCGATCGACACGCCTGCCGTGACCGCGCTGGAGGCGATCTGTGCGGCGAAGCGGGGGCGGAACTCGTACTCAAGCTGCAGCAGCGACTCGTAGAACCAGCGCGGGCCGCCGAAGACCATCGTGGCGGCCATCGCGGCGAGGACCCCGGCCAGCTCCGGCTCCTCGAACAGGTCACCCAGCAGTGGCGATGCGGCCGCCAGCCCGACCGCGATGGCGGCGCCGAGCACCCACATCATCGTGAGCAGCGTTCCCTTCGCCCGCATCGGCAGCGCGGGCCGCAGTACGAGGGTGGCCTGGAGGCCGAAGTTGCCGAAGTAGCCGAGGAAGTTGACCATCAGCATCGCGATGGCCATGACTCCGAAGTCCGACGGCGCAAGCAGCCTCGCGAGGAGGATGATCGTCGTGATCGTGAAGAGCTTGTTCCCGGCGTAGGTGAGCAGCGTCCAGGGGACGCCCCGGACCGCACGTTCATCCACGGCTACACGCGCACTGCGGAATCGTCCCGAGGGCCATGCTCGGCGATCACGTCTCGATAGAGCCCCTCATAGGCGCCGGCCACGGCTGCCCAGTCGTGCTCGCGACGCACGTAATCGTGGCCGTTCCTACCCAGCTTCGTGGCCAGGCCGGGGTCCGCAAGAACGTCGAGGAGCCGATTCGCGAACTCTTCCTTGCCTTGAGCGACCAGGACGTCTCGTCCGGGCTCGGCGACCGTCCCCCGGAGCGCGAGGGGCGTGGCCACGCACGGCAAACCGTTGGCCATCGCCTCTAGAAGCTTGTTCTTCACTCCGGTGCCGGCGATCATCGGACACGCGTACGCGCTGCCGCGGCTGAGCCAGGGAAGCATCTCGGGGACTTCGCCGACCACCTCGACTCCGGGAAGTAAGGCGAGGGCCCACACCCTCGCATCGGCCTCACGTCCCACGATGGCAAGCCGGGCATCCTTCCTTGCGCGCTGGACCATCGGCAATATCTCCCTGGCGAGGAACTCCGCCGCGGAGATGTTGGTGGAGAAGCCCATGTGGCCTGTGAAAAGGATGAGACCCGGTTCCCGGACCGAGTCCGGCGGGGCGCCATATGCGTCGGCGTCGACCCCGTTGGGGATGAACGAGATGCGCAGGGCCGGATTGAGCCGCTTCAGAACGTCGGCGTCCTCCTGACTCACCACCGTAACGCGATCAAAGCGCTCGTACTCGCGTGCTTCGAAGCGGGCGAAGTTGGCTGCGTTGACCTTCCTGATCAGGCGGCGCAGTCCGCTTGCGGTGCGCATGCGCGCCTGCTGATTGAGGAACTGGGCGTCGAAGGTGGCAAGCACCGTCCGCTCGAGTGCCAGATCGGCTCCGAGGGTGGCCAGGCTGTCCGCTGACACGTGGATCACATCGGGCCGAAACCGCTCGATCTCCGCGCGCAGCGGCTCTCTGAGCGGAAGGGCGGTGGCGTAGGTCTGCAGGGGGCGTCGCCGGGCCAGATCGCGTGCCTGGGCCACGAGCCGTCGGATGCCGGTCGGCCCGACGGGCGAGGGGACCAGGGTCATCGAGTCCCCCGCCTCGCCCGGCTCGCGCTGGTCGGGCCAGCGAAACGCCACGACGTGCACGTCGTGGCGGGCGTCGAGCTCTTTCCACAATGGCGTCAGCTGAACGCGGAACCCGTCGTTGACGGGCGGAAGGGGCGCCGCGTAGGCGCAGATCAGGATCCGCATCGACCCGGAGGATAGGCGCAGGCGCTGGCGCGAAAGGCCCCCTTTATGATCGCGCCGATGTCGCTTCCCACGGTTTCCGTAGTGATCGCGACCTACGACCGGCGATCGCGACTCGAACGGGCGCTCGCACCCCTGCTGGCCGATCCCGAGTTGTTCGGAAGTGGTGGTTGTGGTCGACGGCAGCCGCGACGGCTTCATCGAGCTGCTCGAGGACCTGAGTGGGCGCGCGGACGTGATCCTCATCCTCGATGACGACGAGATAGCCGTGCCCCGATCGCGCTCCCCCCACGGCGGTCTGCCGGCGCCTTCGCCACCTTCCTGTATGACCGCCACTACGGCTACCACGCCGACATGGACTTCGGGCTGAGGTGCCTGAAGCGCGGGCTCACCGGAGTGTTCGACCGCGAGCTCGTCGCTCGGCACGAGCGAACATCAGCGCGGTGCCATCGCATTCGCCACCAGCCGGAGCCGTACCGCGGTGACCGCGTAGGGCGCTCCGTATTATCCCCCGGATGCCGTTATCCACAGTTTCCGTGGTGATCGCCACCCATCAGCGGCGATCCCGTCTGCAGCGGGCGGTCGAGCCCCTGCTGGCGGACCCGGACCTGCTCGAGGTGGTGGTCGTGGTGGACGGAAGCCGTGACGGGTCGATCGAGCTGCTTGAGGAGATGAGCGAGCGCGACGATCGGCTGAAGCCACTGTTCAACGAGAACCGGGGAGACATCGGCGCCCGCTACGCGGGGGTCGAAGCAGCGCAGGGGGACGTGATCATCATCCTCGATGACGACGAGGTCGCCCGTGGAGGCCTGGCGAGGGGCCACGCCGCTCACCATGCGGGTCCGGAGCGCAAGGTCGTCGCGGGCTACTACCCGACTACGCTGCCAGCGCAGCGGACAGCGGACAACTTCGCCACCTTCGTCTACGACGTGCACTACGAAGCCGCCTGCCGCGAGTACGAGCGCGACCCGGACTCGATCCTCCTTCGGTTGCAGGGCGGGCACTTCTCGATGCGGCGCGATGACTATCTGAGGGTGGGGCGGGAGTGGTGGACGAACGTCCACGGCTATCACTCAGACCTCGACTTTGGCGTGCGCTGTCTGAGGGACGGCTTGACAGGGGTCTTCGACCGCAGCCTCGTGGTCGATCACGAGTACCACAGGCCGCTCGGCCCTTTCCTTGCCGACGCTCGCAGCTCGGGCGTGAACCGCTCCATGGTGCACTGGTTACACCCTGACCTGCTGGGCCCGATGGCGGCCGACCACTACGAACGGGGCCTTCCCGCCTTTGCGCGGGCGGTGGTCAGGAGCGCTCGCAGGCCGCGAGCGGAAGGACTGTGGAGGCGGCTGCTCTACCGCGCGGTCGTTGCGTTCGGGCGGTTGCGCCTATTCAAGCTGCAGACCCGGAGCGCCCAGCTCCTGCGCCGCATCGAGCATCAGCGGGGCGCGATCGAGTTTGCCGACGACCTCGCGTCCGGGCGTGGTGCCGCCAGCCGCAGCCGCGAGCCCGTGGCCGCCTGACCGCTGGCTGAGGGAGATCAGAGGCCCGAGGCCAGAACGGGCGCGACGTTGCGGGAGATTCAAGTGGGGTCACTCGCCTCGGCCGGGTTCATGGCGACGATGTGGGCCGTCCTGGCGGCCCACCATGCTCTGCGGCTCTGCCCCGTGGGCTTGACCACCGAGTCGGCGGTGAACTCATGGTCGCGCCGGCCCACGTCTGCCATTGCCGGTGCGGCGAAGGCCCCGAGGAAGATCACGACGAGCGACAGCAACCCGAGCCGTTCGAACGTCTTCCTGCGCGAAATGGAGGTTATGGTCGGCATGTAAAAGGTCCCCCGAGCTTAGGGACGAAAGCCGAAATCGGCGACAGGAGCTAGCGATTGGCGGTCGGGGCGCCCTGGCTGTAGCCATAGCCATAGCCGTAGCCATACGCCGTACGCGAGGACTTCGTGGAATTCACCACCACGCCGAGCGTGGGGGCTTCCAGGTTGCGCAGCTGCTCGGCCAGGTGGGTGGTGGCCTCCCGGGTGCTCCGGCCGAGGCGGCTGACCACGATCACTCCGCTCACCTCGCGGATGAGTGGGATCGCGTCGGCCACGATGGAAGTGGGGGGCGTGTCGAGGATCACGAGCTCGTAGCGCTGCTCGAGGTCGTGGATGAGGGTCTTCATCCGCTCCGACTCGATCAGGTCGCTCGGGTTCGGGGGGAGCGGCCCAGCGGGTATCACGTCCAGGCTCCGCGTAGCGCTCTTTCCGTTGGTGGAGACGAACGTGGGCGCTCGGTGGATCACCTGCTCGATGTCGGCGATGCCGGCCAGGTACTGGCTGAGCCCCATGTCCATGGGCGTCTGCAACCTGGCCTGGAGGGTGGGCTGGCGGAGGTCGGTCTCCAGCAGAACGACATCGGTCCCGCTTTCCGCCGCCATCGCGGCGAGGTACCAGGCCACGGTGCTCTTGCCGTCGCCGGGGGCAGCCGAGGTGATCAGCACCGAGCGCACGTCCCGGCCCACGTTGAAGTAGGTGAGGTTGGCCCTGAGCATCCGGAATGCCTCGGCGTCCATCGGTGGCAGCTCGCGGTGCAGATCCCCGCGCAGCAGAGCACGGCTGTTGGGCACGCCGCCGAGGAGGGGCCGCTGGAACAGCTCTTCGAGCTCCTTCGGGTCGCTGAGCCGGCGGTCGAGCCGCTCGAAGAGAATTGCCAGCGCGAGCCCGAGCAGGACACCTAATCCCAGGCCCAGGAGTGTGTTGCGCGTCGTCCTAGGCCCCGATGGGTCGGGGGGCGCTATCGCGGGCTCGGCGAGCTCGGTGTTGCCGGTCTGAAGTGCCTCGAGCACCTCGAGCTGGCGCGCACGCTCCTGGAGCGTGACGCCCTGGGGCCCGGCGAGGTCGGCTGCGCTGAGTGCGGCAACCCTGCCCTCGATCAGATCCTGGGCCTCGCGCACCTTCGAGCGGTCGGCCTCGCGGCGGTACTCGATGTACTGCCCGGCGAAGGTGTTCGCGACCTTGGCCGCGGCGTCGGCGCTGCGGTCGGTGGCACGGACCTCCACGACGTCCGAGGACGGGTCGGGCACGATCTTCACCTGGTCCTCGACGTCGGGCCCGGTCTTGCCTGCCCCGAGCTGCTCCGCCGTGCGCTGCGCGACGATGTCCAGCGAGACCAGCCGCGCGTTGGTGGCGGCGTTTCTAGCGGGGTCCGTGGCAGGCGGGGAGAAGGAGGAGTCGAACAGCTTCTGGTCGAGCCCCGGATCGCGGAAGAGCAGCGAGGCGGAGGCGGTGTACTCCGTGGGCTGGGACGAAGCGATCAGGTACGCGCCGAGCGGCACGGCGATGATTGACAACAGGACGACGCCGATCCTCCGCCGGAGGACTCGTAGGGTGCCGCGCAGACTCAGTTGATCTCGTTTTTCAGGCACGCTGGGGAACGGCGCGCAGTCTAGAGGCCGCGGAGGCGGCGGCTTGGGCGTACACGCTCATCAGTTGGGGGTAGTGGCTCTCCGCGGAGTGACGTTGCGACAGCCGCTCGTGGCCGCTGAGCCCCATCTCGCGCGCCGAGCCGGGCTCGCTGTCGATCGATCGAAGGCACCGCAATAGCTCTATCGGGTCCTCGGCCCGGAAAATCAAGCCGTCGCGCCCGTGGGAGACCAGCTCGGGCAGCCCGCCGCGGTCGCTGCAGACGACCGGCAGGGCGTGAGCCCGAGCCTCGAGCACGACCATGGGGCAGTTCTCCTCCCACAGGGAGGGGACCACGAGCGCGGCCGCGAGGCGCATCTCCGCGCCAACGCTCTCCGCGGGCTGG
>Ga0136614_10003165_pt1 | contig 10456 bp, 10 predicted proteins | sample AntDrymUQ2792106_2_FD_106643 | JGI IMG/M metagenome (GOLD analysis project Ga0136614, IMG submission 106643) | Polar desert sand microbial communities from Dry Valleys, Antarctica - metaG UQ279 (21.06) | ecosystem: Environmental > Terrestrial > Soil > Desert | place: Antarctica: Dry Valley... | reverse complement strand
GCCGTGGTGAGACCCAGATCTCGGACGCCTCCCGCCCGATCGAGGAGGACGAGACCAAGCTCTGCACACAGGGCAAGGTCAAGCCGGTCGAGGTCCAGGTGGCCAATGACGGCATCACCGTCGTGACCAACAAGAACCTCAAGGTCGACTGCATCACCACTGGCCAGCTGAAGAAGATCTTCGGGAAGGGCGCGAAGGCCACCAACCTCTCCGACGCTGGCGGCAACCTGCCCGATCAGGAGCTGGCTCTGTTCACCCCTGGCACCGAGTCGGGCACGTTCGACTTCTTCACCGAGCAGATCAACGGCGAGGAAGGCGTACAGCGCACCGAGGGCATCCAGACGTCCGCGGACGACAACGTGCTCGTGACCGGCGTGTCCGGCGAGGACGGAGGGCTCGGCTACTTCGGCTTCTCGTTCTACGACCAGAACAAGGACAAGCTGAACGCCGTCAAGGTCGACGGGGGGGGCGGTTGCGTGGAGCCGAGCCTGGAGACGATCCAGAGCGGCGAGTACAAGCCGCTCGCCCGGCCGATCTTCATGTACCCGAGCGAGGCCGCTCTGAAGAAGCCCGAGGTCAAGGCGTTCATGAGCTTCGTGTCCGAGAACTACGCCGAGATCGCGGACGCGGCGAAGATCGTCCCGATGAACGAGGAGCAGGCGACCGAGGCCAAGAGCGCCATCGGCGGCTAGAGCCGCAGCTCGTCCGTCCAGATGGAAGCCTCCTCCCCCACCACCGCGGGCCCGCCCCCGGGACTCACCCGGCAGCGGACCCGGCGGTCGGTGGGGGAGCAGGTGATCAAGGGGCTGCTGGCCCTCGCCGCGCTGATCTCGGTGCTCACCACCACTGGAATCGTGGTGGCGCTCATCCGGGACACCGTGAAGTTCCTGCAGGAGGTGGGCGTGTCGGACTACCTCTTCGGCACCAAGTGGACGCCGTTGGCAGGGGGAGATCAGCAGTCGTTCGGCGTACTGCCCCTGATCTACGACACGCTCTACCTCACCGCCATCGCGCTGGTGGTGGCCATCCCCTTCGGGCTTGGTTCGGCCATCTATCTGTCCGAGTACGCGTCTCCGAGGTTCCGCCGGGTGGTGAAGCCCATCATCGAGGTGCTTGCGGGCGTCCCCACGATCGTGTTCGGCTACTTCGCGCTCACGTTCGTGACCCCGCTGCTCAAGGACACGGTGGGCATCGACCTGAGCACCTTCAACGCGCTCAGCGCCGGCCTGGTGCTCGGCATCCTGGTGCTTCCCACCATTGCGACCGTGGCCGACGACGCCCTGGCCTCGGTCCCGCAATCATTGCGGGAGGGCGCCTTCGGACTCGGAGCCTCCCGCAGGCAGGTGTCCCTGCGCGTGGTCTTCCCGGCCGCGCTGTCGGGCGTCGTGGCCGGCATCGTGCTCGGTGCGTCCCGGGCGATCGGCGAGACGGTGATCATCCTGGTGGCGGCGGGCCAGCTGGCCAACCTCACGCTCGACCCCACTCAGCAGATGCAGAACATGGCCGCGTTCATCGCGGCCACGTCGCAGGCGGACATCTCCACCCAGGGGACCGAGGGCCTGACGATCTTCGCCGTGGGCGCCACGCTGTTCCTGATCACCCTGGTGCTGAACATCATCTCCATCCGGTTCGTGCGCAAGTACCGGCAGGTCTACGAATGAGCGTTGCGGAGGCCGGGATCGCCCGGCGCACCGTGGAGCGCGCCTCGAACGGTCAGAAGGTGAAGGACCTGCTCTTCCGCGCGGCCCTCCTTCTGAGCCTGGGTGTGGCCTTCATCACCCTCGGAGTGCTGCTCGTCGATGTGGCCGTGGACGGCGGGAGCAGCCTGTCGTGGGACTTCATCACCAACTTCCCGTCGCGCATCTCGCCCGAGCGCTCCGGCGTGCAGTCGGCGCTGGTCGGCACATTGCTGCTGATGGTCACCACGGCGGTCTTCATCGTGCCCGTGGGGGTGGCGTCGGCGCTCTACCTCGAGGAGTACGCCGACAACAACCGCTGGTGGAACCGCCTGATCGAGGTGAACATCCAGAACCTCGCCGCGGTGCCCTCCGTGGTCTACGGCCTTCTCGGTCTGGCCTTCATCGTGCGCGCGCCGCTGTCGCTGGGCACCGTGGTCCTGGCGGGCGCTCTCACGCTCGGTCTTCTGGTGTTGCCCGTTGTGATCGTCGTGGCCCGTGAGGCCATTAGGGCCGTTCCTTCCTCGATCCGGGAGGGCTCCCTGGCGCTGGGCGCCACCCACTGGCAGACGATCTGGAAGCAGACGCTCCCGGGCGCGCTTCCGGGCATCGCCACCGGCGTGATCCTCGCGCTGTCGAGGGCGATCGGCGAGACCGCGCCGCTACTCGTGATCGGCGCCGCCCTGTTCACACGCTTCAACCCGAACGACATCACCAGCGACCAGTTCACGGCGCTGCCGCTGACGATCCTTCGCTTCGTGACCGACTCCGACTCCGAGTTCAAGGCTCTCGGTGCCGCTGCCATCCTCGTCCTGCTGGCCATCCTCGTTGTGATGAACGCCGGTGCCGTCTATCTACGAAATCGCTACGAGCAGAAGTGGTAGGTGACATAAGGTGCAGGAGAACGTGACCCAGGACCCTGAAGAGCGCGAGCGGGAAGCCTCCGCCGCGACCGGCAAAGAACCCGGCCCCGCGACCGGTGACGGCGGCGTGCAGACCCAGGCTTTGGTGGCCAAGGGCCACAAGGGCACCGGCGAGCGCAAGCCGATCTTCGGCCTCGAGAACGTGGGTGTGGCCTACGGCGGCGTGCCCGCCGTGCGCGACGTGGACTTCCCGATCTATCAGAACCAGATCACCGCTCTGATCGGCCCGTCGGGCTGTGGCAAGAGCACTCTCATCCGCTGCCTGAACCGCATGAACGACCTGATCCCGGCCGCCAAGGTGACCGGCAAGGTGAACTACCACGGTCAGGATCTCTACGGCTCGGACATCGACCCAGTGCAGGTGCGCAAGCGCATCGGCATGGTCTTCCAAAAGCCCAACCCGTTCCCGAAGTCGATCTACGACAACATCGCGTTCGGCCCGCGCGTACTTGGGCAGAACGGCGACATGGACGAGATCGTGGAGAGCGCGCTTCGCCGAGGAGCGCTGTGGGACGAGGTCAAGGACCGGCTGAAGACCAACGCGTTCGGCATGTCGGGCGGCCAGCAGCAGCGACTGTGTATAGCTCGCGCCCTGGCCACGGATCCCGACGTGATCCTCATGGACGAGCCCTGCTCGGCGCTGGATCCGATCTCCACCGGGCGCATCGAGGACCTGATGCTCGAGCTGCGCGAGAACTACTCGATCGTGATCGTCACCCACAACATGCAGCAGGCCGCGCGCGTGTCGAACATGACTGCGTTCTTCACGGTCGAGCTCGACGAGGACGAGAAGCACCGGACCGGTCGCGTCGTGGAGTACGACGACACCGAGAAGGTGTTCACCAACCCTGCCGACGAGCGCACGGAGGCCTACGTAACGGGCAAGGTCGGTTGAGCATGGACAGCAACCGCCAGCACTTCCAGGAGGAGCTGCGTCAGCTGGAGGTCTCCGCACTGGGCGGGCTCGATCTGGTGGCCGGTTCGCTGGACCGCGCGCTGGAGACCGTGCAGGAGCGCGACATCGAGCTCGCGAGCATGGTGATCGCCGACGACGATCGCATCGACGGCCGCTACCTGGAGGTACATCAGGGGATCCTGTCGCTGCTGGCACTGCAGGCACCGGTGGCCGGCGACCTGCGGGTGGTAGCGGCGCTGCTACACGTGATCAAGCACGTGGAGCGGATGGGCGACCAGTGCGTGAACATGGCAAAGATGGTGCCGCTCGCCGGGCACGACGCCCCCAAGGACGAGGAGCTGCTGCAGAACATCGGGCGCATGGGCGAGCTGGCACGGTCGCTGGTGATCCAGTCGGGCCAGGCCTTCGCGCGCCGCGACGTGGGCCTGGCGGTCGACCTGGTGCGCCAGGACGACGACATCGACCGGCTGAACAAGGCCTGCTTCCGGCGGGCCTTGGAGATCGGCGACGATCCCGACGAGCGCGAGTGGGCAATGCACATGATGCTGATCGCCCGCTGCCTCGAACGCATCGGAGACAACTGCGTTGACATCGGCGAGCAGACGGCGTTCGTGGTCACCGGGTTGTTCCGCGAGTTCGAGGACGCCTCACACCCCGAGCTGGCCCCCCAGCCCCCGGGCGGCTGAGGGTGGCCGTGTTCGCAGGCCGATCGGAGCCCCGCAACCTGACCGCGCTACTGCGCGACGCCGGCGCCAACGCCGAGGCCGCCACCGGCAAGCTCGACCACCTCATGCGCAACTGGCCCGAGGAGTCGGACCTGGCGGGCGAGATCAAGGCCCTCGAGCTCGAGGGTGACCGGCTGACCCACGACATCATCCACCACATGTACACGTCTGACAGCGGGCGCATCGAGCGCGAGGACGTGCACGCCCTCGCGACGGCCATCGACGACGTGGTGGACTACACCGAGGAGGCCGCGGATGTACTGGGCCTCTACAAGATTGAGGCGCCGATGGAGCAGGCGGTGGAGCTCACGGGCGTGCTGCGCGACGCCGGCCGCGAGCTGGCGGCGGCGCTGGCCAAGCTCGACCGGCTGGCGGAGCTGTCACCCCATCTGGTGGAGGTCGATCGTCTGGAGGACGAGGGCGATCGCGTGAGCCGCTCGGCGATCGTGTCGTTGTTCGCCGGCGGCATCGACCCCATGGTCGTGATCCGCTGGAAGGACGTGTTCGAGCGCCTGGAGCAGGCGATCGACGCCTGCGAGCGTGTGGCCCACGTGCTCGAGGGCATTCAGGTCAAGCAGTCCTAGGCGCTCCCCCATCGAACTGCGAGAGTGCGGCACGGGTTGGTCTGCGCCTGTATTGACATCGGCAGCAACACCACGCGCCTGCTGGTGGCCGATGTCTCCGCGATGGGGCTCGACGAGATTCTTTCGCGACGCGCGTTCACCCGGCTTGGCGCCGGTCAGGGGCCCGGCGGGCTGGTGCCCGCCGAAAAGGTGCAGCAAAACGCGAAGGTGGTGGCAGAGCAGCTCGTCCTCGCCCGGGAGGCCGGGGCCTCCGAAATCTGCATCTTGGCCACGGCCGCCATCCGCAGGGCGCCGAATCGTGACGAGCTGGTAATGGCGGTGGAGCAGGCCGCCGGGGTGCCCGTCCGCGTGCTCACAAGCGCAGAGGAGGCGCGGCTCTCCTTCGCCGGAGCCACCCGGGGGCTGCCGGCCGACCTGACGAGCGTTGCCGTCGTGGACGTGGGCGGAGGGTCGGTGGAGGTGGCCGTGGGTACCCCGGGCGGCGACGTGAGCTGGTGGGACTCGGTGCCAACCGGCTCCAGCCTCCTGACGGAGGCCTACGTGCGCTCCGATCCCCCCACACGCGCCGATCTGGAGGCGCTGCGGCGGGCCGCGGCGCTGGCACTGGAGGGGCTCAGCCCTCCCGCTGTGAACGTGGCGATGGCCGTGGGAGGCACCGCCACCTCGGTGCGGCTCGTCGTCGGTGCCGAGCTGGGACCCAACTCGCTCGGGCACGCGATCGAGCGGGTGGCCGCGATCCCGTCCGGCGAAGCCACGGAACGGCTGGGGATCGCGGCTGAGCGCTCGCGGCTGCTGCCGGCCGGGATGGTTCTGCTGCGGGAGGTGTCGGCCCGCCTGGGTTGCCCGCTGCAGGTGGCGCAAGGCGGTCTTCGCGAGGGGGCGGTGCTCCAGTTCGCGAGCGCCGCGCCACCGGGATAGCCTGACCCGATGGCCAAGGCGCTTCCCATCCCGGGCCTGGACCCCGGAACCCGGTTTGCGGACGCGGCGGCAGCCGCGGTCGAGGTGCGTACCAGCGAGGTGTTCGCCCACGCTGGCGGCGTGCTCGACACATCCGACATCGAGCGGGTGCACGACATGCGCGTCGCCACGAGGCGCCTGCGCGCCGCGATGGAGGTGTTCGCGGCGTGCTTCTCCAAGAGCGAGCACAAGAAGCTGCTGCGCGAGGTGAAGGCGCTCGCCGACGTGCTGGGCGAGCGCCGCGACCCCGACGTGGCGATCGCCGCCCTCGAGGGCATCGCGGCGGAGCTGACCGCCGCCGACCGGCCGGGGATCGAGAACCTCGTGGAGGAGATGCGGCGGGGCCAGGGGCGAGGCAACGATCACCTCGCCGCCGCGCTCGAGCGCCTCGGCGAATCGCGGTTGGAAGAACGCCTGCTCGCCCATGCAAGAACGGCGCGCCGCCCCGTGTCGCTTTCCGGGCCGGTAAACGGGAGCGCGCCGGCGTGAAGCCGCGCAAGGTGAAGGGTCTAGACCCCGACGGCCCCCTGGCGGAGAACGCGCGCCGGATAGTGGAGGTGCGTCTGGCCGAGTTGCGCTCGTTCGCCCCGCGGGCGCTCCAGTCCGGCGAGCAGGAGACCCTGCACGACATGCGCATTGCCGCCAAGCGCCTGCGCTACGTGCTCGAGATGTCCGAGCCGGCCTTCGGGGCCGCCGCCGACGACGGCGCCAAGGTGGCCAAGAAGCTGCAGGACCTGCTCGGGGAGATCCACGATTGCGACGAGATGCTTCCCCGCGTGCGAGCGCACGCCGAGGTCCTCCGCGCCCGGGACGCCGCCGTACTGCGCGACGGGGCCGCGGGAGCGGCCGACCTCGAGCCCGGCGCCGCGCGGGAGGCGCCCAACCGGGCGCGCTACCGCGGGCTGGAGAGCCTCGGTACCTACCTCACGGCCCGCAGGTCAGTGCTTTTCGAGAGCTTCGTACGGCGCTGGGAGAAGCTGGAGTCGACCGGGTTCGCGGCAGAGCTGCTCAGCGACCTCAACCCGCCCGAGCCAGCGCCCGCAGCTCCCGCGGGCGGAGCAGCAGCTTGAGCTCACCCTTGTCCACGCCCGCCACGCCGCCCTTGGGCAGCCGCACCTGGGCGCCGGTCATGCGGTGCACGGCCAGCGAAAAGTCCGGATCGTGGCCGACCAGCAGCACCCGCTCACCGTGGCCGTCGACCACCTCGTGCGGATCGAACGGCCCGCCGGCCAGGCGCTCGTCCTCCACCGCCTGGAGACCGAGCACCTCGCACGCGAGCCGGGCGGTCTGTACCGCGCGGACCTTCGGACTGGTCACGCACGCGCCCACGTCCAGGTCCAGCCGTTGGAAGGCCCTCCCGGCCGCGCGTGCCTGCTCCTCGCCCTTGGACGTGAGAGGACGCTCGGAGTCGGGCGAGCCGCCCTCGGCCTCGGCGTGTCGCAGGAGCCAGATCATCGCGAGCAAGCTACACATTCCCGCAACCGGCCCACCGGGAAACAGACGAGAATGGATGTGAATGGAAGCCGCGTCTGACACAGCAGCACAGGCAGCGCCCAGCGTCGACTCGCCCGACATCGACTCACCCGAGCTCTACACCAACCGCGAACTGTCGTGGCTGGACTTCAACGAGCGCGTGCTGGAGCTGGCCGAGGACGATCGCACCCCTCTGCTGGAACGCGCGAAGTTCCTCGCCATCTACACGTCCAACCTCGACGAGTTCGTGATGGTCCGCCTCGCCGGGCTCCACGACCAGGTGGACGCGGGGATCGATGCCCGCAAGGCCGACGACCTCTCGCCGTCGCAGCAGATCGCCGCCATCGGCGAGCGCCTGCGCGAGCTCGGCGAGCGCCAGTCGCGGGAGTGGGAGGAGCGGGTTCGTCCGGCGCTGGAGGAGCACGGCATCCGTGTCGTGCAGGTGGAGGACCTCTCGAGCGAGGAGGCGGAGGCCGCCGACCGGCTCTTCTACGAGCAGGTCTTCCCGGTGCTCACACCCCTGGCCGTGGGCCCAGGCCGGCCGTTCCCCTACATCTCAAATCTCTCGCTGAGCCTGGCCGTCTGGCTGCGCGATCCTGAGACCGACCTGGAGCTGTTCGCGCGGGTGAAGGTTCCGAAGGAGGTGCTGCCGCGCTTCATGGCGATCGGCAACAACACCTTCGTGCCGATCGAATCGCTCATCGCCCAGCACCTAGACGCGCTGTTCCCAGGCATGGAGGTCCAGCGCCACACCTTCTTCCGAGTAACGCGCGACGCCGACTTCGAGGTGTCCGGCGAGGCGGACGACCTTCTGCTCGCCGTGGAGGCCGAGCTGCGCCAGCGCCGCTTCGGCGAAGTGGTGCGTCTGGAGGTGAGCGCAGACATGGACCCCGACCTCCGATCGTTCCTCGTGGAGTCACTGGGTGCCGAGGAGGCCGAGGTGGAGGACGTGCGCGGGCTCCTCGATCTAACCGACCTGTGGCAGCTGCACGGCTTGGACGGCCACAAGGAGCTGCGCGAGGAGTCGTGGAAGCCCGTGAGCGCCGGGCCCTTCTCCAGCACCGAGGGCAAGCCGGACGTGCTCGGCGCGATGCGCAGCGGCGACCTCCTGGTGCACCACCCGTACGACTCCTTCGCCAACAGCGTCGAGCGGCTGGTGGAGCAGGCGGTCAACGACCCGCAAGTGCTCGCGATCAAGATGACCGTGTATCGGTCCTCCGACGACTCGGCACTGGTCCCGCTGCTGATCGAGGCCGCCGAGCGCGGCAAGCAGGCGGTGTGCCTCGTGGAGCTGAAGGCCAGGTTCGACGAGCGCCGCAACATCCGCTGGGCTCGCGCCCTGGAGGAGGCGGGCGCCCACGTGGTGCACGGGCTGCCGGGTCTGAAGACTCATGCCAAGGCGCTGCTCGTGGTGCGCCGCGAGGGTGCCGGCGTGCGCCACTTCGTGCACATCGGCACCGGCAACTACCACGCCAAGACCGCCCGTCTCTACGAGGACTTCGGCCTGCTTACCTGCGACCCCGACATCGCCGCCGACGTTTCCGCGCTCTTCAACGCCCTGACGGGCGCCTCGCGCGACCCGGGCTACCGCAAGGCCATCGTTGCTCCCGAGCACATGCGCGACCGGCTGGTGGCTGAGATCGAGAAGACGGTGGAGGCTCACCGGGAGGGCCGGCACGCGCGGATCGTCATGAAGTTCAACTCACTGGTGGACCGGCGCTGCATCCGCGCCCTGTACGAGGCGTCGCAGGCCGGCGTTCCCGTGGACCTGAACGTGCGCGGCATTTGTGCGCTGCGCGCCGGGGTCCCGGGCGTGAGCGAGAACATCCGCGTGGTGTCGGTAGTGGGCCGCTTCCTCGAGCACGCGCGCGTCTACGGGTTCCAGCGCGGCGATGAGCGCCTCTACTTCATGGGCTCCGCAGACCTCATGCCTCGCAACCTCGACACCCGTGTGGAACTGCTGATGCCCGTCGAGGACCCCGCTCTGCGCGCGGACATCGAAGACAATTTCGAGCGCTGCCTCGCGGACGACACCTTCGCCTGGGACATGCGGCCCGACGGCTCTTGGGAGCGCCGCCAGGGCCGCACCCGCAGCGTGCACCACGAGCTGATGCAGAAGGCCCGCGAGCGAGTGTCGACCGACGCCTGACCCGGCTCAGCGCCGGGCGCAGGGTCCGCGCAGCGCGTAGGTGAAGGACGCGGCCCGCGTCCGGCCGGCCCGGGAGGACAGGCGCGTGCGCACGAGCGCCGGGTCGATCGACCCGGTGTAGGGGCCTCCGAGCACGATGCGGCCCGGCCCGCCGTGTGAGACCCGCAGGTTGCCTCCGGCTATCACGCCGCGGCCGCGCACCCGCTGCGGCTGCGGGTCGGCGGGCAGGAAGGCAGATATCTGATGGCGGTCGCCGCGGCGGGCCGGCACGCGCATCCGCACACCGCACCGAACGGGCTCGAAGCGCACCCCCGAACGACGCACCAGCGCTCCGTATCCCGGTCGGCGGAAGTCCACTGCCCAGTCCACCCGAGAGCCGCGCCGGATCCGGACGTCGCTGCCGTAGGGAAAGGCGGTGAGCCCGGACCCGCGCCTGAGGATCGGGCCCGAGGTGTCCTCGCGGGTAAGTGGAAGGCGCAGGGGTCGCTGGGGGAGCACGTCACGCCAGCGCCCGCGGGAGTCACGCACCTTCAGGGCCACCAGCCCGCCCCCCGAGCGCAGGTCGGCCAGCGAGCCGGGCCGCCGGCGCACCACGTACCAGACCGTGCCGGTGGAGACCACGGCGAAGGATCCGGCGCCGGCTCCAAGGCGGTAGGCCAGCGGGCCGTCGGCCGCCAGGCGACCCAGCCTCCCCGGCCGGCGCGCCGCGTTCAGCCACTCCAGCCCCGTGAGGGTCAACCCCGTGTAGGCGGGACCGGACACGTAGTCGTCCATCCCGCCGGCGGACCGGTTGAAGTCCCGCCGGAAACCGGGCGTGAGGTAGACGCCGAACGGGCCGCCCGTGTGCATCGTCTGCAGCCTGTCCAGCGCACTCTGGGCGACGGCCCGGAAGCGCGGAGCCCAGCGAGCGCCGGCGTCCTGCGCGGCCTCCTCCATCCCGTAGGCGGTCATCGCCAGGGTCCACGACTGCTGCTGGGAGCGGCCGAAGTAGGCCACGTCGCCATCGGGGCCGATGAACGCCCAGGTGGCGCGGGCGTAGCGCTGCACCAGTGC
>Ga0136614_10003164_pt1 | contig 10456 bp, 11 predicted proteins | sample AntDrymUQ2792106_2_FD_106643 | JGI IMG/M metagenome (GOLD analysis project Ga0136614, IMG submission 106643) | Polar desert sand microbial communities from Dry Valleys, Antarctica - metaG UQ279 (21.06) | ecosystem: Environmental > Terrestrial > Soil > Desert | place: Antarctica: Dry Valley... | reverse complement strand
TGGCCGGCCGGTGCTGATCGGCACGAGCCGCAAGTCGACCATCGGCAAGGTGCTCGACGTGGCCGCCGACGAGCGGCTGGCCGGGACCCTGGCCACCACCGCCATGGCCGTCGCGAGCGGCGTAGACCTCATCCGGGTCCATGATGTGGAGCCGAACCGCCGGGCCGCCCTGATGGCCGATGCGGTCACCCGGCCAGGCACGCTCGGGCAGCACGGTTGGCAGCCCCGTTGAGTGATCGCATCGTGCTCCATGGGATGCGCTTCGAAGGCCGCCACGGCGTCGGCGAGGAGGAACGCTCGGTGCCGCAGCTCATCGAGCTCGATGTCGAGCTGGAGCTCGACCTGACGGCCAGCGGTCAGGCGGATGACTTGACCCTCACCGTCGACTACGGACCGGTCATCGAGCTCTGCCGGCATGTCGTGGAGGACCGTAGCTTCGGCCTACTGGAAGCCATCGGTGCGGCGCTGTGCGGGGAGCTGCTCGACGCTACGGCCGCCCAGCGTGTCACCGTGCGAGTGCGCAAGCCAGCCGTGCCGGTCGATGCTGACCTGGACTACGCGGCCATCGAGATGACCCGCGAGCGGGCCTAGAGATCGGCCGGCCGGGTCCCCAGTGTCAGTGACAGCTCGACCGTCGAGCCGTCGCGCAGTACCGACAGGGTCACCTCATCGCCCGGCGAGTACCGGGTCAGGATCTCATCAAGGCTCTGCATCTGGTCGATCCGCTCGCCATCGATGAAGGTGATGATGTCGCCGTCGGCCAATCCGGCCCGGGCGGCGGGGCTGTCGGGCACGATGGCCGGCTCGTCACTGCCCTGTTCGCGGGCCACGAGCGCTCCGTAGTCGACCTCCAGCTCGCGCTGGTCCACGACGGTCGGGTCGACCGGGATGTAGAAGACGCCCAGCCACGGGCGGGCCAGTTGTTCGCCGGCCACTGCCTGGCGCATGATGGGCTTGGCGATATCGATGGGGATGGCAAAGCCGATGCCCTGCGCGCCGCCGGCGGCGACAGCCGTGTTGATGCCGACCACCCGACCGGCCGAGTCGACCAGGGCGCCGCCCGAATTGCCGGGGTTGATGGCCGCGTCCGTCTGGATCAGGTTGCGCAGCATCCGCTGGCCGGTGCCGCATGAGTCGTTCACCTCGATATCGCGACCCTGTGCGCTCACCACGCCGCTGGTCACGCTATTGGTGAAGGTCCCCAGCGGGCTGCCGATGGCGATGGCCAACTGGCCCGGCTGCAGGGCACTCGAGTCGCCCACCTCGGCGACCGGCAGCGCTTCATCCGGCCCGACCACGGGCTCATCCGCCTCGATCTTGACGATGGCCAGGTCGGTCAGCGTGTCCACGCCGTAGGTCGTGCCCGTGAAGCCACGCCTGTCGGCGAGTTCGACGCGCAGTTCATCTGCGCCGCATACGACGTGCCGGTTGGTGAGGATCCAGCCGCCCTCGTCATAGAGGATGCCTGATCCGACGCCCGTTGCCGGCAGCTCGCCGGAGAGGTCAGGAGCTTCGGTGAGTGAGGTGATGGTGACGACCGCCGGGCTGACCGCCGATGCAGCAGCGGTGATGGCCGAACCCTCGGTCACGGCGCCGGTCGGCGGCGCCGCCGTGGCCTCGGTCGCGGTCGTGGTCTGAGCCGCCGGCTGCGCCGCGGGTGCGGCTCGATCGAGGCGGCCGGTCCCAGCCAGCAGGGCATACGTACCGCCCGCCGCCAGACCAGCCGAGAGGAGCGAGATGACGATGAGCGATGCCATCGTTCCGACGCGCGACCGGCGAGGCTCCGGCTGGACCGACATGACCGACGGGACGGAGCGAGCGGCATCTGTCGGCTCGATCCAATGGGCCGGCGTCTGGGCGGCCGGTTGGCCCTGCCAGCGGGGGTCGTCCTGCCACGCCGGCCTCGGTTGGGGCGGCGGGCTGTAGCTGGTGGTGGTCTCGTCTGCATCCCGGCGGCCTTCGTTCATGGTCGGTCGTCTCCGGCTGCTGGGGCAGCCCGCCCCAGAAGGGCGATCCGCTCAAGGTCGTGTGGTTCGGTCAAGGGTGACACGGGGGCGTTCATGGCGGGGATTCGCTGGGTGAAGAAACCGCAACAGGACGCGCGGCCCTTCCATCAATAGCCCCTGCTCTGGGCAGGCTGACAGTCACTGAGGTGCCCTTGCCGGGGGCGCTCTCGACGGCGATCCGGCCACGATGCATCTCGACGATCGAGCGCACTATGGACAGGCCCAGTCCAGAGCCGGCGGCCCGTTCGCGGGCGGCCTGAGCGCCTCTATAGAAACGCTCGAAGATGTGCGGTAGTTCGGCCGGATCGATGCCCACGCCGGTATCGGTGACGACGATGGCGGCACCATCAGCGGTCTCCGCGAGTGAGACTGCCACGCTGCCGCCGGCCGGTGTGAACTTGATGGCATTGCCCAGCAGATTGGTCAGCACCTGTCCCAGACGGGGCGGGTCGTGCAGCAGGCGCAGACCGTCCGCCGTCAGGTCCGTCCGCAGGGTCACGCCCTTCCGCGCGGCGACCGGCGCCGCCTGTTCCACGGCGTCCTCTATGACGGCCCGCAGATCCTGCGGCCGCAGGTCGAGCGAGACCAGCCCCGAGTCGAGCTTGGAGAGCTCCAGCAGATTCGCCGCCAACCAGTCCAGACGCTCGATCTGCTGCTGGCTCTGCTCCAGGAACTCGTCGCGTGCCTCGGGATCGTAAGTAGCGCCGTCGCGCAGTAACTCGTTGAATGTCCTCAGTGCCGCGATGGGGGTGCGCAGTTCGTGGCTTACGTCGGCCAGGAAGTCGCGACTCCGATCCCGGTCGCTGCTGATGAAGCCGATCGATTCCGACAGTCGGTCGGCCATCACGTTGAAGGCGCTGGCCAGCTCGGTTATCTCCGCCGAACCGGAGTCAGTGACCGCCACACGCGCCGCCAGGTCGCCTTCGGCCAGTGCCCGGGATGCCTGGGTCAGGCGCCGGATGGGACCGGTCAACCGCTCGGCCAGGATGATCGAGGCAACGACCGCCACGACCAGCGCCAGAAAGGCCGCCGCGAGCATGACACCCACGATGGTCTCCAGTGTCTGCGCCCTGAAGCTGTACGGGTTGGCCAGCGAAACGGTCACCAGTCGCGCTGGCGAGCCGGTCCAGTAGGGATCGGTGAGCTCGAACGACTCCACGCTGGACATCTCTTCGCGTTGCTGTCCGGCATCGCCGGGCGCCCCGAGAGGCACATCCAGGCGGTATACGACCGGGTCGCCCGGATCCGATCCGACGGCGATGGTGATGACCACATCGGCCTGCGCCACGACCGGCGCGAGGGTGGCGACATAGCCCAGCGCGGAGGTGCCCAGGGCCCGGAAGACCATGTCCGAGGCGCGCGGCGGGTCGGTCGGCAAGACGATGGGCGGAGGTGCTTCGGCACTCAGCGTCTGGTACTGCACCAGCTGTTCCAGGACGAGCGCCGCCAGCAACGCCGCTCGGTCGTCCAGCGCCTCGCGCTCCTGACGCAGGAAGTAGCCGTCCAGGAGGCGCGGCAGTGTCGCCAGCACCAGCGCCAGCGCGATGGCCACCATCAACGCGAACGCCAGCACCAAACGTAAGCGGTAGCTGTCCCTCAAGGCCCGCACGGTGAGCATCGTCGGCGTCCGCGAGGCGGCTAGCGCTCCGCGAACGCGTATCCTGCGCCGCGCACTGTCAGGATGAATACGGGATCCGCCGGATCGTCCTCCAGCTTCTCCCGCAAGTGGCTGATGTGGACGTTTATCGTCTTCTCATCCTGGTCCAGAGCCTCGTAATCGCGGACCAGCTCGAGTAGCTCGCGGCGCGAGAAGACGCGCCCCGGCCGCGAGGCGAGGTGACGCAGGATCTCGAACTCGGTGGCGGTCAGGCTGAGTCGTCGCTCGCCGCGCTGGACGCGGCGACGCTCGAGATCGACCACCAGGTCCCCATGGCGGAGCAGGCGGCCGCCAGCCGCGTCGGCCAGGTCGCCATAGGCACGTCGGAGGAGCGCCTTGATGCGACTCATCAGCTCGCGCAGCCCGAATGGCTTGGTCAGGTAGTCGTCGGCGCCGAGCTCCAGCCCGATGACCTTGTCGACCTCATCGTCTCGCGCGGTCAGCATCAGAACGGGCGCCCGGGACCCCGCTGCGCGCATGCGCCGCAGCGTCTCGAAGCCGTCGATGCCCGGCAAGCGCACGTCCAGGATGACCAGGTCAGGAGCATGCTGGGTGGCGAACTCGTAACCCTCCTCGCCGCTCTGGGCCATGGCCACCTGGTAGCCCTCCTGCTGAAGGGCGTATTGGACGCCACGCGCGACCGCGTATTCGTCCTCGACGATCAGGATGGTCGCGCTCACGCGCGCGTTCCGTCTTGTGGCATGGGGCGACCGATGGTACATCGCACCTCGCGTGTTACCATCCCGCCTCCCTGGAAGAGGTAGCCATCACCTTGAGCACACGTCCGCAACTGGCCGCTGAACGCCGCGCCATCGTTGGCAAGAAGGTCGCCCGCCTGCGACGCGATGGCCAGCTGCCGGCGGTCGTCTACGGTCACGACCACGAGTCCCAGCCCATCCAGCTGGACGCGCGGGCGTTCGACGAACTGCGGCGCCATGCGGGACGCAACGCCCTGGTCGATCTGCGCATCTCCGGTGGCCGGCAGATGCCCGTGCTGCTGCACGCGGTCCAGGAACACCCGGTCCAGCGGCGCCCGCTGCATGCCGACTTCCTGGTGGTACGCATGACGGAGGAGATGACGGTCGACGTCCCGATCGTCATGGTCGGGACATCCGAGGCGGTGGACAAAGGCGGCGGAACGCTGCTCCACCTGCGCGACACGGTCCAGGTGCGGGCCCTGCCGGCGGACCTGCCGTCTGGCGTGGAGCTTGACATCAGCGCCTTGGATTCGTTCGACGATGTCCTGCACGTCCGCGACCTGCCGATGCTCGATAGGGTGGTCATGCTCACCGACGCAGAGGAAGCCATCGCGCGCGTCCAGCCGCCGCGGCTGGAGCTCGAGCCGACCATCGCGGAAGAGGGCGCCGAAGCAGAGGCTGGCGAGCCGGCCGAAGGTGCCGAGGGCGCTGGCGGTGCAGGCGCCGACGATGCTGCGGGAGGCGAATCGCAGGGCTGATCAGGCTGGGTGGTCGGCCCGTCAGGCGGTCTGAGGACTGCCGCAGAAGGCGCATCTCCGAGCCCCATCGGGGATGCTGCTCAGGCACTCCGGGCACTGCCTGGTCGCCGTTCCGACCTGCGGCTCTGTCTTGCGCGCCTCGTTGAGCCGGTTGACCGGCTTCACGATGAAGAAGAAGATGGCGGCCGCGATGAGCAGGAAGCTCAGGACGGCATTGACGAAGGCGCCCCATCTCACATCGGCACTTCCCACCCGCACGGTCGCTGTCGAGAGGTCGGGCACGCCGATGATGCCCAGCAGAGGTGTCAGCACATCACCGACGAGGGACGTCACGACCGCTCCGAAGGCGGCACCGATGACGATACCGACGGCCAGATCGACCACATTGCCGCGCAGGATGAACTCACGGAACTCGCGCACCACAGGCCGGCTCCCTCTCCCCTCCAGATCGCTACTCGGACGCACGGCTCGTGCGGCCACACCGTAGCCCCATAGGCGCGTCACCTTCCTGTCATCGAGAGCGGTCGATGATGCTCCGTATGGTCAGGATCTCCGTCGTCGTGGTGGCCAGCATGGCCCTGCTGCTCTCGGCCTGCGGCTCGACCGGTAGCCCGAGCGCCAGTGCTTCAGTGGGCCAGACGGCGATCACGACGGACGTTCCCAGCCAGGAGACGGGCCCACCGGCTTCTGGCCGACCCGGCCCCAGCTACTCGCCCACTGCGCCGGTGGCGACCGATCCGGCCGCGCCGGCGGCGACCGACTCGGCCGCGCCGCCAGCCAGTGCGCTGGTGTGGACCGGACCCGTCGACACCGGGCCATCCACGCCGGGTCCGCGTTCCGACCACACGTGGACGGTCGATCCGGCCGGCGGCATCGCCTATCTCTTCGGTGGGACCGGCCCGGATGGACCGTTGGACGACCTGTGGGCTTACGACCTGGCCGCCGATGCCTGGTCGCTCGTCGAGCCCGGTGGCGACCGTCCGGCCGCGCGGTTCGGCCATGTCGCGGCCTGGGTCGATGGCACCGGCCTGGTCATCTGGAGTGGCCAGGCCGGCAGCACCTTCTTCAACGACCTGTGGGCGTACCAGCCGGCTGGAGGGGACTGGCGCCGGCTGCCCGACAGGGGAGAAGCGCCCAGCGCTCGCTACGGGTCGTGCGCCGCGCTGGGCCCGGATGGGCGCCTCTGGATCAGCCACGGCTTCACCGATGCCGGTCGCTTCGATGACACGCGCGCGTACGACTTCAGCGCGCAGAGCTGGAGCGAGGTGACCATCGATGGCGAGCGCCCGATGAAGCGCTGCCTGCACGATTGCTTCTGGTCGGCGGACGGCCGCCTTGTGCTCTATGCCGGGCAGACCGACGGCGTCTCGGCATTGGGCGACCTTTGGGCGCTGGAGGCAGCGACGGGCAGGTGGACGCAGGAGCCCCGTCCCGAGCCGGAGCCGCGCCAGCTGTACGCGCTGGCGGCGCGCGATGGTGTGGCCTATATCCTGGGCGGCGCGGACCGCGAAGGTGCGCCGCTCGACTCCATGTTCACGCTCGACCTGACCACCCTGGCCTGGCAGCGGGCCGAGCCGTCCGGCGGAGCCCCGCCTCCGCGATCGAATGCGACGCTCGTAGCGGATCCAGAGCGAGGCCGGCTCCTCCTGTACGGGGGCATGGACAGGGCCGCAGGGCTGTCCGACCTGTGGGCCCTCCAGACACCCTGACACCTGCCACCGGAGCCACGCGACTCGGCCACGACCGATCCCCGATACGCTAGGCGGGTGCGGGGACCCCGATGCGACCGCCGATCAGCTACACAGAGGTGGAGTGCGTGGCGGAGTTGGAGCGGGAGGCGCCCGGAAGCGAACGTGCGGCGGTGAGTGATGCAGCGCCGTCGACGGCCTCGCGCTTGACGAGCGGGCTGGTCGAACTCGCGACCACGGCCATCCTGGCCATTGTCATCTACCTCGTGGTCCAGACGTTCGTGGTGCAGACGTACCGGGTCGAGATGCAGAGCATGGTGCCGTCGCTGGACGATGGGCAGCACCTTCTCATCGACAAGTTGACGCCACGTTTCGATGACTACTCGCGCGGCGATGTGGTCGTCTTCCAGCCGCCCGGCTCACGGCGCGACGAGACGCCGTTCATCAAGCGCGTCATCGGTACGGCCGGCGACCACGTCGAGATCTCCGGTGGAGGCGTCGTGGTGAATGGGGTGCGGCTGGAGGAGGGCTACGTCGCGAGCGATGGGCCGACCGTGCCGTCATGCGGCGATTCAGCCTGGAATGTGCCGGCAGGCGAGATATTCGTTCTGGGCGACCATCGATCCGCCTCGCGTGACTCGCGCTGCTTCGGCACCGTCCGCGTCGGCAACGTCATCGGCCGGGCGTGGGTCCGCTTCTGGCCGCTGGACGGTCTATCGATCCTTCCGACGCCTACCTATGCAGGCGTGCCTCCGGCCGGATGAGCTCCATGGTGATGACCGTGATGGGCGCGGTCGAGCCGGCGGACCTGGGCGTCGTGCTGCCCCACGAGCACGTCTTCATCGACCTGATGCGCGAGTACCGCGGCGATGGGCTGCTGCATGACGAGGCGCTGGCCATCTCGGAGGTGGCCCGTTTCGCGGCCGCCGGGGGCACGACCTTGGTGGATGTCACGAGCATCGGCCTGGGGCGCCAGCCGGTGGCATTGCGTCGGGTCAGTCTGGCGACCGGCGTGCGCATCGTGATGGGCACCGGCTACTACCGCGAGCCCTACCTGGACCGGAGGGAGATCGATCGCCTGAGCGTCGACGAGCTTGCCGCTGGGATCGTGCGCGATCTGGAGGTCGGGGTCGATGGGACCGATGTCAGGGCGGGCATCATCGGCGAGATCGCCTGCGACCGATGGCTCACGGCCGCCGAGGAGCGCTGCTTCCGGGCCGCCGCGCGAGCCCATCTGCGCACCGGCGCGACCATTGCCACCCATGCTGCTCGCTGGCCGGTGGGCCTGGCCCAGTTGGATCTGCTCGCTGAGGAGGGTGTCGATCCGAGGCGGGTGATCATCGGTCATTGCGACTTGGTGCCCGATGCCGGCTATCACCTGGCTCTCGCGCGTCGCGGAGCATGGGTCCAGTTCGACTGCATCCAGGGGCGGCACGAGTACGACACGGAGATGCGCGTCGGTTGGATCAGGGCGCTCGTGGAGGCCGGCTTCGAGGACCGCATCCTGCTCTCCCATGATGTCTGCCTGCGCTCGGATCTGGCAGCCATGGGCGGCCCGGGATACAGCTACGTCCTGACCGGCTTCCGCCGGAGTCTGCTGGAAAAGGGGTTGCCCGTCGAGCTGCTACAAGGCCTCGTGGTCGACAATCCGCGGAGGGCGCTGACCGGCGCCAGCTGAGGGCTGGTTATGTGATCCGCGACAGCATCGGGCATGTCCGGGTAGGCTGCGGACGCCTAGCCCTACATCTCGATCCAAGGGACGTTCTTCAGCGATGCCCGAAACGAACGCCATCACGGCCGAAGGCCTGGTCAAGATCTACAAGTCCCGCAAGAGCGAGGTCCGCGCGCTCGACGGGCTCGACCTGATCGTCGAAGAAGGCACCGTGCCGGGCCTACTTGGTCCGAACGGTGCCGGCAAGACGACCACAGTGCGCATCCTGGCCACGCTGTTGCGCCCCGACGCCGGGCGAGCCACGGTGGCCGGCTACGACGTGGTTGATCCGACGGCGATGGCTCCCTGCGAAGGCGCTTACGACGACCAAGAAAGCGTTCGCAGGGGCTTCCGGCCCCATGGATCCTGAGGTAGGGAGAGTGGACGGCCTTCGGCGCGTGATCGACGCCTGAGGCGGGATCGTCCAGCGGCGAGCGACGATGGCGAACAGGGACACCGACTGGGTGCGCCGGTACTGGGATCGGTCGGCCGGCGCGTACGACAGCTCGATGGGGCTGTTCGAGAAGCTCATGCTGGGCGACGGCCGGCGGTGGATCGGTCACCAAGCGGCGGGCGACGTGCTGGAGATCGCCATTGGCACCGGCCGGAATCTGCCCGCCTACTCTTCGGCTGCCCGCCTGACCGGCATCGACCTGAGCCCGGAGATGCTTGGGCGGGCTCGTCAGCGGGCGATCCAGATGGGGCTCGAGGTGGACCTGTCGGTCGGCGATGCGCAGCAGCTGGATCTTCCTGACGATCGTTTCGACACGGTCGTTTTCAGCTTGGCGCTGTGCTCCATCCCGGACGATCGAGCCGCCATCCGGGAGGCGAAACGGGTGCTGAGGCCGGGTGGCCAACTCCTGCTCATGGAGCACGTCCGGAGTCCACGACGGTCGGTGCGGGCGGTCGAGCGGATGATCGACCTCTTCACGTCCCGCTTCCAGGGTGACCACATGCTGCGCGAGCCCCTCGACCACCTTCGCCGTGAGGGTCTCGTGATCGAACACGTATCACGCTCGAGCCTTGGCATCATCGAGCGGGCCATCGCCCGGAAGCCGGGCCCAGCGATGAGATCGGACGGGCCCCGGCCGGCGCTGCCTGAGTGAGCGTCGAGGCGTCCCCGGCGGTTGCGTCTCCTGTGGCCAGGAAGGGGCGAGCGGTCAGTCGGGTGACGGGCGTGTCGCCTCCGCCGTCCGGGACGATGATGGCGGCGGTGCAACAGGCCACCGGGCAGGCAGGAAGCGCCACGGGCCGGGAAACGCGGCTGGCTGCGACGTGGCCTAGAGGCGCAGCTCGATCTCGAGCGGGGTGGGGAAGCTGCCACTGACGCGGGTCGGTCCCAGCCAGCTCTGCAGTCGCGCCGCTTCGTGCTCGATGCGCAGCTTGGTCTCCGTGCCCACATCCTCGAGCAGCCACGGCACGACCTCGCCGCTCCGGCGCTGGGCCCACCCGCCGACCACGCAGCCATCGACCCAGATGGTGGGGCCGGCGTTGCCGTTGCGGTCGAAGAGCGCCGGTCGGTGCGGCCCGAGGTACCAGTCACGGCCGGCCCAGCCCATCGTCGTCGCGTCGAGCGCCGGAAGCAGCGCGACCCACGAGGCGGGCCGCTCGACGGGCTCCAGGTCATCCGCCAGCAGGTAGCCGATCTCGTCGCCATCCAGCTCGACCTCGACCGTGTCCACGGTCGCCAGAGCCTGTTTGACCGCCGCCACGGTCCAGCCGGTCCACCACTTGATGTCATTACGCGTGCCCGGCCCGAACGCGCGCAGCCAGCGCCGCACCAGTTCAGCCCGTGAGTCATCGACCGGGAGGTCGGGGATACCTCCGGCTAGCCATCGCTCGATGGGGCTCCAGCGGAACTGACTGGCGATCCATGTGCCGCGCGGCCGGCCGCGGCCGATCTTGCCGTCAAGGGCAAGATGGAAGAACACCTTCTGG
>Ga0136614_10003163_pt1 | contig 10456 bp, 8 predicted proteins | sample AntDrymUQ2792106_2_FD_106643 | JGI IMG/M metagenome (GOLD analysis project Ga0136614, IMG submission 106643) | Polar desert sand microbial communities from Dry Valleys, Antarctica - metaG UQ279 (21.06) | ecosystem: Environmental > Terrestrial > Soil > Desert | place: Antarctica: Dry Valley... | reverse complement strand
GAGCTGCGCCGCGTCAGCGACCTCATGGCCGACGCGTGGGGCGATGTTCGGCTGGTCAAGCCGGTTGAGCGCTGGCACGAGGTGGACAGGCAACGCATCCAGGGCTGGTTCCTGGCCGCGCCGCAGGGCACGAAGCGCAACCCGGCACCGGTGGTCCTCCAGATTCACGGGGGCCCGGGCACCCTCTACGGCTGGTCCCTGATGTGGGAGTGGCAGCTCCTCGTGGCGAGCGGCATCAGCGTGTACGCCTGCAACCCACGCGGCTCGCAGGGCTACGGCCGCGACTTCCTCTCCGCCAACGTGGCCGACTGGGGCGACGGACCCATGCGCGACTGCATGGCCGGACTGGATGCCCTCGTTGCCGATGGCCTCGCCGATCCCGACCGCATGGGCGTCACCGGCGGCTCGTACGGCGGCTACCTCACCTCCTGGATCGTGGGTCACACGGACCGGTTCAAGGCGGCCGTCACCTGTCGCAGCGTGAACGATATGGTCAGCATGATGCTGTCGGGCGACATCGGCGGCCCAACCTTCGGACTGTATGAATACGGCGTGCATCCGTGGGAGGACTGGGACCTCTACCGCCGGCATTCGCCGTTGACCTACGCGCCGAACGTCACCACGCCGCTTCTGATCCAGCACAGCGAGAAGGATCTGCGCTGCACCATCACGCAGGCGGAGGAGCTTTTCGCCGTCCTCCGCTCGCTCAAGCGGGTTGTGCGGCTCATGCGCGTCCCCGACGAGTCGCACGAGCTGACCAGATCCGGGACGCCGTTCCGGCGAGTGGACAACCTGCGGCTCATCGACGAGTGGTTCCGCCACTTCCTGATCGACGGTAAGACGCGCCTCCCGAGGATCGACCCGAAGCGCGGCTGAAGGCGCGAGGATGACCCATTTCTCATCAGGCGAGTCCTATCACGGTGGCAACCGCGGAATGGGTGCCTATTTCTTGTCAGGTGGTAGATAGGTCCGCAGGCGGGCTCGTCTTATCGAGAACAGGGCTTAACAGACCGACTGCGGAGCGGAATCGGTGACAAGCCTCATCTGGTGGGAGATAGCCTCGACGAACCTCCACGAACCTCGACGAATGTGGGCACTCCCCATCTGGCGGCCACTTCGCCTGCCGCCGCGACCCTATACTCGGCGGCATGTCCACTGATCTCGAAGCGGTGATCGCCGCGGGCTACGGCTTCGAGGCTCCCGGCATCACGTTTGGCGCCGCCATGCAGGGCGAGGAAGCTCTGCCCCACGCCCAGGTCCGCGTTCCGCTTGCCATGATGAACCGCCACGGGCTGGTGGCCGGGGCGACCGGCACCGGCAAGACGAAGACGCTCCAGGTGCTCGCCGAACAGCTCAGCGACGCCGGTGTGCCGGTCTTCATCAGCGACATCAAAGGGGACATCTCGGGATTGGCGGCGCCCGCGGTCCTCAACGACAAGCTCACCGGGCGCGCCGGGTCCATCGGCTTCGCGGATTACGCGCCAAAGGCATTTCCGGTCGAGTTCTTCACGCTCGACCGCGAGGGCAAGGGCGTGCGCCTGCGCGCATCGGTCTCCAGCTTTGGGCCGATCCTGCTGGCCAAGGTGCTCGAACTCAATGAGACGCAGCAATCGGTCCTTGCGCTGGCCTTCAAGTACTCGGACGACAAGAAGCTGCCGCTCATCAACCTCGAGGACCTGCGCTCGCTGCTCAACCACCTCAACTCGGACGAGGGCAAGGCCGAGATGGCGGAGTACGGCGGTGTGGCAACGGCCACCGCCGGGGTGATCATCCGCAAGATCGTGGAGCTCGAGCAGCAGGAGGCCGATGCATTCTTCGGCTCCCCCGAGTTTGATGTCGAACACTTCCTGCGCACGGCAAGCGACGGTCGGGGCGTGATCAGCGTCCTCGAGCTGGCCGACATGCAGGATCGACCCGCGCTGTTCAGCACGTTCATGATGTGGCTGCTGGCCTCGCTGTACGCGTCGCTGCCCGAGGTGGGCGACCCGGACAAGCCAAAGCTCGTCTTCTTCTTCGACGAGGCGCACCTCCTCTTCCGTGACGCCAGCAAGACGTTCATGGGACAGATCGAGCTGGTGGCGCGCCTCATTCGCTCCAAGGGCGTCGGCGTCTTCTTCGTCACCCACTCGCCGTCCGACGTGCCGTCCGAGGTGCTCGGCCAGCTGGGCAATCGCGTGCAGCACGCCCTGCGCGCCTTCACGCCCGACGATCTGGACACCGTGCGCGCAACTGCCGACACCTTCCCGACCACCGAGTTCTACGACGTCGAGAAGGAGCTCACGAAGTTGGGTACAGGCGAGGCGCTCATAACCGCGCTCGATCTCAAGGGCAGGCCGATGCCGACGGCTCGGGTGATGATGCGGCCGCCCATGTCGCTCATGGCCCAGGTCGACGCCGCCATCTTCGACTCGGTCGTGTCCGCTTCGAAGATCGCGCCCGAGTACGCGGTGGACACTGATCCGGAGTCGGCCAGGGAGATGCTTGGCGCGCGCATGGCTCGGGCCAGCGAAGAGGCGAGGGAACCGATGGAGGGGGTCAGCGATCCCGAGTCCCCGGGCGAGCGCCGCATGCGACCGACGCGTCCACCGGAGAAGGGCACGGACTGGGGCAAGGTGGCGACCGAGGGCTCCCGCGTCATGCGCTCCGGCGCATTCAACACCATCCTGCGCACCGTCCTCGGCATCCTCACTGGTGGCCGTCGCCGCTGAGAAGCGTCTCGCGTCGCGGGTGCCCGCGAGCGCCCGACATTTCCGGCCGTACATGCACCGAGCGACTGGTAGGTCCACATCTTGTCCATCTCTGGTCGCCACCGGAGCGTGGACACGGCCGATCTGACCTCGAATCGGGCGGTTTCAAGCCCCTACAGTCAACGGAGGAATCGGTGTCCCTCAGTCGCGTGGGAGGCACCGATATCACCCATCCGCTGAATATCTGTCCAGGTTGGCGGTCGATGCGGCAATCTGCAGCCACGCGTTGACGGCGTCGTCAGCCGGGAGGCCGCGCACCACCACGGTGTCCGCCACGGACCGATACGGCGCCAACGCCTCCTCCAGCTCGGCGGCATCACCCGATTCGACCGCGACCCCCACCAGCCGATCCGGCTGCGCCGCGAAGGCTCGCGCGTAGTGGGGGCCGTGCGAGGCGTATCGGTTCATCTCCGTTCGCAGCCGTGATTCCGCGCCAGACCCGATGGCGGTGCGCACGTAGAGCACGAGCCGTGGTGAATGCCGCCCGGCGGCGTTGGCGCCCTCGGCCAGGCGTTCCCGAGTCCACACCACGCGGTCAGGGAGCGCCCACGTGGCGACGACGGCATCGGCCACCTCGCCGGCCAGTCGGAGCATCCTTGGGCCGACGGCTGCCACCGCGATCGGCACATCGGGATGCAGTGAACGCAGCTCGGCCACGCCATCGCGCACGAGTGCCAGTGACGACGACGCGCCCGTCCCGACGCCCAGCGTCAGCCGATCGAGTGGAAGCCTGGCTCCCGCCAGCCGCTTCGTTATGGCCGACGGCGAGTGTTCCGAAAGCGCGACCACGCCCAGGCCGAAGCGGAGTGTGGACGTGTCCGCTGCGGCCTCGCTCAGTGTCGCGATCCCGTCGCCGCGTGGCGTGTCGTTGACCCACAGTTCCGCGTAACCGAGGCGCTGGAGCTCCGCCCCGAGGCGAGCATGGTCGCCGCGGGAGGCGGCGGTGATCCCGAAGGCGAGGGGGGCGAGCATTCCGCACAGCGTGCCACATCCGCCGGGCGTGACACGAGGCGTAGACTCGATGCCGTGGGCCGGTCCGATCTCGTCGGCCACCAGACCGATGGCCGGGCCGGCGCGACGAACAGAGGTGTCGCATGCGCGCGTTCATCGTGAAGCTGGAGAACCACCCGGGCAGCCTGGCCGACGTGGCGGAGGCGTTGGGCGAGAAGGGCATCAACATCGTCGGGGTGTCGGGGTCGACCACGGATGGGTCGGGGGCCCTGAGCCTGATCATGGCCGACGAGGAAGGGGCGCGTGGCGTGCTCGAGGAACGCGACGCCGACTACCGTGAGGTGGAGCTCGTGTCGGCCGCCCTCGAGGACCGCCCGGGATCGCTGGGCGCCGCAGCGCGACGGCTGGCCGATCGGGACGTGAACATCGAAACGCTGATCCCGACCGGCATGCAGGGCGGGCGAATCACGGTCGCGTTCGGCGTGGATGATGTCGCCGCCGCCCGCGAGGCGCTGGGCGAGCTCGCCGCGATGGGCAGCCAGCCCACCTAGATCTGAGAGGCCTGGGCCGGCCCCAGGGCCTTGCGCGCCACGTCGGGGACATCGGTCACGAAGCCCCACAGGCGGCAGGCCGCCAGGTGCTTCATGCGCTCGGGATCGTTCACGACGTAGCAGCCGACCTCGCGCCCAAAGGCGTGCGCCTGCGCGAGGAGCGGCAGGGGATCCATGCCCAGGTCGGCCTCCCACGGGTGCACGCCGGCGTGCCCGTGCTCGGTGGCCCAGATCAAGGCCGGCTCGATCGGCTGCGTCGGGACCAGCAGATAGCCCGTCTTGATCCCCGGATCCAGTTCGCGGACGCGCTCGATGGTCGCCTCATCGAAGCTGATGACGGACAGGCGGCCGTTGCTGCGCACCGTGTGCGAGCGCACCGCTTCCACGACGGCGTCCGCCGCGGCGCGGGCCTTGATCTCGATCACCAGGCCCATCTCGTCGGGCAGCCAGTCGAGCACCTCGGGCAACGTCGGCACGCGCAGGTCACGGCCGGAAAACGGGAATCCGGAGTCGTCGGGGCGCGAGAAGGTCGCACCCGCATCGGCCTCACGAATGGCGTCCATGGTCAGATCGGCCACGCGCCCGGTTCGATCGGTCGTGCGGTCGAGGGTCTCGTCGTGGATGACGGCGAGCTGGCCATCCGCCGTGAGGTGCACGTCGAGCTCGATGGCATCGGCACCGGCTTCCACCGCCAGGCGATAGGCCTCCATCGTGTTCTCCGGCGCCTGCGCGCTGGCTCCGCGGTGCGCGACCACGATCGTCATCGGTCCGCCTCCGGCAACCCTTCGGGCACGCCGCGCAGGATCCAGATCCCGACCAGCAGCAGTACGAAGAGGGAGGCGATCGCCACCTGGTATGCCCCGCGATCCAGACTCGACAGGAGCGCGGCGACGATGATGCCGTAGATGATCGGTCCCAGGACGGCGCTGAACTTCCCGACCAGGCCATAGAGCCCGAACATCTCGCCCACCCGCTCCGGCGGGGTGAGTCGAAGGAGCATGAGCCGATCGACCACCCCGACGCCGCCCAGGCCCGCGCCAAGCAGCGCGCCGGCGAAGAGGAAGGGGATGGTGGCGAGGAAGAAGGTCAGGATGACCAGGCCCACCGCCCACGTGCCGAGGACCGCGAACAGCGTGCGGCGTGGGCCCCATCGGTCCGCCAGGAAGCCCCAGCCGAAGCTGGCGATCACCGCGACGACGGTCAGGATCAGCAGCACCTGGAGCGCCTGGCCCTCGGTGAAGCCGACGGCGTAGACCGCGAACGCGCTCATCACTGCGATGGCGGTGTTGACCGGGTCGGAGTAGAAGAAGCGCGCCACGATGAACCGCAGCAACCCCGGCGCTTCGCGCGCGTGTCGGATGGTCTGGCCCAATTGCGCCCACGAGCGCGCCGCGTCAAGGGCACGGAAGCCGCTGCCGGCGCGCTCCTGCTCGCGCACCAGGAGGAAGACCGGTCCGGCGAAGATTGCGAAGAGCCCGGCAACGAGGGCGAAAGTTGACGGCGTGGAGCGACCATCGGCATCGGTGCTGATGCCCACCAACAGGAGGACACCCACGAGCAGGGTGCCGCAGTAGCCGAGTGCCACGCCGATCCCCGACAGGCGGCCACGGGCAATCGGCCGCGCCACGTCGGGCAGCAGCGCGTCGTAATAGATGAGCGCCGCCTGGTAGGCGAAGTTGGCGACGGCGAATGCCACCAGACCCAGCCGGATGTCGACCAGGCCGATGACCACCGTGCCGCCGATGCAGAGCGCGGTGAAGAACCCCAGGAACGGCTTGCGGCGACCGACCCGGTCGCTCATGGCGCCCAGGACCGGCGAGACGATGGCATTGATGAGGACCGATACGCTGACAGCTGCGGTGAACCAGAAGGTGCCGCTTGCCTCGCCCAGGAAGCGGATGGACCACAGGCTCATCGCAAAGCTGACGATGGCGAAGCTGAAGATGGTGTTGGCGAAGTCGTACAGCGCCCAAGCGAGCGCCTGGATGGGGCTGCCCGAGCGCGTCAGCCCGCCCAGTCCGCGCCACCAGCCTGCGGGCGCAAGTGCCGTCGCGGGTGTGCCCGGGGTGGCGTTCACGCGCGGATCATACGCTCGCGCCGTGTCGGACCGCGTCTTGGGGTACGCTGCGCCACGTTCGTCCGAGCACTCCGAGCGAGAACCCACATCTGATGCGAACCAGGCTGCTGGCCCTTGGGCTGGCGATCGCCGGCCTCCTCTCCGCGGCGCTGGCGGCACTCGCCGTATGGCGGCGCATGGGCCGCGAAGCCGCTGATGCGTCCACCGAACCATTCGCGCCACCGATCACCGTGGCTAGCCCATCGTCGAAGACATTGCCGGACGACCTCGAGCCGCATCCGACCGGCATGTTCGCGGCCCTCGGCCGATTCGACTATCGGTACCGACGCCTCCTGCCGATCCTGGGCCTGGCGTTGATGATCGGCCTCAATGTCTGGGCCGGTCAGGCGGGCGGCCGCCTCATCCAGGGCGGCTGGGTGATCGAGGGGTCCGAGGAGCAGCGTGCGGCCGAGCTTCTGGCGGATCGGTTCGGCGCGCAGGCCACGACGATGCTCGTGATCTTCGAGGATCCTGCCGGCGACGCTGCCTCCGCGGAGTTTCAGCAATTGGTGGCCGAGAGCCTCGAGCCGATCGCCGGCGACCCGCTGGTCGACGAGATCACCACCTACGCCGACTCCCCGGTCGAGATGCTGCTCAGCGAGGACGGCACGAAGACCCTGGCCGTCGTCACCCTGACCGAAGACGAGGAGGAGGCGGTCGAGGGCGCCGCCGACCTGGCCGCGAAGGTCGACGCTCCGGCCGGCGTCACGACGCACGTCACCGGCATCCCGCAGCTGTATCACGAGTTCAACGCGGAGATCGAGGCGGACCTGGTGCAGGCCGAGATCATCAGCCTGCCGATCGCGCTGGCGATCCTGCTGGCGGTGTTCGGGACGCTCGTCGGCGCGGTGCTGCCGCTGCTCGTCGCCGGGTTGGCGCTGCTATCGGCCTTCGCCGTCATCAGCCTGCTGGCCGGCGTCATTGACGTGAGCATCTTCGTCACCAACCTGGGGACGATGATCGGCCTGGCGCTGGCCATCGACTACGCGCTGTTCATGGTCAGCCGCTTCCGCGAGGAGCTGCGGCACCATTCGGTCGAGATTGCGATCGAGCGCATGATGGGAAGCGTCGGCCGGGCGGTGGCGGTTTCCGGCGTGGCCGTGGCCATCGGTCTGGCGTCGCTGATCGTGTTCGAGGCCGCCGCGCTGCGCAGCATGGGCATCGGCGGCGTCATCACCGTCGTGTTGACCCTCCTCTTCGCGCTCACCGCGCTGCCGGCCACGCTTGCCATGCTGGGCCCGCGCGTGAACCGGCTGCGCATCCCGCTGCCCGCGCCGCTGCGCCTGGTGGAGGACGACACGGTCCGGGCCGACGCGCGCCAGGGGCGCGGCGTGTGGGCCTGGATCGCGGCGCGCGTCATGCGGCGCCCGCTCCTCATCGCGCTGCCCGTGCTGGCGCTGCTGGTCCTCGCCGGGTCGCCGTTCCTGTCCATTCAGCTGTCGACCGGCCAGAACCTCGAGGATCTGCCCGCCACGCCGGCGCGCGACGCGTTCCAGCTCATCGCCGACGAGTTCCCGGGCGGCTCCTCGGACCCTATCGTGGTCGCGCTCACGTATGACGACGCCATCCCGGGCACCGACGGGCTCTCGGCCGAGCGCCAGGTCGAGCTGGCAAGCTACATCGACGAGCTGCAGGCGCTCGATGAGGTGTCCGGCGTCGAGAGCGTCCTGGACCCCCCGCCCGGCATCGCGGCCGAGCAGTACGCAGCACTCCTGGCCATGGCGCCTGACGAGCGCCCGTCGGAGGCGCGCGAGACCCTCGACGCGTACCTGGACGACTGGATCGGCGGCGATACCACGAAGCTGCGAGTCGCGAGCGGGCTGCTGCCCGATTCGGATGACAGCCGAGACCTGGTGGATCGCGTGCGCGCGGCCTCGCGCCCGGAGGGTGCCGAGACGCTGACCGGCGGCCTGCCGTCGCGGTCACGCGACTTCATGACCAGCTTCTACGCATCGGTCCCGCTGGCGGTGCTCATCGTGGTGGCGGTAACGGCTGTCGTGCTGTTCCTGACGTTCGGATCGGTCTTTCTGCCGGTGAAGGCTGTGCTCATGAGCCTGATCAGCGTCTCGGCCTCCTTCGGCGCGCTGGTCTGGATCTTCCAGCAGGGCCACTTCGCCGACCTCCTCGGCTTTGACCCATCCAGCGCGACCGCCGCATGGCTGCCGATCCTCATGTTCGCAATCCTGTTCGGACTGTCGATGGACTATGAGGTGCTGCTCCTGTCGCGCATCCGCGAGCGCTACCTTGCCCACGGCGACAACACGCGCGCCGTGGCCGAGGGGATCGGGATCACCGGCGGCATCATCACCGGGGCGGCGCTCATCATGGTCGCGGTGTTCGGGGCGTTCAGCCTGTCGGGCATCGTGTTCCTCAAGGCCATCGGCCTGAGCATGGCTCTGGCCGTGCTCATCGACGCCACCATCGTGCGCGGGATCCTGGTGCCGGCCTTCATGCGCGTCATGGGCTCGGTGAACTGGTGGGCGCCGCGCTGGGTGCAGCGGCTCGTCGCGCGGCTTGGCCTGTACGAGGGCCCGGCCGACCTCCATCACCCGGCGGCCATGGCCTGAACGCGCGACAATCGCCTGCATGGACCGAACGCGGCTGAACCACCTGACTGACCGATGGCGGGCGCGCCATGATGCCCGTCGTCCTTCTCCCCGGCCCCTGGCCGATCCCGCGCGCGAGGCGCTCGCAACCCGCGCCTTCCCCTTCCGAACGGTCACGCCAGCCTCCTACGTGGCGGATCACGGTACCGAGATGCCTGGCTTCACCTACGACGAAGCTTCCTACACCGATGCCGATCTCGACGCCTGGCTGCTCGAGGTCGGACGGCTGCTGCGGCGGGACCGATGAGCTCGCCGGCCTGGGCGGTCGAGTTGCTCGACGCGGTTTGCACCGATGCGGGCGTCGCGCCTCCCCGCCTCCTGTGGCGCAACCGCCGAGGCGAGCATTCCACCGGAGTGACACGTCGTGGCGACGGGCTGGTGGCGGTGCGCGCCGGTTCCGATCTGCTCGACCAGCGGCTCACCCTCCTCCATGAGCTGGCCCACTGGCTTTCGACTCCTGCCCGCCGTCGCCGTGGGCAGTCGGTGCATCACGGGCGTCAGTTCTACGCGGTGGCTTTCGCCCTCTATCGGCGCCATGGGCTGACCGATGCGGATGCGCTGCGCCTTGAATCCGCCCGCTACCGCAGCTCGCTGCGGCACGCGGTCGCGCTCGGGGTGACCGGGGCGGTCGAGGCCCTCGCGGCACATCGGTCAACCATTCGCGCCCGTCCGCGCCGCCGGTGGCGTGTCCTCGTGCCGGAGCACTCGATTCGCCTGGAGCGCGACGGCCGCTGGGCCGTCTGTGTCACCTGCCGACAGCGCGTCGTCGGGATCAACCTCGCCCGCATTCGCCGCGCCCACCGGCCGGTGCGCCACGTCCTCATGACCGCCGCCTCCTGAGCATGGCGGACGCCGCCGGGCCTCACCGCCTGGTCCATCGCGGACCGATGTATCGGTTTATCCGTGCCCGAACCACCCGCCAGGTGCGGTCAGGCCGATAGATCGGCTCTGATCTGCATCAAGCCGGCTCGGAGAACTCACTCTTCGCCGCGGGTCCGCAATCGGCACGAACGAGAGGTGATCGACAGGCTGCTGGCATCGGGGACGCCAGGAATCGACGCGACGGTCCCTCCTCAGCGTTGGCTGAAGTTGTCACTCGTTCTTGAGGCGGGCGTTAGGCGACCTGCGCCGCTGTGTCGGACGATGCCAGATCGGACCACGCTCAAGTCGTCGCTCATTGGACCCCCGACGTGCGTCTGGCGTCGCCTAACTGCCGCGTAATGGGCAGATGACAACTTCCGGGCGGACGCCGCCGTCTCAGGCGCGAACGGCCAGTCGGTCTCGCGCAAGGGACGCCGCAGCCGCCAGCCGTGTCACCGCCTCGGGCGTGCGCGGCCACAGATGCACGATGAGGTGCCTGATCCCGAGCTCGGCGTAGCCGGCGAGGGCATCGGCGATCTCCTCGGTCGAGCCGTGCATGGCGTTGGCCGGCGCGTCGGAATCCTCCGCCACCGCCACAAAGACGCCGGCGCTCAGCTCCAGCGT
>Ga0136614_10003162_pt1 | contig 10458 bp, 9 predicted proteins | sample AntDrymUQ2792106_2_FD_106643 | JGI IMG/M metagenome (GOLD analysis project Ga0136614, IMG submission 106643) | Polar desert sand microbial communities from Dry Valleys, Antarctica - metaG UQ279 (21.06) | ecosystem: Environmental > Terrestrial > Soil > Desert | place: Antarctica: Dry Valley... | reverse complement strand
GCCATGCGCTGCAATTGCGGAGCAACTTTGTGGCCACCGCGAAAGCGCAGCAGCGCCAGCGCGAATCCCGCGTTCCAACGCCAGCGCGTGCCGAACATCGGCGCATCGAGCAGCGCCTGCACGAGCAAAGGCCGGACGGTCTTCGCGGATAGGTAGTGCGCGACTTCCGCGAGCGGAAAGCTGTGGCTGCTCGCGAGCGACAGCACGATCGCGTCTTCCGTAGCCGCCGCTTGCAATTCGAAATCGAACTTGCGGCAAAACCGCTTGCGCAGCGCCAACCCCCACGCGCGGTTGATCCGGCTGCCGAGCGGCGCATGAACGATCAACTGCATGCCGCCGGACTCGTCGAAGAATCGTTCGAGCACGACGTTGTCACACGTCGGCAGCTCGGTGAGCGCCGCCTTTGCGGCGGCCAGATAATCGACGATCTGACCCGCCGCGACGAGATCGATCTTCACCGATTCCGTGAGCCACGCAACGGCGGCTTCGCGCCCCCCATCATTGAGACGTGTGGAAATCGTCGCGCGCAGTCTCGACAGTGATTGCGATACTTCGTCCGTGCGCCCCGGCGCCTCGCCGAGCCAGAACGGAATGCTGGGTGGCTGGCCCTTGGCATCTTCGACACGCACGGTGCCACGCTCGACACGCATGATGCGATACGACGTGTTGCCGAGCTGAAACACGTCGCCCGGCAAAGACTCGACGGCAAAATCTTCGTGCACCGTGCCGACGACTTGCGCTTGCGGGTCAAGCATCACCGTGTAGTCGGCGGCATCGGGAATCGCGCCGCCAGACGTGACCGCTGCGAGTGCAGCGCCGCGCCGCCCGCGCAGCACGCCATTAACCGCGTCATGGTGTAGATGCGCGCTGCGCCGCCCGCGCGGCGTATGAAATCCATCGGACAGCATTAGCACCAACTCACTGAACTCTGCGCGCGTGACGTTGCGGTACGGGTAGGCGCGCTGATACAGCGCCAGCAGCTCATCTTCTTTCCATTCCTGCAAAGCGACTTCGGCCACGATTTGCTGCGCCAGCACGTCGAGCGGCTTTTCCGGCACGGCGATGTGGTCGAGCTCGCCGCGCCGCACCGAATCGAGCAGCGCAGCACAGTCGCACAACTCGTCGCGGGACAGCGGAAACAGCCGTCCCTTCGGTGTGCCGCCGATCGAGTGCCCCGAGCGGCCGACCCGCTGCAGTAGCGCCCCGATCGAGCGCGTCGAGCCGATTTGGCACACCAGATCGACATCGCCAATATCGATTCCCAATTCGAGCGACGAGGTTGCAATTAGTGCGCGCAGTTCGCCGCGCTTCAGTCGCTGTTCGGCATTGAGCCGCTGTTCGCGCGCGAGGCTGCCGTGATGCGCGGTGACGTTCTCGTTGCCTAGCCGTTCGGACAAATGGCGCGCAGCGCGCTCGGCAAGCCGGCGCGTGTTCACGAAGATCAACGTCGTGCGATGCTCGCGCACCAGCTCTGCAAGGCGGTCGTACACCTGCGTCCAGACCTCGCTGGACATCACGGCTTCGAGCGGCGAAGACGGCAGCTCGATCGCCAGATCGCGCTGCCGCACGTGGCCGGTATCGACGATCGTGCAATTTGCGTCGGCGCCGACCAGAAACTTTGCGATCTCGCCAATGGGCTTCTGCGTTGCCGACAGACCGATGCGTACCAACCCGCGTCCCGCCAGCGCCTGCAGCCGCTCGAGCGACAACGCCAGATGTGCGCCGCGCTTGTTCGGCGCGATCGCGTGGATCTCGTCGACTATCACCGTGCGCGTCGTCGCCAGCATCTTGCGGCCCGACGCGCTGGTCAGCAGGATGTAAAGCGATTCCGGGGTCGTGACTACGATATGCGGCGGGCGCCGCTTCATCTTCTCGCGCTCGCCCTGCGGCGTATCTCCGGTGCGAACGAACGTGCGAATGTCGACGTCGGGCAGCCCCAGCCGTTCGAGCTCGGCGCGAATGCCGGCGATCGGGACTTGCAGATTCTTCTGGATATCGTTCGACAGCGCCTTTAGCGGCGAGACATAGACCACATGTGTCTCATCACTCAGGCCGCGTTCGACGCCTGCGCGCACCAGCGCGTCGATCGCGGCTAAAAATGCCGCCAGCGTCTTGCCCGAGCCGGTCGGCGCGGCAACCAGCGCGTGTTGTCCTGCCTTGATCGCCGGCCACGCCTCGATTTGCGCGGAAGTGGGCGCGGCAAACGCGGATTCGAACCACGCGCGTACGGCGGGATGAAATTGTTCGAGCACGGCGTTCGTCACAGAGCTTTACGGTGTATGCGCGGCCAGTCGGCCGGCAACGACGAAGCGGCCTCCGCCTTGCGGTGTCACTACGAGCATTTCGGCGGTGCTCAGCGAAACGCCGGTCAGTGCCGAGACTGTCGCTCCGTGCGACACGAGTATGCGGTTGCCGGCACGCGGTTGGCTGATCAACGCGCGCATGTCGCGCACTTGCCGATCGCGATTCTCGGGATGAGTAAACAGGTTGCTGAGCGCAGTCGAAACTTCGGCTTTGCCGAATGCGAGATTGGCGGTTTCGACGCAGCGGCACCATGGGCTCGCCAGGACGCGTTCGACGATGATGCCGCGTTCGCGAAACTCTGCGCCGACACGCTGCGCATCGCGCCGGCCGTCCTCAGTCAGATTGCGCTGCGTGCTGCAATCGTCCAATCGAAATCCGGGCGGGTCGCCGACGCCAGGCGTGGTGATTGCGTGCCGCATCAGAACGACGTGACCGCCTTTTTTCAGAAGCGCCCACAGCGTCTCGTCAGCGAGCGCGAGCGATGGCAGCGACAGCAGCGCCGCGAACACGCCAACAAGTACGGCGACCCAACGTTTATTCATTGCGAGGCGCAAGTATATTGGCGCTTAGTTGACCCCCAAAAGCACCGGAGACTGCAATGACTCTTCCGATTTCGCACCTCACTCGCCGCCGCGTGCTCGCTGCAGCGACAGCGGCCACGCTCGCGCCGTTGAGCTCCGTTTTTGCGCAGGCGTATCCGGCGAAACCCGTGCGCTGGATCGTGCCGTATCCGGCGGGCGGCGGCTCGGACTTTCTGGCGCGCACGGTCGGCGCACAGATGGAAAAGCAACTGGGCCAGCCGCTGGTGATCGAGAACCGGCCGGGCGCCGCGACGATGATCGGCGCCGAGGCGGTCGCGCGCGGCACCGCCGACGGCTACACGCTGTTGAGCGGCGACAACGGGACGTTCGTATTCAACACCGCGCTGTACAAAAAAGTGCCGTACGACCCCGCGAAAGACTTCGCGCCGATCGGACTGATGGCGCGCTTTCCGCTGATCGTTGTCGCGAATCCGTCGACGGGGTTCAAAACGATGCGCGATCTGGTCGATGCGGCAAAGAAAGAGCCCGGCAAGCTCTCATATGCGTCGGTCGGCGCGGGCAGCCCGCACCATCTGGCAATGGAGTTGATCAAGGACCGCACCGGCGCGTTCATCGTGCACATTCCGTATCGCGGTGCTGCGCCTGCGGTGCAGGACGTATTGGGCAATCAGTTGCCCGTGATGGTGATCGACACCGCGGTGGGCTTACAGCACATTCGCTCGGGCAAGCTGGTGCCGCTCGGCGTGCTGAGCCGCCAGCGGCTAGCCGCGCTGCCCAACGTGCCGACGCTCGAAGAGCAGGGCATTCGCGACACCGAGGTCTACGCGTGGCAAGGCATGGCTGTTCCGGCCGCCACACCCCGCGAAGTCACAGCGAGACTGACAACCGAGTTGAGTCGCGCGATCACGACGCCGGAGGTGACGCGCAAACTGCAGGAGTTTGGCCTTGAGCCGATTTCCGGCAATGCCGATCAGATGGCGGCTTACATCAAGAGCGAAACCGCGCGTTGGCATGCACTGATCAAGCAGCGCAAGCTGACGCTGGATTAAGTCGTCGCGAGCGCGCGCTTGCGCTTCGGCGGCGGAAACTGCGCATCGATCTGCGCCAAGTCTTCGGGGGTGAGTTCGATACTCACGGCACGAAAGTTTTCGCGCAAATGCGCCTCCCTACCTGACATGGGAATCGCGATCATCCCCGGCTGCCGCAGCACCCACGCGAGCGCCGCACTTGAGGCGCTGATGCCGTGGCGTTTGGCGATCGTTGCAAACGTCGTATCGCGCGCTAGTGCGCCCTGATCGATCGGCGAATACGCCATCGTTGCCACGCTGTTCGCACGCTGCCACGGCAGTAAATCAAACTCCGTGCCGCGCGCGCTCGCCGAGTAGTACACCTGATTGGCGGCGCATTGGGAGCCCGCCGCCAGTGCCCACATTTCCTTCATATCGGCCGTGTCGAAGTTGCTGACGCCCCAGCGTCGTATGCGCCCGTCTGCGCGCAACTGCTCGAAAGCGGCGACCGTCTCATTTAACGGCGTCGAGCCGCGCCAGTGCAGCAGATACAGATCGATGGTGTCGAGCGCCAGCCGCTTCAGGCTGCGCTCGCAGGCACGCAGCACGCCGTCGCGGCTGGCGTTGCTCGGCAACACCTTGGTAACGATCGTCAATTCGTCGCGGCGGATGCCGGCGGCCGCAATCGCGGCGCCCACCACTTCTTCGGCGCCGCCGTCGCCATACATCTCGGCGGTATCGATCAGCCGATAGCCGATCTCGATCGCCCGTTTGACGGCGGCAATTTCGGCTGAGCGAGCGCTTTGCTTTTCCCCCATGCGCCAGGTGCCCAGGCCGAGCGCGGGCACGTTCTGACCGTTTGCCAATCGAACCAAGCGCATCGACTCCTCCTGATTTTCGAGCCCTCGCGTCGGGCAAACCGCGGCCCTGCGGGTGCGCAATGGCGCACTGACGAGCGACTCCATACTTTCTGCCCTTCCGGGCATCAACCTTGCCTTGTAAAGCTGTGCGCCGCTCGGCGCGTAGTTTTTTTAATGACCCGATTCCTATCCTCTGCCGTACTGAGCCTGCTATTCGCCACGGTGGCGTCGGCTTCGCACGCCTTCGGTTTCTCCGATGTGGACCGGCGCGCCCGTGAAATTGCCGGTCGACCATATGTCAAACCGACCTTCGTTTTGTCAAAGCCGCTCAAAGACTTGGGATACGATCAGACGCGAGACATTCGCTTCGATCCAGCCCGCTCATTGTTCCGAGCGCAGAAGCTGCCATTCGAAGTTCAATTTTTTCACCTCGGCGGTATCTTCGATCAGCCGGTTCGCATCTACGAAGTCGTGGGAAACGAAGTGCACGAAATCGTTTTCGACCCGACGGCGTTCACTTACGGCCTTAACAAGCTCGATCGCTCGCAGTGGGGCAAGCTCGGCTTCGCGGGGTTTCGCGTGCACTTTCCGCTCAATGTCGTCGCGAGCGCGCCGGGCTACAAGGATGAACTGGTGTCGTTCCTGGGCGCCAGCTATTTTCGAGCTCTGGGCCAGGGGCAACGCTATGGTGCCTCGGCGCGCGGATTGGCGATCGACACGGCAGAGCGCAGCGGCGAAGAATTTCCGCGGTTCGAACAATTCTGGATCGAGCGGCCGGCGGCAGGCGCGAAGCAGCTCGTCATTTACGCGTTGCTCGATTCGCGGCGCGTAACCGGCGCGTATCGCTTCGTGATACGACCCGGCGAGGAGACGGCCACCGAAGTGCAGGCGCGGCTGTATCTGCGCGAGCCGGTTGCCAAGCTTGCGCTGGCGCCGCTCACGTCGATGTTCTTCTTCGGTGAGAACCAGCGCGCACCGGCTGAAGATTTTCGTCCCGAGGTGCACGATTCGGACGGCCTCGCGATCCATGCCGGCAACGGCGACTGGATTTGGCGCCCGCTGGTTAATCCACGCCGCTTGCTCGTGACGTCGTTTGCGCTGACAGATCCTAAAGGTTTCGGTCTGATGCAGCGCGACCGGCAGTTCGATCGCTACGAAGACCTGGAAGCGCGCTACGAGTTGCGTCCCAGCCTATGGGTCGAGCCCGTCTCAAAATGGGGCGCGGGACGCGTCGAATTGGTGCAGATTCCGACGCCGAACGAGGCCAACGACAACATCGTCGCGTATTGGGTGCCCAATGCGGTGCCATCGCCTGGCACGCCGCTGGATTTCTCCTATCGCGTGCTAGCGCTGAAAAACACCGATCGACGCCCGCCCAATGGCTGGGTTGTGCAGACACGCAGAGGACATGGTTTTGTCAACGCATCGAACGACAGCGTGAAGCTCACGGTCGATTTTGACGGACCGGTACTGCGCAAATTGCCGGTCAACGCGCCATTGCAAGCCGACGTTGCGATCGCCAACGGTCAGAGCACCGACCTCGTGGTCCATCGCAACGATGCGACCGGAGGCTGGCGCATGGTGGTCCAGATGCGAACACAGGACAAGGAAAAACCGATTGAAGTGCGAGCGTTCTTACGCAACGGCAAGGAAGTCTTGAGCGAAACATGGAACTACATCGTTCCGGTGCTGCAGTAGCGGCGGCTGTGCCGCCTGCGGCGCCACCGATCCTGCGCACTCCCATGGCGCCGCAGCGATGGGGTCGCATCGGCCCCATTTCCTGGATGCTGCGCCGGCTGTTCGGGCTCGAGCTGCGGCTGCGCGATGTCGATGGACCTGCGCGTGGCGCCGGGCATCGCCGGCGCTTCGTGCTGCTCGCGCTATCGCTTGGGCCGGCGCTGTTTGCGACGTTTGTGCTGAACGGACTGTTACCCAACGTCGTGACCGCCAATGAAATGCTCGACACGGCCATCGGGTGGGGCGAGGCGGCGTTGCTCGTGATGTTCGCGCTGCTGTCGTGCTGGCTCGCGGCCGGCTTCTGGACGGCGGTGATGGGATTTTTTGTGCTCGCGCGCGGCGGTGACCGGCACTTGATTTCGCGGTCAGCCGCGGTCGATGCGCCGATGCCCCTGGAGGCACGCACCGCGATCGTGATGCCGATCTGTAATGAAGAATTGCGGCGCGTATTCGCCGGCCTTCGTGCGACGTATGAGTCGGTCGCGCGCGCCAACGCGCTCGATCACTTTGATTTCTTCGTCCTGTCGGATACCGGCAACCCCGACATGTGCGTGGCAGAGCTCGATGCGTGGAATGCGCTGCGGGAGGAGCTCGACGCCGAAGGCCGCATTTTTTATCGGCATCGTCGGCGCCGCGTCAAGCGCAAGAGCGGCAACATCGACGACTTCTGCCGAAGATGGGGCGCGAAGTATCGCTACATGGTGGTGCTCGACGCCGACAGCATCATGAGCGGCGAATGTCTGACGACGCTGGTGCGCTTGATGGAAGCGCGGCCAGACGCCGGCATTATCCAGACCGCGCCGCGCGCGGTCGGGCGCGATACGCTGCACGCTCGCATCCAGCAATTCTCCAATCACGTCTACGGGCCGATGTTCACCGCCGGCCTGCATTACTGGCAGCTCGGCGAATCGCACTACTGGGGCCACAACGCCATCATCCGGCTCGCGCCGTTCATGAAGCACTGCGTGCTGGCGCCGCTGCCCGGCTGGGGGCCGCTGGCGGGTGAAATTCTGTCGCACGATTTTGTCGAAGCTGCGTTGATGCGGCGTGCCGGCTACGGCGTGTGGATCGCGTACGACCTCGACGGCAGTTACGAAGAAACGCCGCCCAATTTGCTCGAGGAAGTCAAACGCGACCGCCGCTGGTGTCACGGCAATCTGATGAACGCGCGTCTGATGTTTGCGCGCGGCATGCATCCGGTGCATCGTTGGGTGTTTCTGACCGGCGCGCTGGCGTACTTGTCAGCGCCGCTCTGGTTCGGGTTTCTCGCGCTATCGACCTGGCTGCTGCTTGCGCACACCCATGCCGAGCCGCAATACTTCGTGCTGCCGCATCAGCTCTTTCCGCTCTGGCCTTCGTGGCGGCCGGAGCATGCGATCGTTCTGTTTGCCGTCGTCGCATCGGCATTGTTCCTGCCGAAAATCATGGCGGCGATGCTAGCCGGCGCGCGCGACGCCGCGTCCTACGGCGGGCGCATCCGACTCGCCGTGAGCGTGCTGGCGGAAATGCTGATGAGCGCGCTGCTGGCCCCGGTGCGCATGCTGTTTCACACACAGTTTGTTTTTGCCGCGTTGCTCGGCTGGGCGATTCAGTGGAAGTCGCCGGCGCGCGCCAACAAGTCCACTGCGTTGGGGCAAGCGCTGCGTCGGCATGGCGTGCAGACGGCCATCGGCGTCGCCTGGGTCGGGCTCGTCGCGTGGCAAGCGCCTGATGCATTGCCGTGGTTGGCGCCGGTCGCTGCCGGCCTGCTGCTCGCAATCCCCATTTCCGTTTTGACCAGCTTCACGCTGCCCGGTGTGCTCGCGCGCAAGGCAAAGCTTTTCATGACGCCCGATGAAGCGCGACCCCCGCGCGAAGTGAGCGCGACCGCGCAATACGCGGCGAGCGCACGGCCGCTACCGCGGTTCGCGGACGCGGTCATCGATCCCGACGTGTACGCGGTGGTTCGCGGTGCAGCGCATACGCGGCGATCAGCACTCGCGGTGGTAGAGCGCACGCAGCGGGTCACGCATGCATTGCAATCGGGTCCGGATGTCTTAAGCGGCGCCGAGCGCGTGGCGTTGCTGCACGACGGCGCCGCGCTCGACCAGATGCAGCATGCGGCCAGGAGCGCACCGATTCATTCATCGTGGTACGCGAGTTCTGTTTCGGCGCGGCGGGCGACCATCAAAGTCTTTGGCCGGTCAAGCGACGCCGGCAACCCGACGATCGCCACGATGGCGCGGGCTCGTTAGCGTCGGCGATCGTATCGGCCTGCGCGCGCGACCCACCGTCACGCTGCCGTTTCATCATGCGACGATCTGCCATACCCAGACCGCTGCCACCAACCAAACTGTGGCCGAAACGCTGGTAGCGGCAACGCCGATTCTCTGAAGACGGCGCTGCGCATTCTTAGGCAGCACATGCAATCGCGGAACAGGGTTCACGGGCCTGTAAGACTTCGATTCCATTTCGCTTCCGCCGAGAAGGATCCGGTTCATCCGTGGTAAGCGACGCCATCAAGACTGCGAAGCGCCGGTTCGAGCAATGCGGGCTGGTAATCATAGGAAGCGGCCGACTTGCTCTTGGATGAATGTTCAGATGTGGTCGTCGAGACATCGGTCAAGTCGTAGTCCGGCGCAGAAAACGGGCCGGACAGCGAAAACGCGAGGCCTGAAACCAATATCACTGCTACTGCGGAGACGACATAAACCTCTACTTTCTGCAGGGCCAAATCGATTCGCATGATGTTCTCCTGAGTTTGTAAGACGCTTGAGCAGTCTCATTGGGACATACGACGCTCGCGCGCGAAATCGCCCATTACGCAGGGTGCATGTCGAAAATTCACGTCTTCTGAGGACCGGTTGTCATCTTTACGGCGTCGACATTGTCGAATATTCATCTGGCCACTTTCGCCCGGCAGCCCCGTAATGCGCGGCAAGAGACCACGGCTGGGGGCACGGGCTCTTCCGCGATCAGGCGCAGCGGAACCTGCAGCGCCGACACTTAGAGAAGAGGCTCACATGAATCGCTTCAAAACAATTGGATCAGCATTACTTCTGGTTCCCGCGATGGCGCTCGTTTCAACGCAGGCGCGCGCCGAGTTCAAGTGCGATGCACCGGCGACACACATCGACCGCGCCGCGTGCGTGAAGGCGAGTGAAAGCCCGCACGCGCTGCGTCAGTACATTCAGCGCATACGCCCGATTGAGAGCCTTCAGTTTTCCGACTACGTGAACGACGCGCAAGCGCACGCGTGGGCGCAAAACGAGCCGACCCGTGTCCCTGCCAAGAAGGCAGCCGTACGAACGGCCGTCGGTTTGCCCGAATACACGGGCGCGTAGCAACGATTCACCCTTGGCGCGGCAGCTCAATGCCGCGCTCTTCATGCGCGAGACGCTGAAAATACGCAGCGAACTCCGGGTCTTCACCCTTGAGAAGATGGGGCAGCCGATAGAAAAAAGCATCGCGCTGCAGCCACTCGCGCATGAAGTCCTCCCTTGAATTCCAGCGCCGCCGCTGAACCGGCGACATCGAGTCGCTGTGCGCAGTCAGATAGGCACGTTCGAGCAACGAGATCAGCATGTCGAAGATCAACAGCATGCGCTCCTGCTGTTCGGGCGACAGATCGGACGTGACGGCATTGCTGCGCAGGTGCAGATCGGGATTGTCGATCGCAACGCGCAGAAAATCGTTGTATGCATCCGAGAGCAGCTGGTAGACCTCGTCCTCTTCGTTGCGCCGTTCGCGCCGCTGATCGAGCAGAACCACGCCGATCGCCAGCGGCAAACCAATGACGGTCACGACGTAGCTGGCGAGCTCCCAGAATTCGACGTTCATCGCTCAACTTCCATAGCGACGTAACGCAGCCAGATCGAGAATGCGCACGCTGCCGTATTCGACCTCGACCAGGTTTGCGCGCGCCAGCACTTGCAGCGCCTGGTTGACCCGCTGGCGCGATACGCCCGACAGGTAGCCGATCTCTTCCTGCGAAATCTCGAGCTCGCTGCGATGCCCGGGATACAGATG
>Ga0136614_10003161_pt1 | contig 10458 bp, 9 predicted proteins | sample AntDrymUQ2792106_2_FD_106643 | JGI IMG/M metagenome (GOLD analysis project Ga0136614, IMG submission 106643) | Polar desert sand microbial communities from Dry Valleys, Antarctica - metaG UQ279 (21.06) | ecosystem: Environmental > Terrestrial > Soil > Desert | place: Antarctica: Dry Valley... | reverse complement strand
TTTCAAATCTTAGATTGGGTTTATGTCGCTGAGTAAAGCGCCGACAAGTCGGCGCACTGCAAAAACTACTGGTTGATTACAGTTTCCCCTGCCTCGCGTGCGTGCTTCGCCTTGTCGATTGCCTGCCCAGCTTCCGGAGGCATGTAGTTTTCATCGTGCTTTGCCAAAACCTGATCGGCATAGAAAACACCGTCTGTACCGATTTTCCCTTGCGCGACGCAACCCTTACCTTCTTTGAAGAGGTCCGGAAGAATTCCTTTGTAAACCACGGGAATGCTTTGAGCAGTATCGGTGACGACAAACCGCACGGTTAGCCCGTCACTTTCGCGTTGAACTGTTCCAGCTTGAACCAAGCCGCCGACTCTAAAGGTTCTGCCGACGGGCGCCTCTTTGGCGGCAACCTGAGACGGTGAAAAGAAAAAGACGAGATTGTCCTGAAAAGCGCTTAACACGAGCGCAGCAGCGATTCCCAGAGCGGCCAGTCCCGCGACAATAAATCCCACTCTTTTATGACGTCGCTTCATTTTGTCTAACTCCTGCTAAAACTCAGTTCTTAGAGTCTGCCTGAACACAGCGCTTCCGTCGCTTCAAAAGGAATACTACTTCCCCTCCGATTGCGACCAAGGTTAGCAGATAAGAACCCCAGACGTAGAAGGCATACCCACCCATGTTGAAGAAATCTGACCAGTTCATTTTTTTAAGCTCTGAGTTCTGCCATGCGAGCAATGTTCTGTTCACGTTCAAGTATGATACAGCGCAAACGCACCAGGACGACCGCAATCGAATATAACCAACACGCCCCGAGCATGATCAGCATTGCCGCCAACATTGGCGGAGCCATCGTCGGTTTGTCGAGTAGCCTAATCGTGGCGCCCTGGTGCAAGGTGTTCCACCATTCCACCGAAAAATAGATGATTGGAACGTTTATCACGCCGACTATCGCCAACAGAGCGCCGGCGCGATCGGCTCGTCGTTGATCATCAATCGCTGCCTGCAGTGAAATAAATCCAATGTAAAGGAATAACAAGATCAGTGTCGATGTTACCCTTGCATCCCAGACCCACCACGTTCCCCAGGTTGGTTTTCCCCAGAGCGAACCCGTAACGAGCGAAAGAAATGTAAACATCGCTCCGGTGATCGAGATGGATGCGGCCATCATCGACGCCAGGCGGGCGTTGAAAGCCCAGCCGATTCCTGCATAGATAGCCATGAGCACATAAAGCATCATGCCCATCCAGGCGGCGGGAACGTGAATAAAAATAATCCGGTAAGCATCTCCCTGCTGCGCATCAGTCGGCGCGATGAAGAAACCGACATATAACCCTACGACGAAGAGGACAGCTGCGGGAATCGCGAACCATGGGATCAGCTTTCCGGCGAGGGGATAAAAATTAGCGGGCGATGCGTATTTATAAAGATTCATAGAAATTGACTTGTGGTCTTCGGCTTTGGGTCTTTCACCTTCGAACTTTGTGCTTGGTCTTAGTGCTTGGTGGTTGGATTTTACCGCATTGAATCTCTGTCTCAGATCTGTGTCTAGCTACAAGAGACATTCAAAATACAAAGTTCAAAGTTGAGTCAAAGAATCAAGGCCAAAGACCTAAGACCTAAGACCAGGATTTCTATTCTAAAGATATTCTAAGCGCCGCCGCAGTTGCCCAGGGTGCAAACACCAGCGTCAGGGCCAGTAACGCCCCCAGAAGAGAGAGATTAGCCTGAGCACTAAAGCCCATGATGCTGGCATCGACCGCGCCCGCGCCAAAAATCAGCACGGGGATGTAAAGCGGAAGAACCAGCAACGAAATCAAGACGCCGCCGTTTCGGAGTCCTAAAGTAAGCGCCGCTCCTATCGAGCCGATTAGTATCAGCACCGGCGTACCAAGCAACAAAGAAGTCACTAAGACCAGCAGCGTTTTGGATGACAGCCCGAACTGTATTCCCAGCACCGGTGCGATCAGAGCCAGCGGCACTCCGGTCAACAGCCACAAAGCGAATACCTTCGCTAGCACGATTAAATATAGCGGCTGTGGCGTGATTAGCAGTTGTTCAAGTGTGCCGTCCTGGAAATCGCTGGTAAACAATCTGCCGAGCGCCAGCATTGAGGCTAGTAATGCCGCTACCCAGACAACGCCAGGAGCGATCGAGCGTAACAACTCCATCTCCGGCCCAACCCCGAGGGGGAAAAGGCTAACTACAATGACGAAGAAAAAGAGTGTAGATAAAACATCTGTACGGCGGCGCCATGCCAGAGTTAGATCGCGGATTACCATCCAGCGGAACATCGATAGGGGAGACGTTGCGCTCACGATGCAAGTTCGAGCCGCTGCAGCGAACCTGCGGAGAGACTTAATTCCTGGTGCGTGGCAATGATTGCCATTCCGCCCTTATGCAAATGCTCCCCAATTAATGTCTTCAGGAGCGCCACCGCCGCCTTGTCCAGTGAAGTCAGCACCTCGTCAAGAACCCAGAGCGTAGCTGCAGAGGTGATTAAACGGGCCAAAGCCAGACGGCGTTGCTGTCCTTCGGAAAGCAGGCGCGCCGGCAGTTCATCGCGGCCCACAAGACCAATTTTCGCAAGAGCGAGTTTCGCATCTTCCAGGCTAATTCCAACACCCGCTACCCCATTTGAAATACGTAGATTTTCCAGCGGGTTAAGTTCTTCCTTAACGCCGTTGCGGTGACCCACGTAACTGATCGCCGTAAGGTAATCCTCGCCCGGCGACTTGATGTTTTCACCCTGCCAGCGAATCTCGCCTTCGGCGGGGGCGAGAAGGCCGCAAACTATCCTTAGGAGACTGGTTTTACCGCTGCCATTCGGGCCGGTAAGCTGGAGCAGGGAACCAGGTTGAAGCGAAAAGTTGACGTCGCTGAACAGCCGTCGATCTCCACGGACGCAACCCAGATTTACCGCCTCCAACATGCAGCGATATTAGCCGAGTGAGCATTGCTTGTCATTTCGCGCCGTCGGAATGATGCGATGAAGGCTTGCCGCGTCAAATCTTTTCCGCTAAAAGAGATGGCACCTTCGTGATGAAAATCAGCCCGCTGAAAACTCGTGGAAAGAGCAACGCTCGCCCTCAACGGCCGCCGGTGTATCCGTTTACGGCTATCGTGGGGCAGGAAGCGATGAAGCTCGGTTTGATCCTCAACGTTATCGAGCCTGCAATTGGTGGGGCGCTAATCATGGGACATCGCGGCACCGGGAAATCAACAGCAGTGCGCGGCCTCGCCGACCTGCTGCCCGAGAGTTGGGTAGTGTGCGGCTGTCTTTACCGCTGCGATCCGGCTGACGAAAGGAATGCATGCGACTCATGTAGTGCGAGATCTCTTGATGGGGTCAAAGTCAACCGCGAGCGAGCTTCCGTTCCGGTTGTCGAATTACCTCTGGGCGCCACCGAAGATCGCGTCTGCGGCGCTATCGACATTCAAAAGGCTGTGGGGGAGGGAATCAAAGCGTTCGAACCAGGCTTGCTGGCTCGCGCCAATCGCGGTTTCCTGTATATCGATGAAGTAAACCTCCTTGAAGATCATCTTGTGGATCTCCTGCTGGATGTAGCCGCCACAGGCCGCAACAAAGTTGAGCGCGAAGGCCTATCTGTCGAGCATCCCGCCCGCTTTGTGCTGATCGGTTCAGGAAATCCCGAAGAAGGAGAACTCCGACCGCAGTTGTTGGATCGCTTTGGTCTTCATGTGGAGGTTACAACTGAGGACGAACTTGATGAGCGGGTCGAGATTGTTGAAAGGCGCGGAGCTTACGAGCGAGACCCTGACGCGTTTTGCGCTGATTTTGAACCCAGTCAAGCTAAACTGCGCCAACGAATTATCAAGGCGCAAAAGACTGCCGCGGCTGTGAAGTTTGACCGGCCCTTGCTCAGAAAGGTTGCGCAGCTTTGTTCCGATCTCAGGATTGATGGTCATCGTGGTGAGTTAACAATCACGCGGGCGGCCCGCGCGCTGGCAGCGTTCGAGGGGAGAAAAAAAATTACTGCGGAAGACGTAAAGCGGGTAGCCGCGATGGCTTTGCGTCACCGCTTAAGGCGCGACCCGCTTGAGGAAACGGCGAGCACTGAACGAATTCAACAGGCTTTGGAACGCACGTTTCAGGAAGCGCGGCCAAGTCAAAAGGAAAACCCCGGGGGGAATGGCGAAGGCCCCGGCAGTATGGAAGGTAGAGAGCCAAGCGGCCAGAAGAGTTCCGAGTCTGCGGCAAATCGCGGAAGGGCTGCGGGTGCGACGGGACAGCGTAACTCCGAAGCTCCGATACGAAATGAGACCACGACATCGACTCCGCATCTTCCTCTGGAGGATCGTAGCCGGACGAAAAGTGGTTCGTCATTCTTAGGGGGCAAGGGGCAAGGAGATGGAGTGAAGCACTTTCGCAATCACCTTCGTGGCAGATATGTTCGGGCCACCACCACCGGCAAATGCGGTGCTCGGTTGGCAGTTGACGCCACGCTGCGCGCGATGGTCACTTCCAGCGCGCCGTCAGATGCTTTACGTTTTCAGGAACTCAGTCGTAAGAGCGGAAGGCTGTTTATTTTTGCGATTGACACATCAGGCAGCATGGCCCTGCACCGCATCGGTCAGGCGAAAGCCGCGGTGCTCAACTTGCTAAAACAATCCTACGTGAGACGCGACAGCGTTGGGATTATTGGAATTCGCGGAAGCGCAGCAGAGGTTCTATTGCCGCCCTCAAAAAGCATTCTGCGAGCGCGACGAGCACTTGAATCGCTGCGCGTCGGCGGGGGTACACCACTGGCCGCCGGACTCGTTGCTGCTCTGAACCTGGCGAAGAACGCTGGCGACAAGACGGGTGAGGTTGCCGTTCTATTGTTTACGGATGGCCACGCAAACGTCGCTGCGGGTTCTCAATCGAATAATGATCGCGCGCTGCGTCGAGCGATCATTACCCGTGAACTCACCGCGCTGGGTGCAAAGTTTGCCAGAGCTGGAGTGCGCTTGATAGTAGTAGATACTCAACCCGATTTCATTTCGAATCGCGAAGCAGTAATGCTGGCGGAGACAATGGGAGCCGCCTATACAAGGCTTGCTGGGTCACTAAGAAGATTCGCATTGTGAACTGCGAAGGCGTTCATGCGAGACCCTTCAGTAGCAATGAGGAACACCCAGGAGAAAATGCAGCGGTCAGAAGACCCCAAAATCAACGATAGCATTCATACGGTTGCTGAACGCGATCGTCGTGTCCTGCAGATCTGTGAACAGCTGCGCGAGATCGAGGAACGCCTCATCCCCACCGGGCTCCACGTGTTTGGCCGTCCGTCGCAGGTTTCAGAGCGGGCCGACATGTTGCGAATGATTGCCTCATTTGATCGGCCAGAGGCCGGCGCTCGAGCTCTGCCGGATCTGGTTGCTGAAGGTCTTCATCTCGGCTCCTATGACGACATCACAAAGGCATCCGCAACAGACGAAGCGCAGGCCCGGCACCGTGAGCAAATCGACAAGCTGGTTTCTCAGGCTGTGCAAGAGTTTGTTGACTCGGGACCCGAGGCAGCGATTACGCTCCTGGAAGCAAGTGCGAATGTGACGAGCGAACAGTCCCTTCCCGTCTTCGAGTTGTTGTCTCAAGTCTCAACGCAGCTTGAGACGAATAATGAGAGCGAATCTTTGGTACGCGCCCTGAAAGGCGAATATATCGAAGCGGGTCCCGGCGCTGATATCGTTCAAAATCCTTTCGTTCTGCCGACCGGAAGAAATACGCACGCAGTAAATCCCTATCACATACCTGCAGCCCTCGCTTTTGCGCGGGGGGAGATCGTCGCGAACAATTTGCTCGCGCGTTATCTCGCTGAGAATGATCGCTATCCGCGCGCAATGGCCCTCGTGCTTTGGGGACTCGATAACATTAAGACGCAGGGAGAGGGAGTGGGGCAGGCACTGTGGCTGCTCGGGGTGCGACCGGTCAGGGATGCACTCAATCGCGTAACTGAAGTGGTTCCGATACCGCTAGCTGAGCTGGGCAGGCCGCGGATCGATGTAGTCATGACCGTCTCCGGGATCTTCCGCGATCTCTTCAGTCCCACCGTGCAGTTACTCGATAAGGCTGTGCGGCTGGTGGCCTCACTGGATGAACCGGACGAGTTGAACTACGTCAGACGCAATGTAAAAGAGCAGATGAACGAAGGCAGATGCGATTTTGATGAAGCAGTAACGCGGGTCTTCTCAAACGCGCCGGGCAACTACGGCTCAAACGTCAACTTTATGGTGATGGATTCGCAGTGGGAACACGATGAGACGCTCGGCGATCTGTTTGTAACTCGCAAATGTTTTGCTTACGGTCGCGACTCGAGCGGCCGTTCGATCGAAGGACGCGAAGCGCGGGTAGCGATGGATCGCGCTCTGTCGCGCGTTGAAGCCACTTACCAGAACATCGACACTTTCGAGATCGGCATCACAGACGTGGATCACTATTTTGAATACCTCGGTGGGGTCTCTAAGGCGGTAGAGAAGCGCTCGCAAGCCCGCCCGGCCATTTATCTATCAGACTCGTTATCGAGAGATGCAAAGATCAGATCGCTGGAAGAGACGGTGCGTCTGGAAACACGAGCCAAGACGCTGAACCCGAAATGGTACGAGGGAATGTTGAACCATGGTTTCCGCGGCGTTGCGGAGATCGAAAATCATGTTTCAAATACTTTTGGCTGGAGTGCAACCGCCGACGCGGTTGACGATTGGGTCTACACGGAGGTCGCGGCAACTTTCGCGCTTGATGAGACGATGCTTGAGCGTCTGCGCAATCTGAATCCGCATTCGGCGCATTCGCTTGTCCGGCGTTTGCTCGAAGCCAGTGGGCGCGGTTATTGGAACGCCGACCCGGAATTGCTGGACAAACTGCAGGAGATTAGCGGCAGTCTTGAGGATCAGTTGGAAGGCGTTGTGTAATTCGTTTCTCGTTCGTTAAGGATCGCTTCGATAATTCGTGGCATTTCGTGTGATTTCGTGGTTCGTTTTAATAACCTAGAAGACGAACCACGAAATCACACGAAGCAACACGAAGGAACACAAAGTAAAATAAAAATCTCAAAAACCCTAAGTACTTCTCCTCATGGCCGAATTAGTCCTCAAAGATGAAGTCTATGAAATCATCGGCGCGGCATTGGAAGTCTACTGGCAACTCGGTCAGGGCTTCACTGAACCGGCCTACCAGGAAGCTTTAGGAATAGAACTGGCTCGAAGACGTCTGCCCTTTGAGCCGCAGCAGGAACTGCGAACTTGGTACAAGGATCATTTGTTGGAAAGGAAGTATGTTGCGGATTTTGTTTGTTTCGGTCAGATCATTGTCGAATTGAAAAGTCAGGTCCTTCTTACCCGCATAGACGAGGGACAGCTACTCAACTACATGAAGATTTCAAAGATGAGAGTCGGCTTATTAATCAATTTTGGAAGCCGTCCTCGACTGGAGTGGAAGAGGTACATAATTTGATAGTGCGATCCGTTTTACGGATTGCTCCAAGCAAAACGTAAGACGAACCACGAAATGACACGAACCACCACTAAACGGTTAGTGACTTAGTGTTAATTCGCGTGAATTAGTGGTTCGCTTAAGTGCTGACAGAATGACGGAATACGAATGGCACGAACCAACGATCCGGACCCTAATCTGCCAGGGATATGAAAGTAACAGCCTTATATGTTGGTTCCAGTTTGTTGGCGCCGCTGAAAAATGCGGAGCGCGAACTTAATCGCGATTACCAACTCGATCTGCATGTTGCCGCTTATAACTTTGGAGCGCCGCTTGATGAAAATGAGTGGGCCAGGGTCGAACGGGACCTCAGTCGAGCGGACGTTGTTTTCATTATCCATGTGATGGACGGCGAGAATGCCGCCCGACTCCTCCCCGCGCTTGAGCGGCATCACGCACGACACCACGCCGTAGTTGTCATCAACTGCATGCCGGAGCTTATGCGGCGTACACGCATGGGCAAACTCAACTTACGAAGTTTCCTCGCGGGTACTAAAGAAAACGGAGAGAACGGAAAACGCGCAGACGCGGAGAAGGGGAAATCCGGACGTGGGCTCCGAATGCTGAGCGCGGCGGGTTCATGGGTTGGCAGGCAAGCGCGTGGACGGAGGTCAGAGGGAGACCCGAAGGAAAGGAAGAGTGGCCACGGTCAGTATTTAAAGTTTGTCGATCGCTTACCCGCAATTCTGCGGTTTGTGCCTTCCGCTGGAACTTTACGCGACGTAAAAAACTACCTCTACCTGTTCTGCTATTTCCTGCAACCAACTCCGGGCAACATTCGCTCGATGCTTCTATATGCCCTCAAGCATTACGTGCCGGACGAACGGTCGCGGTTATTAAAAGTCGACGTACCGCAGCCGAAGACAATGCCTTCAGTGGCAATCTATCATCCTGACGCTCCCGGTCTCTTTGAATCGTTCGAGGATTATCGGAGGTGGTACGTAACCAAAAGTCCAAAGTCCAAAGTCCAAAGCCCAAAGTCCGCAGAACAATTGCTGGATAGTGATTTAACAGTAGGGTTGCTTCTGATGCGTCCGCAGATAGTCAGCAACACGAGAAAGCATTACGACGCGCTGATTCGCGCCATTGAGGCGCAGGGTCTTAGCGTCATCCCCGCGATCTCTACGCTGATGGACAACCGCGAGGCCTGCGAGAAATTCTTTGTCGACAGAGCGTTAACAGTCCAAAGTTCAACGTCCAACGTCCAACGTCGTGCCAGTAGCCCGACTGTGAAGAAGGGCGTAACACTCAAGACCAAAGACCAACCAAAGGCCAAAGGCCAAACCGACCGTTCCCGTGTAAGTCAGATAGTTTCGTTGACGGGGTTCAGTTTTGTTGGCGGTCCGGCGATGAACGATAGCGCAGCTGCTGCTGATTTCCTCCGCTATCTTAACCGTCCTTATCGTTCGGCTGTCAGCCTGGACACACAAACAATCGAAGCGTGGCGCGAATCTCAGACCGGCTTAAACCCTATTCAGGCCGGGATGCAGATTGCGATTCCTGAAATCGACGGAGCAACTGAGCCTTTCGTCTATGGCGGGATATCGGCTACAGGCGTTGAACCTGTTCCGCTTGAAGAACGATGCGAACGATTCGCCAAACGACTGGGTCGCTGGAATCGACTTCGCACTGCAACTCGGAGTGAACTGAAAATTGCTCTCCTGCTTTTCTGCTTCCCGCCGAACAAGGGAAACGTTGGCACAGCCGCGGACCTCGATGTCTTCCCGAGTGTTTGGGACACTCTGAAAAAACTTAAGGACGATAAATACACCATTGAGCTTCCGGATTCGGCCGAGGCCCTGCGCGAATTGTTGCTTGGTGGAAACTCGGAATCGTTCGGCTCCGCTGCGAATGTTGCCTATAACATGAACGCCGAGGAGTATCGTCGTCTTTGCCCCTACGTTGATGAAGTCGAACGAGACTGGGGCAGGGCGCCGGGTCGAATCAACTCATTGGGCAACGATCTGTTGATTCAGGGACTAAACCTTGGGAATGTGTTTGTTGGAGTGCAACCCACGTTTGGCTATGAAGGCGATCCCATGCGCCTGATGATGGCGCGCAGCGGCGCGCCCCATCACGGATTCATGGCGTTCTACACATATCTTTCTCGCGTGCTTGACGTTGATGCGGTTATTCATGTGGGCACACACGGCGCGCTGGAGTTCATGCCAGGCAAGCAAGTTGGCCTTTCGGGCGAATGCTGGCCGGATCGATTGATCGGAGAATTACCGAACCTCTACATTTACAGTGTCAATAATCCTTCCGAAGGTTCGATCGCCAAACGTCGCTCCTACGCGGAACTGATCTCCTACCTCACACCTCCAATCGAAAATGCGGGACTCTATAAGGATCTGGCGGTCTTAAAAGACTTGGCGCTGGCCTATCGAGAGACGCCGGTGGAGGCCGAGCGCGCGCGGCTCTTTGAGTCAATTGAGGAATTCAGCGTCAAGCTACACTTGACGGTCGAAGCGTTAACGAAAAACCAACCTACGGCTTAAGGTTAACCTGCACCAGCTTGGATCCTCACGACCTCCGCAGCAGTTCCTTTGCAAATTCCGCCGAACTCACCTTGTGACGGAAAACTTCGACACCATTGATGGTAATCACCGGGATGTCGCATTGATAACGCTGGAGCAATCCGGGATCGCTTTCAATATTCACTTCCTCAAGTGTGAACTGACGGGCACAATCGGCCTCTTGAATTGCCTCCCTGGCCTCTTCGCAGAGGTGACAGCCGGGTCGGGAATAGATGACTACTTTCGTCATGGTCAGATTGTGGCTTCTCGCTCGAGTTACACCATTGAAGCCGGTGGGCGGTTTGGAGTCATAGTCTAATCACAAGAATACGATTCACGAAATCAACCTGAGCAGCAAAAAACTTCCATTTGCGTTGCAAACCTAACTCCTGCGGACAGACGGCTTCCGGCGCGAAACGTTGTAAATACCGCTTGCCACTGAATCGCCAAACAGGTTATAAG
>Ga0136614_10003159_pt1 | contig 10462 bp, 5 predicted proteins | sample AntDrymUQ2792106_2_FD_106643 | JGI IMG/M metagenome (GOLD analysis project Ga0136614, IMG submission 106643) | Polar desert sand microbial communities from Dry Valleys, Antarctica - metaG UQ279 (21.06) | ecosystem: Environmental > Terrestrial > Soil > Desert | place: Antarctica: Dry Valley... | reverse complement strand
AGCGCGGCTGAATCTGGGGATCGCGTATCAGGAGAGCGGGGATCGCGTGAAAGCTGCCGAGACGTACCGCCGGCTTCTGGCTACGGCTCCACCCTCTGCCGCGCGCGAGCGCAAAGCGGCGGCAGAGTTGTTGGGGCAGGTGAAGTAGCCAGGAGGTAGGAGAAAGCTCCTACCTCCTGACAGGAATCAGAACGTAAACCTGAACCCGATCTGCCCGACGCCCTGCTCGGGGTTCTGGAAGTCACCCGCGTACTCCGTCGGCCTGAGGAAGTCAGGGTTCGGCCTTGGGTTCGTGATTGTGCCCAGCAGACGCCGTCCGAGGAAGCCTGCAGGGTTGCTGCGGTTGAATACATTGAACACTTCGCCGATGGCTTCAACCCGCGCTCGGCCCATCAGCCGGAATGATTTTGAAAGCCGCAAGTTCAGCTGTGAGAAGCTGGCGCCGCGGCCGCAATTCACGGTCTCGCAGGGACCGAGCTCCTTCAGCTCAGGGTTGCCCGCATCGTCGAACCCGTCGAACTTGAACGCCGTCGTCGGCAGGTCGTTGTTCACGCCATCTTGGTTCAGATCCACTCCTTCTGTGAGGGCGACTGGCAGCGCGGAGCGGAACCGGAAGATGGGCGAAATCTGAAAACCGTACGGAAGTTCGAGGACACCGCTGAATGTAAAACGATGTCGCGCATCGGTGCGCAGCGCGGGCCCTTCCTGCACGTCGGCGAACGGGTCCAGATGATTCTGGATGTTGTTCGAGTCTAGTTCGTCCGAGGACTGTCCCGTTGTGCTCTTCGCCTTCGACAGCGAGTACCAGCCACTGAAGGAAACGCCACTGGTCATCCGGCGGCGAATTCCAACATTCAAGCCATCATACGTGCTACGGCCCTGACTCACATTGATGCGGAAGTTTGCGGGGCTGATTCCAAGGTCTGCCAGGCTTCGACGACCGGTCGGTCCCTGTCCTGCCGGGCGTTGGTTCAACCGCGGTCTCCAACCAAGATCCCTGCCGTCCGTATGGACGTAGTCGACGTCGACCACCGTGCTCCCACCGATCTGATGCGACCAACCGACCGAGGCCTGGCGGGCGTATGGCTGCTTGATACGCGGCGACGCGATGTGCGAGTTCAACAGGTTGGTAGGATCCGCCTCGTTCTGGCTTGCGATGTTGCTGACCGGGTGACCAAAGCTGAATAGTGAACCATCCGCGTTCCTGATGCCTCCCGAGTTCGAGACGGAGAAGATGGTGCCCGATCCGCCCACCGCATTCAGTGCGGCAAACAGAATGTTCGCGTTGGTATACCCGAAATCATGGTAGATTCCCCAGCCGCCGCGGATGATGTCCTTGCCGTTTCCGCGAACGTCATACGCGAAGCCGACCCGCGGCTGCACGTTGTCGCGATCCTCTTTTGGCTCCTTGCCAAAGTCCTCAAAGCCGACAATGCCTTGCAGACGTCCGGAACGACCCGCCTCTTGAAGGATGACGAAGTTGCGGTTGCGCGATTGATCGATCGCAAACCCGGTATTCAGGTCGTACCGCAGGCCCAGATTGAGCGTCAGCTTGTCTGAAACCCGCCAATCGTCTTGCACGTAGACGCCCGTCTGCTTGGTTGGCACGTTGGCATCAGCCGCGCCCCCATTCCGAGTGACGTCGGAGATCGGCCCCGTCAGGCTGTTGTCCAGATGAAAGTACGCGTAATCGTTCGTTCCCGAGTTGAACGTGAGGAACAGGCGCGGCTCGTTGATGAAGTTCACGCCGACCTTGAACTCGTGTCCGATGCCGCCCATCCCGGTGACGTGCCACGAAAAGTCGTCGCGAAACTGCCACTTCGTTTGCTCAGTTGTTTGTGGAACGTTCGGGTTCTGACCAGTCGCAACACCGTTGGGGAATGACTGGAATGGCTCCAGACTGCCCGGTGCGATATGGTTACGGAACACGGCGACCTGGAAGATGAACTCATTCAGGCGCGACCCGGCGAGGACCCAGTTGTGGTTCACGTTGAAAGACTTCAACTTGTTCTCGCTCTGCCCCCACGCGCTCGGAGGGGTCTGCGGGTCGGTGCCGTAGGGTTGGGAGTTCGTGTTGTGGCCGTAGCGCACTGACAAATAGTGGGCCGCGTTCAGGTTCGCCGTCATCTTGCCAGTGATCAGGTTCTCGCGGTATGGGGTCCCGTAGATACCATCGAGTGACGGAAAGAGTCCGCTCGTGTCCACCGCTTGGAACGTATCCTGTTGTGTGCGCTCTGCGGCCGCGAAGTAGTGCACCTTGTCGCGAGCGATCGGACCCCCGAAAGAGCCGCCATACTGATACCGGCGATAGTCCTGTTTTTCAACCTCGTTCAACTTCTCCGTCTCGGTTCTCGCATTCATCTCTGTGTCGCGGAACAGCGTAAAGATGCTGCCGGACATATCGTTCGTGCCGCTCTTCGTGACGATGTTCATCACACCGCCGTTGCTGCGGCCGTACTCCGCCTTGTAGCGCGCGGTCTGGACGTTGAACTCCTGAATCGCCTCCAGCGGGAAGAGCTGCAGCAGGCCGCCGACGGTATCGTCGTTGTTGTCGCCGCCGTCAATCTGGTAGTTGACGTTCCGGCCATTGCCGCCGTTGATCTGCGGCGAGAACTGCGTGCTCTTGGTGGGGTCAGTGTGAAAACCGAGACCAACGCCGGGAATCGTCGCGGCGAGATTCGCGAACTGTCGGCCGTTCAGGGGCAGGCTCTCGATACGGCCCACGTCGACAACGCCGCCGACGGACGAGGAGGACCTTTCGATGAGTGGCGATTCGCCCGTCACCGTGACTGTTTCCGTCAAGCTCGCTACCTTCAGCGCCATGTTCACGTCGAGCGTCTGCCCGACGTTGATCACAATGCCTTTGTTGTCGACTTTGCTGAAGCCCTGAAGCTCCGCCAGCAGGTCGTAGGTGCCAACCGGCAAAGCCGCGAGACGATAGACTCCCTCGGCGTCCGTCACGTCGGTGCGGGTGAAGCCCGTCTGCGTGTTCTTACCCGTCACTGACACGCCGGGTACCGCAGCACCCTGGTCGTCCACAATGCGGCCGGTGATATTGCCGGTTGTCTGCTGCGCACTGGCGGGTAACGTCCCGAGCGCGATCACGATCATCGCGAAGATGATCTTTTTCATGCCTTCTGGCCTCCCTACAAGATAGTTGAATGAGGCTCCCGAACGGGGGGAGCGCCGTGAAGTTAGCAAGGGGCGCACCATGCGCGCTGGGACGGAATGCCATCCCAACTTGATGGAAACACGCCGGTTAGTGCTTGATTGTGGGACGGGGACGGGCGGTGTGACGGGTAATCCAAAAACTTGGTCACCTTGAGGGACGGCTTTTTGGATCAGCGTAATGCCGTAAGCAGGCGCTCGACCTCGGCACGCTGTTGCGCAGACGCAGGCAGTCGCTGCAGGAGCTGCTGCGCCTGAGCCGCAGCTTCAGCCCGCTTGCCGACTCGAGCCAGCGCGATCGCGAGATTGAAACGCGCCTCGTGGAAATCCGGGTCGAGCGTCAGAGCCCGCTCGAATGGGCCGATCGCCTCAGCTGGACGCCCGCCGTTCGACAGCACGATACCCAGATTGGCGGTTACCGTCGGGTTGTCCGGCTCGACGCGCTCGGCCTGCCGCAACGTCGCCGCAGCTTCTTCGAAGCGTCGCGCCGCGGCCTGGCAACCTGCCAGACCCAGGTGCGCGTCCGCGGACGGCAGACGCGCCGCGATAGCTTCTTTGAAGTGTCGGACTGCGGCGTCGCAGCGACTGGCCTCGACGAGGACGTAGCCGAGCCTCAGATGGGCCTGCGGATTACCGGGATCGTCCTTCAGAATCGCGCGCAGCCCTCGCTCCAGCGCACCCCCAGTGAGCTCTCCTGACGTGACCTGCGCGATTCGGGCCGCGAGCTCGCGGCGATCCTTCGGATCCGCGCGGGGGCCCGACGCCCTGCCTGTGCTGCTGGAGACGTACCCAAGTGCCTGCAAACGGGCAGCGGTGTCCGGATCCGCGAGGGCCCTCGTGCTCAGCTGCGGCGGTGCGAATCGCAGCACGCGCGCCTGCAGCGCCGCCGCGCGCTGTCGCTCAGCGGGTGCGAGGTCGCGCGACTCCTCCGGGTCTCTCTGCACGTCGTACAACTCCGGGCGTGGTGCCGCGATGTATTTCCAGCCGGCAGACCGGACCGCCTGCAGCGCGCTCCAGCCGAAATCGAGAAGCGGCGCGAACGACTCGGCGTACAGATCGCGGGCCGGCACCGGTGCGCCGCGCAGCACGTCGCCGAGATCTATGCCGTCCGCGTCGAATGGCTCCATGCCCAGCGCGCGCAGCACGGTCGGCGCCAGATCGATCAACCCCACGGGACCGGTGACGGTTCGCGGCGTAAGCGACGGACCCGCGATGATCAACGGCACTCGCAGCGTCGTGTCGTACACGAAGATGCTGTGCCCGATTTCGCCGTGCTCCCCGAACGCCTCGCCGTGATCGGCCGTCACCACAATCAGCGTCTCACCCCCTGCGGCTTCGATCACGCGTCCCGCCTGCCGGTCCGCCTCCGCCACCTCGTCTCCGTATCGGTCGGCGACCGAGCGCGGCGCTGCGCCGGAACTGACGTACGGTGCGTGCGGTTCGAACAGATGCACCCACAGGAAGAAACGTCCTCCGCGGTTGCTGGCGAGCCACGCAAGGGCTTCGTCCACGACCTCGCGCCCGGGACGTTCGCTGTCGAGCCGCCCGCGAGCGCCCCGCGGCATGCGATCGCTGTATGTCCGGAAGCCTTTGATCAGCCCGAACCTGCGATCGAGCGGAAAGGCCGCGACGAATGCGCCCGTCGAGAAGCCCGCGGCGCCCAGCGTGTCGGCAAGCGTCGGCACCGACACATCGATCCGCATGCCGTTGTGACGAGCGCCGTGTCCTTGCGGATAGCGCCCGGTCATCATCGTCGCGTGCGACGGGAGCGTGATCGGCGCTGTTGCGTAGGCCCGTTCGAACCGCACCCCCCGGGCAGCCAGGGCGTCCATCGCGGGAGTCCGCGCGGAGGCGTACCCGAACGCGCCCACCCGATCGGCGCGCAGCGTGTCGATCGTGATGATGACGAGATTGCGCGCGGCCGACGAGACTGCTGCGGGCGGTGGAGGTGGACGCTCTGTGCACGACAGGGCCGTCGCGCAGAGGAGCGCGACCGTCACAAGACGACTCACTGCAGCAGTATAGTGGACCGATGTCGCGGCTCCTTCATGTGCTCAACGGCGACTGCACGCGTGTTGGCGTCGAGCGCTCCGGTCTTCCCGGCGAGCTGACGGTATGGGCCGACGTGCTGCACGAAGGGCCGACGCCGGCGGGACTCTCTCGTGCCGCGTGGCGCTCGGTCCGCGCGAGGCACCTGGCGTCGCTCGACGGTCACTCGGAACAGCAGATTCTCGAAAGACTCCAACGATGGGATGCCGCTCTCGATCGGTATCGCGAGTACGACGAGGTGGTCTTCTGGCTCGAACACGATCTGTTCGACCAGTTGCTGCTCATTCGTCACCTGCACTGGTTGTCGATGCTGAACGATCGGACCAGCATCACATTTTCGCTCATCTGCATAGACCGCTTTCCGGGCGTCGAGCACTTCACCGGGCTTGGTTCCCTTCGTCCGGAGCAGCTCGCGACGCTTCTCGACGTGCGCGTGCGGATCTCTGAGGATCAGATGGCGGTGGGTCGGACGGCCTGGGACGCGTTCTGCGCGCCCGAGCCGCTGCGCCTCCAGCAGTGGCTGCATGCCGATACCGCCGCCGCACGTAGCGTCCGGCTTCAGCCGGACCTCAGCGAACTGCCCTTGTTGCGGGGTGCGCTCGTCCGTCATTTGCAGGATTACCCGGCATTCCGTGACGGTCTTGCTCGATCGGAGCGGCAGATACTGACGGCGGTGGACGAGGGGGCGCTCTCGTCGGTTTCGGCGTTCCACGCGACGCAGCGCATGGAGGAGCGGATTTACATGGGTGACACGACGTTCTGGAGCATCATGCGCCGCCTCGCCGCGGCACGTGAGCCGCTCCTGACGATAACGTCCTCTGATGGCCCATCGCGTGAGATGCTTCCGGACGCGCAGCTCGAACTTACGAGAACCGGACGGGAAGTGCTTCGCGGCCGCGCCGACCACGTGGCGATCAACGGCATCGACCGATGGATGGGCGGCGTCCACCTCATTGACGGCCGCTGGAGGTGGGAGGGCGACGGAATTGCGGATTGCGGATTGCGGATTCCTGATTGTTGAAGTCGGGGCCGCTAACCGTCCATCGCGCGTCATAATAAGCACGAGATCCTCGCTACGCTCCGGTCCCGTCCCTAATGCATACTCCTGCGCCTGATCTTCAGACGGCTCCCATCGACCCGGTGTGCGGCATGACCGTGGATCCTTCGACGGATCTCCGAGCCGAGCATGGCGGGCAGACCTATTTTTTTTGTCATCCATCCTGTCGTGACCGGTTCTCCGCCGATCCGGAAGGCTTTCTGACGCCACGCGAGCCTGGCGCTGCGGTCCGGCTACAGCCGGACACTACGGGTGAAGTCCCGGGGACCGTCTACACATGCCCGATGCATCCCGAAGTGCGCCAGATCGGCCCAGGGTCATGCCCGATCTGCGGTATGGCCCTCGAGCCTGCGACGGTGTCTCTGGACGAGGAACCGAACCATGCGCTGATTGACATGACGCGGCGGTTCTGGATTGCCGCCGGGCTCGGGCTCCCCGTCATGCTGCTGGCGATGGCCGACATGATCGCTGCCGGGACGTCCGAGCACCTGCTCGGGCAGCCTGCGGCCAACCTGCTGCAGCTCGCGCTCGCTACCCCGGTCGTGTTGTGGGCGGGATGGCCATTCCACGTCCGGGCGCGGGCATCCGTCGTCAATCGTAGCCCGAACATGTTCACGCTGATCTCGATGGGCGTGGGCGCAGCCTACCTGTACAGCGCTGCGGCAACGCTGGCGCCGCGGGCCTTTCCCGCGGGATTCACGATGCACGGCAGTGTCGAGCCGTATTTCGATACCGCCGTCGTCATCACCGCTCTCGTGTTGCTCGGGCAGATCCTGGAGCTCAGGGCTCGGTCCAGGACCGGTGCGGCGCTCCGTGCCCTGCTCAACCTCGCGCCCTCGTCTGCGCGGCGGATCGCAGAGGCGGGTGACGAAGACGTGCCGCTCGATGGGGTAAAGGTCGGCGACGTGCTGCGCGTCCGCCCCGGCGAAGCGGTACCGGTCGATGGGGTCGTCCTCGAGGGCCGAAGCGCCGTCGACGAATCGATGGTGACGGGAGAGCCGATTCCCGTGTCCAAGGGCCTCGGTGACGCGCTCACGGGCGGGACGATCAATGGCACGGGCGGCCTCGTCATGCGCGCGGAGCGGGTCGGTCAGGACACGCTTCTCGCGAGGATCGTGCGCATTGTCGCGGAGGCCCAGCGCAGCAGAGCGCCGATTCAGCGGCTCGCCGATCGAGTCGCCGCCTACTTCGTTCCCGCTGTCGTCTTGATCGCGATCGCGTCGTTCATCGCGTGGAGCATCTGGGGTCCTGAGCCGCGTCTCGCTCTCGGGCTGGTCAGCGCCGTCACCGTGTTGATCATCGCGTGTCCGTGTGCGCTCGGGCTTGCGACGCCGATGGCGATCATGGTCGGGACGGGACGCGGCGCTCAGGCCGGGGTCCTCGTACGACACGCCGAGGCGCTCGAGCGGCTCGAACGAGTGGACACGATCGTCGTCGACAAGACCGGGACGTTGACGCAAGGGAAGCCCGCCGTCACGACGGTCGTGACGGTGATCGCGAACGCCGAGAGGATGCTTCTGGGTCTTGTGGCTGCGCTGGAACAGGCCAGCGAGCACCCGCTGGCCGCCGCGATTGTGACGGCGGCGCGTCAGCGCGGCCTCGACCTCCCGGGTGTTTCCGGCTTCGAGTCAGTCACGGGACGCGGCGTCACCGGACTGGTTGCCGGGCACGTAATCGTCACGGGGACGGCGGCGTTTCTGCAGGAACGCGGCATCAATCCCACCGAGCTCGAGCGGCGCGCAGAAGAGCTCGCACGTCAGGGTCAGACCGTCATCTTCGTCGCGATTGACGGTCGAGTGGCCGGGTTGCTCGCCGTGGCGGACCCCGTGAAGCCCGGGACTCAGGAGACGTTGCGTGCGCTGCGCGCTGACGGCCTGCGGATCATCATGCTGACCGGGGACAACCGCGTGACGGCCGAAGCGGTTGCGGCCTCGCTCGGCATTCCCGCGTCCGACGTGCACGCCGAAGTACTACCCGAACAGAAACTGCACCTGGTGCGGGCGCTCCAGCGGGATAGCCGGATCGTGGCCATGGCCGGCGACGGCGTGAACGACGCGCCGGCGCTCGCGGAGGCCGCCGTTGGAATCGCCATGGGGACGGGGACAGACGTCGCAATCCAGAGCGCCGGTATCACGCTCGTGCAGGGAGATCTCAGAGGGATCGCCCGCGCGCGGGCGCTGAGCCGCGCGACAATGAAGAATATTCGCCAGAACCTGTTTCTCGCGTTCGTCTATAACGCGGTGGGAGTTCCGCTGGCTGCGGGAGCGTTGTATCCGCTGACGGGTTGGCTGATGAGCCCGATATGGGCGAGCGCCGCCATGACGCTCAGCTCCGTTTCGGTTATCGGGAACGCGCTCAGGCTGAAACGCGCGAAGCTGTAGTCTGAGGACGCTTCCCGGTGGCGTCCGGCTTTAGCCGGACTCTTACGCAAACTCGATCGCTGAAGCCGGACCCTAAATCAAAACCACCGCCGGGCCCACACGACGGATGCGGCCGCGGCATGATTCCATGCAGACGATGTGAACCATCGGGACGTTTCGTAGCCCCCGCAGTCGTCGTTCGACGCGCTTGCGAGTCCGCTCGTGCGCCGATACGGTCCCTTCCCAAAACCCGCACCGATCCGCAGACCAGGCCGCGGGCTAAAGCCCCCGCCGGCGATGACCTGCAGCGCTACCGGCCGTCCATTCGACTCGAAGACGTGGCGTTTGCGTGCGGGCGTTTCGTCGATTACCCCTGCCCGCGCATCCCAGCTGCTGCCCGAAGCACTGACCATCGCGCCGATCGGGTAGCCTCCGGTCAGCAACCGTACTCGGTCGGGATTTCCGTCGAAGGACGGCAGAGGAGCGAAATAGTAGAACGGCGGCCCTACCGTGGGGTTCAGATCCTGCCTCAACTCCAGTGTGGCGAGCCCCAACGGCGACGAGATGATACCGGCGTCTACCCTGATCGGGATGGCCGTGGGCGACTGGTAGCGGACCTGAAGCTGATACATCTGCGCGGACCAGGTGCCGCCGGGCAGGCGGTGGACGTACGGCCGCACGATCGCGTCAAAGCCGCGTCCCAGCCGAACCGTCGCCGTCGCGTCGAAAAAGAGAAACGGATCGTCTACGGCATCCGACGTGTTGCTGACGGCGGCAAGGGCTTCGACTGTCAGCGGCAGCAGGGGCATGGGTTGCTGCGCGCGTCCGGGGACCGCGGCCAGCAGCAGCACGAACGTGACTGCGGCGGTTCCTTTCAACGCATTCACCCCCGGATGAAGGAGATCCGCTGGGGACCCATGATTGACGCTGTATCGACGTGGACCGAATCGGCTGTCCCCGGCCCTCCGTGAGCGGTGATGCGCGGGAGCGCGCGTGCGAGCGCCTGCACCACTTCGGCGTCGAATTGCGTACCCGCGTGTCGCCAGAGCTCGCCGATCGCCTCGGCCGACCCTCGGCCGCGCCGATAGGCGCGCGCGCTGGTGATTGCATCGAACGCATCCGCGGCATGGACAATCCGCGCGAGCAGCGGCGTCTGGTCGCTCGAGAGCCCGTGCGGATACCCCTTGCCGTCGGGACGCTCGTGGTGCAGCTCCACGATCGGGATGTGCGGCGCGAGGAAAGGGACGCTGCGGAGGATGCGCGCGCCGAGACTCGGGTGCTGCTTGATGAGCTCGTACTCGTCAGGCGTCAGCGACGATGGCTTGCGCAGGACGTCGTCGCTGATGCCGATCTTGCCGATGTCGTGCAGCAGTGCGCCGAGCCGCAGGACGTCGAGCTGGTCGTCGTCGAGTGCCATCTGCCGGCCGATCGTCACGGAAATTGCGCTGACGCGTTCGGAATGGCCGGCGGTGTACGGGTCCCGCGCGTCGAGCGCCAGCGCAAGGGCGCGGATGGCGCCGACATACGCGCTCCGGGTTTCCGCTTCAGCCGCTGCCACCGACCGCATCATCGTGTTGAAGGTGTCGGTCAGGGCGTCGACCTCGAGGCTGAATCCGGTTGGCGCGATCGGCTCGTCGAAGTCGCGGGAACGCGTCATCTCTGCCACCGATCGCGAGAGCGTGTGGATCGGGCGCGCGAGCGATCGCGCGAGCCACAGACTTGCGAATCCGGCGACCCCAAAGGCAGCCAGAGCGATCATCAGGATTTCGCGCACGGCGCCGGCCACAGCCGCCCCGGCAGACGCATCGATCGAGTCGAGCGCGTAGGT
>Ga0136614_10003158_pt1 | contig 10463 bp, 6 predicted proteins | sample AntDrymUQ2792106_2_FD_106643 | JGI IMG/M metagenome (GOLD analysis project Ga0136614, IMG submission 106643) | Polar desert sand microbial communities from Dry Valleys, Antarctica - metaG UQ279 (21.06) | ecosystem: Environmental > Terrestrial > Soil > Desert | place: Antarctica: Dry Valley... | reverse complement strand
GCCGTGTCTCCATAAATTCGTACCGTCACGTCGCCGTAGGAGGAGGACTCGTACGTCCGGGTGGACGACCGGATGGCCCGTATCTCGTCCGCTTTCGAGCGCCGGCTCCCGTCCGGGTCGGTCACGACGTACTCATCCGCGTAGATCCGGTCGAGCGCCGCCCCGTCGCCTTTGACGTAGGCCTCGCCCATTGCCCGCTTCACGGCTTCAGCTCCTCCTCGACGCCCTTCGTGACGGCCGCGTCCGAGTGAGAGCGCCGCAGGCCCCCGTCGGGCGCCCGCTGGCCTTCGGAAGCAAGGGCCGCCGCGAGAAGCGCCGGCGCGATCATCAGAATGGCGAAGGTGCGTTTCATTTCCGTGCGAGCTCCTTTCCATGGGCTCCGTCACAGGCGCGGACGATCCGCCTACCCCGGTCCCAGCATCTTCTGGAGGTGCGTGGCGATCTGACGCGACCCGACCACGCCCTGCGGGGGGGCCGACGGGAGGAAGAGGACGAACCCGCCGTCGATCGAGAGCCTGCGACCCGTCAAGCCCGTCCGCTGGATCCAGTCGTCCATTTCTTCCGCCGTCCTGGCCACGAGCGCCCACGGCTGGACAGACCCCTTCGGGAGTTGCTCTCTGTAGCCGAGGTAGTCCCAGCTCGGCTGGCGTGGGACTCCCCGAATGCGGCGTTCGGAAAGGAAGTTGATGGGATAAACGGTCCAATAGTCACCGAATACCCATTCGATGCCGCCCTGCTGAAGCAGCGCGACGAGCTCGGCATCGCCTCGCATGTCCTCTTCCCAGTCGCGCCGGGCCTCTGATCCCGGCCAGGCGTAGGCGGAGAGGTTGAAGGCGAGCAGGACCGCGACCGCAATGGCGGCGCCCGTTCGGGTGACGCGGAGCAGGTCTCTCGTCATGAGGGCGAGGGCCCCGGCGATCACCGGCCAGAGCGGCAATACGTACCGGACCGTTTGACCGCGTTCGCCGCCGAAGTTCGAAAGCACGAAGGCGGCCCCGATGGCCAGCCCGATGATCACCAGGAGTCTCGCCGCCGGCCGCGCCGCCGGCGTTTGCGCGCCCGAGGCGGGAGCGGCGCGTGAGCTCGCATGACGCATCAGGGACCAGGCGGCCGCCGCATAGATCGCGATCCCGAGCGGCCGAAGAAGTCGTTGGAAGACGGTCGGGGCGCCGTGAACCCCCGCCGGATCCGTGCCCATGACGAGCTCGGGAATGTTGGTGGTCGCCAGGTAGGTCAGATTGGAAAGGAGCGCCCGGGGATCGAGGTTGAGGCGGGGCGCGAGGAAGCCCTGCAGTGCGTCGAGCGGGTGGATGAGGTTGTAGAGGATCCACGGCAGCGCGCCGAGAACCGCCCCTCCGAAAATCGGAATCCAGAAATCGAGCCGCCGGGCCCCCTCGGGGCGTTTTCTCACCAGCCACGCGAGCGCCGGAAGGCTGCACGTCAGCGTCTGGAACGAGTTCCAGAATCCCAGGCCGGCAACCAAACCCACGAGGAACAGCGCGGTGCGGCCTCCGCGTCGGACGGCGCGCGCGGCGAGGAAGAGGACGGCGGCGCAGAGCGCCATCGTCTCCGGATAGCTGTTGGGCATGTATGTCCAGTAGAGAAAAGCCGGCGAGGGGACCGCGAGGAAGAGGGCCCCCAGGACGGCGACCTTCCCCCCGAAGACTTCCCGCAGGAAGGCGAAACCGAACAGGAGGAACAGGCATCCGGAGAAGAGCGGCGCCCAGACGAGGGCCTCGCGTGACGCGCCGAGGAGAGAAAACGCCGCCGCATGGAGGTAGGCTTCGAGAGCGCCGAGTCGCAGATGCGAGTAAAAGACGACCGGCTCTCCCTCCATCACCTCGAGAGCGCGCAACCCCATGATCAGCGTGTCGGCGTCCGGGAGGTACTTGTGCGAGGGGAAGAGCGACGCGGCCCGCACGGCGAAACCCACCAAGAGAATCAGGATGGCCGCACACGTCCAGAGCTCGGAGCGCCAGAGCGTCCGTGCGCGGTCCCGAAGGCCGCGGCGCGAGGTGCTGCCGAGAGGCGGATTCCGTTCGATGTTCGTCTTGGTTACCGCGTCCACCGCCTCGGACGCGTGGAGGGACCGGATCCTATAGGAAGGAACCGCGATTCCTGCCTGTGAGAAAAAACAAGGGGAATCGAGAAATCCGAGCTCCCGGGGATCGCCTCGTCACCGCGGTGGCGGCAGCGGCGTTCTTCGCATCCGGTTTTGCCGCCCTCCTGGACCAGGTCGTCTGGCAGCGCTTGCTGGGACTCTTTTCCGGCGCCGACCTCGTCTCGGCGACGATCGTCGTCGCCGCTTTCATGGCGGGTCTCGGGGCGGGGAGTCTCGCGGGGGGCCATCTCGCGGACGGCGTCGGTCGGTCCACGGCGCTCCTTCTCTTCGCGGGGGCGGAGATCGCGATCGGTCTCTTCGGCCTGGCCAGCAAGACCCTCTATTACGACGTCCTCTACGCGCGGCTGGGGTCCGCTCAACTGTCGTCCGGGCTCGAGGCGCTCCTGCTCTTCGCGGCGCTGCTGCCGCCGACCTTCGCGATGGGCCTTTCGCTCCCCCTCCTCTCGAAAGCGCTCGCGCCCGACGTCTCCTCCTCCGCGCCGACGATCGGTGTGCTCTACGGGATCAACACGCTCGGGGCGGGTGTGGGCGCCGCGGTGACCACGTGGGTGCTCCTGCGGCGACTGGGCCTGGCGGGCTCTCTCGTCGTCGGCGCCGCGGTGAACGGCCTCTGCGCCCTCGCGGCGGTTTCACTGTGGTTTCGGTCCCGGCGAGCGGATGAGCCCCGGACTCCGGCAACGGCGGTGTCCGAACCGGGAGCGCCTCGGTCGTTCCCCGGGGGTCCCGGGCGCGCCCGGAGCCTGCCGTTTGCGACGTGGGTCGTTCTCTACGGTCTTTCGGGGTTCGTCGCGCTGTCCCTCGAGATCGTCTGGTTTCGGCTGCTCGGGATCATGGCGAAGTCGACGGCGTTCACCTTCGGGACCCTCCTGGCGATCTATCTCATCGGCCTCGGCGTCGGCGTTCTCCTCGGGACGCGAGCGGTGCGCGCGAGCCGCAGCCCCGCCTCGACGTTCCTGACGCTGCAGGCGCTGGCCGCCGTTTGCGCCGGGATCGCCGTCGCTGCGTTCACCGCTTTCGTCGGAGATCGGTTCGCGAGCTCGCTCTGGATCTACTTCTCGTCGCCCGAACCGCTCGATCTCACGAGGGCTCTGGCTGATCTCGCCAGCACCCTCGGGACGAGGGCCGGCGCTTCCACATTGGCGAAGGTCTTTCTCTATTCGCACGTCGTCGGGCCGGCGGTGTTGATCGGTCCCGCGGTGGTGCTGATGGGCGCGAGCTTCCCGTTTCTTCAGAAGGCGGTTCAAACGGATCTCGCCCTGCTGGGGAGGCGTGTGGGCTGGCTGCAGGCCGCGAACATCGCCGGGAGCCTGGTCGGCGCCGTGCTCACCGGGGTGTTCTTCCTGCGTGTCTTCGGAAGCCCCGTCACGCTGAAGCTTCTCGTGGCGGCGAGCGCCGTTTTCGTTCTCGTCGCGTTCCGGGCGAGACCGGCGGGCAGGAGCGCGAGCGGCGGAGCGGGGATCCTGGCCGCCGTCCTGGCGCTTACGGTTCTCCTGATGCCGGGCGCCGCGCGCCTCTGGGCCAAGCTGCACGGGACGCAGGCCGAGAAGATCCTCTTCGCAGAGGACGGTTCCGGATTGTCCCTCTTCACGCCCCTGTCTGAAGACCCCGGCACGCCTGCCGTGCTTTTCGGAAACGGCCTCTCCCAGAGCTGGATCCCGTACGGCAGCGGCCACAGCCTGCTCGGGGCGATTCCTGCCATGGTTCACCCCGCGCCGCGGGAGATTGCGGTCATCGGGCTCGGATCGGGCGACACGCTCTTCCACCTGGCCGGCCGGCGGGAGACCCGACGGCTCACCTGCGTCGAGATCATCACGTCCCAGAAAGCGGTTCTGGTCGCCTTCGCGAGCCGCCGCTCGGACGAGGCGCTTCGCGCGATCCTGTCGGATCGCCGGATTGACTTCATCGAGGGGGACGGCCGGGAATACCTGCGGCGCAGCCGCCGGCGGTTCGACGTGATCGAGGCGGACGCTTTGCGTCCGGGGAGCGCCCTGTCGGGCAACCTCTACTCTGTCGAGTACTTCGAGCTGATGCGCCGGCACCTCAAGCCCGGGGGCCTGGCGGTCACCTGGGGCGCGACCGCCCGCGTTCTGAAGACCTTCCTGCGCGTCTTCCCGCACGTCGTATGGATCGGCGACATCCTGATCGGAAGCGACACCGCCATCCCGTTCGATGCGAGCGTCATACGGGCGCGATTGAACGATCCGTTTTCTCGCACCCACTACGCAAAGTCGAAGGGAGATCTCGCCCGGTCGGTCGGGGAGTACCTCGCGGCTCATCCCGCCGCCGTCTTCGGGCCGAACCACGACCGTTCCACCATCCGCGACGTGAACACGGACCTCTTCCCGAAGGATGAGTTTCACGTTCCACAGGAGTGATTCCTCAGAAACCTCCAATACAATCGCTGCATTCCCGCATGCCGCTGACGCCAGGTTCGAAGCTCGGCCCCTACGAGATCCTCGCGCCGCTCGGCAGCGGCGGCATGGGAGAGGTCTACCGCGCGAAGGACTCCCGCCTAGGCCGGGACGTCGCGGTCAAGGTGCTGCCGGCGGCGTTCTCCGCGGACGAGGACCGGCTCCGCCGCTTCGAGCAGGAGGCGCGCGCGGCCGGACTGCTCAACCACCCCAACATCCTCGCGATCCACGACATCGGGACGCAGGACGGCGCGCCCTACGTCGTCTCGGAGCTCCTGGAGGGCGAGACGCTGCGGGGCCGCCTGGCCGGTGCTGCCCTGCCCCCGCGGCGGGCGATCGAGTACGCGATCGCAATCGCGCAGGGCCTCGCCGCCGCGCACGAGAAGGGAATCGTCCACCGGGACCTGAAGCCGGAGAACGTGTTTGTCACGGCCGACGGGCGGGTGAAGATCCTGGACTTCGGCCTCGCCAAGCTGACGCGCCAGGAGGACGGGAGCCAGACGAACCTGCCGACGGCCACCGCCGGAACCGAGCCCGGCGTGGTGCTCGGGACGCTGGGTTACATGGCGCCGGAGCAGGTCCGGGGCAGGCCGGCGGACGCGCGCTCGGACATCTTCGCCTTCGGGGCGATCCTCTACGAGATGCTCGCCGGGCGGCGGGCGTTCCACGGCGACACCGCGGCGGACACGATGAGCGCGATCCTCAGAGAGGAGCCCGTCGAGCTGTCGACGACGGGCCGCGCGATCGCGCCCGCCCTCGATCGCATCGTGCGCCACTGCCTCGAGAAGAGCCCGGAGCAGCGGTTCCAGTCGGCGCGCGACCTCGCGTTCGACCTCGAGAGTCTCACCGGAGTCTCGGCTCCATCGCTCGCTCCCGGGCCGGATCCGGGGGCCCGGCGGCGGTTCCCCGCGCGTGCGGGCCTCCTTCTGGGAGCGTTGGTGCTTCTAGCCGGTGCGGCGGTAGCCGGCGCCCGCTTCTTCGGCCAGAGGCAGCCAGAAGCGCCGCGGTTTCGCCAGTTGACTTTCCGCAGAGGGGCCGTGAGAAACGCCTTTTTCGCGGGCGATCCCTCGACGGTCGTCTATGCCGCGGCTTGGGAAGGCAACGCGCCCGAGATCTTCATGTCACGCGTCGGCGTCCCCGAGTCCAGTGTGGTGAAGATCCCCGGAGCGTTCGAGATCGAGGCCGCGCGCGGAGGAGAGCTCGCGATTCTGCTCGCCGGCTCCCGCGGCGACATGCTGGCGCGCGTGCCGGTGACGGGCGGCTCTGCGCGCCCGATCGCGGAAGACGTCGAAGAAGCTCACTGGTCAGCGGATGGAGGGAGTTTCGCGGCGGTCAGCCTCGCGAGCGGCCGGGCGGTGCTGGAGTATCCGATCGGGAGGAAGGTTTACGACACGGGTGGCTTCATCAGCTCTCCGCGCATCTCCCCCGACGGGGAGCGCGTGGCTTTTCTCGATCGGCCGATCCTCGGGGACGACCGCGGCAGCGTCGCGGTCGTGGATCGCACCGGGCAGAAGACGTCGCTGACCCCGCAGTTCGCCAGTACCAATGGGCTCGCATGGCATCCGTCCGGGCGGGAGATCTGGTTCGGAGCGACCGAGGTGGGTACCCACACCGCCGTTCATGCGGTGTCCCTCGCTGGGAAGCGAAGGGTCCTGCTTCGGACGCCCGACCGTCTCGGCGTCCGCGACATCTCGCCGGACGGAAGCCTGCTCGTATCGAGCGGGCGAACCCGGGGGGTCGTCGTCTTCCACGGGCCCGGCCAGCCGACGGACCGGGACCTCTCCTGGCTCGACTACTCCGTCGTGCGCGACCTCTCCTCCGACGGCCGGATGCTGCTGCTCGAGGAGGGTGGCGAGGGGGGAGGGGACAATTACGGCGTCTACCTGAGGCCCACCGACGGCTCCTCCGCGACGCGCCTCGGCCAGGGCCGCGCGATGGATCTTTCTCGCGACGGACGCTGGGCCCTGACAATTCCTCCCGCCTCCTCGGACCGGCTCGTCCTCCTTCCCACCGGCGCCGGTCAACCCAGGACACTGCCGCCGGCGGGCCTGCAGTACATCGGCGCGGGATGGTTACCCGACGGAAAACGCGTCCTCGCCGGCGGCAGCAGGCCGGGGGAGCCGATTCGTCTCTACCTCCAGGATCTCGAAGGGGGCGCCCCTCGCCCTGTCGGCCCGAGCAGCGTCGGGGGTCCTCCGGCGATTTCGCCCGACGGGAAGCAGTTCGCGGCGCGCGACGGAGAGGGGCGGATAAGGATTTATCCGATCGATGGGAATGCACCCCCTCGCGACCTGTCGGGCTTCGAGCGCCAGGACGAGCTGGCCCATTGGGGCAAGGACGCCGGCCTCTACGTCATCGCTCCCGGACGTCCCGCGAAGGTCTTCCGCGTGGACATCACGACGGGCCGGCGGGAGCTGTGGAAGGAGCTCGATCTTCCCGATGCGGCCGGAGTCGGCCGTTTCCAGGTCTTCTACGTCAGCGATGACCTCACGTCGTGGGTCTATGGCTACCGGCAGGTCTTATCGGATCTGTATCTCGTCGAGGGATTGCGGTAGGAGTGTGATGGCTGTCAGGCCGCAAACGGCACTTCGCGCAGGAAACTGGGGCGTTACTAATACCCTGATGCCGACGAGAGCCCATATCCAGCCGTTCAAGAGGCCAATCCGTGTCCGCAACCTTGTGGAGTTGAGGCCGTACCCGTTCGAACGGACAGCGTAGAGTCACATTCGCGAAGGAGGAATCCATGCACTCGAATCGATCTCTTGCTCTTCTTTTGAGTCTCGGAGTGGTTGCGGGAGCGTCGATCTCCAGCTGTGCGAAGAAAGAGACGACCGTGTCGGCCGCTCCCCAGGAGACGCCCGCAGCTACTCCCGACGCAGGGAAAATCCCCGTGACGACGGCGTCCGCCGAGGCCAGGACGGAATTCCTGCAGGGCCGGGAGAAGGCAGAGAAGCTCATGGCAACGGACTCGATCCAGCACTTCGAGAAAGCGGTTTCTCACGATCCGAATTTCGCGTTGGCCGAGCTCAGTCTGGCGAACACGGCGCCGACCGGAAGCGGGTTCTTCGAGCATCTCAACAAGGCCGTGGGTCTGAGCGGCAAGGCCTCCAACGGCGAGAGGCTTCTGATCCTTGCCACGGAAGCCGGGGCGAACAACAACGCCGTAAAACAGAGGGAGTACCTCGAGCAGCTCGTCGCGGCGCACCCGAACGACGAGCGGGCCCACTTCAATCTGGGCGGCTATTACTTCGGGCAACAGGAGTTCCCGAATGCCATCGAGCACTACAGGAAGGCCACGGAGCTCAACCCGACCTATTCGCCCGCGTTCAACATCCTGGGATACGCCTACCGGCAGAACGGAGACTTTGCGAACGCCGAACAGGCGTTTCAGAAGTACATTGAGCTGATTCCCAACGATCCCAATCCGTACGATTCGTACGCCGAGCTGCTTCTCAAGATGGGCAAGTTCGATGACTCGATCACGCAGTACCGCAAGGCGCTGGCGATCGATCCGAATTTCATCGCGTCGTACCAGGGGATCGCCGCCGATCTGATGTATCAGGGCAAGCCCGCCGAAGCTGCAAAGGAGCTGGAGACGATCACGAAGAGAGCCCGGAACGACGGGGAGCGCCGGACCGCCCTCTTTGCTCTCACGGTCCTGCACCTCGATGGCGGCAAGGCGGCTCGGGCGCTCCAGGCCGTGGATCAGCAGTATGCCCTCGGGGAGAAGACCAATGACGTTCCGGCGATGGCCGGCGACCTGCAGCTGAAGGCGAACATCCTGCTGGAGACCGGGAAGCCTGTGGAAGCCAGGGCACTCTTCGAGCGCAGCGTGAAGATGATCGAGGGCTCCAACCTGTCACAGGAGATCAAGGACAACGCCAGGCTCTTCCAGCATTACAACCTGGCTCTCGTCGCTTTGAAGAGTAACGACATCGCGGCGGCGAAGACCGGGGCGGAAGAATTCCGGAAGGGGGCGGAGGCATCGCGAAATCCGGGTCAGGTGAGGCAAGCCCACGAGCTCGCCGGGATGATCGCGCTCGCGGAAAAGGAATACGACAAGGCCCTCACGGAGCTCCAGCAGGCAAGTCAGCAGAACCCCCACAATCTCTATCGCCTGTGCCAGGCTTATCAGGGGAAGGGCGACGCGGCGAAGGCGAAGGAGCTCTGCACGAAAGCGGCCGGGTTCAACTCGCTGCCGCAGATGAACTATGCGTTCATCCGCACGAAAGCGCGAGCAGCCGCCCAAAAGGGTTGAGCGGGGTTCCGGCGGTCTCTCTGCGCCGGAGCTTCTAGGTCAGGGAAGTATCCCAGACCCAGATGAGGGGGACGCTCGCTTCGAGCTTGTTGAGGCAATCCGGTCCCTGGTCGCTCTCGACGTACGTCTCGACCATGAACCACAGAATGAGAGTGTCCGCCTTCGTGGCGATGAGCTGCAGGCCCGGGTCCTTCCCGGGATACGTGTCCGCGCCCCCTCCCGCGTCGTTGACGGAGAAGGGCGCGGGCCCGCCCCAGTTGCCCGCGCCCGTGTGCCAGAGCAGGACGTTGCGTTGGATGTACACCTCCCATGCTCCCGACACGGGATCGAGGCGCTGGGCGATGAGCCGCAGCCAACCCGTGTTCCTCATTCTCGGGGTTGGCGAGCCGGGGACGTGGTTCGTCTTGACGATCCACTCATAGCGATACTGCGCTTCGGGAACCACGGTGACCCGGCTCAGCGCGCTGCGCGGCCGATACACGATTCCGATTGCCGCCTGGGCGTATCCGCGCGCCCCGGATAGGGTGGACGTCGCCGGGACCGCGTTGGCGACGCCGATGTATCCGACGGTCTTCGACGCGTCCCGGAACTGGTTCAGCACCGGACCGATCCCGCGAGTCACCTCGGGATCGGGGGAAATCCATTCGAGGCCGTACCGGTTCGCTGCTGGCGCGGTACTTCCCGGCGCATCCGGAACGTAAACTTTGGGAAGCCGGCGCGCGTGGATCTCCTTCACGATGTGTTTCACTCCGGTCTCGTGAGTGAACAGCGTGCTTCCCTTCTGATCGCGAAGGGTCAGCGCCTTGCTCAGCAGCGCCGCGGCCTTCGTCTGTCCGCTGGATGCAACCGAATCTCCGGCAAGCTGCTTCGCGATCTCCTCGAGCGAGCCGCGCTCGCTGAGAGTCCGTTCCAGATCGCTCGTCGCACGTCTCAGCGATGCGGGAGAGATCGAGGCCTCTCTCCTGGCGGCTCCGCTTCCACGTTCCCGTGGCGTCTTTCGTGCTTTGACCATAACCCTCCGATCCGGAGCTCTCTTCTAGTTTCTCGAGGTCATCTGCCCGAGCTCCTTCGAACGGGCCGTTGCCACCTCGACGGCATCCATCAGAATCGCGCGGAGCCGGTTCCGCTCCAGGCTGTGAAGGGCCGCGATGGCCGTTCCGCCCGGGACGTCACGAGATCTTTCAGGATTCCCGGATGGGTCTTGAGCACCTCCGCCGCTTTGGCCGCCCCGAGGACCGTCTGAATCGTGATCGCCGTGCTGACGTCCCGAGAGAGACCGACCCGAACACCCGCGTCGCTCAGGCCTTCGATGATCTGGAAAATGTACATGGGTCCGGTGCCGCTCAAACCGGTGATGGCGTCCATCTGATACTCGGGAAGCTCGACGACGATTCCGATGGACTCGAAAATACGGCGGGCTCGTGCGATGTGCGCGGGCTTTGCACGCCGTCCGGCGCTCAGCGCTGTCGCGCCGAGTCGGACGACCGCAGCGATATTGGGCATGGCCCGGATGACGGGGATGGGCCTGGAGAGGATGGTTTCGATCCGGCGGGTCGGGAAGCCGGCGGCGATCGAAATCATCAGCCGGTCGCCGCGCAGCACAGGCCGGATCTCTTTCAAGACGGACTCGAGGATCTGCGGCTTGACCGCCAGGATCACCACGTCGGCGTTC
>Ga0136614_10003155_pt1 | contig 10471 bp, 9 predicted proteins | sample AntDrymUQ2792106_2_FD_106643 | JGI IMG/M metagenome (GOLD analysis project Ga0136614, IMG submission 106643) | Polar desert sand microbial communities from Dry Valleys, Antarctica - metaG UQ279 (21.06) | ecosystem: Environmental > Terrestrial > Soil > Desert | place: Antarctica: Dry Valley... | reverse complement strand
GCCCGCCGACAGCCGCCGGCGCGGCCCTTCCGTGGCGCCGAGCGACGACTTGGAGCGTCGTCGCGACCGACGCCGATGCGCTGCGCCTAGCCTACAGCAGCGGCCTTCGTCCGTCCGATGGATCATTGCCATGACCGACAGCGTCGGAACGGCAGCTCGACCTCGGCTCGGCAGGGGAACGGGCTGGGCTATGGCCGCTCCTTCGTCGGTTGGAACATCCGGCGACCCGAGGTTCGTGGTGATCCGAGGGCAAGCTATTCGTCGTCGCCTTCGTCGGTCGCCGACATGCCCTTTTTGACATAGGCGATGGCGTCCACCGGCGACGGGTCCTGACCGTACAGGAAGCTCAGATAGGTGCTCACCAGATCGCCCAGCACGACCGCGGATAGCGTTTGTGCCAGCCGGGTCTCGCCCGCCACCGGCACCACCTGGTGGCCGATCTGCGCTGCGCCAAGAAGCTCCGCCGAGAGCGATGCTCGCAGCCGGTCGCGAGGGTGCTCGAGTGGGCTGGCCAGGAAGATGACGTACAGATGGTCCCGAATGGACTCTGGCTGGCCGTAGCCGACGACGGTGTTGTGGGTCGCCTCCGGTAGCTCCTCAGCAACCGCCATCGTCTTGCTATTCTCGTTGAGCTGGGTCTTCCAGCGGCGTGCCACCACGGCCAGTGGTCCACTAGCCTCGATGATGGGTAGCCGGTCGACCAGCGTCCAGGCCAGTTGCTTCGCTGTGTTCTGCTGGCTCGGCACCTCCGGCCCGAATCGGTCGATGGTGGATGCGGCGACCGAAGCAGCTTCCTCGATGGTCCCCTCATCGAGCTCCAGAAGACCGGCTCGCTCCAGAAGACCGCACAGAAGCCCGAACGAATAACCGACCGCCACCCGTGGCTGACCGCCGCCAGGAAAGGCCAGCAACGGCAAGCCTGCCCGCGCCGCCACTTCTCGGAGTGGCCCTCCGGTGCTAACGACCACGACCGGGCAGCGGCGCTCCAACGCGGTGCCGAGAGAGCTGATCGTCTCCTCGGTCGCGCCGCTAAAGGAACTCGCGACGACTAAGACATCGGGCCTCACCCAGGCGGGTAGTTCGTAGCCGCGGATGACATGGAGTGGTACCCGCAGCCGGTCGGCGAAGGCGCTGGCAGCCAGGTCGCCACCGATGGCGGACCCGCCCATGCCAAGGACCGCCACAGCGCGGCGGCCTCGATGACTCTCCGGCAGTTCCAACTCCCGGGTCCGCCGCCAGGCGTCGCGCAACTGATGCGGCACGGTCGCGATGGCGGCGAGCATGCCGCTCTGGTCGAAGCGCGCCATAGCGGCACGATCGTCCAGGACGTCCCCGACCCTGACAGCCATCCGGCTTTGCCTATCCGCCCGCGCGGACCAGCCGCTCGCCGTCCACGAGCATGGCATCGCGCCGCTCCGGGCCGCTCGCCTCGACGTAGACGCGGACCAGCGGCTCCGTGCCGCTGAAGCGGACCAGCAGCCAGGAGCCGTCGGTCGTCCACCATTTGAAGCCGTCGTTCGTTTCGAGGATCTGGGAGCGACTCACCTCCACGCCCGCGATGCTCTCGGGAGCGCGCTCACTCAGCCGCGCGAAAAGACGCTCCTTCAGATCCGGGTACTCGTCGCGCGCGACGTGCACGTCCGTGCGCAAGTAGAAGGACGGTCCGGCGATGGAGTGGAGGTGCTGCACGATCGAAGAGACCGGCCACCGTCCCCGCTCACGTTCACGGACGAAGAGATCCAGGAGCAGCAGGTCGGCGTAGATGCCGTCGCGCTCGGGAAGATGCATGCCGAACCCGTAACCGCCCGACTCCTCACCGCCCATCATCGCGCCGGTCTCGATCATCTTGGGGCCAACATATTTGAAGCCCACCGGTGTCTCGTGCACAGCCACGCCGTATCGCTCACCGAGACGGCCGACCATCGAGGTCTCGTTGACCGTCGATACCACCGGCTGACGCAGTCCGCGATGCTCCAGCAGGTAGTACATCAGCAGGCCCATGACCTGGAGCTGGTGGATGAAGGTGCCCTTCTCGTCAGCAGCGCCCGCTCGGTCCGCGTCGCCATCCAGGAGCAGCCCGAGGTCATGGCCCCCGCCCGCGAGGACGCCCAACGCCTCATCGATATTGGGCCTGATGGGCTCGGGATTGACGCCGCCGAACCACGGATTCCGCTCGCTGTGGATCTCTTTGACGCGGATCGTCCCACCGTCGAGCAGACGCCCGATCCAGCCCGCTCCGGATCCCCACATCGGCTCCACCAGGACCCGCAGGTCGGCTGCGCGAAGCCGGTCCAGGTCCAGCGTCCGTCGCAGGTAGGTCTGGTAGCCGTCGAACGGATCGAAGCGCTCGACCATCCCGGCCTCGTCGGCATCGGCGAACGGTCGGACGGGCGGCGTCGTCCCGGCACGCTCGCGGATGGTCTGCTCGAGTTCGGCCAGGATGGCCGGTCCGGCGGCGGCACCAGTGGCCGACTTGACCTTGAACCCGTTGTCCGTCCAGGGGTTGTGAGAGGCGGTGATCATCACGCCACACGCGGCGCCCCTGGCCACCACCTCGTACGAGGTCATCTGGGTCGGGATGGCGCCGATCGCGAGGGCGACCGGGATGTCGAAGGCGAGCAATACCTCCGCTGCTGCCCGGGCGAAGTGTTCGCTCGCGAAGCGCCGGTCGTAGCCGATGACGACGCCCTTGTCGGCACTGGCCTGTCCGGTCACGTAATGGGCCACGCCCTCCGCGCATCGACGGACGTTCTCGAATGTGTACTCATCGCCGATGCGTGCTCGCCAACCGTCCGTGCCGAAGACGATCGGGGGCACGACGGGTGCCGAAGTCGGGCTGCTGGTCACGGTCTCTCCGGTTCGGGGACCTGATGTTACCGCGCGGGGCGCCGCTTCCGGCGACGGACGCGGGTCGGTATCCTCGATCATGCGTGTCACCGACTGCACCCGTTCACGAGCCGCCGACGCTTACGGCGCGACCGATCTTCATCGTCGGTTGTCCGCGCTCCGGCACCACACTGCTGCGCCTGATGCTGGACTCCCATCCCAGGCTGAGCTGCGGCGAAGAGACGCACTTCCTGCGGGAGTTATCCACGACCGTCGGCCGCCACTGGCCGCTGATAGCCACCTACGGCATCTCACGCGAGGACTGGCTGGCGCGCATCCGTGACCTGTACGAAGGCTTCCAGGCCGACTACCTGACTCGCCGCGGCCGCCAGCGCTGGGCAGAGAAGGACCCGACCTACACGCTCATCCTGCCCTTCATCGACGAGCTCTTCCCGCACGCCCAGTACATCCATCTGATCCGTGACGCATACGACGTAGTGGCGTCCTTCCGGGACCGCTGGGGCTACCTGTCTGCCGCCCGGGTGGCGCGCACCGAATGGGCTCGCTATGTGCGCACCGGACGTTCCTTCGGGGCCACGCTGCCAGCCGAACGCTATCGGGAGGTCCGCTACGAGCGACTCGTCATCGAGCCTGAGCCGACCCTGCGCGACCTGGTCTCGTTCCTTGGCGAGACATGGGACAGCGCGATGCTGCGATTCGACGAGGCGCCCCATGACGCGACCGAGAGGTACGAGCGTTTCACCGCCTCACGCCGACGAGCCAGCGGCGACGAGCGGGCCGTCTACAGGTCTCGGGTAGGCGCCGGGCGACAGGCACTGGATCCCGCCTTGCGGCTGCTTGTGCACCGCCGGGCCGGTGGCCTATTGCGGGAGCTCGGCTACGACGCTTGAGGAAGCATAGGTGAGGGTCGGCTACCTGCATATCGGCAAGCACGGCGGCGGCGTACGGCGCTACGGCCACATCATCGCTGCCGGGGCGCGCGACTCGCCCGACCTGGAGGTCTCCGAGGCGGACGCCGGAGAGCGCGATTCCTCGGCCACGGCGATGGTCGCTGCCGGTCGCGCTCTCGCGGCGTGCGACGTGGTGCATGCCCAGTGGAAGCCGGTCGACTGGGGCGGCGGTCTGGTCGCCTGGCGACGCCTGCGCGCCTTTGCCACAGCCTGTGGACGGCCTCTGGTCATCACGCTGCACGACATCTTCGAGCGGCACGGTCCGCGCGAGCGTCTGCTGGAAGCAGATGCCCTGGCGCTGCGATGGCTTGGTCGGAGGGCCACTCGACTGGTAGTCCACTCGGAGGAGGAGCGGAAACGTCTGGCCGGCCTTGTGCCGGCCAGACACGTGCGGGTCGTCCCGCACTTCGTGGAAGAGCGGGTGATGGCCGATGGGGCGACGTCGCGCGCGGCGCTTGGCCTGTCAGACAAGCGGGTGGTCACGCTGCTCGGCTTCATGGTCCGCCGCAAGGGCTACTCGCTGACCGTGGATGCCCTGCCACTACTGGCGGATGACGTGGTCGCCCTGTTCGCCGGCGGGCCGATGCCCGGCCGTGAGGCGCGAGCGGACGAGCTGCGCGCACGGGCGGCGGAGCTCGGCGTCGCCCATCGTCTGACCATCACCGGCTATCTGGACGCGGAGCACCTGGACTCCGCGCTGGCGGCGACGCACGTGGCCATCTGTCCCTTTCGCGACCTATCGGCTTCTGGCTCCCTGTCGACCTGGATCAGTACCGGTCGGCCCATCGTCACTTCCGACCTGCCCCAGTTCCGCGAATACGATGCGCTGGTGCCAGGCGCTCTGCGCATCTTCCGACCGCTCACTCCCGAAGCGTTCGCGCTCACCGTACAAGAGGCGCTCGATGCGGGGCCCCAGCTCCAGGACGAGCGCGTCATCCGGCTGCGCGATCACCTCCTGACGCCCCGGGCGGTAGAGGCGTACGGAGCCGTCTACCGCGAAGCCCTGGCAACGGACGGAGGTCCTACGAGTTCGGATCGATGATCGGTAGCTCGTCAACGAAGCCCTGGGCGGCGATGGTCGGCAAGCCTCCTCCATCGACCACGACCACGATGCGGCTGTAGTCCGGGACCGAGTCGGGAGGATCGCCGCGGGGGCTGCCAAAGTCCCCATCGAAGTAGCAGATCGTCGTTGACGAGTCAGTCAGTGTCACCTCTGCCGGTGCCCCCTCCGAAGTATCGGTTGACGGATCGGCTGTCGAGGCGACGATCACGCCAAGGGCAGTCGAAAGACGCCGCCGCCATTCGTCCAGTCTCTCTGGCGAGGTCCCGAACGAAGCTGAAAGCGTGACGCCCTCGGGCATGGGCAACATATCGTCGCTGGTGATCCTCCAGCACCGATCAGCGGTACCAGGCGATGACTGGGAAGGACCAGGCTGGGAAGGACCAGGGCTGGCAGAGGATGGAGGACTGGCAACAGGCGGTGCCAACGATGGATGGACGGTCGAGCTCGCGGTCTCCAGCGGGCTGCCGACCATAGATGAACAAGCTCCGGTGAGCGTCATCGCGACGATCAACAAGCAGGTCCGGCGGCCCCTTGCCGCTAGAACGAGACCGCGAACGACGCGTTGAAAGCCCACCGACCTCACACTCCGCTGTGGCTCCATCCCTGTTCGTCTCTGCCCAGCGATCTCGTACCCCCACGATGTCAAGGCCTAGCCACCCGACGATGTCGGCTAGCCATCACAGGTGCTCCGTACGTCCGTCAGTGGCGAGGCGGTCCACCACGAGCTTCACATCCTGCGCGCGGTCGCGGGCACAGATGAGAACAGCATCCGGTGTGTCCACGACCACGACATCCCTCAGCCCCACGGTGACCACCAGCCGGCCGCCGGCGGCATGCACCAGCAGACCACGAGAGTCGATATCAAGGGCATCCGAACCGGGCTCGGCGCGAACGGCGTTGCGGGCGTCGCCCTCGGCGAGTTCCTCGTGCAGCGCCGCCCACGAGCCGACATCGCTCCAGCCCACGTCGAGCGGCACGCAACTGACCCGACCCTGGAGGGACGCTGGCTCCAGCAAGGCATGGTCGATCGATGTCCGCCGCAGGCCGGCATAGGCGAGCGCCAGGTCTCCCGTGGCGATACCGCCTTCCAGCGCGGTCAGGATGTCCGCCGCGTGCTCACGGAGACCGTCCATCAGCGCATCTCGCCGCCACACGAAGATGCCAGCGTTCCAATAGGCACGACCACTCGTCAGCAGTTCCACGGCGCGTGAGTGGTCGGGTTTCTCCACGAAGCGCTCCACCGGCACTACATCGCCGGACCGGTCCGGCTGGTCAGGACGAACGACCACGTAGCCATAGCCGGTCTCCGGCCCGCTTGGTCGTATCCCAAGAGTGACCAGGTGACCATCGTGCGCAGCCCGTGAGGCCGTGGCCAAGGCGTCACGCAGGCCGGATTCGTCGACCACCAGGTGGTCGGCTGGCAGCACCGCCATCACATCGTCGGCAGGCCGGTCGATGGCCAGCGCGGCCAGGGCGACAGCCGCTGCCGTGTTGCGTCCCACCGGCTCGGCGATGAGATTCGACGGCGGCACGTCGGGCAACTGCTCCCGGATCAGAGCGCCATATCGGGCATCGGCGACCAGGTACACGTCCTCTGGACCGATCAGCGGCGAGAGGCGCGCGACCGTGGATGCCAGGAGCGTGGCGCTGCCGGCCAGGGCGAGGAAGGGCTTGGGACGCGCCGCACGGCTGAGCGGCCAGAGACGGGTCCCGCCGCCTCCGGCGAGGATCACGGCGTACACCGCGCGATCCTACCGCGGGCCGGTGTTCGATAACATCCCGACGTGACGACGCCTGCCGCACCGGTCGGTCACCACAAACCGGCCTGGCCATCGGGCGTTCGACCGGGCGACCCTCGGCCCACGCCCATCAGGTTGACCAACCTATGGCGCTGGGCGCAGCTCACCTGGCGGGCCGAGCGCCGCTACTACGGACGCCTGGATCGACCGGTCCGCCTCACTTCCACCCGGCTGGCGGCGTCGGTCCGGCCGGATCTCGACGATGCGCTGTTCATCGTGGGTGCCCCGCGGTCGGGTACGACGTTCCTGGGTGACTGCATCGGACGGCTACCTGAGATCTCCTATCACCACGAGCCACCGGCCACCAAGGCGGCCGGCCGCTACGTGTACGAAGAGTCCTGGGGCTCGACGCGTGCGCGGTGGTTCTACCGATCGGTCTATTCCTGGCTCATCCGAGTGGAGCTCGACGGACACCTCCGCTTCTGCGAGAAGACGCCCACCAACTCCCTGCTCATCCCCTTCCTGGCTCGAGCCTTCCCGCGCAGCTCGTACATCCACATCATCCGCGACGGTCGTGATGCCGCCCTATCGCACATGCAGAAGCCGTGGCTCCTGGAGTCGTCGCGTGGATCGACCATCCGCGAGCCGGGCGGCTACCTGTTGGGGCCGTACGCCCCGTGGTGGGTCGAGCCTGCCCGGCGCGACGAGTTCGAAGCGACCAGTGATCTGCACCGCATGATCTGGTCATGGCGGCGATATACAGAGGCCGCCATGGGCGATGGGCAGACGCTCGGGCCGCAACGCTACCTGGAGATCCGCTACGAAGACCTGATCATGGACCCGGCTGCGGCGAGCGAGCGCATGCTCGACTTCATGGGCATCAAGGACACGGCGTCGCGTGCCGCGTTCATCGCCGCCACAGGGCGCGCAGAGCCGAGCGGCGCAAGTGGCTGGCGAGATGAGCTTTCGAGCGCCGACCTGGCCATCATCGAGGCCGACTCGGGTTATCTCCTCCGACGCCTGGGTTACGGCGCCTAGGGGTCACAGCGCTCGACATTTCTCGTGCGTTCGACTATTGTGGAACGATGAGGAGTCCCAGTGTCATCGTCGAGGCGAGAGCCGCTTACGAGTTGCTCATGTCGCTGGCGGTCGTGGCCGACCGTGATGAGGCGCCTGCCCTCGAGATCGGGCCTGAGTGGCTCGCCCGGGTCCACTCCCTCGCCGGGCCCGAGCTCATCGAGTCGGTGCGCCGACTATCCGGCGACTGTGGCTGGGTCTTCGGCAACGTGCTCGGGCTGGCCATCGACACTCCTGAACCGCGTGACGGCGCCGCGTTCGCGAGGCACCTGGCCGCCCTGCCAGCGCGCGAGCTCCACCTGGCACTGGTGGGCGCCACCATCCGACCCTTTCGCCGACAGACGCCAGCAGAGACGATGGAAGCAGCCATCGATGGCGACCCTACCGCCCGCCGATCGTTCCTGCGCACTTCCTTTCCGGAGCACCCGACCTGGCCGGCCGCCCTGGAAGGTCTGCTGAGTCGATCGTCGCTCGCGACCAAGGGTCTCCTGCTCCAGGTGGTCAAAGGTTGGAACGAGCGCGTCTTCCGCCACGAAGGACCGGCACTGATGGCCGTGGCGGAACGTGACGCGGCCGAGAAAGGGGCGCTCGCTGCTGACTTGACGGCAACGGCGCTCATCGATCTCGCGACGCGTGGTTGGGACTACGTGCCAGAGCCGGGCGTGACCCGGGTGATCCTGGCGCCCAGCGTCGTCCAGCGCCCGTGGGTGACCACGTGCGACCACGGCGACACGCGCATCTTCTGCTACTCGGTGGCTGACGAGAGCTTCGGCGCCACCAGGGGGGATCCTCCGGCCTTTCTGGTGCGACGGCTCAAGGCGCTCGGTGACGCCCGTCGGCTGCTCATCCTCCACCGACTGCGGGCGGAGCGCCGCACCCTTCAGGAGCTGGCGACCGAGTTCGGCATGCCCAAGACGACGCTCCATCACCACCTGGCCGTCCTGCGGGCGGCCGGTCTCATCCGGCTGCGCGACGACGCTTCGCGCCAATACAGCCCCCTGGCCGCGCGCTACGACCTGCTGGTCGAGGCGATCCCCGGCACTTGGGAGGCACTGACCACTTATCTCTCTCTGGAGGACCGACCATGCGCGTAGGGCTGCAGCTCCCCTCATTCACCTTCCCCGACGGCCCGGCAGTCATCGGACCGACGCTCGAGGAGGTCGCTCAGGCCGCCGAAGAAGCCGGTTTCGCCAGCCTCTGGGTGATGGACCACTTCTTCCAGGTGCCCGAAGAGACGGGCTGGGGCGGGCCCGAGGCACCGATGCTGGAGGCGTACACGACCCTTGGTTTCCTGGCCAGCGCGACCCGCCGGATGCGTCTGGGTGCGATGGTCGGAGGCGTCCACTTCAGGTCCCCAGCCATCGTCGCCAAGGCCGTTACGACGTTGGATGTCCTGTCCGGTGGCCGCGCCTACCTGGGCATCGGCGCCGGCTGGTATCGCCGCGAAGCGGACGGCCTGGGTCTCCCGTTCCCGGCGCTGGCGGAACGGTTCGACCGGTTGGAGGAGCTGCTGCTGGCGCTCCATCACCTTTGGTCAGGGGATCGCCAGCCGTTCCGGGGACGGTTCACCGCGATGGCCGAGCCCATCCTGTCGCCGATGCCCCTGACGCAGCCCCACCCGCCCATCATGATCGGCGGCGGAGGCGAGCGGCGCACCCTGCGTCTGGTCGCCCTCTACGGCGACGCTTGCAACTTCCTGGTGCCGGATCCGGGCGAGAGCCGGCGAAAGCTCAAGGTCCTTCGTGCCCACTGCACGAGACTCGATAGGGATTACGACGCCATCGAGAAGACAGCCCTGCTGGAGGTCGACCTTCGGCCGGGACGCCAACGGCCAGCGGACGTGGTGGCGATGATCGCGCAGCAGGCTGATGAAGGCATCGAGCACGTCATCGTGAACATGCCCGATGTCCACGACCTGGCCCATCTGCGAGCGTTCGCGACGGACATCGTCCCGGCCGTGGCCACCCTTGGCCGGGCCGCTGCGTAGCGCTTGAGCCCGGCATCGCCCAAGATGTCAGCGTGACCATCACGTCGGCCCCAAGCGGGCAAGCGGCGCGCGACTCGGGGCTGCTGCGCTACCGCCCTGAATTCCCGCTCCTGTCCGCGACCACCTACCTGAATACCTGCTCCCTGGGGGCACTGCCGGCTCGCGGCCGGCACAAGCTGGACGAGTTCCTGGACCAGTGGGAGCGGCTCGGTGCGAGCGCCTGGTACAGCCACTGGATGGACGAGCTGGCCGCGTTGCGCGATGACTTCGGGTGGCTCATCGGCCGGCCAGGATCGGAGGTCGCGCTGGCCCCCAACGTCTCGGTCGCGCTGGCCTCGGTCGCATCGGCCATGGGGCCGCTCCACAGCGGTGAACCGACCACGGCCGCGCGGCTCGCCGAGGCATGGGGCTTGGCTGCCTCTCCCAGGCCAACAGCACGTCGGCCGCGGGTCATCACCACCGCGCTCGACTTTCCGACGGTGGGGCACCAGTGGCTGGCGCGTCGATCGCTGGGTGTGGAACTCGTCGTGCTCCCCTCCCCGGACGGCCTGACCGTGCCCCTGGCCGACTTCGAGGCGGCCATCGATGAACGGACGGCGGCCGTGGCGACGGGTCACGTCTACTACACCACCGGAGCGGTGCAGGACCTGGCCGGCCTGGCTCGCATCTGTCACCGGAATGGCGCGCTGCTCATCGCCGATGGGTACCAGGCGTCAGGGCTGATACCCACCGACGTCGCAGCATTGGATGTGGACGCATACGTCTCGGGTACGCTGAAGTGGCTGTTCGGCGGCCCTGGCAACGCCTT
>Ga0136614_10003152_pt1 | contig 10474 bp, 9 predicted proteins | sample AntDrymUQ2792106_2_FD_106643 | JGI IMG/M metagenome (GOLD analysis project Ga0136614, IMG submission 106643) | Polar desert sand microbial communities from Dry Valleys, Antarctica - metaG UQ279 (21.06) | ecosystem: Environmental > Terrestrial > Soil > Desert | place: Antarctica: Dry Valley... | reverse complement strand
GCCGCCGAGGGTCGGTCCCCGGCGCCCGCCGCCCCCGCCGCGCCGGCGCCGAAACCAGCTCACGACCCGACCCTCCGCCGCAGAGACCACATCTGCGCCGCCCGCTCGGCCTCGAGAGCCACGGCCCACGGCACCCCCGGAGGACCCAGCTCGAGCCGCATCGTGCGCGCGGCCAACCGGGCGAGCTCGGGGTCGGCCGCGGCCACGAGGGCCAGCTCCCGCGCTCGCGGCTCGACGGCCTCAGCCGGCACAGCCTCCCACGCCATGCCGATCTCGACGGCGCGCGCTCCCGAGAGCTCCCGGCCGAAGAGCCCCGCCGCGGCCGCCGCCTCCCGACCGCCGGCGCGGGCGGCGAGCGTGAAGTACCCGCCACCGGGGTGGATGCCGAGGGCCGTGAAGCCGGGAACGATGCGGGCGTCGGTGGCCACGACCCGGAGGTCGGTGGCCAGCATCAGGTTCACCCCCGCCCCCACGGCGGTGCCGCGCACCGCGGCCAGGGTCGGCGCCTCGAGCTCGCCCACGCGGGTGAAGGCGCGGTACACGGCGCCGAGGTCTCGGTAGGAGGCTTCGGAGGCGGGGTCGGCACCGGCCCCGAAGAGCGTGTCCCGGTCGGCGCCGGCGCAGAACACGGTGCCCTCCCCCGCCACCACGACCGCGCCGACCGAGCGGTCGGCGTCGAGCGCGTCGCAGGCGGCCACGAGCTCGGCGGCCATGGCCGTGGTCAACGCGTTGCGGCGCTCGGGCGCCGCGAGGGTGACGGTGGCCACCCCTTCCTCGACCTCGACGCGAACCTCAGACATGAGCCCGGCGAGCCAAGGAGCCGGGAAGGGGCACTACGAGGACGCCCCCGCCTTGTGCTCGGCCTCGACCTTGGTGCGACCCTCGAGCTCGTCCTCCTCGAGGCGCTGGCGAAGCACCTTCTTGTCGAACTTGCCCGTGCTCGTCTTCGGCACCTCGTCGATGAACGCGAACTCGTCCGGCAGCCACCACTTGGCCACCCGGGAGGCGAGGTGCTGCTGGAGGTCCTCGGCGCTCGCGGAGGCACCGTCCTCCAGGACCACGCACGCGAGCGGTCGCTCGCTCCAGCGCTCGTCGGGCTTGGCGATCACCGCCGCCTCCAGCACATCGTCGTGGGCGATCAGCTCGATCTCGAGCTCCACCGAGGAGATCCACTCGCCACCCGACTTGATCACGTCCTTCGTGCGGTCGGTGATGCGGATGAAGCCGTGGCTGTCGATCGCCGCGATGTCGCCGGTGCGCAGCCAGCCGTCGTGGAACTTGTCGTCGCCGGAGGGGTCCTCGTAGTAGCGGCTGGCGATGTAGGGGCCACGCACCTCGAGCTCGCCGGTGATCTCGCCATCCCAGGGCTGCTCCTCGCCGGACTCGTCGTCCACGATGCGGGCCTCGACCATGGGCACGACGCGCCCAGCAAGCTGACGGATGCGCCACTGCTCGTCGCCCTCGGCGCCGTCCGGCGGTCGGGCCACGGAGCCGATTGGGCTCGTCTCGGTCATGCCCCAGGCCTGGAGGATGCGCATGCCGTGGCGCTCCTCGAAGCCCTGCATCAGGCTCAAGGGCACGGCCGAGCCGCCGCAGGCCACCTCGCGCACGCTCGAGAGGTCCGGCTTGTGCTCGTCGGCGTAGCGCAGGAGGTCGAGCCAGATCGTGGGCACGGCACCCGACAGGGTCACGCGCTCGGACTCGATCAGCTTGGCCAGGGGCTCGGCCTGGAGGAAGCGGCCCGGCATGATCAGGTCCGCGCCGGTCATGCCGCTCGCGTAGGGAAGGCCCCAGGCGTTGGCGTGGAACATCGGGACCACCGGGAGCACACGGTCGCTCGCCTTGATGCCGAGCGCGTCGGCCGAGAGCTGCACCAGGCAGTGGATGATCTGGGACTTGTGGGAGTAGAGGACGCCCTTCGGGTTGCCGGTGGTGCCGCTCGTGTAGGCGAGGCCCGCGGCCGAGCGGTCGTCGAGCTCCGGGTACTCGAACCCGCCGTCCTGCTCGGCGAGGAGGTCTTCGTAGCGGACGGCGTTCGGGAGCGACCCCGTGTCGCCCGACCCTATGACCACGATGTGCTTCACCGTCTCGAAGGTGTCCACGACCTTCTCGAGCGCGGGCACCAGGGAGTCGTCGACGAAGATGGCCTGATCCTCGGCGTGGTTGACGATGTAGGTGATCTGCTCCGGAAAGAGGCGGATGTTCAGCGTGTGGAGCACCGCGCCGAAGCACGGCACGCCGAGGTAGAGCTCGAGGTGCTCCTGGGTGTTCCAGCAGAAGGTGGCCACGCGGTCGCCGCGCTCGATGCCGAGGCCGTCGAGAGCCCCGGCCAGGCGGTCCACCCGCTCGGCCACCTCGGCGTAGGACGCGCGCTTTACCCCGTCGTCGGTGAGCGTGACCACCTCGGAGTCCCCGTAGAGCCGGCGCATCCGATCGAGGATGTGCTTGATGGTCAGCGGGTGGTCGTGCTGGACAAGGCCTTCGAGCATGGCTTCCTCTCCTCCGTAGACGCGTACGGCCGCCGCCGTGCGGCGCTCCCCGCGGCGCACCATACTGCGCGCCCGTGAGCCTCTGGGGCAGGATCTTCGCCGTCGGCTACGAGCGCGTGATCGCGAGCAGCGAGCGCGCCGGCCTGGCCGATCGCCGGGCCGCGCTGCTCGCGGGCGCGCGCGGGCGCGCGCTCGAGATCGGGCCCGGTCCGGCCATGAACCTCCGCCACTACCCCCGTTCGGTGGAGGAGGTGGTGCTCGCCGAGCCCGAGGAGGCCATGGCTCGCAGGCTCGAGAAGAAGATGGCCGAGCAGGGCCTCGCGGGCACCGTGGTCCGCGCCCCCGCCGAGGACCTTCCGTTCGAGGACGACAGCTTCGACACCGCGGTCTCGACCTTCGTGCTGTGCACGGTGGACGACCCCGCGCGCGCACTCGCCGAGCTGGCGCGGGTGCTGAAGCCGGGCGGCGAGCTGCTCGTCATGGAGCACGTCCGCGCCGAGGAGGGCTCGCGCGTGGCCTTGTGGCAGGACCGCCTCGAGGGTCCGTGGCACTTCCTGGCCCACGGCTGCCATCCGAACCGGAGGACCGCCCAGCTCATCGAGGACTCGCCGCTCGCGGTCGAGGAGATCGAGCAAGACCGCATGCCCAGGGCGGCGCCGCTGGTGACGCCGATGATCAGGGGGCGGGCCAGGGCGCGGTGATCCCCGATCAGTCGGGTTGCGGCCTTACCGAGACGGCCGGCGGCGGCCAGGTCAAGCCGCGGGAGTCACCCGCTCGACGATGGGCGACGAGCCCCTATCCGGGGCGTCGGCCGCCGGAAGCTCGACCACGAAGCGCGCCCCCCGCTCGCCGTCGCCGTCCGCCAGCTGCACCGTGCCACCGTGGGTGCGCGCCACCGCGTCCACGATCGACAGGCCTAGTCCGCTTCCCCGCGCTCCGTCTCCTCCACCGCGCACGAAACGCTCGAAGAGACGTTCGCGCACGTCCGGCGCCACCCCTGGCCCCTCATCGGCCACCTCGAGGCGCACCAAGCCGTTCTCGCGGCGGGCGGCCACGCGCACAGCGGTACCGGCCGGTGTGTGGGCCACCGCGTTCTCGATGAGGTTCAGCACGAGGCGGTGCAAATCGTCGGGCGAGCCCTGCACCGAGAGGCCGTCGGGCGCGTCCACCGACACGTCGTGGTGGGCGGCCACCGGCGCCTCCTCGGCCGCGGCATCGCGCACCACGCAGCCGAAGTCCACGGCCTTCCGTGGGGTCTCCCGTCCGGCGTCGGCCCGCGCGAGGAGGAGCAGGTCCCCCACCAGGCGCCCCATGCGCCGCGACGAGCGCACGGCGGACTCGGCGATCTCTCGATCCTCTCCGTGCAGGCCCGCCTCGAGCAGCTCGAGGTTGGCAAGGACGCTGGTGAGCGGCGTGCGCAGCTCGTGCGAGGCGTCGGCCACGAACTGGCGCTGGCGGGCGAGAGCGGCCTCGGTCTCGCCGCGGGCGGCGTCGAGGGCGCCGAGCATCTCCTCCAGCGTGCGGGCAAGGTCGGCCACCTCGTCGTCGGCCTTCGGCTTGGGCAGCTCCACGGTGGGGTCCCGGGTCTGGGCCACCCGCTGCGCCGCGCCCGTGAGCCGCGCGATCGGGGCCATCGCCCGCCGGGCCACCGCCAGTCCGGCCAGCAGCGCCAGCGCCGTGCCGGCGAGCACCCCGAAGGTGAGGAAGGCGTTCACGCGCGCCACGGTGGCCGTCACCGAGCTCTCCTTCTTCGCGTACTGGACGAAGGCCACCGGCCCGCCGATGGAGGAAGCGAACAGCGGTCGCGACACGACCCGGTATCCGTTCGAGGTCTGGAGGTTCTCGCTCGGCGGCGGCATCTTGGGCGCGAGGTCGGTCTCGACGAGCACCGAGCCCGACACCCCGACGACCCGGACGGCGGCCCCGCCGGCGCTCGCGGCCTCGAGCAGGTCGGGGGGCCCCTCGAGCTTGAAGCCGCCCGCGTAGTCGGGCGCCACGCGGATCTGGGACTGGAGGTCCGCGGCCGCGAGACGGAGGTCGTCGTCGAAGCCGGTGCGTACCTGACGGGCGGTGAACATCCCGATGACCCAGGCGAAGAGCAGCAGGATTATGAAGGTGAGCCCCGCGGAGGTGAGCGCCAGCCGCCAGCGCACGGTGAGGTGGCGCGGGAACCTCATGGCGCCCTCAGCACGTAGCCGGCCCCACGCACGGTGTGGATCAGACGCGGCTCGGCGCCGGACTCGAGCTTGCGCCGCACGTTCGATACGAATACGTCCACCGTGTTGGTCTCCGCGAACGAGTAGTAGCCCCACACGTCCTCGAGCAGTGACTGGCGCGATACCACGATGCGCTCGTTGCGCATCAGGTACTCGAGCAGCTCGAACTCCCTCGTGGTCACGTCCACCGGGCGCTCGCCGCGGGCCACCTCGCGCGTGGCCGGGTTCAGCCGAAGGTCGGCCACCACGAGCGAGGCGGCGCCGCGCGGGGGGCGCCGGCGCAGCAGGGCGCGCAGCCGGGCCAGGAGCTCCTGACGCTCGAAGGGCTTGACCAGATAGTCGTCCGCCCCCGAGTCGAGGCCTTCGACCCGCTCCTCGAGGCCGTCGCGTGCGGTGAGCATGAGGATCGGCACGTCGGAGTCCCGGCGGAGGCGCCGGCACACCTCCACGCCGTCGAGCCCCGGGAGCCCGAGGTCGAGCACGACCGCGTCGGGGGCGAAGTTCTCGGTCTCCTCGAGGGCCCCCACCCCGTCGCCGGCGAGGCGCACCTCGTAGCCCTCCACCCCGAGGGAGCGGCGCAGGGCGTGGGCGATGTCGGTGTCGTCCTCGACGACGAGCACCCGCGGATTGCCGGCCATCTCTCGATGGTAGGCGCATCGGCGTCGCGGCGAGGAGCCTCGTCGCCGCGTCTCGCGAAGATCCTCACACCGTCGTCACGCTCGTTTAACCACTGCTTTAGAGGCACTCCGTAGTTTGACCCCCATGGCCGTCGAAGCGCCCGACCGCGAGGAGTTTCGCGCCCTTCTCACCCGCGGCCGCGAGGCGGGGGTGCTCACCACAGCGGAGATCGCCGAGGCGCTCGCCGAGGTCGAGCTCGAGGCCGGCGAGATGGATGACCTCCACCGGATGCTCGAGGCCGCCGACGTGGAGCTGATCGACCTGGCGGAGGCCGGCGACGAGGCCGGCACCGCGCCCCGCAGCACCTCGAACGAGACGCACCCGGTGATGGTCGAGACGGGTCCTGACGGTCTGGCCATCTTCCTGCGCCGCATCGGCCGGGTCCCACTGCTCACCGCCACCCAAGAGCTCGAGCTGTCCCGCCGCATCGAGCGCGGGGACCTGATCGCCAAGCGCACGATGATCGAGTCCAACCTGCGCCTCGTCGTATCGATCGCCAAGCGCTACCGCGGCCTCGGCCTGCCCTTCCTCGACCTCATCCAGGAGGGCACCCTCGGCCTCGTGCGGGCCGCCGAGAAGTTCGATTACCGCAAGGGCTTCAAGTTCTCGACCTACGCCACCTGGTGGATCCGTCAGGCCATCTCCCGCGCCCTTGCCGACAAGTCGCGCACCGTGCGCATCCCGGTGCACGTGGGCGAGCAGCTCAACAAGCTCCGCAAGGCGGAGCGCAAGCTCTCGGCCGAGCTCTCGCGCGATCCCCGCCCCGAGGAGGTGGCGCTGGAGGCCGGCGTGCCGCTGGACCAGGCCGAGCTCCTCTGGCGCGCGGCGGAGACGCCCGCGTCGCTCGATCAGCCCCTCGCCAGCGGCGAGGACTCAGAGCTCGGGCACCTGATCGCGGACCCGAACGCCGAGTCACCGTACGAGCGCGCCGCCGAGGCCACCACCCGCTCGGAGATCGACGAGGTGCTCGGCGGCCTCACCTACCGCGAGCGCCGCGTGATCGAGCTCCGGTACGGGCTCTCGGGCGAGCACCCCCGCACGCTCGACCAGGCCGGACGGGTGCTCAACCTCACCCGCGAGCGCATCCGCCGCATCGAAGCCGAGGCGCTCGAGCGCCTCCAGGGCATCGCCCGCACGCAGGGCCTGTTCGGCTCGGGCCCCGCACCCGCCTGACCGAGCCCCAGCGCCGCGCCAGGTAGGGCGGCGGGGTTCCTATCGTCTTTGCATCGGACGAGGAGCCTTCTCAGCACGCGAGCCAGTCGAGCGCCCGGAGAGCCGGGCGGTACGTCGCGCCAACCTCCGTCGGGTCACCCGCCTATTCGGACCGCATCGCGCGCGCCTGGGCGTGGTGCTCGGCCTGATCTTCGTCGCCGCCGGCCTCGGCATCACCTCGCCCTTCCTGCTGCGCGCGGTGCTCGACCAGGCCATCCCCGAGCGCGACACCGGCCTGCTCACGCTTCTCGTGGCCGGGATGATCGCCGTGGCGATCGTCACCGGGGCCCTCGCGGTGGCCCAGACCCGGCTCTCGAACCGGGTGGGCCAGCGGGTGATGCACGAGCTGCGCTCGGCGGTGTACCGCCACCTCCAGCGGATGTCGCTCGCGTTCTTCACCCGCACGCGGACCGGCGAGGTGCAGTCGCGCATCGCCAACGACATCGGCGGCGTGCAGAACGTGGTGACCTCCACGGCCACCTCGATCGTCTCGAACGTGACCACGGTGCTCGCGGTCATCGTGGCCATGTTCCTGCTCGACTGGCGCCTCGCGGTCTTCGCCCTCGTGCTCCTCCCGGTGTTCGTGTTCATGACCCGCCGGGTGGGCAGGGAGCGCAAGCGCATCACCACGGTCCGCCAGGGCACGATGGCCGACATGTCAACGCTGGTCGAGGAGTCGCTGTCGGTCTCGGGGGTGCTGCTCGGCAAGACCATGGGCCGCTCGCCCGAGCTGGCCGACCGCTTCGAGGCCGAGTCCTCCGAGCTGGCCGAGCTCGAGGTGCAGCAGCGCACGGCGGGCCAGTGGGTCATGGCCTCGATCCAGATGACCTTCGCGATCATGCCGGCGGCCGTGTACTGGTTCGCGGGCCAGTCGATCGCGAACGGGGGCGAGATCATCACCATCGGCACGCTCGTGGCCTTCACAACGTTGCAGACCCGGCTCTTCTTCCCAATCGGGCAGCTTCTCTCCGTGGGCATCGACGTGCAGACCTCGCTCGCCCTCTTCGACCGGGTCTTCGAGTACCTCGACCTCCCGGTGGACATCGAGGAGCGTCCCGACGCGGTCGCGCTCGATCCGCGCCGCCTACGGGGAGAGGTGAGCTTCGAGGGAGTGTGGTTCCGCTACGAGGAGGACGGGTCCTGGACCCTGCGTGACGTCGATCTCGACGTGCCGGCCGGAAGCCGGACGGCGATCGTGGGCGAGACCGGCTCGGGCAAGACCTCGCTGGGCTACCTCGTGGCCCGCCTCTACGATGCCGAGCGCGGCCGCGTGGCCGTGGACGGCGTCGACGTGCGGGGCGTCACCTTCGGCTCCCTCGCGCAGACGGTGGGCGTCGTCTCGCAGGAGACCTACCTCTTCCACGACTCGATCCGCGAGAACCTCCGCTTCGCCAAGCCCGGGGCGAGCGACCACGAGATCGAGGACGCGGCCCGGGCGGCCTCCATCCACGACCTGATCGCGGGGTTGCCCGAGGGCTACGACACGAAGGTGGGAGAGCGCGGCTATCGCTTCTCGGGCGGGGAGAAGCAGCGCATCGCCATCGCGCGGACCATCCTCCGCAATCCGCCGGTGCTCGTGCTCGACGAGGCCACCAGCTCGCTCGACACCCACACCGAGCGTGCGGTACAGGGCGCCCTGGACCGGTTGGCCGAAGGTCGCACCACCATCGCCATCGCCCACCGGCTGTCCACGATTCGCAACGCGGACCAGATCGCGGTGGTGGACGCGGGGGAGATCGTGGAGCGCGGCACCCACGACGAGCTGCTGGCCGCCGGCGGGCGCTACGCCGCGCTCGTGGCCCGGGACGCCGAGGCCCAACCCGCGCCGGCCTGATGCGGGGGCGGCGCCGGCGCCGCCGTGCGGCGGTGCTGCGGCTGGGCCTCCTGCTGGTGGCCGTGCTCGCGGCGGTCGCACTCCGCGAGAGCCTCGGGCCGGAGGATCCGCCCGACCGTCCGGCGGAGCGCCGCGCTCCGGTGGGCTCGGGATCGGGGCCCGACGGCGGAACCGACGTTCCGGCTCCGCCCGGCTTCCGCCACGCCTTCGCAGACGTTGGCGGCGGCGTGCGCCTGCACTACGTGATCGGCGGGCGCGGCCCCGCCGTGGTGCTCCTCCACGGCTTTCCCCAGACGTGGTACTCGTGGCGCAAGGTCATGCCGGCGCTGGCCCGAGGGCACACGGTGGTGGCCGTGGACCTGCGGGGCGCCGGGCGCTCCTCGGTGCCCGGCGCGGGCTACGACAAGGACACGCTGGCGGCCGACGTGCACCGGCTGCTCCGCGGCCTGCGACTGAACCGCGGGGCGTCGATCGTGGGTCATGACCTCGGCGCCTGGACGGCCTACGCCTACGCGCGCGAGCACCGGGGCGAAGTGCGCCGCCTCGCCTTCCTCGAGGCCGGCCTGCCCGGGTTCGGGCTCGAGCGATCGCTCGACTTCTCGAGACCCCGCCAAGGCATCTGGCACCTCGCCTTCTTCCAGCAGCCGGGGGTACCCGAGCGGCTCATCCGTGGGCGGGAGCGTTACTTCGTCACCGAGTTCCTCCAGCCCCGCCGCGCGGAGGCCGGCGCCTTCGACGCTCGTGCGCTCGAGCACTACGTCCGTGCCTACGCGCCCCATCCCCGCCTGCACGCCGCCCTCGAGCAGTACCGCGCGGTGTACCGCGACGCCGCCGCCAACCGGGCGAAGGCGGGCCCGCGGCTCGCGATGCCCGTGCTCGCCCTCGGTGGCGAGCGCGCCACGGGTCCCGGACCGCTGGTGGCCATGCGCCGGGTGGCGGCGGACGTGCGCGGCGGTGTGGTGACCGACTCCGGGCACTGGCTCATGGAGGAGCAGCCCGAGGAGATGGCGAGCCGCCTGAAGGAGTTCCTCCGCTAGCCGCCGCGGGCGGTTAGGGTCGGGCGATGATCGAACTCACCCAGCACCGACTACTTGACCTCGAGAGCACGATCGAGGGCCGCCCCGAGCATCTGTCGGCGGGCTCGGGCATCGCCCGCCGCAACGATTGGATCTACGTGGTGGGAGACGACGAGCTCGACCTCGCCGTGTTCTCGGCCACGAGCGACGCCCCCGGAGAGCTGATCCCCCTGTTCGAGGGCGAGCTCCCGGTGGACGAGGCCGAGCGAGGCAAGCACAAGCCCGACCTCGAGACGCTTGCCATCCTGCCGCCGTTCCGTCACAACCCCTACGGCGCGCTGCTGGCCCTCGGATCCGGCGGCGGAGACAGCCGCTCGAACGGCTTCGGCTGGTCCCTCGACGAGGACGGCGCCCTGCGCGGCTTCCCGTGCGTGATCAATCTCGCCCCCCTCTACGACGAGCTGCGTGAGCGCCTCTCGGGCGACCTGAACATCGAAGGCTCGACCGTGAACGGGGACCACCTCGTTCTCTTCCAGCGCGGCAACTCGGCCGAGGGCCACAACCAGATCATCTGGCTCTCGTTGGAGAAGGTCATCCAGACCCTGCTCTCGGACTTTCGGATCGACGCGTCGGAGATAGACGACGTGCAGACCTACGACCTCGGCGAGGCGTCGGGCGTTCAGCTCTGCTTCTCCGACGGCGACGCGCTGCCGGACGGGCGCATGGTGTTCTCGGCCTCCGCCGAGGCGGAGGACGACGACGCGCACGAGGGGCCCACAGCCGGCACGGTCCTCGGCATCATCGAGGCCGACGGCACGCTCGGTCGCATGGACCCCGTGGACGACGACAACGCCAAGATCGAGGGCGTCGACGCCGTGGTCAAGGACGGGAAGATCGAGCTCCTTCTGACCTCCGACCCCGACGACGTGGACACCCCCTCACCCCTGCTCTCGGCGACGATGGAGGCCTGACCCCGGGCCGAGCCCGGCGCTACCTCGGAGTCACAAGGGGCTCGAGCAGCCCCTGAGG
>Ga0136614_10003151_pt1 | contig 10474 bp, 11 predicted proteins | sample AntDrymUQ2792106_2_FD_106643 | JGI IMG/M metagenome (GOLD analysis project Ga0136614, IMG submission 106643) | Polar desert sand microbial communities from Dry Valleys, Antarctica - metaG UQ279 (21.06) | ecosystem: Environmental > Terrestrial > Soil > Desert | place: Antarctica: Dry Valley... | reverse complement strand
GTGATCGACGACGTCGTCGTGCCCGGCGATCGGAGCCGCCTGCTGCCGTATCTCGGCATCATCGTCGGACTCGCCGCGCTCCGCTTCGGGATCAACTTCACGCGCCGGTACGCGACCGCGCGCGTGGGTATCCTCATCGAGGCCCGCCTGCGCGAGCTGCTCTACGGCGCCTACCTCCGTTTCCCGCGCGCGTTCTACGACCAGCACGCGACCGGGCAGGTGCTCTCGCGCGCGACGAACGACCTCTACCCGATCCGGTACTTCATCGGCTGGGGGATGGTGCAGGGCGCGCAGAGCCTGATGATGATCGTGGGCGCGGCGATCCTGCTCGCGTTCGTCGATCCGCAGCTCGCGCTCGCGGCCGGGGTCGCGATGCCGCTCGTCGGCCTCCTCGCCTACCTCTTCGCCCACAAGGTGATGCCGATCTCGCGCCAGGTGCAGGAGCGCAAGGGCGACCTGACCGAGGCCTCCGACGAGGCGGTGGTCGGGATCGAGATGGTGCAGGCCTTCGGCCGGGAGGACGACGTGCGGAAGCGCTTCGGCTTCAGAGCAACCTCCGTGTGGGACGCGACGATGCGCCAAGCCGGCGTGGAGGCGACCTTCCTGCCGGGACTGATCGCGGTGCCGACGCTCGCGATCGCCGCCGTGCTCCTCGTCGGCGGCCGCAAGGTTGCGACGGGCGACCTCAGCGAAGGCGAGTTCGCGCTCTTCATCACCCTCCTGTTGCAGCTCGTGTGGCCGCTCGAGGCGCTCGGCTGGATCGTCAACCTCGGCCAGCGGGCGCTCGCCTCGGCGAGCCGCAGCTTCGCGTGGCTCGAGGGCGTCGCCGAGATCCCGGAGCCTTCGCACCCGAGCCGGCTGCCCTCGGGGCCGCTTGCCGTCCGCTTCGAGGCCGTGCGCGCCCGCTACCCAACCGGCGAGGAGATCCTGCGCGGCGTCGACCTCGAGCTCGAGCCGGGCGAGATCGTCGCCGTGTGCGGGCCGACGGGCTCGGGCAAGACGACGCTGCTCAACCTCCTTCCTCGCTTCTACGACGTCGCGGACGGGCGAGTGCTGGTCGGGGGTGTCGACGTCCGGAACGTCTCGCTGGTAGAGCTGCGCAGGGCGGTCGCCGTCGTCACCCAGCGGCCGATCCTCTTCTCGCTGCCGCTGCGCGAGAACCTCGCGGGTGCGCGGCCGGACGCGCCGTGGGAGGAAGTCGTCGCCGCGGCCGAGGCGGCCGGGGTCGGCGCCTTCGTCGACGACCTGCCGAACGGCTACGACACCCTGATCGGCGAGCGCGGAGTCAACCTTTCGGGCGGCCAGCGCCAGCGGACCGCGCTCGCCCGCGCCCTGCTTGCGGGTTCGCGCGTGCTCGTCCTCGACGATCCGATGTCGGCGGTCGACACCGAGACCGAGCGGCTGCTCGTCGAGAACCTCCGGCCGGCCGTCGCGGGCAAGACGGTGCTGATCGCGACACAGCGCCTGTCCACGGTGCTGGTTGCCGACCGGGCGGTCGTGCTCGACCGCGGCCGGGTGGTGCAGGACGGAACGCCGAGCGACCTGCTCGCCGACGATGGCCTCTTCGGCGCCCTCTTCGGAGACGAGATCCTTGTCCACGCCGTCTGATCTCGCTCCGCTCCGGCGTACCGGGCTGAGCAGGCTCTGGCGCTACACCGAGGGCCGCGGACGGCAGGTCGCCGTACTCGGCGTCGTCTCCGCCGTCGCGGCAGCAGCGCCCGTCACCGGCTGGGTGCTCGTCGGTCATGCGCTCGACAGCGCGCGCAACGGCGACACCGACCGCCTGACGGTCATCGTCGCTCTCTACGTCGTCGCGAACGCGCTCGGCTGGATCCTCGGGACGTTCACCTGGCGGGGACTGGCCGCGCTGGGCCAGGGGATCGTGCTCTCGCTGCGTGGCGACCTCTTCAGCCACCTGACGTCGCTCTCGCTGCGTTACTTCTCCGAGCAACGGGCGGGCTGGATCATCGCGCGGCTGACGAGCGACGTCGACTCGCTCTCCGACGTGCTCTCGCAGGGTCTCGCCACCCTCGTCAGCAACGTCCTCCTGATCATCGGGGCGATCGTGGGTCTGTTCTTCCTGGACTGGCGCCTCGGCGTCGTGGCCCTCGTCGTGCTACCCCCGGGCGTCGTCATCACGCGCTGGTTCCAGCGGCGCTCGCACGCGGCGTTCAGCGAGGTCCGCACCCGCATTGCCGCGATGACGGCGCAGATCGCCGAGTCGGTCTCGGGCATGGCGATCGTGCAGGCGTTCGGCCGGGAGCGGCAGTTCCAGGCCGAGTTCGACGGGCTCAACAGCGCGAACCTGACGAGCAACGCACGCGCTCAGAAGCTCTCGTCCGTCTTCTTCCCGGCGATCGAGTTCCTCGGCATCGTCGCGACGGCGACCGTGCTGTGGGTCGGGGCGCTGCTCGTCGACGGCGGCTCCCTCACGATCGGGACGCTGGTCTCGGCGGTCGGCCTCCTGTCGCTCATCTTCCAGCCGCTGCAGGAGCTCTCCGAGCTGTACGGGCAGGTGCAGGCGGCCTCGGCCGCGATGGGGAAGATCTCGACGGTGCTCGACGCGGAGCCCGACCTGCGCGACCCTCCGGGGGCGGAGCGGCTGCCGAGGCTACAGGGCCGGATCGACATCGACCGCCTGACGTTCGCCTACGGCGAGGCTCCCGTGCTGCGTGAGATCGACCTCCACGTGCCGCCCGGCGGCTGCGTCGCTCTCGTGGGCGAGTCGGGGGGTGGCAAGTCGACCCTTGCCAAGCTGATCGGGCGCTTCTACGACCCGCGGGAGGGGGCGATCCGCATCGACGGACGCGACCTGCGCGGCGTGGAGCTGCGCAGCTACCGGCGCCAGCTCGGCGTCGTGCTGCAGGATCCGTTCCTCTTCACCGGGACGATCGCCGACAACATCCGCTTCGCGCGGCCCGAGGCGACCGACGACGAGGTGCGAGCAACGGCCGCGGCTGTCGGCATCGATCGGATCGCGGCCCGGCTGGAGCACGGTCTCGACCACGCCGTCCGCGAGGGCGGCGCAGGGCTCTCGGCGGGTGAGCGACAGCTCATCTCGATCGCCCGGGCGCTCCTCGCCGACCCGCGGATCCTGATCCTCGACGAGGCGACGTCGAACATCGACCGCCCGACCGAGATCCTGATCGAGCGCGCGCTCGACCGGCTTCTGCGCGGGCGGACGTCGATCATCATCGCCCACCGCCTGGCCACCGTCCGTCGTGCGGACGAGATCCTCGTGGTCGACCACGGCCGCATCGTCCAGCGCGGCACGGAGCAGGAGCTGCTGGCGCAGGACGGCCCGTTCCGCCGCCTCGCGCGCGAGCTGGGCGCAGCCGCCGGTGTCGTGCCGGCGGCGGGCGGCCTTACGGCCGCAGGTGGAGTACGGCGACCGCGTGCTCGACCGCAAGACGTTGTGCGATGAGCGACCGGTGGCAGGCCTCGGGATCGCGTTCGACACACAGAAGTGCGGACGCCGCCTCGGTCGGCAGGTCGGCCACGAGCGGCGCCAGGTCGACCCGGTCCAGAACCTCCCGGAGGTAGCCCTCCCGGTATTCGGAGGCGAGCTCGAGTCGCGAGCGCTTGCCGACGCCGACTCGTGCGTCCTCGCGGTACTGGAGCTGCCGCAGCTCGGTGGTCGGCGCCAGCTCCCGATGGTGCCGGTACTCGACCCTCGCCTCGGCGAGGATCGCCTGCAGGCGCGCGGAGTTGGCCCAGGTGTACTCGCTGCCGCGGACGCCACGGCGCTGGCGGACGTCGAGCACCAGGCCGACGTTCGCGCTGCGAAGTGCCTCGAGGAAGGCCGGCGCGCCTGAGCCGTAGACGCCGATCGTCGCGACCGTCCTCACGGGACACGCTCGAGCAGGTCGTCGAACCCGAGCTCTGCGAGCGACGGCACCACGAGATCCGCCTCGTCGAGGCCGAGCGAGGCCGTGACGCCGTTCGGCACGGCGACGCAGAAGAGGCCGGCCGCCTTCGCGGCGCGGACGCCGTTCGGCGAGTCTTCGAACGCGATTGCCTCCTCGGCGCGCAGCCCGAGCCGCTCGAGTGCCTCGAGGTAGAGCGTCGGGTGCGGTTTGGCGCGTTCGCGGTCGAGGTCCGCCGTGACGATCAGGTCGAAGTGCTCGGCCCGCTCGAGCCGGGCGAGGTGTCGGTCGATCCAGTCGCGCGAAGCGCTCGAGACGATCGCCGTCGCGAGCCCCAGCTCGCGCGCGCGCTCGAGGTAGTCGAGGATGCCTGGACGAAGCTCCTCGACGTCGGTGAGGGCGAGCTCGTGCTCGTGTCGCTGGCTCAGGATTGCGTCGCGGTCGAGCGGTCCCGCGAGCTGCTCGAGGTGAGCGAAGGGGTCGAACCCGCCGATCGTTCCCACGACGGTCGCCCACCTGTCGAGGGGCAGCTCCTGACCGTGCAACCGGTACAGCTCCTGCCACGAGGCCAGCGACGGCGTCTCCGTGTCGACGATGAGACCGTCGAAGTCGAACAGCAGGCCCTTGACCGCCACGGGGTCAGCGTACGGTTGTCCGTACCGCGGAGATGGGTGAGCCGCATGGCGCGCCGGCTCCGCCTGCGGGATGCTTTGCCCATGAAGCGATGGCTCTTCTTCAGCGTGCTCTTCCTGGGATTGCTCCTGCTCGCGGTCGCCGGCTGGATGGTCGACGGCGCGCGCTGGCTCGTTCGCGCACCCGTGCGTCGACCGCGCCTTGCGACCTCCGTCTAGAGCGGTGGCGAAGCACGAGACGATCGACTCCTAGGTCTCTGGCCTGCCCGACCCCTGGGCGGAGATCGCCGACCACACTCGCCGGATCATCGACGCCGAGCTCGACGGCGCCTCCGCGGAGCTCAAGTGGGCTCATCCCACCTGGAGCCTCGACAAGCAACCGGTCTGTTACCTCAAGGCCGCCTCGCGCCACATCTCGTTCGGCTTCTGGCGCGGCGCTGCGATCGTCGACCCGTCCGGCCGCCTCGAGACGTCCGGCGAGGTGATGGCGCACGCGAAGCTCCGCACCCGCGACGACGTCGACCCTGCCCTGTTCACCGACTGGCTCGGTCAAGCTCGCAGGCTCACCGAGGCAAGGGGTCAGATCCCTCAGGCTGTGGACGAAACGTGAAGGGGTGCCCCGGTGGCCGTCCCCGCTCGGTCACATCCACGGTGCTTCGCGACTGCCGGGAGGCGTCGGAGTGCCGCCCCATTCGAGTGGGAGGTCGATGTCCGGGAAACGGTCGGCGACCAGCGCGCGCGTTTCCTCGACGAGACGCTCGAGCTCCAGCGTGGAGGTGGGCTCGTCTGCGTCGAAGAGTGCGTCGAGCCGGGCTGGGAGGTTCGGAGGCGCGACTTCGAGCCGGGAGAGGAAGCTGTCTGCGCGCTTGAACTCGAAGGTGGAGAAGTAGATGCGGTTGAGTGCGGCCAGAAGGCCGACGATGTCGTAAGCCGACTGGACGAGCACGTCGTAGCGCCAGACGGTCGCGTCCCTGGCTCGTAGCTTCTCCTCGTAGTACCACCACGGAAAGAAGTTCCAGTGCTTCTCCACCATCGCCCGCTGCAACCGCTCCGTGTACGCCGCGCGCAGCCGCCACTGCGCGATGAGGTCTTCGCCGTGCAGTGGGAGTCCCTCGAAAAGGCCGCTCAGCTGTTTGAGCAGCGCCCGGTCGAGCTCCAGGTCGTCGACGACCCGTGCGATCTCGCGCTTCCAGCCTTCGATGACGGCGTGGCCGAGCTGACACTGGATCCCGTCGATGGAGTAGCGCTCGCTGCAGCCCGTCTCGTCCGGCCAAGGGATGCCCCGGAAGCGTTCGACGGCGAATTGGTCGCGAGCGGCTGCCAGACGGACTTCATCCGGCGGTTCGGAGTAGTAGAGGAGCATGTCCAGATCCGAAAAGCCGTCTGCATTACCGGTCGCCCCCGAACCGACGAGGAGGATCGCGCGCGGCTGACTGTGCGCGACATATGTGTCCGCAAGTCGTCGAGCGAGCCTCCGCACGCGAGCCGTCGCGTCGCTCATCGACGAGCATGATGGCGAAGAGGCCGGGGATGGTTGCACGGGCGTACCCTGAAGACGTGGCTGGGGACGACCTCGAGACGCCGCTGACGGGTGGTTGGGTCACATCCGGGATCGTCCGGGCTGGGAGACAGTGAGGCGGCCTCTCGGCCCGAATGCGTCTTTCGTTCATCGCCTGCTCGGACATCTGGAGGTCGTCGGCTTCGAGGCTTCCCCGCGTTTCCTCGGCGTCGCGGAGCCATCACGACTTCGGCCCCTGGAACCTCGTCTGGAGCCAGGGCCTTCCGATCGGGATCATCGACTTCGACGAAGCGGCTCCGGGAGCCCGAGCCGAGGATCCCGGCTATGCCCTCTGGAAGCACCTCAACCTCGGACTTGTCGAGCTCGATCCGGCCGAACAGCGGCGGCGGCTGTGTCTGATGGCAGCGGCATACGTGCACTCGCGGACACGGAGTTGCTCGACGCGATCGCAGTTGCTCAGAGGCGCATGGAACGGAAGATCCAGGAAGCGCCTTCAGGCGAGCGGCGATCGGACGCGCTCGCTCCGAACTGGCGCGAGCAGCAGTGGCTGCGCGGGAACGCCGAGCTTCTGGCCAGTTAGAGACTCGGCCCTGCGCCGGCGACGGTGCCGTTCCGGGTCCAGCGACCACGTGCCTGCGAGCGACTCGTGAGTCGACCCGACGCAGCCCGCGACCTGGCACGGCGGGTCAATGCTCGAACGAGAGCGTGCGGAGCCCGCTGAGATCCAGCCAGGTGCGTCCGGGAGCCCGCACGATCCGCATCAGCACCGCCTCGCAGCCGGGGCAGCGAACGACGATTCCGGGCGCGCGCACGTACACGTGGAGCTCGGCGACCTCGCGGAGGGAGCCGCACGAGCCGCAGACGCTCTCGGCAATCGTCATCTCGGCGCCGAAGATCTCGAGCAGGATTCCTCCGATGGCGTTCCCGTCGAGCCTGGCCTGCACGGTCTCGCTCATCCTCCTCCCGTCGCTCCGAATCGCTCGGTCTTGATCCGCCGCGGCTCGTGACCGAGCTCGACGAGCCCGGCCGCGGCGGCCTCCACGAAACCCGTGGACCCGCAGACGAAGATCCGCGGCTCCACCTCGGCCGGCCACGCGGCCTCGCGGAGGAGCTCGACGTCGATCCGCCGCGCGTAGCCGCTCCAACCCTCCGGCTGGGAGCGCGTCAGCGTATGGAAGACCTCGAGGCCGTCGCCGCGATCGGCCAGCGCTTCGAGCTCGCGCCGGTAGATCACGTCGGCGAGCGAGCGCGACGAGTAGACGAGCCGAGTCGGCACGTCGCTCCCGGCTGCTGCGCGGTGTCGGATCATCGCCATCAGGGGCACGATCCCGGATCCGCCGGCGACGAGCAGCAGAGGGTCGGCCTGGGACGCTGCCCAGACGAAGTAGCCGCCGATCGGGCCGCGCAACTCGAGCCGGTCGCCCGCCCGTATCTCGTCGACGAGGTAGGGCGAGACCTCACCGTCGTCGAGCCGCTCGATCGTGATCTCCAGCCCATCCTCCGGTGGGGACGCGAGCGAGTAGCTGCGCTGCGCCTGGTAGCCGTCCTCCGCAGTCAGGCGCAGGTCGACGTGCTGGCCGGCGCGGTGCCCGCCCCAGCCGGGAGCCTCGAGGCGAAGGGTGCGCACGCGCGGAGCCTCTTCGACGATCCCGACGACTTCCGCCGGCAGCCAGGTCAGTCGCCCCAGTACCGCTCCTCCCGCCACGGGTCACCGCGCCGGTGATACCCGTTCGATTCCCAGAAGCCCTGCTCGTCGTCGTCGCGAAGCCTGAGCCCTCGGACCCACTTGGCGCTCTTCCACAAGTAGAGATGCGGAACGAGCAGCCGGGCCGGCCCGCCGTGCTCGGGCTCGAGCGGCTCGCCGTCGTAGCCGAAGGCAATCCAGGCCTTGCCGTCGGTGACGTCCTCGATCGGCAGGTTGGTTGTGTAGCCGCCGTCGCAGAACGCGCTCACGTAGCTCGCCTCGTGCTGCACCGCGTCGAGGAGCGTGTCGACCGACACGCCCTCCCAGACCGTGTCCAGCTTCGACCACGAGGTCACGCAGTGGATGTCCACCGTAATCGTCTCGCTGGGCAGCGCGCGAAACTCGTCCCACGTCCAGCGGACGGCCTCCTCGCCCCCGTGGATCGAGAAGTGCCAGTCCGCGAGCGGCATCCTCGGTGTGGGGCCGACCGAGAGGACGGGAAAGTCCCCGACCAGGTGCTGGCCCGGCGGGACTCGGCCGGCCGGGACGTCCCCCTCCGGGCGCCGGCGCCTGAAGCCACGCGAGACGAAGCTCATCTGGGCACTCTAGGCTCGACTCCACTCGCGAAACGCGTCGAGCAGGCGCTCCCTCGCGAGGACGGGAACGTCCTTCTCGCGCAGGCGACCGGCGATCCGGATCGTCTCCCGCATCTGCGCCACGTAGCTCGTGCACCCCGGGCAGGCCAGCAGGTGCTGCTCGAACCGCGCTCGCTCGTCCGCCGGCAAGGCGCCCTCGAGGTAGTCGGTCACGATCTCGACGAGCTCGCGGCACGTGAGGTCGAGCAAAGGGCTGAAATCGCTATTCGTCATGGAGATACTCGTCGAGAGCGCGCCGGACCTTCGTGCGTGCGCGGTGCAGCAGGACCCTCTGATTGGTCTCCGAGATCTCCAGGACGTTACAAACCTCTTTCGGGCTCCAGCCCTCGACGTCGCGCAGCGTGATCACCTCGCGCTGACTCGCCGGCAGCGCGACGATTGCAGCTGCGACCTTGCTCATCGTCTCGCGGGCCGCGAGCCGTTCCTCGGGAAGTCGCGCCCAGGATCGAGGTGCGCTCTCCCAGTGGCCCGCCCACGGTTGCCCTTCCGGAACGAAGCGATCGGCGTCGACCGCCTCCCCGTCCCGCTCGGCGGCCAGCGACGAGAACGGGAGCATCCGGGCTTCGCGGACCGCCCGTGTCCGCGCGATATTGGCCAGGATGCTGAAGATCCACGTCTTGACCGAGGCGCGACTCTCGAAGCGGTCGATCCCCTCGAGGACGGCGAGCCAGGTCTCCTGGACGACGTCGTCCGCGACCGCGGCGGTCTGGACGAAGGTCAGGGCCAGACGTGTCAGCGAGCTCGAGTAGCGATCGACGAGCGCGACGAAAGCCGCCTCGTCGCGGCGTCGCAGCGATTCGACGAGTTGTAGGTCCTCGAGCGGCGCCAGCACGGGGCGAGCGTCGCAGCTTGGCCCGCGGCGGGCAACCTTGCGCTCTGCAACGCCGGGATCGTCAGCGCTCAGCGCAACGGACTGTTGCCGCAGTAGGCGAGGTGGGTGACGAAGGGAAGCGTGCTGAGCCCAGCTCTCAGAGCGCCTTCCAGAAGATGGTCGTGTCGCACGGCCGCCTGTCTGGATAGAGGGCGTAGCCGGGGATCACGCCAACCCTCGTCCAGCCGAGTCGCTCGTAGAGACGCTCGGCGCTGTCGCCGGTCACGGTGTCGAGGACCAGCAGCGCTTTGCCCTCCGCCCGCGCCTCTGACTCGGCATGCTCCATGAGCAGTTGCGCAATGCCCCGCTTGCGTACCGAGCGGTGGACGAGAAGCTTCGCGATCTCCGCGCGGTGCGGCTGATTCGGTGCCATTGCGAGGACGACCTGGACGGTGCCGACGAGCTCGCCCTTCGCGAACGCACCCAGAAGCAGCCGGCGGCCCTGCTCGACCTCGACCGCGAAGGCTTCGAACGCGCCACGCGCTTGTTCATGTGAGAACGGCGCCAGATAGCTGACGGACGCGCCTCCGGCGACGCAGTCGACCAGGACGGCCGCGAGCCCATCAAGCTGCGCGTGCACCTCGGTCACACCAAGACGGCGGATCTCGATCGGCTCAGTCGCGGACACGGGGTCAAGTCTTGCATCGACCCCTGCGCTCATGGCGTCCCGCGACACCATTCTCAGCCGAGAGGCGTTTCGATCAGACGACACGGGCGGCTGGACGGCGCACACAGTGGATCACGTGCTCCCCGAGCTAGCGAACGATGTCCCCGACGCTGCGGCTTAGATCGCCGGCTTCTCCCAGACCGAGATGTGCTTGCGGCTGTCGCTCGTGAACGGCTCCCGCTTCCACCCGCTCCAGCGCTCGCGCAACCTCATCTCGGCAAGCTGTGCCATCAGGTCGAGCTCCGAGGGCCACGCGTACCGGAAGGGAACGGAGTTGCGCTCCACTCTTCCGTCGAAGATGTTGAAGTGATGGGACGTGAGACCTTGTTTCGCGACGTCGTATTCGTCGATCCCCCATCCGGTCTCGCTCACGTGGAAGGCGCGGATGGTCTCGCCGGGCGGGAGCCGCTGGAGCCCGGGGACGCCTACCTCGATGACGAAGCAGCCGCCGGGCTCGAGATGCGCCGCCACGTTGCGGAAGCACGCGACCTGCGCCGCCTGCGTCGTCAGGTTCACGATCGTGTTGAAGACCAGGTACGCCAAGGAGAACGCCCCGCCCACGGTCGTCGTCGCGAAGTC
>Ga0136614_10003150_pt1 | contig 10476 bp, 8 predicted proteins | sample AntDrymUQ2792106_2_FD_106643 | JGI IMG/M metagenome (GOLD analysis project Ga0136614, IMG submission 106643) | Polar desert sand microbial communities from Dry Valleys, Antarctica - metaG UQ279 (21.06) | ecosystem: Environmental > Terrestrial > Soil > Desert | place: Antarctica: Dry Valley... | reverse complement strand
GGGCTTCTTCCCCGGCGACTACGTGGGCCTGGACACCGACGGAACGGACTTCCTGTCCTTCTGGTCGATGTCGCACCCGGGCGACCCGGCCAGCGTCTTCTTCCGGCGCTCCAGCCCCTAACCGAGCACCGCAGGTTGCGATCAAAGCACCCCGGACGACCGGCCGGGGTGCTTTGCTTATGTGCGTCCGAGGGGCCGCGACACTGAGAGGCGCAAAGCTCGATCGTGCTGATCGCGCAGGTTGGGGTGTCGGAAGATCGAGCTCAGAGGGTGAGCTAGGAACGATGGGAAACTCTTGAGATCCGGTGCAGCACGCGACCGTTAGCCGTCCACGGCCATTTCGGATGGCCCAACCGGTGAGCCCGTCCCTGGCTTAGCGCAACCGAACGACGTTGCCTGTGATCAATCGGGCGCGGTCGGAGGCGAGCAAGACGATGACCTCAGCCACCTCTTCTGCCTGGGCGATGTGGAGATGTTCGTCGCTCTCCTGCACCGCCTCTCGCACCGCCTCCGTCACCCAGCCGGTGTCTGTGACCGGTGGGTACACGATGTTCGCGGTCACGCCGTACTCGCCAAGTTCGAAGGCCGCGGACATCGTGTAGTTCTCGAGAGCCGCCTTGGCAGCTCCGTAGGACACCTCCTCGGGAAAGCCCAGCGGGCCGCCGGACGTGAGCCCGATGATGCGGCCCCATTTGGACTTGCACTCGATGTGGCGGCGCGCGAACTGGGCTATCAGCAAGGCGGCAGCGCGAGCATCGACGGAGAACTGACGATCGATCGTGTCGGTCGAGACCGGTTGCAGCGATCGGCCCAAGCGGTCGACTGCTGCCGGTTTGAATGTGTCGGCCAGCCAACCGCTCGCGTTATTGATCAAGATGTCCACCGGGCCAAAGGCTTCCTCGGCTGTGTCGAATAGGGCCCGTGGCGTGAGCGGATCCGCGAGGTCGGCCTCGATCGCCACGGCACGACCACCTCCGCCCGCGATCTCATCCACCACCCCATCTGCACTCGAGGCCCGACGCTGTCGATAATCCTCCGGTATTCCGGCGTCGTTGGAATGGTTCAACCGTAGGTACGTGAGCACAACCTTGGCCCCCGCCTCGGCCAGAGCGAAGGCGGTTGCCGCCCCGATGCCATGGTTTGCTCCGGTGACCAAGGCCACCCTGCCGCTGAGGTCGATCCAAGCCATAGGATCACGTTACCTTCCATCCCCCGGCATTGGGTATGACCCAGTATTTCAGCAGCAGTCTCCAGACTTTCGACCCCACTCCCGACGTGACGCCCTTAACCGGTACTCGCCGGAGCGATACGACAAAGTACGCCATCAACTAACTCGGAGGCGTGATCCTCGCCGCCATCATCCTCAACAACCGCATCGGATCTAGCGGACGCAAGCTAGACGGCGAAGAGTTCGGTTGCGAGATCGTCAAGAGTACCGATTTCTTGTAGCGGGAGCAGAGCTGCAATGGGCTCGAAGACGTCCATCGTGTGGTGCTGGGCGAGACCCTGTGCCTGGCGGTACAGGGCAAGACCCAGTGCCTGGCGGGGAAAGTCCTTGCCGACCGGCCAGACGCTGGCCTCCAGGAACACCTGCAACAGAGCCTTGTCGCAATGGAACATGTCGCGGTAGAGCTGGATGAGCTCATAGTGTCGATCGGTCACCATCGCATCGCCCCAGTCGATGATCCCGGTCAGGCGGCCGTTCTCCACGAACGCGTGCGTGGCGACCAGGTCGCCGTGGACGAAGACGCGGTCGAAAGACCCGAGCCGGGCGAGGTAGTCGTCGATCTGCGCGATCAGATGAGGCGGTAGCGAACTTTGCTCTGCGGCCGTTGCCACGTTCAGGGCCGGCCAGTTCGCGTCCGTTGCTAGGCACACCGGAGGTAACGCGTGCACCCGGCGAACCTGCCTTCCCAGCTCCGCGGCGACCGAAAGCTGCTGATCGGTTGACAATCCGGCACGCCACCAAGCGACCCCAGGCATCCGTGTGGTGATCAGGTATGGCCACGGGGCGTCGACATCGTCATACAATCGGCCCTCGCCCAGGAGGCTGGGCGCGGCGATCTCCGGGTCGGTGGCAACCAGGGCGTGCGCCGAGCGTTCGGCAGCGTGACTCGCGCGCCACGATCGGGAGTAGCCGTACAGTTTCACCACGACATCCCCCGAGAGGAAGGTCGGATACGTCGCGTTGAAACCGGCAACCGGCTCCCGTCCGGCATAAGCCAGGTCGTGACGTTCCAGGATCTCGGCGACGTAGGGCCACCAGAAGTCGACGTCACCGAGGCGCGAGACGTGCTCCTGAATCGACGCGAATGTGGGAGGTGCCGCCATCGGGTAAGTGTCGACGGTGCGCGTGCCGGGCGCAAACCCTCGCCGTCGTCGTCCTCAACCACCCGCATCCGCATCAACTAGCCACTAGGGCCGCATGTTGTCCTTTAACGAGTGAGCACGTATGTGAAGCCTCCCGGCCGCACTGGAACGGTAGCCGAGTCCCCCGCGCCAGCGGTCGTCTCTGCCAGCAAGCCTCTCTGATTGTACGAATAGGCGGTGAAGACGACCGGATCCCCGAACTCGATCGTCCGGGAGCGGCGCTCCTTCGACCAGCTCCGCAGAAGTGCCTGGCCCCCGTCGTCTCCGTCGAGCACCAGGTGCTCGATCTCCGGTTGAACGAGCAGAGAGTCGAGGCTCGCCCGCCGCCCGTCCCCTATGTAGGTGGTCGTCGTCTTGGCCCATCCGGCCTTCAGAACCTTGCGCGCACTTAGGTGGCCTGTGTCCAGGAACCCGGGCATGGGAGTGATCCCCTGAGGGCCCGCACCCGTATGCCGGGCGATGCCGAAGTCCGCCCTTGCGATCCTGTGGCGCGTCCCGAGCGATGCCGCCGGCGCTTCACGGCGATGGAAGACCGGGAGCAGACGATAGCGGTCGCGCACGGGCAGTTGAACGTCGACCTTCAGCCGGCCGCCGGGGCCGAGGCTTACGTATCGACCGCCTGTCCACAGACTCTCGCCCGTCCATGCACTCTCCGGCTGCACGACGTGCGCATCGCCGGAGAGGCGGCCCGACTCCGCCTCGACGAGCGTCCACGTAACGTGATCGCGGCGATGGGCACGCAGCGCGAGCTCCTTGACGTCGGGGTTGGCATCGAGAGCGAGCATCGACAGCAGACCATGGATGGTCGACTCCGCTCCCGAGTTGCGGTTGATGCTCCGATCCGAGTTGATGCCATCGAATGTGCGACCGGTAGCCGGATCGTACATCTGAGCGCCGGCCGGGTTGTTGCCGAAGTACCAAGCTCCCGCGACGCCGGCGAGCTGTCGAAATGAAGTACGCCTCGTGGCCTCGGCCGTGCGAAGCAGATTTTGCAGGGTCGAGTCGGCGCCGTATGCGATCTGGGCGAGTTCGGCAGGGGCCGGAAGCCATCCTTGGTCGGCCCCTCCCTGAGCTAGAAGGTGTGGCGTGAACGTGCCGGTTTCGTCGACCGCTTTCGAGATGAGTCCCGCGTCGTGCAGAACGGTACCCGCGAGCGCGAGCGAGCCGGACATCTGATCGCCCCACCCGTGCCACACAGAACGCGACTGCGCCCACGGCAGAACTGCCCCGAAGGGGAACTTCAGCCGGCGTTCGATCTGCATCCGCGCGATACCGTCGGCGAGTTGCTCGAGCGCGGCTCGCGCCGTCTCGCCCCCGCCGGAGTCAACGTAGGCGGACAGCCCGAGGACGGCTTCGGCCGAGGCATCGGCCCCATCCGCGATCAGCCATGCGGGCAACGCCAGTCCGTCGACCATCTGGGTCTGCCCATAGTCCGCGAGCACCTGACGCTCGAGCGCGTCGACGGCAAGTTCCATCCGATCACGAAGGAAGGCTGCGAAAACGGGGTCCACGTCCTTGAACGCGGCGTAACCCTCCCCGTACGCCCAGATACCTCGCGCCAGCCAGTAAGAGGGACCCGAGTCGGATGGATCCGGGAGCTCCACCGGTTCTGCGCTCGGATTCAGAGTGCCGTCCGGCTGCATCCACAGTACGAAGTTGCCGTTGCGTTCGTCGTTGCTAATCGTCTGCATGTAGGCGACGGTTCGCAGTAGTCCGTAGGCGGCCTGTTTGCTGTGCTCGTCGCCGAACTGCCGCCAGTGGCGGATGTAAACCACGGCTGCACGGGTGAGGTCGTCGGTGTTGTACGCACCCTGACCATAGGTGTTGGTCTCGGGGTCGTAGGGTCCACCACCGATGCGCACATAGTTGCCGGTTCCGTCGGGTTCCGCATAAGTCCACAGGACCCGTAGTTGGGGCTCCTCGGCCAAGCGATAAGTCGTGCGGCCCGCTTGCTCAGGCGGATCGACCGAGTCCCCCAGGAAGTCGAGATGGGCGAGATTCGTGAGCTTCTCGGGTGCTTCTGTCCCCGCCGCGCCCGAGACGACGGACATAGCACCCGTCGTGACGAGAATCGTCATTGCCAGTACCGTCGTCGATATCTTCCTGAAACCAAGCATCACTTGCCCCCTCGATCTCTGGTGATGAGCCTTCCTACTCCGATGCGCGAATCGGCCATGCCGTAGTAGACGTCGATTGCTGTTTCCGATCTGATGTCGATCGCCGTGGGAAACACGACGTTGGAGACGATGCCCTCGCGCTCTTCCAGCGTCTCTGGTTCCAGCACGGGGGTCGTCGAGCGCGTCAGGACATGCGTTACGTCGTCAGCATCGAGGAGCATGGCTCCGGCCGAATAGCACACATTCGGCTGGTGGTCGGTGCCCTCGACGAGCTCTCCCTGGACACCGTGATAGAGCAGCAACCACCCTTCGGGTCGCTTGACTGGGGGAGGGCCGGCTCCGATCTTGAGCGACTCCCAATCCTGCTCGGGCAGCGCAACCGGCCGGTGGCTCGAAAAGTGAGCGAGGCTTGCGATATCGGCCCGCGCGTCCTCCAGATCGACGAAGGAGACCCAGATCCCCGGACGCGGGTCGTCGATCCCATCGGGCACCGCAGCCCCCCCGTCGATCGAGAACTCCGACAAATCCCATGCGGGCCGATGCAACATCGCGAGCGCGAGCCTCCCGTCCGGGGCTTGCACCGGCTCTGAAAAGAAGGCCGAGTCTTTGTTCGCGTAGAGATTGAGGTCGACCCGGAGGTCCGGATCGTACGCGAACAGCGCGGGGCCGAGGCGCCGCCACTTCTCCAGGTCGTTGGATACAGCAAGCCCGATCCTGGGCGAGATCGGACCGTAAGCCGTATAGGTCATCACGAAGATCCCGAGGTCGTCGATGTATGTGATGCGCGGGTCCTCGACCCCCGCCGTTCGAGCGTTTCTTTCCCACAGCTCGTCCGGCTCGAGGGCAACCCCGAGGCGTTCCACTCCAACAGGCATCCCTTCGTCGTCGAACAGGACGCGCGCGCGTCCGATGCGCGAGTAGTTGCCCTCGGCAACGATGCGTGGAAACAACAGCAGATCTCCCTTTCCGTCACGAGCGCTTCCGGGGTTGAGCACGCCCCACGCCTCAGAGGGATCGTCCTCGTCGGATGACATGACGACACCGAGTCGCGTCATCGACCAATCTTCCAATCCCACGGCTCTATTTGACGCTCGAGCCGAGATGAGCCTGGACGAACTTCCTCTGGAACGCCAGGAACAGAACTACCGCCGGGATAGAGAGAACGGTAGCGCCCGCGAGAATCGCCCCGAACGGGTTCGCAGCGCGGGCAGCGACGTTACTGATGTAGTTCGCCAGTGCGACCGCAAGCGGCTGCATGTCGGTTTCCTTTGTGATCAAGAACGGCCACAGGAACTCATTCCACGGCCCGATGAAAGTCACGAGAACCGCCGTGAGGAGGGCCGGTTTCGAGATCGGTATGGCGACTCGCATCAGGATCTTAAGCTCCGACGCACCGTCGATGCGCGCTGCGTCAAAGACGTCCTTGGGAATCTGCATGAAGAACTGTCTGAAGACAAAGACGGCGGTGGCGTTGACCGCAAAGGGAAGGATCATCCCCAAGTGCGTGTCGGCGAGACCGTACCAGCGCACGATCATTACGTACAGAGGAATCATGAGGAGTTGGAACGGGACGATGAGTACGATGAGCATCGCGCTGAACACGAACCCCCGACCACGGAACTCGAGTTGTGCGAGCGCATATCCGGCAAGTAGCCCGATGACCAATGTTCCGAGGATGACGCCTGCGGTGAAGATTCCGGAGTTGAGGAGCGCTCGGGGCAGGTTCAGCGCAGTGTTGATGTCGACGAAGTTGTCGAGGGTTAGATTCGATGGGTCGGGAAACGCGCCGGACACATCCGGGTTGGGCTCCGTCTGTAGCGCGCCGACGATCATGTAGTAGAAGGGAAAAAGGAAGATGAGTGCTCCGGCGGTCAAGCAGGTTAGGAAGCCGACGCGCTTCCAGCGTTCACCCGGTGCCCTCAGCTCGGGCTGGTCGGCGCGCGGCTCAGCTTCTTCGGCCCCTAGCGGGTCGACGACGTCGTCTGCTTGAATGGTCTCGGCCACGTTAGTCCCTCTCCAACAGGAAGCGGTTGACAAGGCTCACGACGACCACGCCGATGGCCAGGATCACGCCGATGGCTGCCGCGTAGCCCGGTTTGTTCTGTTCGATTCCCTCCTGATACATGAGCAGAACGGGGGAGATCGATGCGCCGTTAGGCCCGCCTCCGCCCGTGAGCAGGTAAGGCTCGGTGAAGAAGTTGGCGCCGACGATCGTGGCGAGGATGATCACCAGCGTGGTGGCCGAGCGGACTCCGGGAACGGTGACGTGCTGGAAGCTGCGCAGCTTGCCAGCACCGTCGACGGCCGCCGCGTCGTACAACTCTTGCGGGACGTTCTGCAGCGCGGCGAGGTAGACGAGTACGTAGAAGCCGAGCTGCTTCCAGGTCGCGAAGAAGGCGATGATCGGCATCGCCCAAAAACGATTGACCAACCAGGTGGGATCGGGGCCCGCCTCACCGATGATCGCGTTGACGAGTCCATCGCTGTTGAACAGCCACAGCCACACTCCGATGAGCGCAACGCTCGCCGTCACGTACGGGAGGTAATAGGAAGAGCGAAAGAATGTCCTGAACGGAAGCGCCGTATTGAGGGCCGAGGCGAGCACGAGAGCCAGCCCGACAGTCAGCGGCACGTTGATCACCAGAAAGACCACGACGTTCAAGAGGGCCCTTCGGAACGCGGGGTCCCCGAGGGCGGTGCTGTAATTGTCGAGGCCGATGAACGGTCTGTCCACCTGCGCGCCCGGGGCGGCGAAGAAGTAATCGTGAAACGACATGTAGATCGCCAGGATGATCGGGTACGCATAGATCAGAGCGAGAAAGGTCAGGTATGGGGCGGCGAAGGCGACCCCAACGGGATGCCTGCCGGCGACGCGGTTGATCAGCCGGCGCGGCGGCCTCGCTGCGACTGCCATCTCCTACGATCCTTCCTCGATTAGTCCGTTGATTGACTCGGCGGCGCTGTCGAACGCGGGCTGAATGTCTTCTTCTCGGAAGATCACCGATGCTGAGTAGGCATCCCGAAACTCTTGCCACATCTCGATGGAGCCAGACACCATGGGAACTTCGACGGTGCGTTCGGCCTGCTCGGCAAAAACCTCGTATTCAGGATTCTTTTCGAAGTACTCGGAATAGGTGCCGATGATGTCGGTGCGCATCGGCATCTGTCCCGAGATCTCAAGGAACAGTCCGTCGTTTTCCTCGCTGGTTGCGTACTTCAGGAACTCCCAGGCGGTCCCCTGGTTCTCGCACGACGTGTACATGCCGATCGACTTTTCGTCGGAGAACGTGTACGTCTCTTCGGGCGCGATGCCGTCCTGGGTTGGCACGGGGGCGACGCCCCAATCGATGTCCGCGCCGTACACCGCGATTGCCCACGGTCCCACGGTCGCCATCGCGGACTTCTGATCTGCGAAGGCATCGCCGTTGTAAGTCTCCTGTTGAGCGAGCCCCTCCTCATACATCTGGCGCCAGAACTCGGCAACAGCGACGCCGTCTTCGTTGTTGAACTGGGCCTGTCCGTCCTCGACGAGCTGGCCACTGCCGGTCTGGGCGATGAACATCGGGTAGAAGTCGAACCAGGACTGGAAGAACTCGGACGATGGAGCGGGCCAGATGGCGGCCTGGACGCCGCCCTTATCGACGAGGGCCTGACTGGCGGCGAGGAACTCGTCGTAGGTCGCCAGCGGCGGGTTCTCTGGGTCGAGGCCGGCCTTCTTGAACAGGTCCTTGTTGTAGAAGATCATCACCGGGTTGGCCTTCCACGGCATCTGGTTGTACTCGCCCTCGGGGTACTCGTACTGAGCGGCGCGATCGCCGGAGCGTTCTTCGATATAGGAAACACCGTCCTCGAATTCGGCAAGGTTCACCAAGCCACCCGCGCGGTCGAACTGCGGCACAGCCGCCGGCGCCGTGTTGAAGACCAGGCAGGGAGTGTTGCCGGCCGTGATGGCGGCGGCAATGACCTCCTCGGAAGTCTCGCCTGCCGGTATTTCCTGGCCGGTGACCTCCTCGTCGGGGTTCTCCTTGTTCCAGGCATTCACGACCTGCTTTCCCCACTCGATCTCCTCGGGGTTGTTCGAGTACCAGATCTTTATTGGGCCGGTCGCACCTTGCGCCTCGGAGGCGCTTTCCTCGTCGCCTCCACATGCCGCCGCGACGAACAGGAAGGCTGTCACGATGGCGACGATCGCTCTCGTGCGTACGAACTTGGTTCCTCTCATTGCTATCCCCTCCGTCTAGTGGACCCGTTCTGCCTACGGCGGCGGTCCGGTGGACGCCCTGACAACCAGGGCGGGTAGATCGAGTTGAACGTTCGGCGAAGAGCGCTCCTCCAAGGCTGCGAGCAACGTCTCCGCGCTGATTCGCCCCCACTCGAAAGCGTTCTGGCGAACCGTGGTGAGCGCGGGAACGACATGGGCAGCGAGCGTGACGTCATCGAAACCCGTTACCGAGAGGTCCGCAGGGACGTTCAAACCTCCTTCCAATGCGATCCCCATGCCCGCGATGGCCATCAGGTCGTTGGCATAAACGATGGCTGTAGGGCGCTCCGTCGCTTCGAGGAGTCTTGACGTTGCGGCCGCCCCCCCGGCCCCTGTGAAGTCGCCGACGACGACCGGACCGGGTTCCAGCCCGGCGAACTCGAGGGCGGAACGCCATGACTCGCGTCGGGATGTGGTGTGGACGTAGCCGGGAGGGCCGTCGACGTAGGCCACCTTCTGGTGCCCGAGAGTGACGAGGTGCTCGACGATTGCTCGGATCCCGGGGCGGTCATCGTGGCTGACGAAGGGAAAGGGGCAAGCGCCGTGCGGTAGCCCGACTGCAACGGCAGGGAGGCCGAGATCCTGGAGGAGTTCGAAGCGATCGTCCTCGGCCCGGAGATCGGTGAGCAGTACGCCATCGACGTGACCCTCTTGGGCAAGCCGCCGGTAGCACCCTGCCTCCGCATCCGGGTCGCTCCCCGCGACCTGGAGGAGAAAGGCGTAGCCGCGCGCGGCCAGAGCGCTTTCGACCCCGGCAAGGAAGTGGGCGAAGAAGGGATCGGCTGCGAGCAACTCCGGGGGCCTGGACAACACGAGCCCCAAGGCGAAGGCCCGCCGGTGAGACAGGGCGCGGGCCCGGGCACTGGGTCGCCAACCCAGTTCGTCCGCCGCCACAAGGATGCGGGCCCGGGTGGTATCGGCGACGCCCGGACGGTCGTTGAGGGCGAAGGACACGGCCGCCCCGGATACACCCGCGCGCCGCGCGACGTCGGTGATGGTGGGCCGCTGTATGTGATTCCTACTGGATGGCCGCTGCCACTTTCCCGTGTGATTCCCCCGATCGCAGGTGGAGGATTCGCTGACCGCAGACTACCTTAAGCGCTTAAGTGACGAGGGACGTCTGGCTCAGACGAACCTCCAGGTGGTCGCTCGAGTGAATGTCGCAAAAAGGCCGAGCAAGCAGACCCGTATTCGGCCCGGGAGGTTGCCCTGGCTGGGGACGGTCCACCCTGATTCCCGCTACCTGATTCTGTTGCGTGGACTACTGATTCTCAGCGGGACCATCATGCTGCCTCGAAGGGAATGGGGGTTTCATTTCCGGGCCAGCTCACTCCAGTGGAGCTACATCGAGGGGCCGGGGCCGGCAAGCGAAGACTTAATGAGGCGTGACTTAGCGCTTCATCTGGATGCTTACGTGCAGGCCAACGCACCTTCTCTCGGCGTGCTGCTCGTCATCCAAACGCCTAGCCGCCGTTTCGTCGGTGTCTTATGGCGTGGCGGTTCGCCTGGCCAAGAGCGCGATGACTCACGTTAGGGATGAACAGCTTCTGCCCACCTCGGCACGGGATCGGAGTTAAGAATTCTCTAGCTCGACGAAATACCCAGTGCCATGCGCCACGCGCAGCCCAATTGCTCGGATAGCCTGAAACGATGTCCACTAGCTCCACGCTGCCGACGAGTCGTCCCAGCGGCAACGTATCTGGTAGTCGACGGTATAAGCCCATCTCC
>Ga0136614_10003149_pt1 | contig 10479 bp, 17 predicted proteins | sample AntDrymUQ2792106_2_FD_106643 | JGI IMG/M metagenome (GOLD analysis project Ga0136614, IMG submission 106643) | Polar desert sand microbial communities from Dry Valleys, Antarctica - metaG UQ279 (21.06) | ecosystem: Environmental > Terrestrial > Soil > Desert | place: Antarctica: Dry Valley... | reverse complement strand
GTTCAATGATCAGCTTCCCCACGAGGCCCTCGCGCTCGAGACTCCCGCAACTCTCTATCAGTCTTCGCCTCGTTCCTACCCGCCAAACTGCCGCCGCTTGAGTACCCAATGCATTTTGAAACTCGCTATGTCAGTCACAACGGTGGTATCCGCTGGAACTGTGCCTGGGTCAACGTCAGCATTACCTGCGCCGGCGAGTATGTCGGCTTAGAGGAGATCGACAACGGAATTTGGAACGTGTATTTTGGGCCGCTGAAACTCGGCCGTCTCAGCGAAGAAAAGATGCGCATAGAAAGATGCTAACGGCAGCCTCTGGCGCCATAAGAAAAAACAAAAACTGTAACCCATGTCCCCGGACTTTTTTGTTACCTATCTCCCCGACAGCTCTCTCGCACAACTCCCATCGGGGTGGAAGATGATTCCCTTCGCAAATCCTATTCAACGCCGCATAACGCGGATTATATTTTATCCTGCCGATCACAGATTGAAAAATTAAAGCCATTTGAGTAACAATTGGGCAACTCTTAGGCTCGTGAGGTGAGAGATCAATGATCTCACAAGCGATCTCTCATTACCGTATTCTTGACAAGCTCGGCGCGGGCGGCATGGGTGAGGTCTACCTCGCGGAAGATACACGCCTGCGCCGGAAAGTAGCCCTCAAGTTATTACCTGAAGACCTTACCGAAAGACGAAGTGCGCTTGCGTCGGTTTGAGCAAGAAGCTTACGCCGCCTCTTCACTTAATCACCCGAACATACTGACCATCTACGAGATCGGCGTCGAGGACGGCCATCACTTCATCGCCACCGAGTTCATCGACGGCGAATCTTTGCGCCAGCATCTATCGGGCGGGACTGTAGAGTTGAGAGACGCGATGGAGATTGGCGTCCAAGTCGCCTCGGCCCTCGCCGGCGCGCACACGGCCGGAATCGTGCACCGTGACATCAAGCCCGAAAATATCATGGTGCGCCGGGATGGCTTCGTGAAAGTGCTGGACTTCGGGCTGGCCAAGCTAATGGAAAAACAAGTGCCCGCCGACCCCGAAGCCGCCACGATGCAAATAGTGAAGACTGATCCCGGTGTGGTGATGGGGACTGCTGCGTACATGTCGCCCGAACAGGCGCGCGGTTCACACGTGGATGCGCGCACGGACATTTGGAGCTTCGGTTGTGTCGTCTACGAGATGGTGACGGGCCGGAGGCCCTTCGAGGGCAAGACGACGAGCGACGTCATCGGATTGATCCTGCACAAGGAGCCGCCGCCGCTCGCGCGCTTCGCGCCGGATGTGCCGGCGGAGTTGGAGCGGATCGTCACGAAAACGCTCAGAAAGGATAGAGAAGAGCGCTATCAGGTAATGAAGGACCTGGCGCTGGATTTGAAGAGCCTGAAGCAGCGGATGGAGTTCGAGGCCGAGCTTGAGCGCACCACGCCGCCGGAAGAGCGAAGCGCTGCGACGAGAGGTGTGGCAACCGGGAGCGGAGCGGCGGCAAGAGCCGAGACCGTCACACATGACGCGGCGGGGCAGACCGGCGGGGCACGAGAGCGACATACAACGTCAAGCGCCGAGCACATCGTCGGTGAGATTACGCGGCACAAGAAGGGTGTTGGACTGATAGTGACGTGGTGTTGGCGCTGATCGTGGCAGCGGCGGGCTCGTTCCTTTACAGCCGGGGTGCGCCCGGCTTGACCGAGAAGGACACGATCCTGTTGGCGGATTTCGTCAACACGACGGCCGACGCGGTCTTCGACGGCACGCTCAAGCAGGGCCTGGCGGTGCAGCTCGAGCAGTCGCCGTTTTTGAATAATCTTCCCCGAGGCGCGCGTGCGGCAAACGCTGCGGCTGATGAATCGTGCTCCGGATGAGCGGGTGACGGAAGACGTGGCGCGCGAGATTTGTCAGCGGCAGGGGTTAAAAGCCTACCTCGCAGGCTCGATCAACAATCTCGGTAGCAATTACGTGATCGCGCTCGAAGCGGTCAACGCTCAGAGCGGTGAGGAGATCGCCAGAGAACAGGTCGAGGCCACGAATAAGGAAGGAGTGCTGAAAGGCGCTGTCGCAAGCGGCGACACGTTTGCGCGAGGGGTTGGGCGAGTCGCTGCAATCCATTCAGAAGTTCGATGCGCCGCTGGAGTTGACGACCTCTTCGCTGGACGCGCTCAAAGCCTTCTCTTTGGGGAGGGAGCAGGAACTCGCGGGCAAGTACTTGGAATCGATTCCGTTTTACAAGCGCGCGGTGGAGATTGAACCGAACTTCGCCTCTGCGTGGCTCAAACTGGGTATTCAACACAACAACACTAATCAGCCGGGACTGGCGGCGGAATACATGGAGAAGGCCTTCGCACTACGGGATCGGGTCAGTGAATACGAGAAACTCCGCATCTCCTTTTCTACTACAACTATGGCACCGGAGAGATGGACAAAGCGATTGGGACGCAGGAGCTCTTGAAGCGAAGCTACCCGCGCGAGCACACCGGGCCGGGCAACCTCGCTACCCTCAACAGCCGGATCGGGCAATTTGAGAAAGCCGTCGCCGAAGTGCAGGAAGCGCTGCGCCTCAATCCGAACGCGTTCGCGTGGCACTCGAATCTGATGGCACTTTTCATCCGGCTCAACCGATTTGCGGAAGCCGGAGAGGTTGTTGAGCGGGATGGGGCAGAAACTCGACGGGACTAACTTTCACGTAGGCTTGTATGAGATCGCCTTCGTCCGCGGAGACGCGGCGGCGATGCAGCAACAGCTTGACTGGGCGAAAGGGCGGCCGGACGAGTATTTGGCTGTAGATTGGCAAACTGAGACCGCGGCCTTCGCCGGCCAATACCGGCTCTCGCAAGAGTTCTCGCGCCGCGCCGTTGACATGGCAACGCGCGGCAACGCCAAAGAAGTGGCAGCGCAATATGCGGCAGAACAGGCGCTGCGCAGCGCCACGTTCGGCCGGTGTCAACAAGCGAAAGTAGCGGCGGCGCAGGCGCTCGCGCTTGAGCGCGGCAGGGTGTCTCTCACGCGCGGCGCCCTCGCACTGGCGCTCTGCGGCGAGGCCGGCCAAGCGCAATCCATCATTGAAGAACTTGAGAAGCGGTATCCCAAAGATACGCTCAATAACTCGCTCTGGCTGCCCATGATCCGCGCCGCCGGCAACATCAATCGCAATGACCATGCCCCGGCGATTCAGTTGTTAGAGGCGGCCAAACGCTACGAACCGGTTGCCCAGTTTTGGTCCCAAACCTTGCGCGGCCAAGCCTACCTGCGCCAGCGCGCCGGCACAGAGGCGAGGGCCGAGTTTCAAAACATCCTCGACCACCGGGGCTACGCTCCGCTGTCCGCCCTTTACCCGCTCGCACACCTCGGCCTCGCGCGCGCCGCCGCGATGACTGGCGACGCCGCCACCGCGCGCACTGCCTATCAAAACTTTCTCGCGCTCTGGAAAGATGCTGATCCCGATCTTCCTATCTTGCAAGAGGCGAAGCGAGAGTACGAGACGCTGAAGTAATTCGCGCGGCGGGACACACTCTCCCGATTGCGTGGCTTGAAGCCTGCGTCCGCGGCGGACAGTACGCAATTGCCCTGAAAACCAACAGCCAACGATCGAAAGCAGAAGCTTGATATCTCTGACATGGTTGTCCGACAAAAGTACAGGATTTCGCCAAGTAGAAGCAGGCGTTCGATGAGCATGCCGACAGTTGCCAGCCGCTGGCTCACAAGGCTGCTTTCTCTTCCGCAGCACTGATGATCCGCAGAAGCTAATTATTGTTCTTGAGTGGAAGGATCAGGGAAGCGCCCGCCAATTTGCTAGTTCCGTAGAGTTGCGGGCGGCGATGGAGTGCGGCAAGTGTCGCTGACCAGCCGGACATATACTCTCTTAGTGAAGTGGATCGCCCGGCTTCCTGATCGGTTGATTAGAAAATTCGCCACGCTGCGCTCCGGCGGTGGATGGCGGAGCGGTCTAACGCCAGGCATCAGCCGCCCGCGCGCAGGCATCAACTTTCATCAACGGAGAGTGCTTGAAAACCATGCTACCGCGGGTCGGCTGCATCCCCTTGTTCGGGGCCGGCGGTTCCGAAGCGCGCCTTCTTTTCAAAATAGCAATCCTCATCTATCTCACCTTTTTCCATTTCGTTTTGACTCTTCGGAAATAAAAACACTTATCTAAAGTATTCGCTTGCTTATCTCTGCTGCAAATTCATCAAGGCTAGTCGCGTCAGTATTGCTTAGGATGACAATGGTTGTATCTTCATTTAAGACGTGAAACAGCATACTCTGCGCGCCCATAATCCGTCCGGGTCTTTTCACGATGGTATGTTTTTTGTTACTAAATTTGGATTCATAAATCCATACGCCATACCCGTAATCATCGAGTCCTGTTTGAGCATCAGAGCTAAAGTGTCCTGCTTCAAAAGTTTTGACCCGAAGAGGGCGTTGGAAAATCTCAACACGTCGTTCGCCGTCGAATACATCGCGCCCGCCGCATACCAATTCTCGATATACACGGGTAAATCATTGACCAGTGTCTTCAAATCGTCCCTAAAAAAGTAGGTATCAGCCAGATTCTCTACAACATTATGTTGATACAACATGCCTGAATCTCGCATTGCTAACGGCTGCGAGATGTTCTCCTTGAGAACCTGTTCATAAGTCTTGCCGTGAATCCGCTCGATGATTTTTCCGAGAATGATGTAATCGGCGTTGTTGTAGTCGAACGCTCTACCGGGCTGATTGACGAGCTTTTCGCTGCAATACTTCGCCAACAGATCATCCGTCGTGAGAGGCGTTTGATAATGCGGGATGCCTTTTTTGATGGCGCTCTCCGCGCTGGTTAAGTTCCTGTCTATGTTTGCCATCCCTGACGTGTGATTCAGCAATTGATGAACGGTTACTTTGTCCGCGCCTTCGCCCGTGTAATTCGGCAAATAAGCTTTGATAGTTTTGTTTAAGTCAATTCTTCCTTGTTCATGGAGCCGGAGTATCAAAACTGCCGTCAACGCTTTGGTGATCGAGGCGATTTTGTATTTCGTGTCAATTCTATTTGGAACTTACTGACGGTTAGCCAATCCGAAACTTTTGGCGTAACTAAGTTTGGAATCTTTCTGAATCAGAATTGTTCCGCTAAAGTTGTTCGCTTTGACATACGAGTTAATAAAACCGTCGACAATCGGCGATTGTCCGAACGAATTTTGAGTGAGCAATAAGACGATGATTGGCGAAATCAAAAGTCTTGTTTTGTTCATATTACCCACTGTAAGACCGAAGAAGCCGCCCAACGCCCGAATTGAGCGGGCGCGGAGACTACTGAACAGCCTTTCAAGCTGTCGGATGAAAGCCGCGCTATCCGCGCTCCGCTCGAATGAGTTGTTGGGCTGCGCCTTCCCGAAGGCATTCAACTCTTCTCAAACGACTCTCTTTTGGAAGACGAATAAATCTACAGGTTCATAAACCGGAAGGTTTCGCGGTTGTCGGCTCACCCAGTTTTGAAATCGCTGCAAGCCGCTTTGAAAAGCCTCGTCGCTAATGACTATCAAAGCTGATAAACCTCGCCGACTTACTTTCTCGAAATACTCATCGTAAGAAGCGGCAAAAAGCTGATAGATCGTGCGCTGTGAAATCAGTTCAAAAGACCTGCCGTAGACCGATTCCTTTAATTCTTGCTGAGAGGGCGTTCGCTTATCTTCGATTTCGAGAGCTTCAGGGAAAAATCGAAGCCATGCAAGCTCCTTGTTATATTCGCGTGTGCCGTTACGAATTGCCAAATAACCTGCCGAAGTCAAAACGCGATTGATTTCCCGTAACGCTTGCTGCGGCTGAACGAGATGATGAAACACCTGAGACATAAACACTAAATCAACGGCGTGGTTTTCCAACGGGATGTTTTCGGCTTGACCTTGCTTCCACTCAACATTCAGCTCATTTTGAGACATGGCGACTTTGAGCATCGCACTAGAAGGTTCTACCCCGATGACAGAGCATTCAAAAGCCTTGCCCAGTGCGGCGGTAAAGCGACCTGTCCCACAACCTAAATCCAAAATCTTTCTAATCTCCTGCTCAGGAATCGAAGATTTCAACGCATCCAGCCATAAAATTCTCGTTTGTGATGGCAGGCTGCGGGCTGAGTCGTAGCGATTCGCCGTTTCTATTTCGGTGTAAGCGTTCTCCATGCTCCTAATTCTTCACAATATCTGCCTTGCCGCAACATATAGCGAAACAGCCCAACGCTGATGTTATAAAGCGGGTGCCCGCGAACCGAGAGCGGTTAAACTCCCGGGTGTGTGATCGCAAAAAGGAGGCACCCGCGATGACATTATACATAGGAGTAGACATCCACGCGCGGCAACAAACGGTGAGTTACCTGGACACTGAAGATGGGAGCATCGAGCATCAGGAACTGCACCATGAGCGGGATGACATCAGAGCGTTCTACAGTCAGTTCAGCGGAGAAGTGATTGTGGGGATCGAGGCCTGTGGGTACCCGAACTGGTTTGAAGAGCTGGTGGAAGAAATAGGCCACAAACTGCTGGTGGAGATGCGGCGGAGATCCGGCGGCTGGCCCGACGGCGGCAGAAGAACGATCGCCGCGATGCGGACCTGATACTCGACTTGTTGGTGCATGATGAGTTTCCGGCACTGTTCCGATATCCGCCGGAGAGTCGGGAGCTGCTGCGACAACTGCGCTATCGGCACAAGTTAGTAAAGCTGCGGACGATGGTCGCCAACACGCTGCATGCGCTGGCGATAAATTGTGGAGTAAGCCTGCGGGCGCAACTGTTGACCCGGAGCGGGAGAAAGCAGTTGGCGGGGCTACGGCTTTCACTCATTGCCCAGCAGCAACGGGACGAGTTGGTCAGCTTGGCGGATGAACTGAGCCGGCGGGTTGTGGCGGTGGAGCGGTGGTTGAAGGAGCAGGCCAGCCAGGATGCGCGGGTGACGAGGTTACAGACGCATCCGGGAGTGGGCTTGTTGACCTCGCTCTGTCTAGTGCACACGTTAGGAGAACTGTCTCGCTTTTCATCGACGCGGAAGGTGGCCGCCTACGTGGGTTTCGATCCGATGGAAGACTCGTCGGCGGAACGGAAAGTGTACGGGGGGATCAGTAAAGCTCGCGACTGTTGCGTTATCTGCTGGTGGAGGCGGGCCAAACCGCCTGTAAGCATGACGAACAGTTGAAACAGTTCTATCGGCGGCTGGTACCGCGGCGTGGGAAACCACGAGCTAAGGTGGCCGTAGCCCGGAAGCTCTGGATCAGGTGTTTCATCATGGGACGTGCAGAGATCGACTATGCCGAGTTTCTCCGGCGCGGCAAAAAGGCGGCGGAGTGAAACGGCAGTGGGCTGTCAGCTTGCCCGGCGAAGCGCGTAGGCCAGGCGTCACCAATGCCTGTACGCTGATTGGGCGGTTGACCTCTCTATCAAAGGAGAGTGCGTATTCTTCCTCATGAGCGGTAGTGCTCGAATAGATGGTTGCTTACTGCTGGTGAGCGGCCCTGAGGCCAACGCAGGAACACGAAAAACCAAGAGCAAAGAAAAAACAGGTCTACAAGAGAAGAAGTAAATAGTTTCTATCAACGTGCGATCACACAACGCAACCGAGAAAAGAGACTACGGTGCAGGTCCCGGGAAAACAGCCGGACGGCACTGTCTAGCGAAGTGCGCTCTTTTTCCTTGACCCGCCTTATAGACGCGCTTCAGCTGCGGCGCGATCATCATTCAAGCTGCGAAGAAAAAGATTATTTGAGAAGCGTGCTATCGCCCCGGCAGCTGCAAGCGTTAGGCCGCGGGCTGTGAACCTCTTTAGCCACTAGCCGCCTCCCATAAACTCCAAGCCACTATTGCGACTCGCCACGCGCCACCTCCTGTCTTCCGTAAGACCCAGAGGTGTGTACCAGTGGCCTCCTGCATCTCGGTCTGCCCCGCACCCACAAATCGAGAGTGGTAGCCAGTGGTAAGATAAGCAACTGAGCCGCTTCCGCGGATGATAACCTCTTTGACATGGACGTCCTTGAGCTCCACAGAGCTGTCGTTTAGGTACTGCGCAATTGCTTCCTTTCCCACAAGCGGCGGGGCATTCGGTGGGATCCACTTCACGTCATCCGTGCAGAGTTCAATGACTTGAGAACTGTTTCCCGCCAGTTCTTCCCTGATCCAGCGGTTATGAACCTCTTCAATCGCGTCTACATCTTGGCCTGATAGTTCAGACATACTCATTCAGCGGCCTAACGCTGTGCATCAGCGGCGCGCACGAACAGCCGCCAGCGACAAGCCTTGCATGAGAGACTTGCTAATTGCGCGTCCGCTGCCTGTCTTTGTTATGCTTGTGGCCGATGCATTCGAGGTCAGCCAGCCATCTTGCCTAGCATGTGATCTATGACCTTGCTGTGCTCGTCTTGCGGACTGAATAGAATGACCTCGGCGTCATTACCGATTCTCACTGTGTGTCCGGGTGGCCAGTAGAACAGGTCGCCGCTCCGGATCATTTCCTCTGTTTCGTCGGCGTAGGTGACGGTAAGCTCTCCCTGCAATAGGTAGCCCCAGTGCGGAGATTGGCAAAGGTCGCCTTCCAGCCCTTTGAGGAGCGGCGAGATATCCGCGCCAGCGCCTAGAGAAAAATACTCGCCGCTGATCTTGCCGTATCCGGAGGCATCACCAAAATTTGTCTGTTGTCGAGCTACGGCACCGGGCGCGTCGATTCTGACTGGGATGTCGTTCTTGGCTATTCGCATTTCGTGCTCCTCCTGGCGGTTGTGGCAATGTAGAAAAGCACAACGGTCGCCATCAGCCGCTTGCGAAGCGCAGCGGAGCAAGTCGGCTGCATGGCGGGGTTGGGCGCGGTTTGGTTTTGACTAACTCCACGGCGCTTTAGCGACTCTTGGGCATCCGGCAACTTTACGCCCTTCTTTCATCGTCCATGATTTCAGCCGCTTTGTTGGGCATTATACTTCCTGCACATGTGGGAGTTCATGCGATTTTAAGGGCAACAATTCCGCTATCCGTACTTTACCGGGCCGGTTTATGGCGGCCACATCCCAGTGGTCTGGCATACTCGTTACGATAACCCAGGCCTCTGGATTAAAGTCGCTGATGACTTCACGGCACCGCCCGCAGGGAGGCAGCAAGTAATGTTCACCGTTGGGATTCCTCCATACCGCCGCGATAGTCTCCAGGTCACGCTGCCCTGCCGAAACCATGCCACAAATCGCCGCAATCTCCCCACAAATATTGGCAAATCCAGTGGACGTCTCAAAATGGATTCCACAAAAAATCTGTCCGGTTGCGGTGCGCACGGCTGCCCCGACTTCTTGAATACCTTTCAGATAAAGGCGATTCGAGGCCTCGGTGGCCTGCTTCAGTACTTCCGTATCTTGTTCGCTTAAACCAGTGAATTCCATTGCACAGCTCCAGGGGAAACATAGCGCCCAACGCTGGCCTTCAGCTGCGGCGCGCGATCAGCTTCCAAGCGGAAGGAAAGAGGTTACTTGAGAAACATGCTATCGCGCCGTCAGCTGCAAGGCTTTGTTGGGTGTCGTTCTGAAATAAAGAGGGAGTCACAATTCTTCATCTGCCGGCTCCAGAGATTCATACTCAAGAATACCCACTCCCTCATAGACTCGAGATATCTGGGTTCCATCGTAAATAAAGCGTTCGTCCCACGCGCCGCGAAAAAGGTGTGATGCTAGAGGGTTCCTGGCTAGCCGATTCTGCCAGACAATCACTCCTAAGTGCCTTTCTTCTATGTCAAAGGTAGCGCTTCTGAAGTACTCCGCTTTTTGGTTAGCCGGAAGATTGCTACCGTCGCGATAGTATTTTCGATACCGCATGGAACCAATATGAACATATCTCAAGGTTATCAGAGCGCTGATGGTTGTGTTTTGCGGCTCTGATGTCTTAGGACGAATCATTTTTCCACCGTCAAGAAAGGCATGGTGCATACCTGATTCAATAGCTCTCCCTGTCTCGACGTTAATAGGCATTGTGATACCGAAGTTGCCCTCCATCGCCCCAAAAACAATATCTGGACTATGCAGATCCAGCAGTGGCACACTCACGTTGTGTAACACAATACTGCAAGGCCGCCCGTCATTTTTGTAGGGCTTAAATTGCCTCTGGGCTTCATTGATCTTTTTGCGAATTGGAGTGTAATCATCGAAGGAGCCCATTGTGGGGAAAGGCTTGGTTTGAACGAAATCCTTTACTTCAAACAGAAAGTCCTCGTTCTTGATGTGAACTGTGTAATCAGGCTTCTTGCTCTTTCCATCGCACTCTTGTTCATGAACAAAAGCAGTGTAGCCCTGAGAGATAAGGTAGGCTTCAAAAAGAGATTCGCCGATAGTATCTGCTTCATTACCCATGTCGGTTCACCCCAGCGAAAGACACCCAACGAATAGGATTCTTTCCGAAGTCTCGCCGAATGGTCAAGGTTGATTTAGCACAAGGTCCCGGAGGCGGGGGGCCTTGATGAGGCGAGCACTTCGGAAGGAATTCAGTTGGACGAAATCGC
>Ga0136614_10003148_pt1 | contig 10481 bp, 9 predicted proteins | sample AntDrymUQ2792106_2_FD_106643 | JGI IMG/M metagenome (GOLD analysis project Ga0136614, IMG submission 106643) | Polar desert sand microbial communities from Dry Valleys, Antarctica - metaG UQ279 (21.06) | ecosystem: Environmental > Terrestrial > Soil > Desert | place: Antarctica: Dry Valley... | reverse complement strand
CTAGTGTGCTGTCCGCGAAGTGATGTTAACGGGCACTTCTGCGGGTCTTTTTGATGAGTTCGTCGGAGGACTTGGTCCAGACGAACGGTTTAGGGTTGCGGTTCCAGTTGTCGATGTAGGCATGGATGTGTCGCACGAGGGAGGCTACGGAGTCGAAGGAGCCGCGGCGGACAGACTTGCGGGTCAGGATGCTGAACCAAGCCTCGATCATGTTGAGCCAGGAGGCGCCCTTTGGGGTGAAGTGGAGATGGACGTTGTTATGAGCTGCGAGCCATTCGAGCACGGCGGGGGTGGAGTGAGTCGAGGAGTTGTCCAGGATGACGTGGAGCTGTCGGCGGCCGAAGCGGCGGGTGATCAGCTTCAAGAAGCGCAGGAAGTCGACCGCCGTATGGCTGGGCGAGCACTGTCCGATGACTTTGCCGGTGGCAACCTCCAGCGCGGCGTAGAGGTCGGTCAGCCCGTTACGCCGATAGTCGTGGGTACGGCGAGCCGGCAGGCCCGGCCGGATGGGCAAGAGGGGTTGCGTGCGGCTGAGCGCTTGGATCTGTGTCTTTTCATCCAGGCTGATGACAGCGGCGTTTTCCGGCGGGTTGAGGTAGAGCCCGACCACGTCGATGAGCTTCTCTTCCAGCTGCGAATCGGTGCTGAACTTGAAGGTCTCCAAGCGATGGGGCTTCAAGTCGTGGTCCTGCCAGATGCGCGCCACGGTTGTGTGGGAAACACCGACCTTCTTGGCAAGGTCTCGGCTGCTCCAGTGGGTCAACCCTTCTCCGGGGGCTTTCAGGGTCAAGGCAACGATCTGTGCCTTTCGTCGAGCCGTGATGATGGGCGGTCGACCCGAACGGGGTCTCTCCTGAAGCCCGTCGATCCCCTCCTCGGCAAAGCGCTTGCGGATCCGGCTGATCTGAACCGGCGTATAACCGGTCAGGCGCGCGACCTCGACTCCAGCCACCTGCTGGGCCATCAGCAGCACCGCTCGTGCCCGGCGAGAGAGGCCGGAGGCGACAGAAGGCGAGCGCTGGAGGCGTTCAAGCTCGGACCGATCCGCTTCGGCCAGAGCGACGTCCCGACTCCGGTTGGCCATGGCTCTCCTCTCGACAGGATACCCATGGCTATATTATCATGACTTCCGTTACGGAACACTAGTCGCTTCGCGCGCCTACTCGAAGGCCGCGCGTTCGATCAGCAGCGTCGGCGCGCCCACGGGATGCGGCAGCGGGAAGAACTGCCGATCCGTCGATGCGGCGGCGATCCGTGGCAGGAGCTCCGAGAGTCGACCGGCCGCCCGCGCCGCCGCCACCGGCCCCTGCGCGCGTCCCGCGACGACGGCCACCCCGGTGAACTCCACCTCGAAGCGGTCGCTCGCAAAGTCGGCCAGGACGGGCGCGGTCACCGCCGACGCGAAGATTCCGCGTCGCACGCGCGAAAGGAGCTCCCCGGACGTCTCCGTGCGTTCCGGGACGAAAAAGATCCGGCGCGGGGAGACCTGCGGCGGTGTACGGAACGAGGACCGGACGCCGTGTCCCGTCGGCGGCGCCCCCGACCTTCGCGCACGGTCGAGATCGGTCAGGAGCCCCTGCAGCGCTCCGTCCGCCACGAGCGTGACGCGACGGCTGGGCGTGCCCTCGCCGTCGTGCCGGGCGTCGGCCGTCGCGTCGTCCACGATCCCGACACGGCGCGAGAGGCCGGCTGCGCCGGGGCGCCAGCGGATGCCGGCCTCTCCCGTGAAGATCGGCGTCAGGGCGGCGAGCAGCGCGGCGGATACCGCGGGATCCAGCAGCCACTCCCCGCGGTCGAACGGGGCCGGGCGGTCGGAGAGCGGCAGAGTGACCCGATCCGCGATCCGCCGCGCGAGGCCCGTCACGTCGGGCTCCCCGTCCCAGCGGAAGAGCAGGATCGCATCGCAGACGCGCGTGCCCCGACGACCGATGGCGCTCGCGAACCCATCGAGGTGCTGCGAGGCATCGGACACGTCGAGACCGGCGGCGTTCGCAATCCCCTCCGTCCGAACGCCGCGCCGCACGACGAGCTGGGTAAGCGACGCCTCGCCGCGGGACTCCGCCGAGACGAGCCGGGCGAGCTCGTCGAACAGGTCCGGGGGGCTCGCCAGGGGGGGCGCCTGCGCGGGCGTCGCCGTGCCCGCGGGCCAGACGGGGGGGTCGGCGGGGGCCGTCGCGGTGCGCGCACTCTCCCGGATCGCCGCCTCGAGGCCGCGCGGCGTCGCGGCGGCGCAGAAGCGCGGCCCCCCGTTCTCCCACCAACGCGCCGCCCAGCCCCGTTCGCTCCGCCAGACCTCTCGGCGCAGCGCGGGGCCGGACGCGAGCTCACGGGATTCCGCCGCCTTGCGGTAGAGCTCCCAGTCGCGGGGAGCGCGCGCCGCGAGGACCTCGCGCAGATGGTCGCCGGTCATGCGGAGGGCCGGACGGCGAGCTGCCGAATCAGGACGTCCGGGGCGGCGCCCTGGACCGGGATCACCTGCCCGGCCCGGGCGCACCACCCCAGGGCGCGGTAGGGCTTCACCTCCCGGCCGAGACCGCTCTCGATGCGTTTCAACGCCGAGATCACGTCCCCGGCCGCAACGCCCGGGCCCACCTCGTCGGCGAGTCGCCCGCGCCGCACGCGACGCGCTCTCGGGAAGCGGAGCCGGAAGGAGCCGCTGGCCAGCTCGATGGTGCCCGCGCTGATGTCCTCGATCCAGAGTCCGTTGCCGAGGCGGCGGGTCATCTCGTCCGTACCCACCTGACCTCCTGCGACGATCACGTTCGATCCACGCACGAGCGGCGGATCCCAGGGCTCTGCCCGCCGGGCGTGCCCGTTCGAGCCGCCGCGGTCCGGGTCCGCGCGGTCGGTCAGCCGCCCCGCGAGTCTCCCGGCGTCGAGCAGCTTTACGGCCCGGGGCCGCGTCCCCTCGTCGTCGCATTCGTAGCCGCCGCAGAGGTCCAGGCGACCGGGGTCGTCGCGGACCTCCAGCTCGGACACCGCCAGCCGGGCATCCTTCAGCGCGGACAGGATCGAGTGGCGCGACTCGAGGGGGTGAGAGAGAAGCTCGTGGAAGAGCACGGCCGCGCTCCCGTTGCCGAACACGATGTCCGTCTCGCCGCTGCCGCACGGCACGGCGTGGTCTCGGGGCATCGCGGCGGCGCCGAGCGCGGCCTTGAGCTCGTCCGCGGTCGCGTCGGTGTCGGGCGCGTGGAAGGCGAAGGCCCGGTCCTCGTCGCCGCGGCGGGAGGCCGCGGTGAAGGTTCCCTCGAGCGATACGAGGCGCCGGGAGAAGGAGACCGGCGGGGCCCCTGCTGGTATGACCTGCCGGAAGACGTCTCGCAGGGTCCAGCGGAAGCGATGCCGGGGCGCGTGCCGCGTGAGCGCGGCGGTGATCCTTCGCCTCCACCGGGCGACGTCCGGAAGCTCGGGTTCCCTTTCCTCCAGAGAAGCGCCGCCGGGACGCGCCGGCAGCGCCGGCCGCCCGAGCGCGATCTGCAGAGACCGGATCGCTTCACGGGCGGCGTCCGCGTCGGCGCGCGGCACCGACACGAGGTGCTCCCTGGGCCCGCCCCGCCATCGGGCCGCGAGCCCCTCCGTCGCGGTGAATCGGGTGGCGACGATCTCGCCGTCCCGCCAGTCGATGCCGGCCTCGGTGCGGCGCTCGAGGAAGAGGTCCGCGATCTCGCCCGGCTGCTTCGCGAGCGGGTCGAGCCAGCGGGCGACGAGGGGTGGGTCGAGGTCCATAGGGCGTAAACCGTAAACCGTAACGGGTGAACCGCAAAGCGCGGCGGCTTCTCTCTCGATTCCCGACCGTGGAAGGCCGTCTGCAATAATCGGCGTATGGGCATCGCCGACACGCGCAAGGAGTTCCTCGCGGTGCGGACCGCGCGGGGAATCGCCGGCCGCAACCTCTTCGAGGAGCGCGCTCCCGGGGCGTTGCGCAGCGCCGTTCTCGCCGCGCTCGCGGATGAGACGGAGAAGGAACGCACCCTCGACGAGGAGGCCCGGCGGATGATGGAAGCGGCGCGCCATGAGATCGCCTCCGGACGCGTGGACGGTCAGGAGCTCTTCCGCCGGATCCGGCGCAAGCTGGCCGAGCAGCGCGGGATCGTCCTTTAGAGGTGAAAGGTGAAAGGTCAAAGGTGAAAGGGACACCACGCCGAGGGACCTTCCACCTTCCACCTTCCCGCATGACCCTCGAGAATCGGCTGAAGCACCTCGAGTCTCTCCGCGAGGAGCGTCTCCAGGGTGGCGGTCCCGAGCGAATCGCGCGGCAGCACGCGGAAGGCAAGCTGACGGCGCACGAGCGGGTCGAGCTGCTGCTCGATCCCGGCAGTTTCTTCGAGCTCGATACCTTCGTCACGCATCGGTCCCGCGACTTCGGGATGGAGAAGAGTCAGGTCCCGGGCGATGGCGTCGTGTGCGGCGCCGGCCGCATCGACGGGCGCCCCGTCTACGTCTTCGCACAGGACTTCACCGTGTTCGGCGGCTCCCTCTCCGAGGCCAACTCCGAGAAGATCTGCAAGGTCATGGATCTCGCCGTCCAGAACGGCGCCCCGATCATCGGGCTGAACGACTCGGGGGGGGCGCGGATCCAGGAGGGGGTCGTGTCGCTGGCGGGCTACAGCAAGGTCTTCCTTCGAAACACACGCGCGTCCGGAGTCGTCCCCCAGATCTCGGCGATCCTCGGGCCCTGCGCCGGAGGGGCCGTCTACTCTCCGGCGATCACCGACTTCGTGTTCATGACGGAAAAGACCTCTTACCTGTTCGTCACGGGCCCGGATGTCATCAAGACGGTGACGCACGAGGAGGTCACGAAAGAGGAGCTCGGGGGCGCTCGGACGCACTCGACCGTTTCCGGAGTCGCCCACTTCGTGCGCCGCGACGACGCCGCCGTTCTCTCGGCGATCCGGGAGCTCTGCTCGTACATCCCCTCGAACAACCTGGACGACGCTCCGCGGCGCGCGCCCCGGGATCCGTCCGGTGACGGCGACCTCGACGGGTTCATCCCGGAGGAGCCGGACCGGCCGTACGACATGGGCGAGCTCGTGCGCCGGGTCGCCGATGGCGGCGAGTTCTTCGAGGTGCACGCTGGTTTCGCCCGCAACCTCCTCGTCGGTTTCGCGAGGCTGGACGGGCGCTCCGTCGGCATCGTCGCGAACCAGCCGATGCACCTCGCGGGCGTCCTCGACATCGACGCGTCCGTCAAGGGGGCCCGCTTCGTGCGCTTCTGCGACGCGTTCAACATCCCCCTGCTCGTGTTCGAGGACGTCCCCGGCTTCCTCCCCGGCACGCAGCAGGAGTACGGCGGCATCATCCGCCACGGCGCGAAGCTGCTCTATGCGTTCGCCGAGGCGACCGTGCCGAAGGTCAGCGTCGTGACGCGCAAGGCGTACGGCGGCGCCTATTGCGTCATGCTGTCGAAGGACGTCGCGACCGATTTCAACTTCGCCTATCCGACGGCCGAAGTCGCGGTCATGGGGCCGGAGGGCGCCGTCAACATCCTCTACCGGCGCGAGCTGCCGCCCGACGCGCCGGCCGCCGCGCGGGCCGAGCGCGTGGCCGAGTACGCGGAGAACTTCGCCAACCCGTACGTGGCCGCGCGGCGAGGCTACGTGGACGAGATCATCGCGCCGTCGGAGACCCGCCAGACGCTCATCACCGCTTTCGGTCTCCTCGAGGGAAAGCGCGTGTCCCTGCCGGCGAAGAAGCACGGCAATATCCCGCTCTGAGCCCCCGCCGGCTGGTGTTCTCTTGGAGCGAGCCTCGATGATGCGCAGAGCGGAAGGCGTCTACAACGTCGTCGTCATCGGAGCGGGCACCGCCGGCCTCGTCACGGCGGCCGGAACGGCCGGCCTGGGTGGGCGCGTGGCCTTGATCGAGCGGGACAAGATGGGGGGCGACTGCCTGAATACCGGTTGCGTCCCCTCGAAGGCCTTGATTGCGTCGGCCCGGAGAATCGCGCAGATCCGGCGCGCTCCGGACTGGGGCCTTGCGAAACAGGACCCCCGGTTCGCCTTCGAAGAGGTTTTCGCCCGGATGCGGGCGCGGCGGGAGGCGATCGCCGCGCACGACTCCGAGGAGCGGTTCGAGTCGCTGGGCGTGGACGTGTTTCGGGGCGAGTCGCGCTTCGTCTCCCCTCACGAGGTCGCAGTGGGAGCGGTCGTCCTCAAGGGGAGGAACGTCGTCATCGCCACGGGTAGCCGGCCGGCCATTCCGCCGGTCGAAGGACTGAACAAAGTCCCCTATTACACCAACGAGACGGTATTCGACGAGCTCCGAACGAAACCCCGACGGCTCTGCGTCCTCGGCGGCGGTCCGGTGGGATGCGAGCTGGCGCAAGTCTTCGCCCGTCTCGGGACCGCCGTCACGATTCTCCAGAGGGCACCGCAGATCCTCGAAAAAGAAGACCCGGACGCCGCCGGTCTGGTGCGGCGGAGGCTGGAGGCCGAAGGTGTGCGGGTCTTCACAGGGGTCGAAGCGAAATCGGTCGCGTCTCTCGCGGATGGCACGTCGCGTCTCTCCATCGAGGCAGGGGACGAGAAGAAACGCACCGTGGACTGCGACGCGCTTCTGGTCGCGACCGGGCGCGCGCCGAACACCGAGCACCTCGACCTCGAGAAGGCCGGCGTGGCATACGGGAAGAAGGGCGTTATCGTCAACGAGCACCTCCAGACCTCTCAGCCGGAGATCTATGCCGCCGGCGACATAACCGGCTCCTTCTACTTCACGCACGTAGCCGACGCGCAAGCGCGCGTCGTGGTCCGCAACATTCTCTTCCCGTGGAAGAAGGCGAAGTTCGACGACTCGGTCGTGCCCTGGTGCACCTACACCGATCCGGAAGTCGCGCGGGTCGGTTGGAACGAGGACCAGGCGCGCCAGGGAGGCATCGCTTGCGACGTCTGGACCCAGAGTCTTGGCGAGCTGGATCGCGCGGTCGTCGAGAGCGAGGAGGAAGGGTTCGCCAAAGTCCTGACGAAGCGGCGTTCGGACGTGATCCTCGGAGTCACGATCGTCTCCGAGCGGGCGGGAGACTTGCTTCACGAGTTCGTGCTGGCCATGAAGGCGGGCATCGGTCTGAAAGAGATCTCCAAGACGATCCACGCGTATCCGACCTTCGCCGAGCTGGCGAAGAAGCTCGCCGATTCCCACCAAAGGAGCCGGCTCACCCCGTTCTGGAAGAGGACGTTCTCTGCGATGTATCGGATGCGGCGGAGGTTCGAGCGATGACGAAGAGCAAGGGCCGACGAAGCTCTCTGCGGCGGAAGCTGCCCTGGGGGTGGATCGGTGCGGGACTGGCCGCCGCCGCGCTTCTCGCCGCCTGGCGACTCCTTCCGATCGAGCAGTGGATGGAGTCGCTGCAGGAATGGGTGACAGGCCGGGGTGTAGCGGGCGGGGTTCTCTACGGCGCGGTGTACGTCCTCGGGGCGCTGCTGTTCGTGCCCGGCTCGATCCTGACGCTCGGCGCCGGCTACGTCTTCGGCCTTGTCTACGGGACAGTCTTAGTCTCGCTGGCCTCGGTCACGGCCGCGGCCCTGGCTTTCCTCATCGCCCGCCATCTTGCGCGGGAACGCGTCGAGAAGGCCGCTCGCGGCAACGAGAAATTTCGAGCGATCGATGGTGCGATCGAAAAGAACGGCTGGAAGGTCGTCGGGCTTCTGCGACTCTCGCCGATCGTGCCGTTCTCTCTCTCCAACTACTTCTACGGCTTGACCGCGATCGGGTTCGTTCCCTACGTCCTGGCGAGCTGGGTCGGGATGCTTCCCGGGACCTTTCTCTACGTCTATCTGGGATCGGTCGGCGGGAACCTCGGGGAGAAGAAGAGCGCCGGAGAGTGGGCGCTGCTCGGAGGAGGGCTCGTCGCGACGATCGTCGTGACCGTGCTGCTGACACTCGTGGCGAAGAAGGAGCTGAAGAAGTCTCAGGTGGCCGGGAGAAAGTCATCCAGTCGCGGTTGAAGATTGCGGCAGCGGTCGGTTGCATGGCGGCCGGGCTCGTCCTCGCGGGCTGTGGCGAGACGCGCGAGCAGGCCCAGGGCGCTTCGAAGGCGGTTCAAATCCGCGCAGGAATCGATCATTCGACGTGGGACCGGCTCCTCGGAACCTACGTGGACCGGCAGGGGCGCGTCGCCTATCGGCGCTGGAAGGCGAGCGTAGCCGACCGGGAGGCGCTGAAGCGCTACCTCCTCGATCTCGCGGCGGCCTCACCCCCCGCGGAAGGCGACGAGCGCGGCGCGTCGCTCGTCAACGCCTACAACGCCCTGACGGTGTCCTGGGTGCTCGAGAACTTTCCCACCGACAGCATCCGTTCGCTGCCGGATTCCTTCACCGCCCCGCGGCGCACCATCGGAGGGGAAAAGGTGTCGCTCGATGCGATCGAGAAGGCCGCCCTGCTCCCGCAGTTCGGATACCGCATCCATGCGGTCGTCTCCTGCGCCTCCCGCTCCTGCCCTCCATTGGGTGACGACGCGCTGACGGCGCAGGACCTCGACGCGGCGCTGGACGCCGGGATGCGCCGCTGGCTGGCCCGCGAGGATTTGAACCGCTTCCTGCCCGAGCAGGAGAAAGTCAAGATCTCCGAAGTCTTCCGGTGGTACGAGAAGGACTTCGAGAGGGCCGGCGGGATCCCAGAGGTGCTCGCGAAATATGCCCCGCCGCGTTATCGCGATTTCCTGGCGAAAGGGGACTACGAGATCGATTACCTCGACTACGACTGGGGACTCAACGACCAGGAGGGCCGGGGAGCCCGGTACGGAGGATTCGGCCTCCTGCAGGACAGGATTCGGGACCTGTTTCGGTGAGCGGCCTGCAAGCACTCGGAACCGGGGTACCCTAAAGCCCTTGCCCCTCAGGAGCCTGGCCGCGGGCGCCCTGTTCCTCCTCCAGGCGGGACTCTGCCTGGCGACGGGCCCCAGCCGCTCGGGCATCGTGCTTTCGCCCGTCTACACGATCGACCGGAAGTGGGGCTCGATGCAGGGCCCACGGAGCACGCAGCCGCTGACGCTCTGGACGGCGGGAGGTCCCGAGCTCCTCTGGATCACCGGGGTGCGGGCCGAGATCGTGGGCGCCGACGGCGCCAGCCCCATGCCCGTGGAACTCTTCTGTCACATCAACCTGGACCTCGATCTCGACATCCACCGCGGGCTCTTCCGCTGGACGAAAACGGGACGGCCGAGGCTCCTCTCCCTCTCGCAGGGACAGACCGGACTGCGCCTGCCCGACGGGTTCGGCATCCCGATCTATTCCGATGAGCCCCTCACGCTCACCACCCAGGTCTTGAACCACAACCTCGAGCGGCCCAACCTGCGCGTCCGCCACCGGATCACGATCGATTTCCGCCGGGATGCCGAGCTCGCGGCGCCCCTCCGACCCCTCTTCACGACGATGGGATACGTCCTCGTCGTCCTGAAGGGAAGCGAGGGCTATCCGGGCATCCCCTCACCGGAGGAGGAGGTTCACGGCGAAGCATGCCTGCCGGGGCGGGTCGCTCCCAACGCGTTCACGCGCGTGAACTACAGCGATGCCTTCGGCCGCGAGTTCACCGGTCACTGGGTCGTCCCCCCGGGCGGCGAGACGCGCCACACGAACGTCACCGCGCTGCTCGGCCTCCCGTTCGACACGACGCTGCATTTCGCGGCAATCCATCTGCATCCGTTCGCGGAATCCCTGGAGCTGCGGGACTTGACGGCTGGAGAGACGGTCTTTCGCGCGATCGCGCGAAGCCCCGCCCGGGGGATCGGCCTCGAGCACGTCGACGTCTTCTCCAGCGCCGCGGGCGTCCCCCTCTACAAAGGGCACCAGTACCAGCTCGTCAGCGTCTACCGTAAGCCTCCGCCGGGAGAGACCGACGCCATGGCCGCGGCCTTCCTGATGCTGCTCGACCGGGAGTTCGCGCATCCCGCGCGCGCCGGACCGGGGCCTGTCGCGTGCGCCGCGGACGACGCGGCCCCCGCTGCGCTGCGCCGCCAGCTCCCGCAGGAATCCCCGGGAGCGGATCCCTTCCCCCGGTGACCGAACGCCTCCTCGTCGCGAACCGCGGCGAGATCACCCTCCGGATCTTCCGCGCGTGCCGCGACCTCGGCATCGAGACCGTCGCCGTCTTTTCCGACGCGGACCGGCTGTCGCCGCACGTGGCGGCGGCCGACCACGCGGTCCGCATCGGTCCTGCCCCCGCGTCCGAGAGCTACCTTTCTGTTCCCGCTCTGCTCGCCGCGGCCCGGCGGACGAAAGCAACGCTCGTGCATCCGGGATACGGGTTCCTCGCGGAGAACGCCGCGTTCGCGCGCGCGTGCCGCGACGCGCGGCTGCGGTTCGTGGGGCCTTCCCCGGAGGCGATCGAAGCCATGGGCAGCAAGACCGGGAGTCGCGCGCTGATGGAGGCGGCCCGAGTGCCGGTCGTGCCCGGGACGAGAGGGCCGGCGGCCGCCGCGGGAGAGCTCGCCGCGTTCGGCCGCGACGTCGGGTATCCCATCCTCTTGAAGGCATCGGCCGGGGGGGGTG
>Ga0136614_10003147_pt1 | contig 10483 bp, 11 predicted proteins | sample AntDrymUQ2792106_2_FD_106643 | JGI IMG/M metagenome (GOLD analysis project Ga0136614, IMG submission 106643) | Polar desert sand microbial communities from Dry Valleys, Antarctica - metaG UQ279 (21.06) | ecosystem: Environmental > Terrestrial > Soil > Desert | place: Antarctica: Dry Valley... | reverse complement strand
GTTCAGTCCGGCCCGCTCGTTCGCTCCAGCTATCACGCCGCGGAGCAGGTTCCGGGTCGCGAGACGGCCGCCGCCTCGTAGGCCGATGCGTTCCGCCCCGTCAATTCCAGATTCGCACCCAGACTGCGCGCGGTGGCCTCACGGGGCGGCCGATCACGCGGATGCGCACCCGCGCTGCAATCGGCGCCCTGGTTGCCCGTCGCGTCACCGGATTCGCATGGAGGCCGACGAAACCGGACCCTCCGGCTCGCGCGTCGCGGCGGGGTGAACCTGGTGCCAACCACCGACCCATGAGCACGGACACGCCCTTCCGCGACATCACCGTCGCCCCGCCCGCCGATGGTCGAGCGGTGCCGCGTCGCCCGGACCGGACCGCGCCGCACCGCCCGGCGAGCAACGAGCATTCGCTGCTCGCGGCGCACGGCGGCCTGCTGCTCGTCGAGCACCTCGGCACGGTGGCCTATCGACCGACATGGGAGCTTCAGGACGAGTTGGCCCATCAGCGGCGCGCGAGGCGCATCGGTGATCGGCTGCTGCTTCTGGAGCATTTCCCGGTCTACACCATCGGTCGCGGGGGCAACGAGGCGAACATGCTCGCCGGGCCGGAACGGCTGCGTGCGATCGGTGCCGAGCTGATCAGGATCGACCGGGGCGGCGACATCACCTTCCATGGACCGGGACAGATCGTGGCGTACCCGATCGTCGAGCTCCGGGACCCGCTCGACCTGCGCCGCTACGTGCGCATCCTGGAAGCGGCGATCATCGACTCGGCGGCCGCGTTCGGCGTCGACGCCGAACGCCTGGCGGGCCTCCCCGGCATCTGGGTCGAGGGTCGGCGCAAGCTGGCGGCCATCGGCGTGCGCGTGAAGCGCGGCGTGACGACTCACGGCCTCGCGTTGAACGTGAACACCGACCTGCGCTGGTTCGACGAGATGATCCCGTGCGGGATTCCGAACAAGGGTGTCACCTCGCTCGCTCGCGAGGCGGACACGCCCGTGCCGATGCACGCCGTCGAGGACGAGCTTGCTCGACAGCTGGCCCGCCACTTGGGACTGCGGACGAGCGACGGCGCCGCCGGCGTGATCGGTCCGGCGGGCGGGCGCGAAGGGTGACCGACGACGCGATCATCACCCGGTCCGGCGGGCCATCGGCAGATCCGGTGCACGGGGTTCGGATCGAGGTCGGCCCGTTCGGCCCATGGCAGACGAACGCCTACCTCGTGTGGGACGGTCGGTCGGCCGATGCGCTCGTCCTGGACCCCGGCATGGGTGCCGCGGAACCGCTCATGGAGCGGGTGGCGACCAACCAGCTGAAGCTGCACCTGGTGGCGAACTCGCATGGCCACATCGACCACATCTTCGACAACGCGCCGCTCATACGGGCCTCAGGCGCGCCGCTCGCCATTCATCCCGACGACGCGTATCGGCTGGAGGGCACGAACAACTACGGCTTCGAGATCGAGCGCAGCGTCGCGACGCAGGATCTGCACGAGGGCGAGCAGCTGGCGATCGGTGACCTGACGTTCGACATCATGCACGCCCCTGGTCACTCGGAGGGATCCGTCTGCCTCTACGAGGAGCGCCTCGGCCTCCTGCTGTCCGGGGACGTCCTCTTCGCCGGCTCGTACGGGCGCACCGATCTCGCCGGCGGCAACGACGAGCAGATGGTTGCTTCGCTCGCCCGCCTTGCGCGCGAGATTCCGGCCCCGGTCCGCGTCCTGCCCGGCCATGGCCCGGAGACCACCATCGAGCGGGAACTACCGTGGATGCGACGCATCGCCGAGGGCGGACGGCTCCTCAGGCCCGGCTGACGGCATCAGTCCTGCGGAGAAGCAGCAGCAGAGCAGAGGAGAACCGATGGCCAGTCTTCGCATCACCCGCCTGGGACACGGCGGCGTGCTCTACCGATCACCGAACGACGCCTGGATCTGGATCGACCGATGGACGGGCGCGCCGAACTACGCCGATGCGTACCGCACCGCCGAGAAGGTCAGCGTCGTCGCCCCGACCCATTGCCACTTCGACCATGTCGGGGATGACTGCGCCGATCTGGTGGAGCTGGCGGGCGCCGAGGGAGCGGCGACGATCGGCTCGCATGAGATGAGCGTGTGGCTTGGGGCGCGGGGAATCGAATCGATCGGCATGAACACCGGCGGCACGGTCGAGGCGGCCGGCGTCCGCTTCACGATGGTGCACGCCGACCACACCGGCGGCGCAACGCTCGGCACCGGCTCCGACCAGGTGACGCGGGACCTCGGCTGCTGGGGCTGGGTGATCGAGTTCGAGGATGGCACCATGGTCTACCACTCGGGCGATACCGATCTGTTCGGCGACATGAACCTCGTTCGCGAGCGACATCACCCGGAAATCGCCGTGCTGCCGATCGGCGGGCACTACACCATGGGTCCGCGCGATGCCGGGATGGCCCTCGACCTCATCGGCGCATCCATGGTCATTCCCATTCATTACGGCACGTTTCCGATCCTCACCGGGACGCCGGAGGAGCTGCGCGAACACACGTCGGCCGAGGTGGTGACCCTCGAGCCGGGGCAGACCTGGGGCGAGTGACGCTGGCCGGCACGCTCATCGCCGAGGTCCGCTTTCGTCGATCTCCTAGCAGTCGCTGATCTCGTATTCGCCGCATGACTGGTATCGCGTCGGATTGGCCTCGTACCCGTCAGATACTCGTCCCCGGACTGGTAGGCCGAGAGTGAGCGGTACCGACGCCCGAGTCAGCGCCGCGGCACGCTCAGCAGCAGATTTGGGACGGTGGAACGCGGCCACATTCCGGCCATTGCAGTCACGCCGCGATGTGTGTCCATGCCTGCGGCTCTGCTCGCCAGGCGCTACGCCGGGATGGACGCCGATCACACGGGCTCCGCCTCCGCGCGCCGCTTCAGCCCCTCGGCGAACGTCGTGAACGAGGGCCCGAGGTCCGGGATCGTGCGCCAGATCATGCCGAGCAGAGGCCCGGTGTACTCCTCGCGGACCTTGAATTCGGTCGAGCCGTTGGCCGCCGGCGTGAGCGAGAAGGTCCGGACACCGCGGAAGAGCCCGAGCGGCATGCCGCCCGACCATTCCATGGACTCACCTGGCCGCCACGCGGAGACCCTGACGGGAAAGGTCCGATCGGGATTGGCCTCGGAGATCACTCGAATCGTCTCGCCGGGGGCGATCGTGCCCTCCACCCGCACGACACCGTTCTCCCAGCCGGCATACGATGGCGCATCCGTCAGGATCGACCAGATCGCTTCGGGTGTTGCCCGGATTGTCGAGCGAGCTTCGTAGAACTTCATGCGTGCTCCTCCGTGGTCGTCATCGGCGAGGCGGCGGCCTCGACGTAGTGCGGCACCAGGCCGGCCCAACCGCCACGATTGCGGTCCCGGCGCTCCTCGCCCGCCGCGCCAAGGCGTTCCCAGCCGCGGTGCTCGATTTCGACGCGCGTCCGATCCGCGGCGATCGACGTGAAGCGGATCTCGACCTCGGTCGCATCGGCCCGATCCGCGCGCAGATGCCACAAGTAGCCGAGCCGACCCGGCGGCTCCCACGCCGTGATCTCGCCCCAGTCATGCTCGACCCCGAGCGGCGTCCGTTCGTAGATCCGACCCCCGACGCGTGGCTCGAATCGAATCTCGAGACCTGCAACAGCACTCACCGTGTGGGAGCCTGGCCACCAGGTCGACGTCAGCTCCGTCCAGGTCGAGAACGCGCGCTCCGCCGGGCAGCCAACCTCGAATGCCAGGCGGATCGGCTCGATCACGGCTTTGGCCGCCGGGAGATGTTCTCGGCGGTCAGGCGAAAGCCAACGGCGGCGGCGCCCCAGACCCGCTCCAGGTACGCATGAACCGCATCAACGCCGGCATCATGCAGCCGGTAGAGGCGGCGCGTGCCGTGCGCCGCCTCGATCACCAGCCCGGCCTGCTTCAGGACGCGGAGATGCTGAGAGACCGCAGGCCGGCTGATCGGGAGTTCGTCGGCGATCTCACGCACCGATCGCTCTCCCGGACGCAGGAGCTCGACGATCGCTCGCCGATTGGGATCGCCGAGTGCGCTGAACGGGTCCGTCCGTGCCGATGCTGCCGTCATCGGCGCAACGGTAACTGACGGCTGACCGTTAGGCAAGTCTTACCGAGGACGCAGGTAGGAGAGGTCCAGCGGCCGAGGCTCGACGCCGAAGGCCCGCTCGAACGCGTCACGATCGGTGTAGTTCGGACGCCCGAGCGAGCTGATCTGGTCGTGGCTGACCGGGAAGACCGGCAGGAGCCGATCGGTGACCGACGTGATGGCGCTGATGAGCGGGATCGGCATCGGTAGCTTGAGACGGCGCATCCGGGTCACGCGCATCACCTCGTCGACGATCTGCCGGTAGGTCATCCAATCGGGGCCGCCCAGCTCGTAGACCGATCCGGCGCGCGCATCCTCGGTGAGGCTCTTCTCGACCGCGATCGCGAGGTCATCTGCCGACAGAGGCTGGAATCGCGCATCACCCTTGCCCGGGATGGCCACGACCCCCGGCGACCAGAAGCGGAGCGTCGTCCTCACGATGTTGAAGAAGCCGTCGCCCTCACCGAACAGCAGGGACGGGCGCAGGACGACCCAGCTGAGGGAGCTCTCGCGCACCGATTGCTCGCCGAGCCACTTCGAGTGCAGGTGTGCGAGCTTCGGATCGTCCACGACACCCATCGCCGACAGGTGCACGAAGCGGCCGATGCCGGCCCGCTCGGCAGCGTCGACCACGTGCCGCGTGCCACGGACGTTGATCTCGTCGAAGGTGCGGCCGCTGCCCTCTCGCGGAATGGCGACCAGGTGAGCCACCGCGTCCGCTCCGGAGACTGCCTCGTTCAGACCCTTGCCCGTGGCGACGTCGGCCGCTCGGGCCTCCACCGCATCGGTCCAGGTGGCAGTCCGCCGACCGTCGCGCGAGACGGCGATCACCCGATGACCCGCCTGCACGAGGTGCGGGACGAGATGGCTGCCGACGAACCCGGTTGCGCCGATGACGGCGACGGTCATGCCCATGTCAGGAGTATCCCCTTGCTTCTTGCTACTGTCCAGTCGCACGTTTCGCGCGCCCGTCGTCTGGTACGGTCTGAGCCATGCCGTCCATCAGTTCGCCCCGTGGCATGGTCGTCACGCCACATCCCCTGGCCACGGCAGCCGGCGTCGACGCGCTCCGAGCCGGTGGAACCGGCGTGGATGCAGCCGTTGCCGCCAACGCCATGCTCGCCGTCGTCTACTGCAACGCATGCGGCCTGGGCGGTGACGCCTTCGCGCTGGTCTGGGACCCGGCCGAGCAGCATCTCCATGGCTTCAACGGCAGCGGCCGATCCCCTGCCGCGCTGACGATCGAGGCGGTCCGTTCCGCCGGCCATGACGCGATGCCGGCCAGGGGTCCGCTACCGATCACCGTCCCCGGCGCCGTGGACGCCTGGGTGCAACTCCTGGACCGATTCGGCCGCCGCACCCTCGCCGATGCGCTGCTCCCGGCCGCCGCGACGGCCGAGGACGGGTATGTCCTCACCGGGATCAACGCCCGCGCCATCGAGGCCTCGCTGCCGGGCTTCGACGATGCCGCACGCGCCGTCTTCGAGCGCGCCGGCGGTGCCGGTGAGACGTTCCGGCAGCCGCGCCTCGCCGCTTCCCTGCGCGCCATTGCCGAAGGCGGCCGAGACGCCTACTACTGCGGGGCCATCGGTGACGAGATCGCTCGAGCCATCCAGGCCGCCGGCGGGATGATGACCGCCGACGACATCGCCGCCCACCGGGGCGACTGGGTAGAGCCGATTTCCACGCCCTACGGTGACGTCGAGGTGGCGACCATCCCGCCCAACTCGCAGGGCATCACCGCGCTCATCGCGCTCAATGTTCTGTCAACACTCGACTGGCCAATGGGTTCGCCGCTTTCCGCCGATCGGCTGCACGCGCAGATCGAGGCGGTCAAGGTCGCCTGGAGCGAGCGCGATCGATGCATCGCCGATTCGGAGCGGGGGCTCGCGGATCCATCGGTCCTGCTCTCGTCCGATCACGCCGAATGGCTGACGTCACGCCTGTCGCCGGAGCGGGCGCATCGGTATGAGCCGACGAACCGACCGGGTGGCGGCACGGTCTACCTGTGCGCCGCCGATGCCGACGGGATGATGGTCAGCCTGATCGAGTCGAACTACATGGGCTTCGGCTCGGGGATCATGGGTGGCTCGACCGGGATCATGCTCCAGAACCGCGGGGCGTATTTCTCACTGGATGCCGATCATCCGAACGCGCTCGCGCCTCGCTCCCGGACGCTCCACACGCTGATGCCGGGCATGATTTTGCACGACGGCGTCGCCGAGGTGGCGTTCGGCGCCATGGGCGGCGACGGGCAACCGCAGACCATGGTCCAGCTCGTCCAGGGGCTCGTGGATGACGGGCTCGATCCGCAGGCGGCCGTCGATCGGCCGCGATTCGTGGTCGAGACGGAGGGCGCGGGTCTGCCACTCGGCCCGGTGAGGATCGAGTCCGACGGCGTGGATCCAATGGTCGTCGGCGAGCTCACGCGGCGCGGCCACGAGATCAGCCTGGTCGAGCCGAGGACCCCGATCATGGGCTGGGCGCAGATGATTCGACGCCGGGCCGACGCCTCCTACGAAGGCGGCGCCGATCCCCGCGCCGACTCCCTCGCCGCCGGCATGTGAATTCTCCAGAGAGCGCTCCCGGCATCGCAGACTCGAGGCGCTGCGCCAGCCCCGTAGGTATCGGGAGCGCCAGCCACCGCCCAGGGACCACACCGAGCAGGATCCGGAGGCCGATGATGAACCGGCCGCGGGTCGGTCGCCGATCATCGGCGCTAACTGCGCCAGAAGCGCACCCGAGCTCCCTCCAAGCTCGGCGAGCGCCATCCTGGTCGGATTGACGCCGCTCAGCGATGGCAAGCATGAACGGGCGCCGTTTCGCCCACCGTCGGACCGGCTCGGGCGCAGTTACCGCCGCCCAGCGGCGCTCCGCGCGTGTAGGCATCTGCCTCGGGCTGAACACGACGCTCGGTGGCAGGAATCCACGCCAGCATGGGACCGATGAGAACGGACGCCCGCATCGGTCTAGAATGCGAAACCCCATGACGAACCAGCAGCAGTCCCTTGTCCATGCCCGTGGCCTGACCAAGCGCTACGCGAATGGGTTCACCGCCGTCGACGGCGTCGACTTCGACGTGCGCCCGGGCAAGGCGTTCGGCTTCCTCGGTCCGAATGGTGCCGGCAAGACGAGCACGATGCGCATGATCGCCTGCTCCAGCCCGGTCACCGAGGGCACGCTGAGCGTGATCGGCATGGACCCGCGCACCCAGGCCCGGGAGATCAAGAGCAAGCTGGGCGTGGTACCTCAGATCGACAACCTCGACACCGAGCTGACGGTGCGCGAGAACCTGGAGATGTACGCCCGCTACTTCGACATCCCGCGCGACGTCGCCACCAAGCGGACCGATGAGCTGCTCGAGTTCGTCCAGCTCGACGAGCGAGCCAAGGACCAGGTCGAGCCGCTCTCGGGTGGCATGAAGCGCCGCCTGACGATCGCCCGTGCCTTGATCAACGACCCCGACCTCGTGATCCTGGACGAGCCGACGACCGGCCTCGATCCGCAGGCGAGACACCTGCTCTGGGAGCGTCTCTACCAGCTGAAGCGAAGAGGCGCGACGCTGATCATCACGACGCACTACATGGACGAGGCCGAGCAGCTGTGCGACCACCTCGTGGTCATGGACAAGGCAAAGATCGTGGCCGAGGGCTCGCCGCGCCAGCTCATCGACCAGCACTCGACCAGGGAGGTGCTGGAACTGCGCTTCACCGATGCGGTGCGCGACAACCTCGACGGCCAGCTCGACGGCCTCGCCGACCGAATCGAGGAGCTGCCGGACCGGCACCTGCTCTACACCGAGAATGGCGAGCGGACGCTGGAGCAGGTGAACCTGCGCGAGATCCCGGTCGAGAGCGCGCTCGTTCGCCGGTCGAGCATGGAGGACGTCTTCCTGCGCCTGACCGGCCGCTCCCTCGTCGAATAGGACACGACGTGACCGTCCTCGCCGCCTCGGGCCGCGTCTGGCAGCGCAACTGGCTCGTCTACAAGCGACTCTGGCATCGCAGCCTTGCCTTCGGGTTCCTCCAGCCGGTCCTCTTCCTGACCGCCATGGGGATCGGGATCGGCGCGCTTCTCACGCCTTCCAGCCTCGAGGCCTTCGGCGGCGTGCCCTACATCGACTGGCTCGGGCCGGGCCTGCTGGCGGCCATGGCGATGCAGACCGCCACCTTCGAGTCGACCTACCCGATCATGAATAGGATCATGTGGGGCCGGAACTACGAGGCCATGCTCTCCACCCCGGTCGGCATCCGCAGCATCGTGCTGGGGGAGCTCGGTTGGACCGCGTTCCGCATCGGCTCGCTGGCGGCCGTCTTCCTGGTCGTGCTGGCGCTGTTCGGGATCGTGCGCACCCCGCTGGCCGTGCTGGCCGTCCCGTTTGCGACCCTCGTCGGCGTGGCCTTTGCCGCCTGCCTGATCGCGTTCACCGCGACCCAGAAGAACGACGTCGGCTTCAGCGCCATCTTCCGCTTCGTGATCAACCCGCTCTTCCTGTTCAGCGGCACGTTCTTCCCGCTCACGAACCTGCCCGAGCCGCTGCGTGCGGTGGCATGGGCGACGCCCCTCTTCCATGGGGTGGAGCTCATCCGCGGGTCCGTCCTCGATCAGCTCGATCCGGTGACCGCCCCGCTCCACCTCGCCTACCTGCTCATCATGTTCGGGGTTGGTGCCTGGTTCGCCGAGCGGACCCTCACCCGGCGGATGGCCGGCTGATGGCCCGGGCGCATGTGGGTATCTACGGCACGGCTCGGGAAGCGCGGGGGCGCGGATGACGACCCTCACGCAGGCCCGACCGGGAGCGCTGGCCACCGCCTGGGCCCGCATCTGGCGCTCGCGACGCCTGGTCGAGCGCAACATCATGGTCTACCGCCACCAGTGGATCATCATCCTCTCGGGCGTATTCGAGCCGATCTTCTACCTGCTGGGCATCGGCCTGGGTCTCGGCGGCATCATCGAGGAGGTGCGGCTGCAGAATGGCCAGGTGGTCGCCTACGCCGCCTACGTCGCCCCCGCCCTGGTCGCCACGGCCGCCATGAACGGCGCGGTCTTCGAGACGATCTTCAACGTCTTCTTCAAGCTCAACTACGCGAAGACCTATGAGGGTGTGCTGTCCACGCCGATGGGGATCACCGAGATCGCAATCGGCGAGATGCTGTGGGCGCTGATGCGCGCTGCCCTCTACGCCATCGCCATGTTCGTGATCATGCTGATCATGGGCCTCGTCCTGTCGCCGCTGGGCATCCTCATGGTCCCGGCCGCGTTGCTCGTCGCTGCCGCCTTCGCCGCGGCCGGTCTCGCGGGAACCTCCTATCTGCGCACCGTGAACGACTTCGACGTGCCGATGGGACTGATCGTGATGCCGATGTTCCTGTTCAGCGGCACCTTCTTCCCGATCGAGAGGGTCCTGCCTGACTGGCTGGTCACGATCGTCCAGCTCACGCCGCTCTACCACGGCATCAACCTGATCCGCGGCCTCTCGACCGGCATCATCGGCATCGGGCAGCTGTGGGGTCTGCTCTACCTGGTCGTCTTCTTCGCAGTCTGTCTCTGGATCGCGATGCGCCAGATGGAACGCAAGCTCATCAAGTGATCGAATGACGACGGAGCCGTTCGAGCTTGGGTCGTTGCTCATGACGATCTTGCCCTGGATCCTGATCCCGGCGGCAATCCTCGCCGCGGCCGCGGCATCCTCCGGCATCAACGGATCGCCCTCGCCTTCCTCGGATTGGCAATCACGTCCGTCGTGGTGCCAATTGGCGTCGGCATCTGTGAAGTCATGTCGCACGGCTCCGACTGATCGCGCCGTAATCGCGGACTTCGGTTGACCACCCACCGGCCTGTCATACGTCAACGTCATCGGCGCTATCCAGGTCGGGAGGCCGAACCCGACATATCCGGCCTCGACAGCGGTTGCGAACTCCGCCCACTGGTTCGCAAGAGTCTCTACGGTCAGGGTCATATGCGACACGCGTCTCCAGCGTCGCTCGTGCTCGGTCACGATCGCCTGGCCGGTTGGGGACAGGGAGAGACTTTGGCGTCTCCTCGGGCTTCTGCATCCTTGCTGGCCCTCAGACGATGCGGTGCCAGGGCTCGTCCACTCCGGCATCCGCGCGGCGGTAAGACTCAGCGAGGATGGTAATGGGATGGACGGTCGGCACGCCCGACGACTGCTCGATCTGCCAGCGGCAGGTCTCCGAATCGCAGGCGGCCCGCGCGGCGCCCGAGGAACGCACCGCATCGAACAGTGGCGCCCCCACATCCTGCGCGATCTGCCACCGCTCGACCTTGAGGCCATAGGTGCCGGCCGCGCCGCAACAGTCGTGATCGGAATCCACCGCCCGCAGCCCGGGCACCAGCGCGAACAGGTCCATCGCCGGCGT
>Ga0136614_10003146_pt1 | contig 10485 bp, 8 predicted proteins | sample AntDrymUQ2792106_2_FD_106643 | JGI IMG/M metagenome (GOLD analysis project Ga0136614, IMG submission 106643) | Polar desert sand microbial communities from Dry Valleys, Antarctica - metaG UQ279 (21.06) | ecosystem: Environmental > Terrestrial > Soil > Desert | place: Antarctica: Dry Valley... | reverse complement strand
GAACGGCACGAGCATGACTAGGAAGAGGAGCGGCCCGAAAATCACGTAGACGAGCGGAGAGAGGTCGAGGCCGACAGCCTCCCCGCAGAGCCAGATCGCCATCATCCGGGCGAGCTGCGCGGCCAGGGTCAGGCCGAGCACCACGCACAGCGCGCCTCGCTCCTCGCGATAGCCGTGCAGGGCGGCGTGCACGCGTTCGAGCGGCACCTCGACGCGAATCCGGCGCCCGAGCGGAAAGACGCGCGTTTCGAGCACGCGGCGCGTTCGGCGCGAGAAGAGTAGGAAGGCGACGGCTGCGATGATCGCGACCCCCGCGAGCTCCACCCAGACGAGGAGCGCCACGTCGTCGTAGCGGCCAGCGGCGACCGCGAGGCCGAGAGCGACCAATACGAGGGTGGCGGTTGCCCCCACGACGCGCTCGAGAAGCACTGCGCCCGCGGCCTCCGCGCGCACATCCGGCCGCCGGCGCGCGTGCTCGACGATCCGCACCGCGTCGCCGCCCACCGCCGTCGGAAGCACCTGCCCCGCTGCGTAGCTGACGAAGTAGAGGCGTGTCAGCCAGCCGATCGGCTCGTCGATCCCCTTCGACCTGAGGAGGAGCTGCCAGCGCCACGCCATGAGCCACGTCGTCGCCACGAAGATCGCCAGCGCGAGCCCGAGCGGAGCCAGGTCGCTCGCCCGAACCAGGTCGACCGTGCGCGAGACGTCGATCTGCACGAGCAGGATCGCCAGCACGGCGAGGCTGACGGCGACCTGCAGCGCGATGCGAAGGGAGCGGTTCACAGGGCGGGTGGCGCCGGCCGCACGCGCGGGGCGCCTGTGCGAGAGTACCGCTGTCGCGCCCGGGATCGGCGGCATCCGGGCACCTCTCGCCGACCGAGGAGGCCGTGCACGCCATCATCGAAGAGCGCGTGAAGCTGATCGCCGAGGATCGCGTCCACGGCGCCGGCTGGCTCGCGCGCCAGGCGGTCGAGGCGCTCGCCGAAGCCGTTTCCGAGGGCGCCGATCCCCTGGAGGCCGGCCGCCGACTCGCGGAGGCGCGGCCGGCGATGGCGGCGGTGGCCGGCGCGGTCGGGCGAGTCCTGGCCGCCGGCCGGACGCCCGAGCAGCTCGTCGAGCAATGTCGCGCCTTGATCGAGCGCCGTGATCGGGCGGCGCACTCGATCGCCGTCCTCCTGAAGCCGGAGCTGCAAGGCACGGTCATGACGCACTCGGCCTCTGCGACCGTCCGCGAGGCGCTCATCCACTCTCGCCCGAGCCGGGTCGTCTGCACGGTCTCGGAGCCGCACGGCGAGGGTCGGCCCTTCGCCGCCGACCTGACGAACGAAGGCCTCGCGGTCGAGCTCGTCTCCGACGAGGACGCGACACACGCGGTTGGAAGCGTCTCTGCGCTCGTCCTCGGCGCCGACAGCGTCTTCCGGGACGGCTCGCTCGTGAACAAGACGGGCACGAGCCCGCTCGCTGCCGCTGCCAACGAGGCCGGCGTCCCCGTCTTGGTCGCGTGCGAGACCTTCAAGCTTGCCCCCTTCGAGCTGCCGGCCGAGGGACTGGCCGGCTGGGTGCGCGGCGGCCCGCTCTCCGACGAGGAGGCCTTCGACCTGACGCCGCCCGACCGGATCGACCGCTACGTGACGGAGGAGGGCGCCCTCCCGCCAGATGAGGTCGCTGCGCTCATCGACCGCACCCCGTTCCTGCGCGAGGGTTACGAGCTCCTCCAGGCCCAGACGGCCTAAGACGGTGCCTGGCGCTTGGGCTTCAGCCCGTGCACGCGGGTGGAGCCCGTGAAGTAGACGCGCTCCTGGTCGGCCACAATCGGCGAGTACTGGCCCTGGCCGGGCTTTCGCCAGACGACCTTGCCCGTGCGCGCGTCGAGGGCGTACGTGCCCCGTGCCCCACGCTTGATGTACCGCTTCGCCTTCGACGTCGCGAGGCCGTCGGAGGTGCTCGAGAAGTAGACGAGCCCGCCCAGGACCGTTGGTGCGCCGTGGATCGCGCCGGGCGACTCCCAGCGCCAGCGGATGTCGCCCGTGGCCGCGTCGAGAGCGGAGAAGCGGCCGTCGTAGGAGCCCACGTACACGCGCCGCTCCCAGACGGCGGGTGCCGAGTAGAGGTAGCTCCCGACCTCCTTCGCCCAGAGGAGGTTGCCGGTCTTCGCCCCGAATGAGTAGAGCGTCCCATCAGTGTTGGCGGCATAGACCCGCCCGTAGGCCACTGTCGGCGTCGCGTAGAAGTACTCGCGGCTGCCGAAGCGCGAGAAGGAGCTGGACCTCCACCGAAGCTCCCCCGTGAACGCGCTCAGGGCGATGATCTCGCCTGCGTTCGTCCCGATGAAGACGAGCCCGTCACCGTACGCCGCCGAGCTGTCGATCTCGGCACCCGTGTCGAAGGCCCAGCGCTGCTTGCCCGTGCGCGCGTCGAAGGCGTAGAGCTTGTGATCCCACGCCCCCACGATGACCAGGCGGCCGACGACGAGCGGCGACGACTCGACGACTGGACCGTCGAAGCGCCAGCGCACGCGCCCGGTCTCCTGATCGAGCGCAAGGAGGAAGCCGCGCAGGCGCTCCCGGTTCGACCGGACGGCGCAAGGGATCTCGTTCATGACCGGCTGATAGACGAGCCCGTAGGCGACGGCCGCCCCGGCCGCGATGCAGCGAGGGAACTGCTTCTGCCAGAGAACGTGGCCGCGCTTGGCGCCGATCGCCATGACCCGCCCCCGCTGGTTCGCGACGAAGAGCCGCCCCTCGGCGACCGCGGGCGGAAACTCGATGTAGTCGCCCGTCTCGACCGACCAGAGGCGGCGAAACGGCGGACGGTGCCGGAAGTCGGAGCCGACGTGCGTGCGGGCTGCGTCGTACCCGTACATGGGCCACGGCATCTCCTTCACCACGTTCCGCGGGCGGGTCTGCTCGGCAGGCTCCGAGGTCGTCTCGAACTCGACCGTGGGCGAGCCGCGCACGGTTTTGTCCTCCGTTTGCTCGCGGTACCACAGGCCTGCGACGGCCCCGCCGGCAGCGAGCAGCAGGAGGAACACTCCAATGGCGATCCGCTTCTTCATCCAGGGCCTCGGTTCCCGAGCCGCCCGGCCTTCCGGGCGGCATCAACGGTACGGTGCCTGTCGGCGGCCGACCGCTTTTCGGGCGATACGTTACCCACGTGCCGAGCCCCTCCCCCGACGTACCGGAGGCCGCTCGGTGACGGAGCTGGCGGCCCTTGCGGGGGCGCTCGGCGCGATCCTCGCGCTCCTCGGCCGGCCTCGGCTTGCACTCGCTGCGGGTCTCTTCGCCCTCGGCGTCGCCGAGGTCGCGCTCGGCTCCAGGCTCGTCCCCGGCGGACTAGCGGCGAAGCTCGGGTCGACGGAAGGGCTCCTCGCGCTCGCCGTCGGGCTCCCTGCGCTCGCGGCGCTCGCGGCGGTCTTCGTCCGCTGGCCCGCCCTCGTTCCGCCCGTGGTCGTGGCCGCCGCGCCCTTCCGGCTTCCCTTCGAGTTCGGCGCGGACAACCGCCTCTTCATCGGCCTCGGCGAGTCGGGCCGCCTCGGCCGGCTCGTCCCGCTCTACGCCGTCGTCGCGGGGGCCGGAGCCGCGCTCGCGTGGCGGAGCCTGCGCGGCGCCGAGCTCCCCCCGCTGCCGCGCATGCTGGCCGCGCCGGCGGCCGCTCTCGCCGCCCTCACGATCGCCTCGCTCCTCTGGGCCTACGACCCCGCCTCGGCCGAGGAACGGCTCGCGTTCTTCGTGCTCCCGTTCACAGCGCTCTTCGCGGTCGTCGCGCACGCACCCTTCCGGGCCTGGCTGCCGCGCGTGCTCGCGCTCGAGGCGATCGTGCTCGCCTGTCTCTTCGCAGCGGTCGGGCTTGCCGAGGCCGTGGCGCGCGAACTCCTCTTCTACGACCCGAAGGTGGCGATCGCGAACAGCTACACGAGCTACTTCCGCGTCACCTCGCTCTTCGACGATCCGAGCATCTACGGACGCCATCTCGCACTCGGGATCGCAGTCGTCGTCGCTGCGCTCTGGCTCGGCCGGGTCCACTTCTGGCTCGGCGCCGGTCTCGTCGCCTTTCTCTGGGCCGGGCTTTTCTTCTCGTACTCGCAGTCGAGCCTCGTCGCCCTCGCGCTCGGCGTCCTCGTCACCTCCTTTCTCGTCGCCGACCGCCGAGTCAGGCGCGCAATCGGGGCTGCAGCAGTCGTCGTCGCAGTAGTCGGCGCCGTCTTGCTCGTCCTCCTGCTGCGCCAGGAGTCGGCCGACCGTGTCACCAGCGACCGCTCCGAGCTCGTGAGCGACACCGCGACGGTCGTCGGGAACCACCCGGCCTTCGGTGTCGGCGTGGCCTCGCAGCCCGTCGCAACCCGCGACGAGGTCGCCGGCCGGGGCTCGCCCGAGGCCCACGTCTCCCACACCGCGCCGCTCACGGTGGCCGCCGAGCTGGGCCTCGTCGGCACGCTCGTCTACCTCGTATTCCTCGTCGGCGCGACCTGGATCCTGGCCCTTGCTCGCCGCGCACACGAGCCGCTCGGCCTCGCGCTCGTGGCCGCGTTCGTCGTCCTCTTCGTTCACTCTCTCACCTACGGCCTCTTCTTCGAAGACCCGTTCACCTGGTGCGTGCTCGCCATCGCCGCGAGCTTCGTCGCGACGACCCAGCCGGTCGGGCACGCCCTCCGGCTCGGACGGTTCGGAGTACCGGACATGAAGCGGGCGAGCGTGAGCCGGGCGCGGTGAGGCTCGGCCGCCTCGAGGGCTGGGTCGTCGTCGCGACTCTCGCCATCCTCGTGCTCGTGAACGTCCCCGTGCTCGGGGCCGACCCCTGGCCGTTCGAGCCCGGCTCGATCAGCGCGAGCGGGCCGCTCGGGTGGGTCGTAGACGCGGTTGGGGAGGAGTGGGATCCCGAGGCCCTGCGCGCCGCGGCGCTCCTCGGCGGGCTCGCGATCGTTGCCCTCACAGCCGTGCAGCTTCTCGCCCTTCGCTGGAGCCCCCGGCCCCTCGGCGGTCTAGCCCTCGTCGTTCTCGCCCTCCTCCTCGTCCCGGCCGTCGTCCTGCAGGTGGGGCTGCGCGACTCGACCGACCCCTGGTTCTTCACCAACGACGCGACCTTCGAGATCGAGCTGGCCGGAGACGTCCTGCAAGACGGGGAGAACCCGTACGGACACGATTACAGGGGGACAGGGCTCGAGCGCTTCTACAGCCTCGACGGGAGCCTCGAGGACGACGCGGCGCCCGAACGCCCGGCGCTCCAGCATTTCCTCTACTTCCCCGGCCCGGCGCTCAGCGCCGGGCTCTGGTCGGCGCTCCCCGACCCGTGGGACGACTACCGCTTCGTCGTCCTCCTCGCAACGCTCGCTTGCTTCGGGGCCGTTCTTCTCTTTCGCGCGCCCCTGCACTGGCGCCTCGCAGCGGCGGCTGTCGCGGCCGGGAACCCGCTTGCCGTCCGGGCGGCGTGGTTCGGCAACGCCGACGCGACGAGCCTCGTCTTCCTCCTCCTGGCCTTCGCCTTTGTCACCCGCGCGCGCTTCCTGTGGGCAGGCGCGATGCTCGGCGGCGCGATCGTCTTCAAGCAGTTCGCGCTCCTCGCGGTTCCCTTCCTCGCGCTGATGGTCTGGCAACTCGCGGGGCGGCGCGAGACGCTGCGCGCCGGCGCGGCCTGCGCGGCAGTCCTTGCCGCCGGTTTCCTGCCCTTCCTCGTGTGGGATCCGGGCGCGTTCGTCGCCGACACGCTGCCTGCGGGCGACGACGCCTACCGGATCGTCGGCCCCGGGCTCTCCTCGCTGCTCGTGGAGAGCGGCGTGATCGACTCACGGACGAGTGGCTATCCCTTCCTCCTCGTCGCCCTGCTCGTGTGGCTCCCGCTCACCGCCTGGCTCCTCTGGAAGCAGGCGCAGGCGGGCCTCCTCTGGGTCGGTGCCGCCGGCTTCGCGCTCTCGATCTTCGTGTTCATCTTCGTGAGCCGCGTCTTCCAGCCGTCGTTCCTCGTCTGGCCGCTCGTCGGTCTGCTCGTCGCGTTCCTCCTCGCGGCCGCCGAGCGTGAGCGCCCTCCACCGAGCCGGGCCTAGCACGAGGAAGAGACCGGCCACGACGTAGGGGAAGAAGTTCACGGCGTGGAGGACGACCGCGTACGCGAGCGCGCGGGAGTCGTCGACCCCGTAGGCCCGGAGCGCGACGAGGGTCGCAGCCTCGAAGACACCCAGGCCCGCCGCGGACGAGGGGATGATGAGCGCGAGGTTGATCGCGATCACGACCAGGAGGCCCGCGCCGAAGCCCACGTCGAGGTCGAACGCGAGCAGCGTGAGCCAGAACGAGGTGGCGAGGAGGAGCCACGAGGCGACGGTGACTGCGAACGCGCGCAGGGCGAGCCCCGGCCGGTGCAGTCCGCTCAGGCCCCGCACCAGGCTCGCGGCGGCGAAGTCGAGGCGCTCGCCGTCGACCCGCGGCAGGGCGACGAGCGGCCGGAGGAGGAAGCGCACCGGCCGGGCCTCCCAGCGGGCAAGGACGAGGATCGCGGCGAGCGTGAGCGAGACGAGGACGACGGCGAGGATCGCCGCGCTCCGCAGCCAGGAGACGTCCGGCAGGAACGGCGTGGCGGCAAAGAGGAGGACGAGGAGCGCGAGGACGTCGTAGATCCGCTCGCTGACGGCGGTTGCGAGCGCCTCGGCGCGCGAGGTGCCGGCTGCCTGGTGGAGAGAGAGGACGCGGATCGCCTCGCCCGCTCGCGCAGGCAGGACGTTGTTGAAGAAGTAGCCGACGAGGAGCGCGCGCGTGGTCGCGCCGACCGGGGGGCGCGTAGCCGGCGGGAAGAGCAGGCGCCAGCGCAGCGCGCGAACGAGGACGGTCAGCGCGAGGACGGCCAGGGCCGGCACGAGCCAGGCCGGGTTGCTCTCCCGCAGCCCGTCCCAGAAGACGTCGAAGTCGACCGAACGGATCGCAAAGTAGGCGAAGACGAGCGAGACGACGAGCCCGACGACCGCGAGCAGCGCGCGTAGCGTCCGCGGCGAGCCCATCTAGGTCGTCGCGGCGGCGCGCCCCCGGCCAGGACGGGCAGGGCGCCGGGCCAGCCACGCGATCCGGAGAAGGTCGAGGGCCATGCGGCTCGACGCGCTGAAGAGCTTCACCGTCGTCGCCGGGTCGTCGCGCCAGCGCACCGGCACCTCGGCGACCCTCAGGCCGTGGCGGCGGGCGAGAACGAGGACTTCCGCGTCGTAGGCGAAGCCGTCGATCCGCTGCAGCTCGAAGAGCTGCAGCGCCCGGTCGAGGCGGAAGAGCTTGAAGCCGCACTGGGTGTCCCGGTAGGGCAGCCGCGTCAGAACGCGGAGCCCGAGGTTGAACCCCTTCCCCGCGAGCTCCCGATAGGCCGGCTGGTGGACGACGATCTCGGACTCCGCGAGCCCGCGCGAGCCGATCGCGATGTCGGCCCCGCCTCCGAGGGCAGCGGCGAGCTTCGTCACCTCTTCGAAGGGCGTCGCCATGTCGGCATCGGCCAGAAGGGCCAGGGGTCCGCCTGCCGCCAGCATCCCCGCGCGAACCGCCGCGCCCTTGCCGCGGTTCTCAGGGAAGGAGATCGCGCGGAACCGGAAGCCCGAGGCCGGGCGGTCTCGCAGGAGCCCGGCCGTCTCGTCCGCAGAGCCGTCGTCCACCACGATCAGCTCGGCGAGCTCGAGGCCGGACGCCGCGAAGAGCTCGGCCCCCCGCACCTCGAGCGTCTCGAGCAGGGCGGGAAGCCGCCCTGCCTCGTTGTAGGCGGGGACGACGACCGTCACTCGACGCTCGGCCGACGCGCTCATGAGGCGGGCCGGTCGGCGACGGCGAAGACGCTCAGGCCGGCCGGAAACCCACCGGCAGCCACCCGGCGCCGCTCCGAGAGGAAGATCCGCAGGAGCAGCGCGTTCAGGCGGGGCGGAACCGGAGTCAGGTCGCTTCGCGCCGGCCGCCGCAGAATCCGGGCCCCCAGGCGCGCGGCGGCCGCGAGCGGAAGGAGCCACGCGTTGAAGTAGCCGGAGCGCCGCACGGTCAGTCCCCCGGCCGTGAGCGCCCGGACGAGCGAGCCCTTCGTGTACCGCCGCCGGTGGCCGTGGACGATGTCGTGCCCGCTCCAGAGCCAGCGGTAGGCGGGCACCGAGACCACGGCCGACCCGCCCGGACGCAGGACGCGGCGCAACTCGCGGGCTGCCGCCTCGTCGTCCGGAACGTGCTCGAGGACGTCGAACGCCGTCACGAGGTCGACGCTCCCGTCCGCGAACGGCAGCTCCGCCGCGGTGCCGTCGAGGATCTCGAGCCCGCGCGAGCGGGCCAGCTCCCGCGCTGTCGGGTCGCTCTCGACGCCGACCGCGGCGGGCACGAGCCCGCGGAGCTCCTCCAGGAGGCTGCCGGTGCCGGGCCCGACATCGACGAGCCGCTCGACCGGCCGCCGCCGGCATTCCCGCTCCACGAGCGAGAGGAGGATCCGGCCGCGCCCGACGGGCCACCAGTGCTCTCGCTCGAGGGCTCGCAGGTCGTCGAAGAGCCGCGGATCCACGCGCGGCAGGCTACCGCGTGCCCTCGGCGCGCTCCCACGTGCCGGGGACGCCGCCGCGCAGGTACCGCATGAGACCGACGACCGTCGCCCAGGTGACGAGCGAGTAGTAGTAGGCGAGGGCCGCTCCCGGGACGGGCGCGCGCAGCCGTCCGGCCGCCGCGAGCGAGAGGCCCGCAAGCTGCGCTGCGAGCGCGAAGCGGTAGACGGAGTTGCGACCGGCGAGACCGGCGCTCGCGCCGAGGAGCGCGAGGTGCAAGAGGCCGGTCGAGTAGCGGAGCGTCCGGTGCGAAAACCATTCGAGCCGGTAGAGCGCGCCGGCCCCGCGGGCGGGCCGCGCCGCGAGCAGGTGGTACCACGACCATCGGAACATGCGCGCCTTGCGCGCGTACTCGTCCTCCAGGTCGCGGGCAGGCTTCTCATACGCGACGGCCTCCGGGTCGTAGACGGCCCGCCGGCCCCGCTCGGACAGAAGCGCGGGAAGGGCCGCATCCTGTCCATACGGCTGCGCGACGAAGTCGCTCCGCCGCACGGCGTAGATCGCGCCGTTTCCGCCCGTGATCGAGCCGAGCGCCGATTCCGCCTCGCGTAGTCGGAGTTCGTAGCGCCAGTAGGCGCCCTCACGGTTCGTCCCGTCCGCCTCGCGGAGCTCGAGCCGTCCCGTCACGTAGGCGACGTCGTCGTCGGCGAACGAGCGGACGAGCTTGCGCAGGGCGTCGGGCTCCCAGCGCGTGTTCGCGTCCGTGAACGCGAGGACCTCACCCGATCCTTCGGTGTGCAGCCGGTTGATCGTCGCGAGCTTCCCGCCACGCGGGCAGCGCATGAGCCGAACTCGGCTCTCACGCGCCGCCACTTCCTGGACGAGCTCGTCCGTCCGGTCGGTCGACGCGTCCGAGCCGACGACGATCTCCAGGAGCTCGCGCGGATAGTCGAGCCCGAGGAGGTTCTCGAGCCGTCCGCCGATCACGTCCTCCTCGTCGTGGGCGGGCACGATCAGCGTCACGCTCGGGGTAACGCCGGCGCGCCTGACGGGTCGGGGTCGCGAGCCCGCGAGCGCGGCTGCCGCGAGCGGATAGCCCACATGCGTCCACGCGAGCCCCCCGAGGCTCGCCCAGAAGACGGCCCGGAGGATCACGCCTCCGCTCGGTAGGCGGGGAAGAAGCCCTCGGCGGCGCCGCAGGCCGTCAGCTCCCGGTAAGCCGCCTCGTCGTGCACCGCCTTGCCAAGCCAGAACTCCCGCCCCGGGTGCGGCGAGAAGCGCTGCTTGAACTGCCAGAGAGAATCCTCCTCCCCGCCGAGCCCACTTCCCAGGTGGAGCTCCTCGTACCCTTGCTCCCTGCCCCATTCCGCCGATCGCAGGAAGAGGAGCTTGCTCGCGCCGAGGTCGAAGCCGTGCGACGAGGTCGCGCCGAGGTGGTAGTGGAGCCAGGGCGGAGCGTCCTCGTTTGCGAGGAGGAGGACGCTTGAGAGGAGCTCCCCTTCGAGGCGCGCGTCGGCCCGCGCGAGGCGGCTGCCGAGCGCCGTCAGGGCCTCCCAGTACTCGGAGCCGAAGCGGTAGAAGGCGTCCGCATCGAGGCGGCGCATCGACTCGTCGTAGAGCGCGGCGAAGTCGTCCAGGCCGGCGGGCGGGCGCTCGAACGAGACCTCGAGCCCCGCACGCTCGGCTTTTCGCGCGCCGCGCCGGTGCATCGAGTGCATCCCGGCCAGAAGATCGCCGCCGGCGGTGAGGGGCCACGTGGCCGTGTTCGCCACCTGCTCTAGCTGGACGCCCGGCGCCGCATTCCGCCAGTTCTCGAAGAGCGGGTGGAAGCGGATGAACGTCGTGACGACGCCCTGCTCGGCACACCAGCCGCCGTAGCGCTCCCAGAAGCGCTCATGCGAGCCAGGCCCGACCGGGCCGCCGTAGCCGTAGGGCGTCGTCACGTCGACGCGCCCGGGTTCGCCCGGGATCTCCCGCACGATCGCGGCGAAGACGACGTCCTCATCGTGCAGAAG
>Ga0136614_10003144_pt1 | contig 10489 bp, 5 predicted proteins | sample AntDrymUQ2792106_2_FD_106643 | JGI IMG/M metagenome (GOLD analysis project Ga0136614, IMG submission 106643) | Polar desert sand microbial communities from Dry Valleys, Antarctica - metaG UQ279 (21.06) | ecosystem: Environmental > Terrestrial > Soil > Desert | place: Antarctica: Dry Valley... | reverse complement strand
GCTCAACTGGGCCGCGAAGCTCGACCGATGAGCCTGACTTCCGGTTCCCGCCTCGGCCCTTACGAGATCCTCGCGCCTCTGGGCGCGGGCGGGATGGGGGAGGTTTACAAGGCACGGGATACGCGCCTGGAGCGGACTGTCGCCGTCAAGGTTCTGCCATCGCATCTGTCCGAGAACCCCGAAGTGCGCCAGCGCTTCGACCGCGAGGCGAGGACGATTTCCTCGCTCTCCCATCCACACATCTGCGCGCTGTACGACGTCGGCCACCAGGACGGCGTGGATTACCTCGTCATGGAGTACATCGAGGGACAGACCCTCGCGGACCGGCTCGTCAAAGGCTCCCTGCCGCTGGACCAGGCGCTGCGCTACGGCGTCGAGATGGCGGGGGCCCTCGAGAAGGCGCACCGGCAAGGCATCGTGCATCGGGACTTGAAGCCGGGCAACGTGATGGTGACGTCCTCCGGTGTGAAGATCCTCGACTTCGGACTGGCCAAGGCGCTCGGGCCGAGCCCGTCGGCCTCCGTCCTCACCGCGCTGCCGACCGAGATGCCGTTGACGGAGAAGGGAACTCTTCTCGGCACGATCCAGTACATGGCGCCCGAGCAGCTCGAGGGCAAGGAAGCGGATCCGCGCACGGATATCTTCGCGCTCGGTCTCGTCATCTACGAGATGGTGACGGGAAGGAAGGCCTTCACGGGCGTGAGCCAGGCCTCGCTGATCGGTGCGATCCTTCGCGACGACCCCTCTCCCATCTCGCGCCTCCAGCCGCTCTCGCCCCGTGCCCTGGACCGAATCGTGGCGACTTGTCTGGCGAAGGATACGGAGGACCGGTGGCAGACGGCGCGGGACGTCGGCCTTCAACTGGACGGGATCCGGCAGGAGCGGTCGTCGGCGGCGGTCGAACCGGCGCCGGCCGCGCCCGCGCCGCGGCGGCGCGCGGGCATCCTGCCCTGGGGGATCGCGGCCGTGAGTGTCGCGCTCGCCATCGTCGGGCTGATGGCGGCCCTGCGGCAGAAACCACCTCCCGCGCTGCTGCGCTCCTACCTCCCGCCCCCTCCCAACACGACCTATCACTTCTTCGGCGCCAACGTCGGGTCGCCGGCGCTGTCTCCCGACGGCCGCCGCATCGCCTTCGGCGCGCGCGAGGCCGACGGCACTTTCCGTCTGTGGGTTCGCAACCTCGACGCGCTCGAGGGGTATCCCGTGCCGGGAGGGGACGGCGCGCTCTTTCCGTTCTGGTCGCCCGATAGTCGCTCGATCGGCTTCTTCGCCAAGGGAAGGTTGAAGGTCGTGGAGGCTTCTCCGTCGCCGCCGCCGGTCCGCGAGCTCGCCGACGTCGTGGAGGCGCGCGGCGGAAGCTGGGGCGCGGACGGCGCGATCCTCTTCTCGCCGGAGAACTTCGAAGCCCTGCATCGAGTACCCGCCTCCGGGGGTACGGCGGCGCCCGCCACCCGACTGGATCAATCGAGGGGCGACCAGGCGCACCGCTGGCCCCGCTTCCTGCCGGACGGCCGCCGCTTTCTCTATGAGGTCCGAGGGAGACTCGTTGCGGGCGCTCCCTCCGTTCCGGTCGCGACCTTCGTGGGATCGCTCGACGGCGGAGGAAACCGATTGGTCCTCAACGAAAGCACCAGCGTCACCTACTCACCGCCCGGGTATCTGGTCTTTCGACGCGCGAATACCCTGATGGCGGTTGCCTGCGATCCCAAGTCCCTGGCCCTCCGGGGAGATCCGGTCGTCCTGACAGACAGCCTCGAGGGATTTGCCGCGACGGGAATGTCTCTCTTCTCCGTCCTGGAGGACTTGCTGGTTTACTCGCCGCGGCTGGACCTGACCCCATCGCAGCTGGTCTGGCTCGATCGGACCGGAAAGGCGCTTTCCACCGTCGGCCCGCCGTCGCGCCTCACGCATCTCTCGCTCTCCCCCGATGGACGTTCCGCCGTGGTGGCCCAGATCGAGGAGCCCCTGCCGCCGGACCTCTGGATCTTCGACACCGGTGTCGGGAGGGGCATCCGGCTCACGAACGATTCCGTGGCGCAGGTCATGCCGCTCATTTCGCCGGACGGGCGGATCTTCTACTCGTCGTTTTCCTCCGGACCGTGGGACATATGGGAGACCACCCCACAGGGTGGACCGAGCACGAAGGCTTTTCTGTCCTCTCCGCAGAGCAAGGCGACCAAGGCGGCCAACGACATCTCTCCGGACGGTCGCTGGCTGCTCTATCGGGAGTTCCATGCGGGGACCCGAGGGGACTTGAAAGTGGCTTCGCTGACCGGAGACCGGCAGCTTCGGACGTATGTCGCGACCGCCGATGACGAAAGCAACGCCGATTTCTCTCCAGACGGCCGATGGGTCGCTTACGCGTCGGACGAGACCGGGCGCAAGGAGGTGTATGCCGCGTCCTTCCCCGATCCCACGCGCCGCTTTCGTATCTCTTCTCATGGAGGGTCCCAGCCGCGCTGGAGCCGGGACGGAAAGGAGCTCTTCTACGTCCTGTCGGGCCAGCTCATGGCCGCCGCGGTCGGCCGGCAAGGGGACGATCTGACCTTCGGCGAGAGTCGGGCACTGTTTCCGTTGCCGCTCTTCACGCTGGTCGACCCGGGATTCGACCTGGTCACGCGGTACGACGTCGCTCCGGACGGCCGCTTCCTCGCCCTTCTCCGCGCAGGCGAGGAGAAACCCACGCCGCTCGTCCTCGTGCAGAACTGGCGGGAGATGCTGAAAACGTCCAGGAAGTAGGCAGTTCGAGTGGTCACGACGCCCATCGATCCGATAGCATCGCCTCCAAACTAAACCCCGTTTCATAAGTAAGGAGGTTCCATGAGGCTTCGAGCTGCGTCGTTCATCTTCGGTCTCTCCCTGGTCGTCGGAGGGGTTGCTTCTGCGCAGGACCACTGGACGGAAGGTCCCGTCTGGGAGGTTTCTTTCTACCGGACCACTCCGGGTCATTTCGAGGATTACCTGAAATACCTCAGGCAGAACGTGCTGCCGCAAGACGAGGAGGGCAAGAAGCAGGGCCTCGTCCTCGAGCGGAAGGTCTTCGTGAAGGCCCCGACGGGACCGGACGACTGGGACATCGCCTTCGCTACCTTGCACAAGAACATGGCCGCCCTGGACTACAGCGCCGAGCGCGACAAGAAGGGGAAGTCGATTTCCGAGAGGCACTACAAGACGGCGGACGAGGACAAGCAGCGCGAGATGACGAAGCCCCGCCTCGACTGGCGCATGTTCCTCGGGACCCAGATCATCCGGGAGGTCAACCTCAAGCCGATGCGCTGAGGGACGGGCCGCGACGCGGCGCCTCGCTTCGAGAGGAGCGAGGCGCACGCCGTCCTGACTCCTCCCGACGTTAAAATCCCGCCACGGCGCTCTCCGAAGGAACCCGCCTCGGCCCGTACGAGATCCTGACGCCGCTCGGTGCGGGCGGTATGGGGGAGGTCTACCGGGCGAAGGACACGAAGCTCGGGCGTGACGTCGCGATCAAGGTGCTTCCGGAGAGGCTGGTCGGAGACCAGGGCGCGCTCGAGCGCTTCGAACGCGAGGCCAGGGCGGTCGCGGCCCTCTCGCACCCCAACATCCTGGGGATCTACGACCTCGGCACGGACGGCGGGACGACGTACGCCGTCACCGAACTGCTCGTGGGCGAGACGCTGCGCGAGCGCCTCCGGGAAGGGCCGCTGCCGCAGAGGAAGGCCCTGGAGTACGCGTCCCAGATCGCGCACGGCCTGGCGGCGGCCCACGAGAAGGGAATCGTGCACCGGGACCTGAAGCCGGAGAACCTCTTCGTCACCTCCGACGGTCGCCTCAAGATCCTCGACTTCGGCCTCGCGAGAGTGGCGGCGGCGCAGACCGACGACACCCGATCGCCGACCGCGGTTGCGGTCACCGAGCCGGGGACCGTGATGGGCACGGTGGGTTACATGTCTCCGGAGCAGGTGCGTGGACGACCGGCGGACGCCCGGTCAGACATCTTCTCCTTCGGGTCCGTCCTCTACGAGATGCTTTCCGGAGAGCGCGCCTTCCAGGGGGACTCGGCGGCGGAGACGATGGCGGCAATCGCCCAGAAGGACCCTCCCGAGCTCGCCGGAGCGAGCGGCCGGTTTTCCCCGCCGATCGAGCGGCTCCTCCGACACTGCCTGGAGAAGAAGGCCCAAGAGCGGTTCGACACGGCGCACGACCTCGCGTTTGCCCTGGAAACCGCTATGGGCGGGCCGAGCGCGTCGGTCGTGGCCGTGGCGAGGAAGGGACGCGTTCGCTGGGTGCTTCCCGCCATCGCTTTCGTCGCGGTCCTCGCTGCCGTGGGAGCAGGACTCTTCCTCGGTCCCCGGCTCTTCGCGCCCCCGCTTCCCAATTTCCGGCAGATCACCTACCACCGCGGCCTCGTGAAATCAGCGCGGTTCTCTCCCGATGGTCAGACGGTCGTCTACGGATCCACCCGCGGAGATGAGCCGTTGCGCCTCTACTCGACACGCCTCGAGAGCATCGAGTCCCGATTCCTGGACCTCCCGGCCGCCGACATCGCCGGGATGTCCAAGAAGGGCGCGATGGCGATCCTGCTCGATCGCCGGCACGCGGGCAGTTGGATCAGCGTGGGCACTCTTTCCGTAGCCGACCTCGCCGGAGGCTCTCATCGGGAGCTCCTGGAAAACGTCACCGACGCGGATATCAGTCCCGACGGCACCCGGTTCGCCGTCGTCCGCGAGGTCGGCGCGCATCAGCGGCTGGAGTTCCCCATCGGCCGGAAAATCTTCGAAACCTCCGGTTGGATGAGCCATCCCCGGATCTCACCGGACGGCCGCCGCCTGGCTTTCCTCGAGCACCCCGCTTACGGAGACGACATGGGTCACGTCGCGCTGGCGGATCCGGACGGCCGTGTCACGCGTCTGACCGAGGCCTGGGCGGGAACACAGGGTCTGGCCTGGGACGCCCGCGGCGAGGAGATCTGGTTCACGGCGACCCTGACGGACGATATGGGATCGAGGCAGGACCTCCGATACAAGCTGTATGCCGTCCGGCCCGGAGGTCGGCCGCGGGTCGTCTACGCGCCCCCCGTCGATCTCTGGCTCGCCGACATCTCACCGGGCGGCGCCGTCCTGCTCAACGCCCTCGCTAATCGCAGCGAGATCCGTGGCCGGCTGGCGGGGGACGCGTCGGAACGCGACCTCTCGACCTGGAGCGATGAAGCCGCCGGCGGCATCTCCGACGACGGCTCGATCTTCGCGGGCATCGAACAGAGCGTGGCCGGGGTGGGGCTCGATCCTTTCGTGTACTACCGGCGGGCCCGGGATAACGCTCCCGTCCGGATCGGAAGAGGCACGGCCTGGGCGACCTCACCCGATGGGAAATGGGTCGTCACGACCATCGCCGCCAACCCCAATCGCGTCGTTCTTCTGCCGACGGGTCCGGGAGAGCCTCGCGAGCTGCCGCTCGGTCGGGTTCAGTACGGCGGCAGCGCCCACTGGCGGGGGACTCTTTCGGAGGACGGACGGCTGCTCCTGATCCCGGGCAGCGAGCCGGGCCGTCCCCCCCGTCTCTGGATCCTGGATCTGGACAGGGGAGAAGCGCCGCGCGCCGTCTCTCCCGAAGGTTCGCCGACCGGCGTGATTTCGCACGACGGCCAGTGGGCGGCGGCACACGAGGAAGGGAAGGGGTTGGTTCGCTGCCGGACGACCGGCGGCGTGTGCACGCCCATCCAGGGAGCCCAGCCCGCCGACTATCCGATGCATTGGGACGCGAACGCCACGGGTCTGCTGGTGTGGGATCGGACCTGGCCGGCGCGCATCCACAGGGTGGATTTCGCAACCGGGAAGCGAGAGCTGTGGAAGGAGATCCACCCACCGGATCCGGCCAGCGTGCTCTATGGAAACATCCTGCTCGCGCGGGATCGCGAGCACTACATCTATCGCCTCCGACGCCTATCCAGTCACCTCTATCTCGCCGACGGATTGAAGTGACACTCACGACCGTTCCGCGGATCAGCTGATAGCATTCGGCCCAAAGTTCGCTTACATATCGTCGAAAGGGGGACACCATGAGGTTTCGATCCGTGTTGGTTGTTCTGGGTCTTTCGCTGCTGCTCGGAGGTGTAGCCGCTGCTCAGGATCATTGGACAGAAGGGCCCGTATGGGAGGTTTCTTTCTACCGGACCACTCCGGGTCATTTCGAGGACTACCTGAAATACCTCAGGCAGAACGTGCTGCCGCAAAACGAGGAGGGCAAGAAGCAGGGCCTCGTCCTCGAGGAGAAGGTCTTCGTGAAGGCCCCGACGGGACCGGATGACTGGGACATCGCCCTCGCGACGCTGCACAAGAACATGGCCGCCCTGGACTACAACGCCGAGCTCGACAAGAAGGGCAAGTCGATTTCCGAGAGGCACTACAAGACGGCGGACGAGGACAAGCAGCGCGAGATGAGGAAGCCCCGCCTCGACTGGCGCACGTTCCTGGGGACCCAGATCATCCGGGAGGTCAACCTCAAGCCGATGCGCTGAATCAGGCGGCGGGTGCGCGTGCCTGGTTTGCGGACTACGCGGACTGGGCGCGCGCCCCCCACTCTGTCCGGATCTTCGGCGGCCGCAGCAGAGTCTGCATCACGACGCAATACTGCTCCGTCTTCTCGCGAAGCGCCCGGAGCTGCTCGGGCGTCGCGGCCGGCGCGACGACGTCGAGGCGAAGGCGGATCTCCTCGAATCCCACCGGCACGTCCTTCGAGATGCCGAGGGTGCCGCTCAGGTCCAGGTCTCCTTCCACGGTGGCTTCGATCTTCTCCGTGGGAACTCCCATCGCCGTCGCCACCATCTGACACGTGATCTGCGCGCAGGCGGCCAGGGCGCCGAGCAGCAGATCTCCGGAGCACGCCGCGGTGCCCGCCCCTCCCACGCCGGTGTGGGCCTGTGCTTCGTAGATGGCGCGCCCGATGTCCACGGAACAGGCGATCGGGGCGCCGCTCTGTCTCCCGCTTGCGCGCAGCCTGATTCGGGAGGCGCCCGGCTCAGCGCGATACCTTTCCTTCAGCGGCTTCTGAATCGACCTCAAGTCCATACGCCCTCCCCGGCCGCGCATCCCGCGCCTGCCAGGCTCCCCGACGTTAAGATTCCGGCACGGCGCTATCCGCAGGTACCCGCCTCGGCCCATACGAGATCCTCTCGCCCCTCGGCGCGGGCGGCATGGGCGAAGTGTATCGGGCGAAGGACTCGCGCCTGGGGCGTGAGATCGCGATCAAGGTGCTGCCGGGAGACCTGGCGGAGGACCGCCAGCGGCTGGCCCGCTTCGAGCAGGAGGCGCGCTCGGCGTCCGCGCTGAACCACCCCAACATCGTCACGATCCACGACGTCGGGCGTGCCGGGACCGTGTCGTACATCAGCATGGAGCTCGTCGAGGGGCAGACGCTCCGGGAGATCCTCGCCTCGGGACCGCTGTCCATCAAGCGCCTGCTGGAGCTCGCGGCCCAGGCCGCTGACGGGCTCGCGAACGCGCACGCGGCGGGAATGGTCCACAGAGACCTGAAGCCTGAGAACCTGATGGTCACACCAAGTGGCCTCGTCAAGATCCTCGACTTCGGCCTCGCCAAGCCGGACGAACCGGTCGCCCAGGACCAGACCGGAATGCCGACCCTTGGCAGCGTCCGGACGGAGGCGGGCGTCGTCCTCGGGACCCTCGGCTACATGTCGCCGGAGCAGGCCAGCGGCCGGAATGTGGACTTCCGATCGGATCAGTTCGCGTTCGGCTCGATCCTCTACGAGATGGCGACGGGCCGGCGCGCCTTCCAGAGGGAGTCTCCCGCCGAAACGCTCGTGGCCATCATTCGCGATGAGCCCGAGCCGATCGCCTCCCTGAACGCGGAAGTGCCGGCGCCCCTGGCCTGGATCATCGAACGCTGCCTGGCGAAGAAGTCGGAGGACCGCTACGGGGCGACTCGGGACCTCTCCCGGGACCTCGCGACTCTCCGCGACCGGTTCACGGATGCAACGACGAGCGTGGGCGCGGAAGAGTCTCGCAGCAACCTTCCGGTCCCCCGGACCCCGCTCATCGGACGGGAGAAGGAGGTCGCCACGGGCACGGAGCTGCTGGGCCGTCCGGGCGTTCGCCTCGTCACGCTGACCGGCCCGGGAGGCATCGGAAAGACGCGCCTCGGGCTCGAGGTCGCCGAGCGGGTCCTGGACCAGTTTCCGGGAGGGGTGTGTTTCGTCTCGCTGGCGCCCCTCAGCGATCCGGCCATGCTCACGATGGCGATCGCCCAGGAGCTCGGGGTCCGCGATGTCGCCAGCCAGCCGCTGCTCGGGACGGTCAAGCGGCGATTGCAGGAGTCCCGGCGGTCTCCGACCCTCCTGCTCCTCGACAACTTCGAGCACCTCGTGTCCGCCGCGGGGATCGTCTCTGAGCTGCTCGCGGCGGGTCCGGCGCTGAAGGTCCTCGTGACGAGCCGTGCGGCCCTCCACGTCTACGGCGAGCACGAGCTCCCCGTCGCCCCCCTCGGCCTGCCCGCCGATGGGGTTTCCTCCCTCGAACAGCTCGCGGCCTCGCCGGCGGTCTCGCTCTTCGTTCAGCGGGCGGTCGCCGTGAAGCCCGATTTCGAGCTGACGAGAGAGAACGCGGTGGCCGTCGCCGATATCTGCTCTCGCCTCGACGGGCTGCCTCTGGCGATCGAGCTCGCCGCCGCCCGCATCAAGCTGCTTTCTCCCGCGGCGATGCGCACGCGGCTGGAGACCGGTCTCCAGCTGCTCACGGGGGGTGCCCGGGATCTTCCCGAACGTCAGCAGACGCTGCGAGCCGCGATGGACTGGAGCTACGGGCTGCTGAACGAGGCCGAGCAGCGGCTCTTCCGGCGTCTCTCCGTCTTCGTGGGCGGGTGCACGCTCGAGGGCGCCGAGGCGGTCTGCGACGCGGCTCAGGACCTCGGCCTCGACGTTCTGGAGGGCATGGCCTCCATCGTCGACAAGAGCCTGCTTCAGCAGGTCGACGGCGTCGGAGAGGCGCGGTTCGTCATGCTCGGGACGATCCGGGAGTACGCGCAGGAGCGCCTCGCGGCGAGCGAAGAGGAGCGCCCCACTCGCCGCGCGCACGCGGCGTACGGGCTCGTCCTCGCGGAGGAAGGGGTACCCCAGGGCTCCGAGGGAGAGATGGAGTGGCTGGATCGTCTCGAGGTCGAGCACGAGAACCTGCGCGCGGCGCTGGACTGGCTCATCGAGGAGGATCAGGGAGAGTGGGGGCTCCGTATGGGGGGCGCGCTCTTCCGCTTCTGGGAGAGACGGGAGTACCTCGGGCAGGGGCGCGATTCCCTGAGAAAACTTCTTTCCCTGCCCTCCGCCCAGGGGCGGACGAAGGCGAGATCACGCGCCCTCTTTGCGGCGGGCGTGCTCGCCGCGGAACAGGCAGACCGCGAGGCCGCGCTGGCCCTCCACTCCGAGAGCCTCACGATCGCCCGGGAGCTGGGGGACCCGTCGGGGCAGGCCGTTTCGCTCAACGCGCTGGCGGTCGTCACGCAGGACGCGGGGGACCTGACGCGGGCCCGCGAACTCACCGAGGAAACTCTCGTCCTCTGGCGGCAGCTCGACGATCGGACGGCCCTCGCGCGGTCGCTGAGCAATCTGGCGAACCTCGAAAAGGCGCAGGGCAACCACGACCGCGCACGGTCGCTGTACGAGGAGTGCCGGTCGATCTTCCGCGGTCTCGGGGACCGCAACGGCATCGCCTGGTCCCTCAACCATCAGGGGGACGTCGCGCGCTCCCAGGGCGACCTGGCGCAGGCGCGCGAGCTCTATGAGGAAAGCCTCGGCACGTTTCGGGAGATCGAGGATCGATGGGGCGCCGCCACCTGTCTCGCGGATCTTGGCAACCTCGCGCGCCAGGAAGCCGACTTCGGGAAGGCGCACGGTCTGTACCGCGAGAGCATCCGCCTCTTTCAGGACCTGGGACACAAGCGCGGCATCGCCCGCCTGCTGGAGGCATTCGCGGGAGCGGCCGTCGCACAATCACAGCCCGAGCGGGCGCTGCGGCTGGCGGGGACCGCGGCCGCGCTGCGCAAGGCGCTCGGGGTGCCCATCGCCTCCGACGAGCAGGACAAGCTCGAGCGATGCCTCGCCCCGGCGCGACAGGCCCTCCCCGACCGGGCCGGGACGGTGGCGTGGATGGAGGGATGGGAGATGCCCGTCGAGCGAGCCATCCGGGAGGCGGTCGCCGGTTCCGGAGCCTGAAATCGTGTCCGCGGGGGCGCGGACCTAGAGCGCGCTGTTGGGGTCGACCAGGCGACGGACCGCGGAGACCCGGTTGGCGGGGAACCCCCCGCGGCTTGCGTGCTCCATCACCGTGGACTCGTCCGGAGCGATGTAGACGCAGTACATCTTGTCGCCCGTGACGTAGCTGTGGAGCCACTGGATCGACGGCCCCAGCCCCGCGAGGACCTCGTTGGACTTCTTGGCGATCTCGCGGATCTCCGCGTCCGACAGCTGCCCGATCCCCGGAATCTCGCGCTCGATGACGAACTTCGGCAT
>Ga0136614_10003143_pt1 | contig 10489 bp, 6 predicted proteins | sample AntDrymUQ2792106_2_FD_106643 | JGI IMG/M metagenome (GOLD analysis project Ga0136614, IMG submission 106643) | Polar desert sand microbial communities from Dry Valleys, Antarctica - metaG UQ279 (21.06) | ecosystem: Environmental > Terrestrial > Soil > Desert | place: Antarctica: Dry Valley... | reverse complement strand
GGCGTGTTCGATACCGGTGTGGCCGTCGATGATGTGCGTCATGTTGTAGAAATAGGTCGAGCCGCCTTCAGGGACGACCATCATTTGCGTCTCGCGCGCAGCTTTAATGATCTGCTGACGCTGGTTGCGGCGCGGCTGGTTGTAGCTCTTGACGGAGAAAGCGCCGACCGCTTTCAATCGTTCGAGATGTCCGCGCGCATCTTCGAGGCTGGTGACGACCGACTTTTCGGAATTCTCCGCGCCGTAAAGAATGTAGCCGGTCGAGAAGACGCGGGGACCAATCATGCGCCCGGCCTTGACCATCTCGGATTGCGAGAAGACTAATTGAGTTGAAGCCGACGGATCATGCGTCGTCGTGACGCCGTAGGCGAGATTGGCGATGTAAGGCCACTGTTGTTCGGGATTGATGTCGAGCGTGTTGTAGCCCATGTGCGCGTGGACGTCGATGAGGCCGGGCATGATGGTCTTGCCCCCCATGTCGATCCGGCGCACGCCCGCCGGGACGTTGATTCTCGCGCCGACGGCTGTGATGCGATTGTCTTCGATGAGAATGCTGCCTCTCCCAATCACTTCATCCCCGCGCATCGTGATGATGCGGGCGTTGGTCAAAGCGACGAGTCCGCGCGGTCGCGCCGTCTCAAATTCAAAACCGATTCTCGCCGGCGCGGGATCAATCGGCTTTTCGTTTTTGTCGAGTTGCTTCGTGATGTTCTCAACTCGTTGTTCGTAGAAATTTTCGCCGAGCGTCCATTGGACAGATTTGCTGTCGGGGGACCAATTGAGCCAATCGCCGGATTTCGCAGAGACGAGCTTGACGGGTAGGCCCGTCTCCTGCGCGTTCAGTTTGAGGAGTTTCCCGGTCTGCGGAAACGGCGCGAGGTAAAGTTTGTGCAGTTCTTTGAAGAAGACCCAATCGTGATCCGGCGAGGGCATGATCTCAGAGCCGAAGCGCGTTTCGATGTGCCGCTTGTAATCATCGCCGGAGACTTTGACGCTGCTCAGGTAAGTCAGGATGCGCGCCGGCTCGGTCGGCGGCGTCGGCGCGGGCGGCGACTCTTTGAAGAAGATGCGCTCGCCTTTCGGATCGAAACTGAGGCGCGGCATACGCGCGTTCGGCCCCCGGCTCTGCAAGTCCGCCACGTAACGGCTCTCGCGTCCGTCCCAGTGGTGAATCTCGAAGACCGACTCGCTCGCTAAATCTTCCTCGTGATAGACGCTGCCGCGCCCTTTCAGATATGCGACTTTGGTCCCGTCGGGTGAGAAGACGGGATTGGCATATTGATCCCCGATCTTTGTGATCTTGACGGCGTTCGTGCCGTCGGCGTTCGCCACCCAGACCGCGCCTTTCTCGGCATCTGTCCAAGTAACGTAAGTGATGCGCTTGCCGTCCGCGCTGAAGTTCGGAGAATATTCGAGATAATTCGTGTTCAAGAGTTGGCGCGGCGCAGCAGTTCCCTCTTTGACGTAGAGCTTGCCGAGCGCGCTGTAGATGATCCGTTCGCCGTCGCGTTTGGCCCAGCGCAAGAGCTTTGTCGTGTCGCGTTCGGGCGCGACTTTCTGCGCGAAGCGGACGGCTTGCGCGACTTTCTGCGCGACATGCGCGGTGAATGGAATCGGCGCGGCGGTCTTCTTCTCGACATCGATGCGGATAAACTTGCCGTGCGCGCTCATGACGATTGATTTGCCGTCGGGCGTCCAAGCATAGCCCGGATACGTGCCGAAGACCGCCCAAGTCTCTTGCTGATCGCGCGTCAGGTTGTCGTAGATCGGCCATTCGCGCCCGCTCTCGATCTCGCGCAAGTACAGGACAGTTTTCAAACGGTCCCTGCGAAGAAAGGCGAGATGCTTGCCGTCGGGCGAGACGGCGGGGCGAATCGCGCCGCCCGCGCCGCGAATGTAAGCGGCGCGGCGTCCGCGCTCCATGTCGTAACGCTCGATCCAGTAGATCGTGTCATAGACATTCTTGTTGTAATCAAAATTGCCGCTGTTGACGAAATAGACGAATTTGTTTTTGGGATCGACCGCCGGCTCGCCGACGTTCGCCGTCCAACTAGATTTCTCCGTCAACTGCACGCCCGTCCCCGCGCCGCCGACGTTGTAGAGCCAGATTTCGCCCGCACCCAAAGAGCGCGTATCGACGAAATGTTTGCGGCCCAGTAAGTATTGACCATCAGGCGTCCATGCCGGACTGTTGACGAGGCGCAGCGTTTCTTTCGTGATCTGGCGGCGATTCTTTCCGTCCACATCCATCACCCACAAATTATCGCCGCCGTCGCGATCCGAAGAGAAGGCGATCAGTTTCCCGTCCGGGCTGTAGCGCGGCTGCGCGTCCCAAGCCATGCCGCCTGAAAGCAACTCGGCGCGCCCGCCCGTGATCGGCATCTGGTAAATATCGCCCAAGAGATCGAAGACGATCCGCTGTCCGTCCGGCGACACGTCGCAGCTCATCCAAGTGCCTTCGTCAGTGTCGAACTCAACCAGCGTGGTCGGCCCATGTTCAGCCTCCACATCCCACTTCTCAGGCTTCTTTTCATTCTCCGGTTTCCTTTCCGCTACCTGCGGAGAAGGAGTCGGAGTCGGCGTCTGCGCCCACGACGATTGAGCAGGCAACAACAAGAGGACACACCACACGAGCGCACAAGCGCGACGAAACATAAGCTCACCTCACCGGATTGAAGATGCGAATCTATTTGAAAACTTGAGAGGAGACTGCCCTGCCAACGAATAGCATGTTAGTACGGGCGGAAACGAAGGGAAGTTTCCATCGGAAGGCGAGAAAAGACAAGTGGCGAGAGTCGTCGGGCGTAGGCCAGAGCGGTGTGGAGAGATAATGGCGAATAAAGAAAGAAACGACTCGTGCTGGGAGCGCGGACGCGCGCGTCCGCCAAGTTCGCCATAGGCAAGCTAACGATCTTGCGCGATCATTCGCGGGTTGAACTGATGCTCAACTTTTATTCGCGCTCACACGCTCATGGCGGGCAGGACGTCCGCGCTCCCAGCACGAGGCGCGCTTTTCTTATTCGGGTAATGAGGTTATGTCGCTGGCTGTTGCTCAGTTGTCGGTAATACTTGCGACAGAGTTCCGATTGGCACGTCCGTTGGCTTGCGCGAGCGGAGTTTGACGCGGCCCGCGCTGATCTGGCCGGACTCAATCGCTGCGGCCAGAGCCGCGACGACGCGCTCGTCGTAGCGCGTGCCGACGAAAGTTTTGATCCGGGCGATGGCCTCTTCGATCTTCATTGCTTGTTGGTACGGGCGGTCGGTGGTCATGGCGTCGAAGGTGTCGGCGACGGAGACGATGCGGGCTTGCATCGGGATTTCGTCGCCCTTCAAGCCTTGCGGATAGCCCTGCCCGTTGATCATTTCGTGGTGCATGTGCATCCCCGGCAAAAACTCTTTCATTGCCGGTATCTGCGACATGATCTTGTAGCCCTTTTGCGGGTGGCCTTTCATTATTTCGTACTCTTCGTCGGTGAGCGCCGCAGGCTTTTTCAGGATGTTGTCGTCGATGCTGATCTTGCCGACATCGTGGAGCAGCGCGCTGATCCGCAATTTCTCGATCTCTTCGTCCGGCAAATTCATTCTCTCCGCGATGGCGACGGAGAAACGCGCGACGCGCTCGGAATGGCCGCGCGTGTAGGGGTCTTTGCCATCGATGGCGGCGGCGAGGGCTTTGACCGTGCCGATAAATAGTTGACGATTCTCGTCCGCCGCGCGGCGCAAATCTTCGATGTAGTGTTCGAGCTGATCCGTCATCTGATTGAACGACTCGCCGAGATCGCCCAACTCTGTGCGGCTGCGGACGTGAATGCGTTGCGAAAAATTACCGGCGGCGATCCGCCGCGCGCCTTCCGCCAGATCGCTGACGGGCCGCGTCAACTGTTTAGCGAACAGGAATCCGATCAGCATTGCGAAGAGAGCCGCAAACAAACTAATGAACAGCGTTTGGCGGCGCATGTCTGTCACAGAGCGTAGCGCCGCGCGTTCGTCTTGGATCGCGATCACGCCGAGATGCGTATCATCGCTCAGTTCCGCTGTCGCATACGCGCCGAGCATTTCATTCTCGCGCCCGTCGCGTTCGACGCTGAAGGGAGCCAACGCCGACTGCACTTGCTCGCCCGTCTCCATCCAGTCCTGCACGACCTTGAGATCGATCATCGAGCGTTCGGCGTAAGCCACGCCCGCGTCCGGGTGCGCGACGGCGCGGCCTGCCCGGTCGATGATGAAAACGACCGGCAAGCCCGCCTCCAACAATTCGCGCTCGCTCTTGGAAGACGCTTGCCTGACCGCCGCGAAGACTTCCTGAAAAGAGATCACGGCGGCGACCGCCGCGACGACTTCCTCGCCGTCGGCTCCGCCCATCACCGGCGCGGCCACCGTCAAGCCCATCTCTTGGCTCGAACGAATCAACTGCGGGCGCGTCACGACAAGGCCCCGCCCGTTCATCCGCGCCAACACTTGGCCGACGCGCTCATCGACTTCTTCGCGCCCGATCACGTCCGGCTTGTAGGCGACGTGCGGCTCGCCGCTGATGGGCAAGATTGCCAACGCGATCATATTCGGATCGTCGGCGAGAGATTTCCGCAGACGCGCTTCACTGCCCGTCCCGCTCAAAGCCGCGACGCTGCCCGCTAACTCGAACGCACGCGCCAAGCCCGTCACGACATCGCGGTAACGCTGGCCGTACAATTCGATCTGCCGCGCTTTGTCCTGCACGAGTTGCACTTGATAACGGCCTTCCACCGAGCGCAATTCGGCGGCGCTCCGGCTCGACAGCATCCAACCGGCCAGTCCGAGCGGCAGCAAGCCGACGACGAGCAGCGTGCCGAGAACGAGATAGAGCAAGCGCGTGCGCTTGAAACGGTCGAGCATATGATTGGTGACAGGCTCAAATGTGAAGAGTTAGAATCTTGAGACGGGGGCAGTCGTCCCTTCGGAGCGCGGCCAAAATGATAGTAAGTTTCGCGTTCCGCGCCTGTCAATGTTTAACTCGTCCGTTGTCCGTGGTCAGTTGTCCGTTGCATGTGGTTGCTCAGTCGAATGCTAAAGAACAAAATTCAAGATCGTTCACACAAAAACAACTGACAACGGACGATGGACAACGGACAGCCTTACTTTTTCGGCCAACGGCGCAGTTCAAGCGTCTAAGTGTTGAGCGCGCAGGCCGAGCGCGGTCGAGTGAATCTGCATGGATACGGCAACGAGTGATGAGCAGTTGGTAGAACGTGCGGTGGCAGGCGACGCGGACGCCTTCGGCGAAATCGTGCGGCGCTGGGAGCGGCGCATCTACGCGCTGGCCTACGGCATCCTCGGACGCGAAGAAGACGCGCGCGACGCAGCGCAGGAGACCTTCATCAACGCCTTTCGCAACCTGAGCAACTTTCGCGGCGAGGCTAAAGTCTCCTCTTGGCTGCACCGCATCGCGGTCAATCAATGCATCACGCGCCAACGCCGCGCGAGCGTCCGTTCCGAAACTTCGCTCGAATACGAGCAAGAAGAAGGCGGCCAGCAGTTCGCCACGCCGCCCGCTAGTTCGCCACTCAAACAGGCCGAAGGGCGCGAGCGGCGGGAAGTCGTGCGAAAGGCCGTCAGTACGTTGCCGATGGAATTGCGCGAAGTGATCGTGTTGAAAGAGTTTGAGGATTTAACTTTTCAAGAGATCGCCGACACGTTGCAGATACCGCTCAGTACGGTCAAGAGCCGCCTTTACACGGCGCTCAAACAGTTGCGGATGAAGTTGGAGAAATACGGAATGGAAGCCGCGCGCGTCTGAGGCGCGGCAGCCGAAGAGAGCAAGCCATGAATAAGATCACGAACAATTCTTGTGCGCGCGGGGAAGCATTAGTCGCCTACTTGTACGGCGAGGCACAGTCCGCGCAAGCGAGCGCCTTCGAGCGGCATCTCGAAAATTGCGCGGCGTGCCGCGACGAGTTGACGGCCTTCGCTTTTGTCCGCGAGGGCGTCGGCGAATGGCGCGCAGACTTGCTGAAGGGTGCGCCGAGTTTGTCCCTCGCCGGCGCGCTGGCTCTACCATCATCTCAATTGGCGACGGCGCGACCAGAGCGTGATTGGCGGCGCGCGTTCGCGGCGTTGCGTGAGTTCTTCACGCTCTCGCCCGTGTGGTTGCAAGCCGGCACAGTGGCCGCTGCTCTCGTCATCTGCGCGTTGGCCGCGCTCGCCGTCGTCCGCGCCGAAGTGCGTTGGGATGAAAGCGGTATCGCCGTCAACACCCATTCCGGCAGCATGCAACAGCGACCGGCGAGTGTCACGCCTATCCCGCCCGCGCCGGTCGAGCGAATTTATACGCAGCAGGAAATCGAACAACTCACTGCACAGTTGTCCGCCGCGAACCAACAGCTTGAGGAGACACGCACGCAGTTACAGACGGCGCAGCAACGCGTCGCCCGCGCCGAGAGACAAAAAGACAGCGCGCCCGTCATCCGCAACGCGACCGCGAAGAATGAGCCAACGCGCAAGCGCCGCGCGCCGCGCCATGAAGAGGCGCAACTACAACGCAACTTGAACAGTGACGATGAAGAATTGCCGACGCTGCTCGATCTCTTTGGCGAGACTGATTAAGAGCGCTCAAAACTGTAGGGGCAGGGCTGGTCCCTGCCCGCTGCTCCGCAGAGAATGGCTCGATTAGCAATGGGCAACGCGCATTCGCGCGACGGGCAGCGGACTTGTCCCTGCCCCTACAAATTTAATCGATTAAGTTTCGATTTTAGAATTGCGATGAAAAAGATTTTCACACTGGCCCCTCGATTCAATCCTTTCACCTGTGCGCTTGCTCTCTTGGCGCTGCTGGCATGTGGCGGAAATGTTCTGGCACAAGAGACAGGAACGCCAGTTGCGCCGGAAGAACAGCAGGAAAACAGGCGTGATAATACCGAGTTATTGCAAGCTCTGAATTTGACGCCGGAGCAGAAAGATCAGATCAAGTTGCTCAGGCAGCAGACAATAGCCGAAGGGCGCGCCGTCACGTTCCGGCTCCGTCGCGCCCGCCGCGCCCTCGACGCCGCAATTTATTCCGCCGCAGCAGACGAAGCGTTAATCGAAGCGCGCGCCCGCGATTTAGCCGAAGCGCAGACCGCGCAAGTCCGCCTGCGCGCCCTCACCGAACTGAAAATTCGCCGCGTTCTGACGACAGAGCAGTTACAGACTTTCTTGCAGTTGCGCCAACGCGCGCGCGCGCAACAGCGTCTGCGCCGACAACAGCAATTGCCCGGCGGCGACATGCGCCCGATGCGCGAACGTCCGCGAAGAAATCCTAACGCCTCGCCAAATTCCGACAATTCGCCCCTCGCCAACCCGCGCGCCCGTCCCAACATCATGCGCCCACGCTCGTAGCGATACTCTTTGTCGGGAGCGTTAGATTGCTTGCTGATTAAAAGCTATCCACGAAGTAACACGAAACGATGCAAAGAAAACCACATGAAAATCTTCGTGTGGTTTCGTGGATGAGGTTTTTCCTTCTGTCCCGATCTCCCACGCTCTGATTTAGCGCTCCTGGCAACTCGCCCTTATTTCCTCTGCGGATAAAATTCAGCGAAAGCCGCGCTGCCGTCTCAGTTCTCACTTGACGACTTCACCATTTTTTAAGCATGATCAATCGTTCGTTGCCGTCGATTACAGATTGAGTCTTCGCGGATGATTAACTTGCGCGCGGGTCTCGCGGGCGATGAATGAGTCATTTGCTTCGGCTTCTTCATGCGGCGGCAAACACTCTGAGACATCGGGCGCATTTTCGTTAAACCCCCTAGCTTGCATGAATATTGCAATTCGCTCCCTGCTCGAAGTACAGGAGACGTCTTTGCTGGTGGCCCGCGCCGCACGTCGCCTCTTCCGCCGCCCGACCTATCTCACCGAAACGATCTCGCAAATGGATTTGATCGGCGTCGGCTCGCTGCCGATCATTCTGCTGACGGGCTTTTTCACCGGCGGCGTCTTGACGCTGCAAACTTATCCGACGCTCAAATACTACGGCGCACAAGATCAGACCGGCTATCTCGTCGCGCTGTCGCTCGTGCGCGAGCTTGGTCCTGTGTTGTCGGCGTTGATGGTGACGGGCCGCGTTGGCTCGGCCATCTCCGCCGAATTGGGATCGATGGTCGTCTCCCAACAGATCGACGCGATGCGCGCGCTCGGCACCGATCCGGTCAGAAAACTCGTCGCGCCGCGTTTAATCGCGCTGCTCGTCACGCTGCCTTTGCTCACGGTGGCGGCGGACGTGATCGGCATCATTGGCGGCGGAACGGTCGCAACGATGCTGTACGGCATGTCCTACAGCACGTTCATGAGTTCGGTGCGTTACGGCATCACCTTCGACGATATTATCGGCGGCGTGATCAAGCCGCTCGTCTTTGGCCTGATCATCGGCAGCATCGCTTGTAATAAAGGACTCAACACCGAAGGCGGCACGGTCGGCGTCGGTCGCGCGACGACTTCGGCGGTCGTCACGGCCTCCATTGTCGTTATCGTCGCCGACTTTTTTCTGGCGAAAGCTCTGCAAGTTATCCTAGACATGCCGAATTAAGAATGTTAATTCATTTGGTGAATCGTTAATCGCAAATCGTGAATAGTGAAAGACAGTCTTTCTATTCACGATTGACGATTCACTATTCACAGTTTTTATGTCTTCGACAAATCTCGAAATAACTGGCGTGGCGGCAACCGAGGAAGCCTTCACCGAACAGGATCAGGTGAGCGAGGCGGCTGCCGACTCTACGTTCGCGGAAGTGGACGATCACGAACGGATCGTGCCGGCCATCGAATTCCGCGACGTGCATCTCTCGTTCGACGAACGCAAAGTCCTCGATGGCCTGAGCTTCAAAGTGCTGCGCGGCGAGGCCAAGATCATCCTCGGCGGATCGGGCTGCGGCAAATCCACGGCGATCAAACTCGTCCTCGGACTCTTAAAGCCTGACTCCGGCAGAATTTTTGTCAACGGCGAAGACATTACCGACTACAGCGAAGCCGAGATGATGCGCGTCCGCAAACAATTCGGCATGGTTTTTCAAGAGGGCGCGCTCTTCGATTCGCTCTCGGTTTATGACAACGTCGCCTATCGCCTGCACGAACAGGGCGTTCCCGAAAATGAGGTCGAAGAGGAAGTGCGCCGGATGCTCCGCTTCGTCAATCTCGAAGACGCCATCGACAAAATGCCGATTGAACTATCGGGCGGGATGCGCCGCCGCGTCGGCATCGCGCGCGCGCTCGTCGGCGGCCCTGAAATCGTGATGTTCGACGAACCGACTGCCGGCCTTGATCCGCCGACCGCCCGCACCATCTGCGAACTGGCGATCAAGCTCCGTGATCTCGAAGATGTCTCGTCAATGTTCGTCACGCACGAAATGAACAATGTCCATTACCTGTCGTCCGAGTACGCGGCGGTGAACGAAGAAGGCCAAGTGATCTTCGAGAAGGAAGGCGAGCGACTGTGCCTGACCAATACCAAAGTGATGATGATGCGCGAAGGCCGCGTCATCTTCAGCGGCACGGACGAACAACTCCAAAAGTCCGACGATCAGTATATCCAACGTTTCCTGCGCGGACACTGACACAGTTTTCAGTTTTCAGTTTGCAGCCGGAACCAAAGCTGCTTACTGAAAACTGAAAACTGAAAACTGCTTATGCCTACCAACAAAAAGAAACTCGGCTTACGCGAAGTGCGCGTCGGGCTGTTCGTGATCATCGCCATCGTGGTGCTGATCTTTTTGATCCTGAACGCTTCGGGTGACATCTCGTTTGCGCGGAAATTGCAGGTGAAGGCGAGGTTTCTCAACGCCGATGGACTACGGCCCGGCGCGGAGGTGCGACTTGCCGGCGTCCGCATCGGGAAAGTGTCGGATGTGAATTTGCTGCCGCCGACTGACGATCCGAACAGCCCGCGCGTGGAAGCGATCCTTGCGCTTGACCAGACGGTTGACGGCAAACCCGTCACCGAGTTAGTCCGCACCGACTCGACCGCGCAACTCGGCTCGCCCAGCCTGCTCGGCAGCGACAAAGTGATCAACATCGCGCCCGGCACCTCGCTCGGCCAGCCCGTCCCGGAGAATTATGAGTTAAACTCCACGTCCGCCGAGGGGATCGCGCAACTCACTTCTTCGGGCAACGAACTGGTCCAGCAACTCAACCGGCTCTCGACGCAAGTCACGGAGATCACAGAGAAGATTAACGAAGGGCGCGGCACGCTCGGTCGCTTCGTCAACGACGAAGCCTTTTACAACAACCTCAACGCCACTGTCCGTGATACGCAAGCCGTTATCCGGGACGTCCGCACCGGGCAAGGCTCTGCCGCGCGCTTCATCAATGATCCGGCGCTCTATAACAATCTGAACACCGTCAGCGAGAGCCTGCAAACCATCGCTACTGATCTGCGCGCCGGTCGCGGCACTGCCGGCAGACTCTTGACCGACGAGGCGCTCTACAACGACGCCCGCGCAACCGTCAATCGGCTCAATCGTTCGGTCGAAGAGATCAACACTGT